>Ga0335085_10001951_pt1 | contig 40467 bp, 42 predicted proteins | sample Lox_Sample_45_FD_206712 | JGI IMG/M metagenome (GOLD analysis project Ga0335085, IMG submission 206712) | Soil microbial communities from Loxahatchee National Wildlife Refuge, Florida, United States - Lox_Sample_4.5 | ecosystem: Environmental > Terrestrial > Soil > Wetlands | place: USA... | reverse complement strand
TGCCGTTCGCGCTGCCACCTGAACAACCGTTTTCAGATTTTCGGATGGCGAAATTGTTTCCGGGAGGACTGCGCCGAATAGATTCGTTCCCGCCAGTTGTGCGCTCACTAATCCGGTCGAGTTCTTCAGGATGGCCGCTTGAAGATTCGCACCTTGGAACTGCGTGCCCAGCAAACTGGTTTCTTCCAAATTTGCTTGTAGAAGGCTGGCTTCGCGCACGTCCGCTAGAATCAACTCCGCCCGTTTCAAGTTCGTCTTATTGAGGAGTGCGTTCTGAAGTCTCGCGTCAATCAGATCCGCGCCTTCGAGATTCTCGCGCGAAAGGTCCGCTTGGATGCCAGCCTCGCCGCGGGAATCGAGCCACTCGCGGTGCTGCTCGAGGATTCTTACGACGTCTCGAGCAGGAAGAGGAAGTGTACGTAGTTCTTCGGGAACGAGCGACGTTGCTTGACCCGCGTTTGCCTTCACAAGCCGCCCCCCGCGCAGACGATTAAGAAATTTCGTATCCGGTAAGGCCCCAAAAAACTGCCCCCAATGTTCTAGACAACCATCTTGTACCTAACAACTGATCAGGTCACCTGTCCGAAAGCCCAGTACGGGTACAGGCAGTCACGATCCATCACCGTGGTTGCCGGCACCCGCTTTTCGCCGCTCAGGCTCGTGGCTGATGCGGCAGCGAAACGAAGGAGTGAAAAGGGAATATTCCCTCGTGCCGGCCTCGTGAACTTGATTGTTAAGGCTGATGCGCGGTCAAATGGGGCCTTGTCGAGATTCCCGTTACGGTGGTGTTTGTTGCAACCCACCCGGCTGACCTTGCTCCGGCTGTTCGCCTTGGGGCGTTCGCGGCTGCCCCGCCTGGGGAGGAACTTGTTGTCCCGGCCCGAACCGCTGAAATCCGCCAGGCTGCACGCCGGGGGTTGGCGCGGCGGCCGGCAAAGGTTCCGCCGGCGGCGCCGAGCCCGGTGTGGCAGGTTCTCCGCGGCCGGCATAGATCGCGGGCACGTCGTGCGGAGGGAGGCGCAAAGCCCGTGGAGTGACGATAATGAAGACTTCGGTCTGCTGGTTATTGGTCGTGTCTTCACCGGTCAATAGTCCGACGCCCGGAGCCGATGCCGTCCACGGCAGACCGCTGAGGGTGCGCGATTCGTCCGATTGAATGATTCCGGACAGAACCGAGGTTTCGTCTTCGCGCAGGCGCACGGTTTGTTCGACGGTGCGGTTGCTCAGAATGGGAATACCGTTCACGTCTGATCCCGTCAGGCTCTTGATGTCGAACTCGAGCTGCAGCGTGACCTCGTCATTCGCATGGAGACGCGGCGTGGCTTTGACCTTCAATCCCAGGTCCACATATTCGGCGGATGGATAAGCGGTTTGCGCGGAAGAAGAACTTAACGCGGACAGCGTGTTGAGCGTGACGGTCACGGAATTCGACGTGTTGTTCGCGGAGATGACATCTTCTGACCCGTTACTCAGAAGGTCCGATGCCACCACCGCCACGGGAGAATTCCCCGTGGGCAAGGTCACCGGCGCATTGAAGGTCCCATCACCGTTCCCGATCAGGATGCCGACACCGTTGGCTGTTTCGTCCGCGACCGCGAGGTCGGAGTTCGTCCCGGCGAAATTCGCGACAATCAATCCGAAGGGGCCGGACCCTGTGGCGTAATCGACGTGCGCCGTAAATGTGCCGTCGCCATTGCCCAGCAAGATGGAAGCGGTGCTGTCGGTTTGGTTGGCAACCGCCAGGTCGGCGTGTCCATCGGCGTTGAAATCCGCCGTGGCGACACCCGCGGGCCCGTTTCCTGTGGCAAACGTGGTTTGGGTGCCGAAGGTGCCATCGCCTTTGCCAAGCAGAATGGACACAGTTCCGTCGGCATGATTGGTGACGGCCAGATCCATTGCGCCGTCGGCGTTGAAGTCAACGGCCGCAATTCCTGCTGGTGAGACGCCCACCGGATAATCGGTTTTCGCGCCAAACGTTCCGTTTTGTGCGCCGTTCGTTTTATTCCCAAGGAGGATCGACACCGTGCTCGCAGTTGTCCCATCACCCTGGTTCACGACGGCCAGGTCGGGCTGGTTGTCGCCGTCGAAATCCTGAGCGACGAGAGCGACGGGTACGTTCCCTGTCGGATAGGATACCGGCGCCCGGAAGGTGCCGTCGCCGTTGCCAAGGAGAATCAGCACGCTGTTGTTCGCCGAATCGGTCACCGCGATATCCGCAGCGCCATCGTCGTTAAAATCACCCACCGCGACGGCCGAGGGGCTGGCTGGCGCCGCTCCGGCCGGAATGGTTATGGGGGTTTGCGTCCCCAAAGTGCCGTCGCCCACTCCGAGCAAGATCGAAATCGTGCCGTCGGTCTGATTTGCGACGACGAGGTCCGGATGGCCGTCGCCGTTGAAGTCCCCTGTGGCGAGCGCGATCGGGCCCTGGCCCACCGTGTAATCGGTGCGGGGAAGCGTGCCCGATAACAATCCTTCCGCGAGCGCGCTCGCTTGAGGGCTCAGATCGGAGGAAAGCAATCCCAGCGAAATGGGATAGCGGTCCCCGACAAAAAATGTCGCTGGCTTTCCGTCCTGAGCGCGCAGCAAGATTCGCTGCGCGCTGCGGACCGTGCCGAAGGTTTCACTGAAATTCGCGGTGGCGCTGGGCATGGTGGCGAGAAAAATGGTTTTTCCGCCGCCAAAGGCAATGAGAGGGGGAAACGCCGCCCCCGCCGCCGCGCCCAAAGCGCTGCTATTCCCAAAGAGGCTTTGCAGGAGTTGGATCAGCGTTCCCTGATTCGGCGCGGCCTCGAGCTGTTGGATTTCAGACAAACTGAGCGCCGACACGGTGGTGGAGGAGGGCGGAACGATTCCCAATTGACGCGCCAGGTTGTGATCGAGTTCCAGAAGTTCGATCTCCAGCATCAATTCGCCGTGGGGCTGCTCAATCTGTTCGAGGAGCGCCTGAGCGAGCGCCACGTTTTGCTCCGTGCTGCGGACGGTCAGCGTGCGCGTCGCCGTGTTCAGCTGCGTGCGGGTAATTCCAGTCATCTCGCGGATCATCCGGACGGTTTCGTTCATCTCGTCCGAAGTGACGGCAGCGGGCAGCACGAGTTGCTTTTCCACCTCGATTGCGAAATCTCTTTGCTTTTGAGGGCTGTCCTCGGTGACGAACATCGTGTGCGCATCGACAACGCGCGTGAACGTTTTCGTCTGACGCGAGAGAACCGTGACGGCGGTGTCGAAATCCACTTGCGGCGCCTGAAAGCGAACTGAGCGGTCGGGCAGCTCGCCGTCGAACACCATCGTCACGCCAAATTGTCTGCCTATTTCCTCATACGCAGTCCGGGTTGTGCCGCGATAGTCGAAGTCCCGAGTCCCGGGTTTGACGTTCAGCCGAGGCAGTCCGGCGAGGTGTGGCCCCTTATCCGGCTGAGCTTCCGCGGGAGCCGACGCCAATTCCGCGAGACGCTCTCGGGCGACATCGTAGTTCGGGTCGATCTCCAGCGCCTGCTTCAAGAGGGCCCGCGCGTCCGGAATGTTCCCGGCAATAGCCTGCCGTTCCGCGCTGTCGACGAACCCTTGAATCACTTGAAAGCGGGCGTGTTCTTTCAGGAACGAATACTGGCGGTTTGACGGATCGTAGGTGACCGCTTCGGTGTAGGAAGCGTACGCCGTGTTCCAGTCGCCGGATTGTTCCGCCCGGCGACCGACCTGGAAAGCGTTCCGCGCGCGGCTTTTATCCGGGTGGGGAGGCGCGGCGGCTGGAGGGGCTGCTTGGGAAGACGCGGAGGCGGGCGGCGAGGGGCTGCCGGAAGATTGAGACATCGCCGGAGCCACGGCGAGCAATCCCGAAAGCGCCAGCCCTGCGATTCGCTTCGCGGCATGAATCAGCCGGGCGGTTCCGGGGCGAATTGCGAAGTGGCGCGGCGGCTGAATCATGGCTAGAATCATGTAGATGTATATTCTACCGTTTGAGGAAGCACCGCAGCGGTAGAAACTTGACCCTAGGTTGTGGGACGTGTACACTTGTATTTTCAGTTGCGAATGAGTTGCAACTAATGGCCTCTGCTCGGGCCAGGCAGCGGATGGGTTGTGCTTTGCGCTGAACGGTTTATGGGAAGCGTGGAGCCCACAGGTTTTTTTTGAAGGATGGCGCTTTGCTCTCTTCTTTCCTCATTGCTCTTCGGGAAGGCGTCGAAGCCGCTCTGGTCGTCGGCATCGTCCTCGTCTATCTGAATCGCACGGGACGTGCGCACCTCGTGCGGTGGGTATGGGGCGGCGTTGTCGCGGCGATTGTTTCCAGCCTCGCTGTGGCTATCGCGCTCGAACGCTGGAAGGTCAGCGAAGACGGATTCGAAGGTGTGCTGTTGCTGGTCGCCGCCGTTTTCGTTGTGACCATGATTATTTGGATGAATCGCGTCGCACGCCACTTAAAAAAGGAAATTGAAGAACGCGTCGAAAAACATGCCGGAAAGACGGCATTTTCCGCGGGCATGGGTGTGGCGACATTTGTCTTCCTCATGGTCGTTCGCGAGGGAGCGGAACTCGCGCTGATCTTGCGCGCTGTGGAGCTTTCGACCGAAGGCCTTGCCGTATGGATCGGCACGATTCTCGGCCTGTGCGTTGCGGTTGCGGTAGGCTTTTTCTTTTTCCACGGGACGCTGAAAATCTCTTTGGGCCGTTTCTTCGCTGCGACGAGTACCATTCTGATTCTTGTTGCTTTGCAGCTTGCTCTGACCGGCGTTCATGAATTGAGTGAAGCCATGTGGCTGCCGTCGAGCCGCGTGGAGATGGCCTATATCGGCCCGATCGTCCGCAATGAGGTCTTTTTTTTCTCGGTGATCCTCGGCGCGGCGGGGTTGCTCGTCCTGCGGGAGTGGATGGCCGCCCGTGGCCGGGCGGCGGCAACCGTGGCCGACGCAGCCGAACGCCGCCGGCTCGAATGGGAACGCCGCAAGCAGCGCCGCTGGGCGTTTGCCTCGGCCTTTACGTGCACGGCGGTCATCTTGATTTTGGCCGCGGAATTCGCCTACGCGCGCGTGACGGCGACGACCGAGTCCCGCTCGATTGAGGCGGAAAACGGAGCTGTAAGAGTTCCTCTCTCTGAGATCAGCGATTCGAATCTCCACATTTATAACGTGGACGCGAATGGCACCAGCGTGCGCTTTCTCGTGATTCGTAAACCGAATGGTTCCTGGGGCACGGCGCTCGACGCCTGCCTAATCTGTGGCACGGCCGGCTATCGGCAGGACGGCGCGAACGTCGTGTGCCGCAATTGCGCATCCGCGATCTATGTACCGACGATTGGCGAAGCGGGCGGATGCAATCCGGTTGGCGTTCCCTCACGCACGGAGAACGGCAACTTGGTGATCGACGTCGCGAAGCTGACGGAAGCGCGGGCCCGGGTTTCTCAATAGCTACATGGCGGCAAACGACGAACTATGTTTTTTCGAATTGTCAGTGATTCGTTCACGCGGAAGCCCCGGCGAAAGCTCCTCACCGCGGCCGCTTTGGCGCTCGGCATGGCCGTCGCGACCGCGACGCTTGAAGTCGCGCTAGACGTAGGCGACCGGCTCGCGCGGGAATTCCGCTCCCTGGGCGCAAATCTTCTCGTCACACCCGCTTCAGACACGCTTCCGCTCGAAATCGGAGGAGTGGACTACCGGCCCGTCGACGCCGGCGCCTATCTGCCGGAACACGATCTGGGTAAGTTGAAGACAATTTTTTGGCGGAACAACATCGTGGGATTTGCGCCGTTTCTGGATGTTCCCGTGGATGTCGCGTCCGCAGGCCCCGGAGACGCTTCGCGCGAAGAACTGATCGGCACATGGTACAGCCACTCCGTTACAGTCCCCGACGGCAGCGCGTTCACGACAGGCGTTTCGGCGACTGACCCGTGGTGGCACATCGACGGGCGCTGGTTTTCGGACGGTTCCGAACAGGCCGTCGCCGGTATTGCGCTCGCGCAGCGATTGAATTTGCACACGGGAAGCAAACTCAAAATGGATGCGGGCCGGCGCTCACACACATTGACGATCACGGGTATCGTTTCCACAGGAGGCCGTGAGGACAACTCGATCCTTGCGCCGCTCGGAGTCGCTCAAGATCTTGCGGGACGCCCAGGCGAGTACCGGAGGCTGCTCGTGAGCGCGCTGACCAAACCGGCGGACGCGTTTTCGGAGCGCAATCCCTCCTCGATGACGCCTGCCGAATATGATCGCTGGTATTGCAGTCCGTACATTTCTTCCATCTCGCATCAAATTCAGCAACAATTGCCGGGCGTTGACGTCCGTGCAATCCGGCAAGTGGCCGAAGGCGAGGGCCGGATTCTGACACGCGTCAGCGGCCTGATGTGGCTCGTGACGATCGCAGCTTTATTCGCGGCCGCGCTTGCGGTCGGCGCAACTTCCGCGACGACAGTGCTTGAGCGCCGCTCGGAAATCGGACTGATGAAGGCGCTGGGCGCGAGCCGCCGCGCCGTCAGCGCATTTTTTGTGGCGGAGCAAATGCTACTGGCGCTCGCCGGCGGCGTATTGGGATACGCGCTGGGAGCGGTGCTGGCGCGTGCCCTCGGCGTTGGAATTTTTGGGGTCACTCCCGAGGTTCGGTGGATCTTGCTTCCGGTTGTTCTGGTCCTGGCGGCGATGGTGGCGCTGCTGGGGAGTCTCCTGCCGCTCGGGCGTGCCTCACGCGTTGATCCCGCTCCCGTATTGCGGGGAGAATAGGGACGTGCACACGCCCCCGATGTTCCTTCGCATCTTGTGGAAGCTGCTTGGCGCAAGCCGAGGACGGCTGGCGATCGCGCTTATCGCGTTGACGAGTGGCGCCGCGGTTTCTTCGGCCCTGTTGAACGTGAATCTGGATGCGGAACGGAAACTGACGCGAGAGTTCCGCACGCTTGGCGCGAACGTCGTTGTTGCGCCGCCGCCCGGCGGTGGCAACGCGGCACTGGCCGATGAAAGCGTTCCCGATCGCATCGCCGCTTTGCATGCTACCCAAATTGTCGCGGCGGCTCCGTATCTTTACGTAGCCGCAAGTTCCGGCTCGCAGCCCGTCATTCTGGCGGGGACGTGGTTCGACCAGGTTGCGAAAATGAATTCGTGGTGGCAGGTTGAAGGCAACTGGGTGTCCTCCCGCGCCGATCAGGAGCATTGCCTTGTGGGACAAACAGCCGCTCGCCAGTTCGGGCTCGCGCCGGGCAGAACCGTACAATTGCGTTCCGGCGAGCGCACGATTTCACTCACAGTTTCTGGAATTGTAACGACCGGCGGCGCGGAAGACAGTCAGATCCTCACCAGTCTCGAGTCCGCGCAAACGCTTGCAGGGCTTTCCGGCCGCGTGAGTCTCGTGCAACTCAGCGTTTCAGGTACGTCGGCGGAGATCGAGCGGGTTACGCGTACGTTGGCGGCCAATTTGGCGGGCCTCGATGTGCGGCCCGTGCGCCAGATCGCCGCGGCTGAGGGATCGATTCTCGGACGGATTCGGGGTTTGATTTTTTGGACCATCGCGTTAATCCTCGTTCTCTCGATGCTCGGCGTGCTAGCTTCGATGGCCGCTCTTGCGATGGAACGCCGGCGCGACGTGGGCCTCATGAAGGCGCTGGGCGGGACCGTGCCTCGGATCATGCGCCTGTTTCTTGCGGAAGCCGGCACGCTTGGCATCCTGGGAGGCGCGCTGGGTTTTCTCGTGGGGGTTCTGCTCGCGCGCTGGATCGGTGAGCGCGTCTTCGGAATCCCCATTTCGGCGCGGCTTGAAGTGTTGCCGATCACGATTGCCTTGACGATTGTCGCGGCACTCGCGGGCGCGCTGCCGCTGCGCCTACTCGGGCGCGTACGTCCTGCGGAAATTTTGAGGGGAGAATGACGGCGCCTCTCGTCCAGGTCGAGCATCTCGAAAAGCGCTTTGGCGAAACACGCGCGCTCGATCGCGTGAGTTTTGATGTGGACGCCGGCGAGTGGATTGCCATTATGGGACCTTCCGGGTCCGGCAAGACGACGCTCATCAATATTCTTGGTGGGCTCGATCGTCCGAGCGCCGGACGCGCCGCGGTCGACGGCCTGGAAATCGGAAATCTGGGCGAGCGAGAATTGTCCCGCTACCGCTCCGAAAAAATCGGGTTTGTTTTCCAGCAATTTCATCTAGTTCCGTATCTCACGGCCCTCGAAAACGTAATGCTGGCCCAGTATTTTCACAGCATCACGGACGAAAAAGAGGCGGAAGAAGCGCTGCGCCGCGTGGGCCTGGCCGACCGGATGGACCACGTTCCTGCGGAACTTTCGGGCGGCGAGCAGCAGCGCGTCGCCATCGCGCGAGCGTTGATCAATCATCCGAAACTGATTCTCGCCGATGAGCCGACGGGCAATCTGGACGAGGTGAACGAGGCGGTCGTCTTGAATCTGCTGCACGAGCTGCACGACGCCGGGCACACGATCCTCGTCGTGACCCATTCGCGAGCCATCGGGAACCTCGCAGACCGCCGCCTGGAACTCGAACACGGGCGCCTTGCCCGAATCAGCGCGGCTTTTCTCGCCGAGGAATAGGAAGCAGCGCCATGCCCATCCCCATCGACGCGCGAAGGAAGCCGGCTAGCGTCAAGATTCACGTGTCTTCCGGCAAGGGTGTTGACATCGTTTGGTCGGACGGCCACGGGAGCCACTACGATTTCGCCTATCTCCGCGAAGCGTGCCCATGCGCGATGTGCAATGACGAACGGCAGAAGAAGGAGCAAGCCAAGTTTTCCGCGCCGTCGCCCGCAAGTTCCGCCGTGCTTCCCATGTACAAGCCAAAGCTGGCCGCAAAAGCGGCTCACGCGGTGGGCAACTACGCGCTGCAGATTGATTTCAATGACGGCCACACGGCAGGCATCTATAGCTTCGACCTGCTAAGAACGATTTGTCCCTGCGAGGACTGCACCCGCGAGTACGGGACAAACAGCGGACCAGAGGTGTTGGGTTGATTCCATTTGCTTCACCGCATGCGGCGCCTCACCCGGGTCTCCCGCAGCAAGTGCTGGCCTTGCGAGCGCCTCGCAGATACTAGTGTCCTTCGATGTAGCTTTGAGCGGGCGCAACCGGTGAGGTGTCATCCCAAGCGAAGCGAGGAATCCCTCCGTGGCCGAATTCCGCGAAAAAGGGATTCTTTGGCGCAGGACGCGCCTCGGAATGGCGATGCAGAAAAGTCTCCGCGAGCCGGCAGGACTCAAATGACGCCCGGCATCGGACACTCCGTGTAGACACATTCCACATAAAGATGCCATAATGAATTCTTTATACTTAATTTACGCACCATGTCATCGACATCTACCGGTCAAAGCTCTGAAAATTCCCCCGTCATAACTGTACCCCGCGTCATTGTGGCCACGACGGCCATGCTGACGTTCATTTCTTTCTGGCGCGCGGCCGCGATTGTCTTGAACGACCTTGCTTCCTCGGCTTACTACGCCGGAGGCGAATCCGAGAGCTTCATCGGGAAATCCGCGCCGTGGTTCATTCTCGGCGTTATGCTGTTTTCCTACTGCGTGCGCGCAGTTTACGTGGAAAGTTGCAGCATGTTTGTCCGCGGCGGCGTGTATCGCGTCGTGAAGGAGGCGCTCGGCGGAACGCTGGCGAAATTTTCCGTCTCGGCGCTGATGTTTGACTACATTCTGACCGGTCCGATCAGCGGTGTCTCGGCGGGACAATACCTTGCGGGTCTGCTCAATGAATTATTCGCGTATTTTCATATCGGAATTGTTCTCTCCGAGAATTCGACCGCCGCGCTCTTCGCTGTCCTCGTGACCGTGTACTTCTGGTGGGAAAACATCAAGGGCATCCCCGAATCAAGCCACAAAGCGCTGCGAATCATGCAGATCACAACGGCCATGGTGGTCCTGCTGATCGTCTGGTGCAGCTACACGATTTGGATTCGCGGCGCGCACCTCCCGCCGTTTCCCACGCCTTCCAATATTCGCCTGGACCGGAGATCCCTCGGCTGGCTCTCTGGCAGCCAGATTGTGCACATGATTCCGCTCATTGCCGTGTTCGTCGGCATTGGACATTCTGTCCTGGCCATGAGCGGCGAGGAATCGCTCGCGCAGGTCTATCGCGAAATCGAGGCGCCCAAGCTGCGCAATCTGAAAAAGGCCGGCCTCGTCATTTTTATTTACAGCCTGCTCTTCACTTCGCTCGTTTCCTTCTTTGCGGTCATGATCATTCCCGACGAGACGCGGAAATCCTATCTCCAGAATTTGATCGGCGGTCTGTCGATGAGTCTAGCGGGCCCGTTTGCTTTACGGCTCGCGTTTCACGTGTTTGTCGTAGCCGTTGGGACGCTGATTCTCGCGGGAGCGGTGAACACGGCGATTGTGGGATCGAACGGCGTGCTCAATCGTGTTTCCGAGGACGGCGTGCTGACCGGCTGGTTCCGGCAGCCGCATCGGCGCTTCGGAACGTCGCACCGGATTATCAACATGGTCGTCGCGTTTCAAATCATCACCATCGTGGCAAGCCGCGGCGACGTGACGTTTCTTGCGAACCTGTACGCATTCGGCGTGATCTGGAGTTTCACCATGCAAGGGATCGCGGTGCTCGTGATGCGGTACACGCATCGGGAGGAGCGCGAGTACCGCGTGCCGCTGAACTTTCGCTTGTTCGGCCTGGACATCCCGGTTGGCCTCGCCCTGATCACGTTGACCCTCTTCCTGATCGCGGTCGTGAATCTCTTTACCAAGCCGGAAGCGACGGTTGCGGGCACGATTTTCTCGTGCGTCATGTTTGGCGTGTTCACGATTTCGGAGCGAATCACACACCGGAATCGCGGCGCCTCTCACGTCGAGATGGACCAGTTCAACGTGGCGGCGCAAGAGGAACTTTCCTGGCAATCGGTCGGCGTACGTCCCGGAAACATCCTCGTGCCGGTCAGCAATTATCATGCGCTGTATCATCTGCAATCCGTGCTCGACCGTTCGCGGCCCGACCGGCGCGACATCGTCGTCCTGCACGTCCGGCTGTTGCGCCGGTCGGCTTCGGGGTCGAGCGAACTCGAAGCCGAGCAGCTGTTTGGAAGCGTCGAACAGTTCCTGTTTACAAAGGCGCTGTCACTGGCGGAGAAGCGTGGGAAACCGATTCGTCTGGCGGTAGTTTCAGCGAACGACTTGTGGGGCGGTATTTTGAATGCGGCGCTCAAGCTCGAGTCCAGCACGATTTCTCTCGGCCGCTCGGGAAAGGTGTCGATCGGCGAGGAGGCGCGGGAGATCGGACTCGCCTGGGAACAGCTCCCGGATCCCCGTCCGCCGTTCAACCTTGAGATTTTCACGCCGGGAGGGCAGCGCGAATTCTTCCTCCTGGGTCCGCACGCGCCGAATCTTACGTCCAATGAAGTGCGGCTTGTTCACCGGCTCTGGCTGCGCTTCAGCGATCTTGTCGCTCCCGACGAACTCCACCATCACGATGTCGTTCACTTCGCGCTCGACGAAGTGTGGAAGGAATTGAATGATGGTAAGGAAGCTGACGTCGTCGCTCGCCTAAAGGAACACATCACCCACAATAAAGCCGCTAAATCGAACCCGACGTAGAACTCCAGGTGCCCTTCGTTAGGCGGAGCGCAACTCCGACGTGCAATGCGCGCACCTGGTCGCCTTGACCGGGACGGCGCTCAGGCAATAGGGACAATCGCGCATGGCGGGGGCAGCGGCTGGAGCCGGCTTCGGCGCGAGACGATTGACCTCTCGCACCAGCAGGAAAATCGCAAACGCCACGATCACAAAATTTACGATGGTGTTCAGGAAAACGCCGTAGTTGACCGTCGCGGCGCCCGCCGCTTTGGCCGCCGCCAGGGTGTCATAATGTGTGCCGGAGAGACTTACGAAAAGATTGGAGAAATCAACGTGGCCGAGGAGACGTCCGATGGGCGGCATCAGAATATCCTGAACGAACGAAGTGACGATTTGCCCGAATGCCGCGCCGATGATGATGCCGACGGCCATGTCGAGCACATTTCCCCGCACCGCGAATTCCTTGAATTCCTTGAACATCACAAACTCCTTTCATCCAAGCAGAATCTATCGTGGTCAATGGTTAATCCGTCCGAAGAGACAGCGCGGCAGCCAGAAGACCGCGCGCGGCCAAGACCACTCCGGCCGCCGCCAGAACGATGCCCACCCAGCGGAACTCGAGAGCGACGAGCGCGAGCATCATGAATCCCACCACGATCAGCGAAGCACCGCCCACGCGCGCGACCGTGCGGTCCGCCGTCCGCGCGGCGCGCGACGTCTTCACCCATGAGCGGGCGCCCCAGTAGATGAGGACCGCTCCCAGGCCCAGCCAGGCCGGGCTTCGCGGATTAAAGTTTGGAGGATCCAGGAACCGGTTGCTCAAGCCGAGCCATACCAGGAACCCACCAAGCAAGATGAAGATAAACTCGGTGAGCATCCGAAACAGATTGGCTGGGCTTAGCATACGGCCTGGGGGCCGATTATACCCGTTCAATCCGTACGGATTTCAACAGCACGGGCTCTTTGGGCTTGTCGTTGGCTCCACGGGGCACTTCTGAAATATTGACGGCAATGTCCATTCCTTCGATCACCTCGCCAAAGATCGAATGGCGGTTATCGAGCCACGGCGTCGGAGCCACGGTGATAAAAAACTGACTTCCGTTTGTGCCGGGGCCGGCATTGGCCATCGATAGCTTTCCCGGTTTGTCATGCCGCAGGGACGCATGAAATTCGTCGCCGAACCGGTAGCCGGGATCGCCGGTTCCCGTTCCGAGCGGGCATCCGCCCTGAATCATGAATTGCGGAATGACACGATGAAACACGAGGCCGTCATAAAAAGGGCGCTTCGTTTTTTGCCCGGACCGCGGGTCGCGGAATTCCTTGGTGCCTTCCGCCAGGCCGACGAAATTTCCGACGGTTTGCGGCGTTTCCTTCTCAAACAGGCGGGCCACAATCGTTCCCTTCGAAGTTTCGAACACGGCATATGTGCCTGGTGCGCGGCTCAAGATTCCCTCCTGTGAAAAACGCGCTGGCATTATCGCGCATTCCGTGCGAGGAGGCCAGCATAGGACGCAGGCTGGAACGGCAGGCGGCGATTTTATCGAAGCGCTTGCGCGCCTCAATGCTAAACTTTCGTGGTTTGCGGGCTGCATCGTTGGGCCGTACTTGTGAATCGAATGCAGGGTAGGAGACACCCCCTTGAACCATGTTCTGATTATTGGCAGTGGCTGCGCGGGACTTACGGCTGCAATCTACGCGGGGCGAGCCAACTTGAAACCCATCGTCGTCGACGGCCACGAGCCGGGCGGCCAGCTCTCTCTCACCACGATGGTTGAGAATTTTCCGGGGTTTCCCGACGGCATTCTCGGCCCCGACCTGATTGAAAACATGCGCAAGCAGGCCCAGCGCTTTGGCGCGGAATTCAAGTCCGGTGCGATCACGGAGGTGGACCTTTCGAAGCGGCCGTTCAAGATTTCGGCGGGGAAGGAGACGTTCGAAACACGCGCGCTGATCGTTGCCGCGGGAGCGACCGCGCGCCTCATCGGACTTGAGTCGGAACGCAAATTGATCGGCCATGGCGTCTCCACGTGCGCGACCTGCGACGGCTACTTTTTCCGCGGCAAGGACATCGCGGTCGTCGGGGGTGGCGACTCCGCAATGGAGGAGGCCAATTTTCTTTCGCGTTTCGCCCGCAAGGTGCATCTGCTGCACCGGCGCAAGGAATTTCGCGCGTCGAAAATCATGGTCGATCGCGCGCGCGCAAATGAAAAAATTGAATTCATTACGCCAGTCGTGGTCGAAGACATTTCCGATGTCACAAAGGGCGGAGTCGAAACGTTGACGCTGCGCAACACCGAAACCAATGGAATTTCGACGTTGCCCGTGGAGGGCATCTTCATCGCCATCGGCCACGAGCCCAACACCAAGGTCTTTCGCGGTAAGCTGGACATGGACGAGAACGGCTACCTCATAACGCATGACGGCAGCCGGACCAATGTTGCGGGTGTCTTCGCCGCGGGCGACGTGCAGGATCATCACTACCGCCAGGCCGTGACCGCGGCCGGCTCAGGCTGCATGGCTGCGATCGATGCCGAGAAATTTCTCGACGCGCATCCGGACCTCTGACGTCGCTCCTTCTTTTCCGGCGTTGCCGGCACAATTTCGATGTTACGCGCGCTCCTGCTCGAACTCGCAAAAAGCTCCCGACTGCGCCGCTGGATCACGTCCCACGGCACGACGCGCTCCATGGCGCAGCGATTTGTTCCCGGCGAGGACCTTTCCCACGCGATCGATGCGGCGCGCGCCTGCAATCGCGCCGGAATGACCACGAGCCTCGACCATCTCGGCGAAAATGTCCTTACGCGGGAGGATGCGGCCCATGCAAGAGCTTCCTATACGGAGGCGCTGGACCGGATCGCGATCGAGAGAATTGACGCGAATATCTCGCTCAAGCTGACCCATCTCGGCCTCGATCTCGGCGAGGATTTTTGTAGCGAGCAGCTGCGGATTGTCACGCGCCGCGCCGCGGAACTTCAGAACTTCGTGCGGGTCGATATGGAAGGCTCGGCGTATACGGACCGCACGCTGCGGACGGTCCGGCGCGCGCGCGCCGAATCGGCCGCCATCGGAACCGTCATTCAGGCGTACCTGTACCGCAGCGAAGACGACATTCGCAGCCTGCTCGAAGTCGGTTGCCGCATTCGCTTGGTGAAGGGCGCCTACAAGGAACCTCCCGGCATCGCGTTTCGCCGCAAGAAAGATGTTGACGCGAATTTCATCAAGCTGATGAAGATTCTTCTGCCGAGCGGGACCTACCACGCCTTGGCCACGCATGATCCGAAGATGATCGAGGCGGCGATCCGCTTCGCCGCCGAGCAAGACATCGCCAAAGATAAATTCGAATTTCAGATGCTCTACGGAATTCGTACAGATCTGCAGAGCGAGCTCGCGCGTCAGGGGTACCGCGTGCGAGTGTACATTCCGTTTGGGCGGGACTGGTTTCCGTACTTCATGCGGCGGCTTGCGGAGCGCCCCGCCAATCTGCTGTTCTTCGCGAAGAATCTATTTCGTGCAGGCTCGCCCCCGCGCGTAAACGAAATCAAAGCGCCGTGAGGCGACGATGCGTCAGAATCAAACCATGCGCGCGATGGTGTTGGATCAACCCGGCAAACCTCTTGTTCTGCGCGATCGCCCTGTGCCGGCGCCGCAGGGCCGGGAAGTTCAACTGCGGGTTCTTGCCTGCGCCGTTTGCCGCACCGATTTGCATGTTGTCGACGGCGACCTGCCGAATCCGAAACTTCCATTGATCCTCGGCCATGAAATTGTGGGTCGTGTCGCCCGCATGGGGGACCAAGCGAAGCTTCTCGCCCTGGAGCAGCGCGTCGGCGTACCCTGGCTTGGCTGGACGTGCGGCGAATGTTCGTATTGCCACGCGGGCAACGAGAATCTTTGCTCCCGAGCGCGTTTCACCGGTTATACGCTCGACGGAGGCTACGCCGAATTCACCGTGGCCGACGAGCGCTACTGCGTCCCAATCCCTGAATCGTACGCGGATGCCGAAGCCGCGCCGCTGCTTTGCGCGGGCCTCATCGGCTATCGTTCGCTCGTGCGTGCGGGCGATGCCAAACGCCTGGGCATCTATGGATTTGGAGCGGCGGCTCACATCGTCACGCAGGTGGCCCTGCATCAGGGACGCGACGTGTATGCCTTCACGCGGCCCGGCGATGTGGAAGCGCAGCGCTTTGCAAAGGGGCTGGGCGCGGCCTGGACTGGGGGATCAGATGAGAGTCCGCCGGAGGAACTCGACGCCGCGATTCTGTTCGCACCCGTTGGCGCGCTCGTGCCCGCGGCGTTGGCCGCCGTTCGCAAGGGAGGAACGGTCGTTTGTGGGGGCATTCACATGAGCGACATCCCCTCGTTTCCCTATGAATTGCTGTGGGGAGAGCGCACCATCTGTTCTGTCGCGAATCTGACGCGCAAAGACGCCGCCGAATTCATGGCCGTCGCGCCCAAAGTTCCCGTGCGAACGGTCACACAGCCATTTTTCCTCGAACAGGCGAACGACGCCCTAAACCGCCTGAGAAGTGGGAAGCTGGAAGGCGCTGCTGTCCTCATGTTGGACAAAGTGTGATGCGGCATAGCCAGTTGCTCGTCATTTGTATGTCAACGGGATGGTTCCGGAAATCCGGGAATTGTGCGCGAATCCTACCCGGTCGCGGTGCGTTCCGCGTTTCCGAGGGATTCTCCGGGTTTCAGGGCATGAATCTCCAGACCGGCAATATCTTGCGTCAATTCGCGGAGCGCTTCCGGGGTTCCGGTGAGCGCGGGCACTGATCCGTAATGCATCGGGATCACGTGAAGTGAGCCAAGAAGACGGATCGCGAGGGCGGCCTCGCGCGGCCCCATCGTGTAACGCCCGCCGATGGGAAGGCACACGACGTCCGGCTTGTAGAGTTCGCCGATCAACTTCATGTCGCCGAAGACGGCCGTATCGCCTGCATGATAGAGCGTAAACCCACCTGGAAGTCCGATGATGAATCCGCTTGCCTCGCCGGCATAGAGCTTCTTACCGTCTTCTTCGACGCTGCTCGAATGGTCTGCGTGGACCATCGTGACTGCGGTGTCTCCCATCCGCAGGGTTCCTCCCTTGCCCATGCCTTGTGTGTTGGCGACGCCCTTCGATTCGAACCATTTTGCCAGCTCGACGATGGCCACGACGGGCGCCCGATGCTCACGCGCAACCGAAATCACGGAGCCGGAATGGTCATAATGGCCGTGCGTAACCAGAATCAGGTCTACGCGCTCGAAATGGTTCAGGGCAGAGGGGAACGATGGATTTCCCTCCACCCACGGATCGATCACGATGACTTGCCCCGCCGCCGTCGTGATCTGAAACGTGGCATGTCCCAGCCACGTAATTCTATTTCCGCCGGTTCTTAACATTTTGATTTCCTCGCGCTGCGTTTGAACGCATGGGAACACCGATTGTAGCGGGTCAAACATCATCGTTCAAATCCGCCCGGCCAAACGCAAGCGCGAAGGCCGGATTGGACGGCGGGCCGTGTCAATCGAGACGTGCTATACTTTCCGCGGAGGGAAATCCGGCTTGTGCAAGTACTGGTTTGGTGATATAAACCCATCCTTTCTATTTCGAAGGAAGCTGGACTTTTCGATTTTTCGGCGTCAGATAACCCTCGAAGGAGAGTCCCCATGGCGTACGTAATCGCTGAGCCTTGTATCGGAACGAAGGACACCGCATGCGTCGATGTGTGCCCGGTCGATTGCATTCACCCGCGGAAAGATGAACCTAAATTCGAATCCGAGCCGCAACTGTACATTAGTCCGGCGGAGTGTATTGACTGCGGTGCGTGCGTCCCCGTCTGCCCGGTGACAGCGATCTTTGCATTGGAGGATTTGCCGGAAAAGTGGGCTCAGTTCACAGCCATTAACGCGGACTGGTACGCCAAGCAGGGCTGATCCAGATCGATTGAATTCGGCTGGCGGGCCGAGTGGGTTTGCTGCGGCGTCTCCTTTGGAGAAAAGGGGCGCCGCGTTCTTTTTTCGGGTACAAAACGCGGCTGAATTCGATTTGGGGAGGCTGGCTCCGCGAATTTGTGAAGTCGATTTGTATTTGTGGCCACGCCTTGGCGGAAATGCGCATCTGGTCCAAGTAGTCGAAAGCCCGGCATCCGGGAACTCTCCCCCCGAGGACCCCATCCGGAGACGGAGGAAACACGAATTGTCTCCCATCGAAACTCCAAAATCCCTCGAGCCGGAGCAGCTCCGGGCAAAACAGCGGGAACCGGAATTCGAGACGAAAGCGAATCGCCCCTTTGCCGTGGCGACCATCGCGGGAACCGCCACGGCAGTCCCTCCCTACATCATGACGCGCGAAGTCGTCAAGGAACACATCGGCGAGGTATTTTCGCTCGACGACCAGCGGCGGACGGCGATTCGGGAAGTGATCGACCATTCGGCGATCGATCAGCGCTACTGCGTGTTCCCCCCCGAATATGTCATCGAGCCTCGCCCACTCGCTCAAATCAACGCAGAGTACCAGGAAAAGGCCGTCGAACTGGGCCTGCAAGCGGCGTCGCGCGCGCTGGGACAGGCTGGAATGTCGCCCACCGACGTCGACTTGCTCGTCACGGTTTCCTGCACCGGCGTCATGATTCCGTCCCTCGATGCGCATCTCGCGGCTCACATGGGGTTTCGCCCGAATGTGCGCCGCTTGCCCATTACGGAGCTGGGATGCGCGGCGGGCGCCGCAGGGCTTGCGCACACTTGGGAGTATTTGTCCGCATTTCCCGATCGCACGGCGCTTTTGATCGCGGTGGAGATTCCCACGCTCACATTTCAGCGGGGGGATTTCTCTCAGGCCAACTTGATTTCGGCAGTGCTGTTTGGGGATGGCGCGGCAGGAGTAGTAGTCACAGGCCGCGGAGCGTCCGGGCCACGCATCCTGGCCTCGGAGTGTTTCCTCTTTCCCGATTCGCTCGGCGCGATGGGATTCGACCTGCGCGATTCCGGCTTCCACATTGTTCTTTCCAAGGACGTTCCGGACCTGATTCGGGAGAGGGTCAAGGGCCTGGCTGAGAATTTTCTCGCTCGGCAGGGCTTGCGGCGCGAAGACATTTCCGCATTTCTCCTCCATCCTGGCGGGCAAAAGCTTTTGTCTTACATGGAGGAGGAATTGGGGCTGGACCGCTCCGATACCGAGATTTCCTGGGACATTTTGCGGCGATTCGGCAATCTTTCGAGTGCCAGCGTTCTATTCATCCTCAACGAATGGCTGATCCAGCGACAAATGCCGCCGGGGAGCTACGGATTGCTCATGGCATTTGGCCCGGGATTCACAGCCGAGATGCTTTTGCTGCAATGGCCATGACGCCTGCCTACATCCTGTTGCTTGTTTTCGTTGGGATTGAGCGGCTCGCGGAGCTGAAGCTCTCGCGCCGGAATCAGCGGCGCCTCATCGAGCAGGGCGCGCGAAAAATCTCTGAGCCGCATTTTCGTTGGATGGTGCTGTTGCATGGTGGTTTGCTCCTCTGCGCCGGGACGGAAGTCTTATTTCTTCGTCGCCCGCTGATCCCGGAGCTGGCGATACCTATGGCTCTGGTGTTTGTTCTGGCCAATGTTCTCCGATGGTGGGTGATCCGGACTCTCGCGGGGCATTGGAATGTAGAGGTTATGGAATCGTCGCATATCGGAGTTGTGACTTCGGGGCCGTATCGCTGGATTCGGCACCCGAACTACGTAGGGGTGATGGCGGAGGTCATTTCGCTGCCTCTGATCCACACGGCATGGATCACGGCGCTGGCCGGGACGGCCGCGTGCCTCGAAATTCTGCGGCGCAGGGTCCGCACGGAAGATGGCGTGCTCATGGCGAACCCTGCCTATCGCTTGGCCATGGGAGAAAAGCCCAGCTTTTTCCCCCGAGTCTTCGGGCGGCGCTCGAAGCTCGCCGGACAGCGACGCGCCGTTTGAACTAACCGGAAAGCCAGGTGCCTGCGTGGCGGCCGATTTGAGGTGGGTGCAAGCTTTCAGGGATTTCCCCGGCGTCGATCGCGGCGAGCCACCTGCGGACGGCCGCGCGAAGCGGCTCAATTTCGAGGCCGCCGTGAATCTCCGGGAAAGCATCGAGTTTCAGGAGTCCCGATTGCAGCAAGTTCCGCGTCCCCGGCAAGTTTGCGCGGGAGTAGTGATGGAACGCGGCAGCCACTTGAATCAGGCCCTGAAAAAACATTTTGTCCGGATGGGGCGTCTCGAGCCACACTTCCTCCCAATGCTCGTGCGCTTCAAAGAAATGCCCGGAATTAAACGCTTCAAGTCCTGTCCGGTACAGCCGATTCTTTTCTTGGGAATCCATGCGCCTTTCCCGGGCCCCGGGTTACCGGAAGTGCCGAGCCCGGCATCATAGCAGACGCGGAGAGATGCGGCGCGTGTTGCAAGGCGATCTTTTTTGTCGGCGGGCTCCAAGCCGCAGATGCTTGCCGCGGCGGGTTTTGGCGGAGGCGCGTAGAGCCCGTGCCCGTTGTGATCGTGGCCATCGGGGATTTGGATTTCTCGCACGATGACGACTCGCGCTATGATAAGTGTCTGCGCGGTCGTGAGGTTTTCGCTTGCCGAAATTTAACTTGGTTCTGCTGATCCACGCGCACCAGCCCATCGGAAATTTTGATGATGTCATGGAACGCACGTACGAGCGTTCGTACCTGCCGTTCGTCGAGTGCTTGGCGCGCCATCCGCGTATTCGTTTGGGGCTGCACTATTCCGGTTCGCTGCTTGGGTGGCTGTGCGAAAAGCATCCCGAATACATTCAGCGCGTCGGTGCACTTTCGGCGCGCGGACAAATCGAAGTCGTGGGCGGCGGATTTTATGAGCCAATCTTGATTGCGATTCCGCACGAGGATCGAATCGAACAGATTCGGCGGTTGGGGCATTTTGTCGAAGATCATTTTGGGAAATGGCCCGCCGGCGCATGGCTCGCGGAGCGCGTCTGGGAGCCTCAATTGCCTGCGGCACTTGCCGAAGCGGGAGTGGAATACACGCTTGTCGATGACAGCCACTTTCTGATGGCAGGCCGCGAAATTCCCGAGCTATTTGGCTACTACGTCGCCGAAGAATGCGGCAAAACGGTGAAGGTGATACCCGGTCTGCAGGAGCTTCGCTACCTATTGCCTTTTGGCAGCGTCGAGGATTCGGTGGCGTTTCTTCGCCGGTCCGCGAACGATCATCCCGGCGGAATGGCTTCGATGGGCGACGACATGGAAAAGTTCGGCGGCTGGCCGCACACCTGGGAGCATTGCTTCCGCGACGCCTGGCTTGACCGTTTCTTCTCCGCGATGGAAGCCAATCACGAGTGGTTGGAGCTTGTTCCGCCGGACGAAGCCCTGGCGGCTCGCGCGCCGCTTGGCCGCGCGGACCTGCCCACGGCGTCGTACACGGAAATGATGGAGTGGGTCCTGCCCACTTCGGTGCGCCAGCGCTTCCACGCGCTCCAGGACGAATTTTCGGACCGGCCCGAGGTGCGGCGATTCCTGCGTGGTGGATTCTGGCGCGGATTTTTCACCAAGTACGCGGAAGCCAATCTTCTGCACAAGAAGATGCTGCGCGTGTCGGCGAAGCTCGCGGGCGATGCCGCGAAGGGTTCGAGACGAAGCGCCAGGGGAGCGTTGCAGCGCGCCAAAGCGACCACGCATTTGTTGCGGTCGCAATGCAACGATGCGTATTGGCATGGAATTTTTGGCGGGCTCTATGCCCCGCATCTAAGGACCGAATTGTGGCGAGAGCTGATCCGCGCCGAGACGATTGCCGACAGCCTATATCACTCCGCGAAGCCATATCAGGAGGTGACGCAATTCGATTTCGACGCGGACGGAAAGCAGGAAATCGAGATTACGGCGCCCGAATTCGCCGCCGTCGTCAAGCCTTCGGACGGAGGCACACTGGAAATCCTTGATTTTCGGCCGAGCGCCGTCACGCTGATCAATTCGCTCCAGCGGCGCGTTGAGGCCTACCATTCGCGTTTGCAGCACGCAGCCCAATCCACACCCAAAGTCGCTTCGATTCACAATCAGACGCTCACCAAAGAACCGGGACTCGCAAAACGGTTGAAATACGATCGCTGGGCGCGAAATGCGTTTCGTCTGCTGCTGTTTGCGCCGGGGAAAACGCATGCGGATTTTGAAGCTCTCTGCCTCGAGGAAAGTGCCGCATTCGCCGGAGGCGATTATCGCGTCGAGGGGGCGACGGAGGACAGGGTAAAGCTGACGATGGAAGCGCCCTTGCGGCAGGTGATCGCGCGAGAGGATCGAGGATGCGTCTTGGGCGCGGCGAAAGTATTGAAGTTCGAGACTCATGAAAAGAGCGTGGACGTCCACTGCAGGATCGACCTTGCGCGGACGCCGCGCGCATCGTCCGGCGAGGACGCCGAAGATTCCGTGCAGCTCACGGTGGGTTTGGAGATCGTGCTGAATCTTCTGGCGCCGAGTGTGCCGGACCGCTATTTCGAATTTGCGGGTGGGCGCAAGCCGCTGGAATGGAGCGGCGTCGTCAACGCGCCATGCGTACGCTTGGTAGATGAGTGGCAGGATGTGGCCGTCCGAATCGAGGCCCGGGGCGCGCAGGAGCTATGGATCGCGCCAATCGAGACCGTTTCGGAATCCGAGGAAGGGTTTGAGCGCGTCTACCAGGGATCGCAAATTTTGGGCGTCTGGAACGTGACTCTGACTCCCGCGGAACCGTGGAGCGCCGAGACGGTGCTCCACATCTCGATGGCGCGCGAAGCCTGAGTCCTAGGCCGCGATCAACAAGCTCTCCGCGAAGGGCCATTCAGTATCGATCCACTGAAAATCGCAACGAAATCCGTTGCGCTGCGCCATCGTGGAGATTTCCTCGGCGCGATACTTGTGGGAGCTTTCCGTCCAGATCGTTTCATCCTTCAAAAAAGGGACGGTGCATCGGGAAGCAGGGATCGTGACTTTCTGGTCGCGCGTCGAGCGAAGATGCATTTCGACTCGCCGATATGCAGTGTCGTATCGCGCCTCGTGCCGGAAAGACGCGAGATCGAAATTCGCGCCCAGCTCGCGGTTGATTCGCGCCAGCAGATTCAGGTTGAACGCGGCGGTGACGCCGATGGGATCGTCGTACGCGGCGAGCAATTGGGGGAGCGGCTTTTCGAGATCCGTGCCAAGAAGCAGCGCGTCGCCGGGAAATAAAATGCGGCGCACCTCGGTGAGGAAGCGCTCGGCGGCGTCCCGGTCAAAGTTGCCGATCGTGCTGCCGAGGAACAGCACGAGCAGGTGGTCATTCGCGCCGCGTCTCGCCGCCGCCGCGAGGAGCCCGTCGAGATAGGGCCGCTCGAATCCCACGATGCTAAGGCACTCGATCTGGCCTAGTTCGCTTTCGCAGCGGGCCAGCGCCGTGGGCGAGATTTCGATCGGGCAGTATGTCGTATACTGTCGCCGCGCAAGGGCCTCCAGCAGCCAGCGCGTTTTCTTGCCGCTGCCGCTGCCGAGTTCCGCCACCAGGACGTGGGAGTTCAGCCGCGAGACGACGTCTCCAGCGTGCCGCCGCAAAAGCCGCTCGTCGGCGCGCGTCAAGCCATACTCCGGCAGAACGCTGATCACTTCGAACAGCACGGAGCCGATTTCATCGTAGAGATATTTCGAGGGAAGCTCTTTTTGGCCGGAGCGCACGAGTCCAGCACGCACGTCTCCGGCGAGATCAGGTCTCGAATGTTGGGCAATGACCGCGGTAGCCATGATGGATCCTCAATTCCTTCCGTCAGTCTCAGCGTTCGACGCAGCGAAATGTGGCATACACGTACGGGTAATGTGGCTGGAACCAGTTGCGGAACGATCGCCGGAGCATGCACGCGTCCGTCCGCGGCGAACCGCCCTTCATCACAAAGTGTTTCCCGTCAAAAAAATTCGCAGAGTACCCGGGATAGAACGAAAACGGCTCGAATCCGGGAAAAGGCGCAAACGGAGTGCGCGTCCACTCCCAGCCGTTTCCCACGAGGCCGGCAACGCCGAAATCGCTTGCGCCCGCCGGATACGATCCCACGGGAACTGGATCCCAACGCTCGAAATCAAAATTGCCGTGGCGTGAAGACGGTGCTTCTGCCCCCCACGGGTAAGCGCGTTCTGCGCCGCTGTGGGTGCCGCAGGCGGCTCGATGCCACTCCGCTTCGCTTGGCAGTTCCTTTTTGATCCAGCGCGCGTAGGCGGAGGCCTCATCGTGACTCACGTACACCGGAGCGTCCATCGGCAGCGGAATTTCCGCAAACATGCCGCGATAGCGCCACGAATTTCCGTTTGGGATCCAAAACGCGGGATGTCGCCGCTCGCTCGACGCGATCCACTCCCAGCCGGAATCGCTCCAGAAGCTGCGATGCTCGTACCCGCCTTCGCGCACAAACCGCAGATAATCGCCATTGGTTACGTTGTACGCATCGATTGCGAAGCCAGCAACCTCGAGGCGATGCTCCTCGAACTCATTGTCCCAGCCAAACGGTCCATCTTGCGAGCGGGCGATGCCGAGCGTCGCCGTCCCTGCGGGAATCTCCACGCGGTGTGGACGGCATGCCGCTGCGGGAGGTGAAGGCGCTTGCCGGCCCGATTTGCGGTCTACCGGCAACTGGTGCAGCATGTAGCAGAGCGTTTCGGCGTGCATCAGGCGATGCTCGACGGCGACTTCCAGCAGGCGGCCCTGGTCGAGGCGCGCAAGACCCGGATCGTCCAAGGCGGCCGCACGAAGAGCACTATCCAATTGCTCGCGAATCCGGCGGTTGTAATCTCGAACCCCGCCGGCAGAAGGCCAGTCCTTCGGCTGGTCCGTCGGCAAGCCGCCATCCACGGGGTCGATGCCGAAGGCGAAGAGCTTGTCGAATTCGGAGTGCGACGAAGGAAGGCCGAGAGGCTCCCGGAGCAGGTTCCAGTCGAACGCTTCGAGGTGGCCCAGGTAGAAAATAATCCTGTGGCGTTCGGAGATCGGGCGGTCATACAGTGCAGGGGGACGGACAATGTCGAATAGTTCCTGGCTTCGGGAGCGCGCCGCCTGAAGACGCGCGAATAGTTGGTCGGCTCGAGAAGATGGCACCACCGCTGTCGGATTCATGAAAGCCTCCCGAGCCTTCGATTTGATTTGCAGCGGCCCTATTCGGCCAATACTTAAAAAGCGGGGCGCCGGATCACGCCCCTCATTAGATGCAGCGAAGAAATAAGTCAATACATGCTTTCCCCGGGTCCCACTGGCCGTAGCCACCATGCAGGGAGGTCGTAGGGCGTGCCGTTGCTAACCGACAGATTACAAAATAGTTACGGTCTAGAATTCCGAGAGGTTGACTACCGTTTGCCCTCTGGAGCGGCGCTCCTTTCAGGTCTGAATCTGAAGATTGCGCGAGGAGAGACACTTATTCTCCTCGGGCGCAGCGGTTCCGGCAAGACGACGACCTTGAAGCTCGTCAACCGCCTACTGGAGCCGACCGCAGGCGAAATTCTGGTCGCCGGGCGCTCAAATGGTTCCTGGGATCCCATCGAGTTGCGCCGCAAGATTGGATACGTGATTCAGGATGCCGGGCTTTTCCCCCATTGGACCGTGGAGAGAAATGTCGGCCTCGTGCCGACGCTCGAAGGCTGGCCGGCGGAGAAGATTCGGGCGCGCACGCAGGAGGTGCTCTCGCTAGTTGGCCTATCGCCGAGCCAATTTGCCGGGCGCCGGTCGTCCGAGCTCTCGGGCGGCCAGAGGCAACGCGTCGGTGTGGCGCGCGCGCTCGCCGCGGACCCTCCTATTCTGTTGATGGACGAACCGTTCGGCGCGCTCGACCCGGTTACGCGTGCCGGCCTTCAGAAGGAGTTTCGCGCGCTGGCGATGCGGCTCCAGAAAACGATCGTATTCGTCACGCACGATGTGCGCGAGGCACTTTTTCTGGGGACACGGATCGCGTTGCTAGAGACAGGGCGGCTCGTCGGAATCTATGCCCCGGCGGATTTTTTGAAAGCGAGGGAACCGGAGGCGCGGGCTTTCGCGGCATCTCTGGAGACGGATGGCGGGCACGAGGAGGCGCGATGAACTGGTATGAGTTCCTGCTTCGGAATCCCCACGAGGTGTTCGCGCGCACGCTCGAGCACATAGGCCTCGTCGGCGCCTCGATGGCGATTGCGCTCGCCATTGGATTGCCTGTCGGCGTCGCGCTCGTTCGCCGTGCCGCGTTGCGACGGTGGGTGCTTGGCGCTGCGAACATCGTGCAAACGATTCCAAGCTTGGCGCTGTTTGGATTTCTGATCCCCGTGCCGTGGATCGGCGGGGTCGGAGCCAGCACCGCCATCGTCGCGCTTTCTTTGTACGCGCTCCTGCCGATTTTGCAAAACACATGCACTGGGATTATGGAGGTTGACCCGGCTGTCGTCGAGTCTGCGCGAGGAATGGGCATGACGCCGCGGCAGGTGCTTTGGCAAGTGCAAATGCCGCTGGCCGCTCCGGTGATGATTGCGGGAATTCGCGTCGCGACGGTGATTTCCATTGGCGTCACCACGATCGCAGCGGCAATCGGCGCCGGCGGCTTGGGGGTGTTCATTTTTCGGGGCGTTGCGATGGTCAACAATCAGGTGATTCTTGCGGGCGCGATTCCCGCCGCGTTCCTGGCGATTGCGGCCGATCTCGCGCTCGGATTTCTCGGGCGGAGCATCGCCAGAAGGTGAGAACCCGCTTTTTATCAACGCGATGTGGAAGTCTGCGAGGGCGGACGGCGCCGCTGTTGCTATGCGCTTGCCTGCTCCTGATCACGGGCGGTTGCGGCAAGCGAAGCGCGGAAACAATTGTTGTCGGATCAAAAAATTTTACCGAGCAAATCGTCCTGGCGGAACTCTTCGCGCAACAGATCGAGGCGCATTCGGCGTTGCAGGTTGAACGAAAGACGAATCTGGGCGGCACGCTTCTTTGCCATCAAGCGCTTCTTTCAGGCAAAATCGACCTCTATCCTGAATACACCGGCACGGCGCTCACGGCAGTCCTGAACGAGCCGCCGCAAAAGGATCCGGCAGCAGTGTTTCGGCGTGTGCAGTCCGAATACAGCTCGCGGTTCAACGTGGAAGTCATGCCGCCGCTCGGATTCAACAATACGTTCGCGATGGTCGTGCGTGGCGACGACGCAGACAAGCTGCTCCTCCGTACGATTTCCGACATCGCGCCGTACGCTTCAAAATGGCGCGCCGGATTCGGCTACGAATTCATGGAGCGGCCGGACGGCTATCGCGGCTGGGCAGCGGCGTATGGTCTGCATTTTGCCACTGAGCCGCGAATTCTGGATCTCGGCTTGCTATACCGCGCGCTGGCGGACAAACAGGTCGACATCGTGGCGGGAAACTCGACCGACGGCGTGATCGCGGCGCTGCACATGGTTGCCCTTGAGGACGACCGCCACTATTTCCCTCCGTATGAGGCCGTTCCTCTCGTGCGGAGTGCGACGCTCGACGCGCATCCCGAGGTGCGCAGTGCCATCGCAGCGCTCGCGGGAAAAATATCCGAGGACGAAATGCGCCGCCTGAATTACGCGGTGGACGGCGACCAACGCGATCCGGCCGATGTCGTCCGCGCATTTCGCCAGGCAAAGGGACTTTGATCCGTCCGCGGAAGTTGCCCCGGGTAAATCGTCTCTGCTAGAGTGCAGGCGTATGACGGATACCGTTTTTCACTGTGTTGCACGCCGAAGAGAGCAAAGCCCACGGGTAAACTCCTCCTGGCTATGACGATCGATAGCCGAAAGCTGATGCGCTTTGCGAAAGCCCTTCGTGGGCGGAAGATTGGCGTCGCGGGCGACTTCATGCTGGACCGCTACGTCTGGGGCTCCGCCACGCGGCTCTCGCCGGAAGCTCCCGTTCCCGTGGTCGATTTCGTGAATGAAAGCCAGGTACTGGGCGGTGCGGGGAATGTGGCCGCGAATCTTGCGACGCTCGGAGCAGACGTCTTTCCCTTTGGCGTGATCGGAGAAGACGCGGAAGGTAGCGCGATCCGGTCGTGCCTCGAAGCGGCGGGAATCGACTCGAAGGGCGTAGCTGCGGACGCGTCGCGCGTTACGACCGTGAAAACTCGCATTATCGCGCGCCATCATCAGATCGTGCGCGTGGACCGCGAGCGCCGCGATTCGCTCGGCCGAGCGCTGGAAGACCGCCTGGTCCGGGCGATCAAAGCCGCGCTGCCGCGCCTCGACGCACTGGTTCTGTCGGATTATGACAAGGGTGTGGTCACCGACTCGCTCGCGGATCGCGTGCTGACGGAATGTCACCGACGAGGCGTTCCGGCGCTTGTGAAGCCAAAGACGTCGCGATTGTTTGCCTACCGCGGGGCGAGCGTAATCGTTTGCAACACCAAAGAGGCGGGCTTCTTCGTTACTCGATCATTGGAAGACGACGAGTCGGTCGAGCAGGCGGGACGAGCCCTGCTGGCGCATTTCGGATGCTCTTCCGTCGTCATCACGCGCGGCTCCGAAGGGCTCAACGTCTTTGAGGATACTTCGCCGAAAGGTTTCCACGTGGCCGCGACGAGCCGCGAAATCAGTTACGCGCGCGTGGGGCAGTCGGGCGTCGATCACTCCGCACACGGACGCCAGGTGTTCGACGTAACCGGCGCAGGCGATACGGTGCTTTCCTTATTGGCGCTCGCGGTCGCAGCCAAAGTTCCGATGCGAGAAGCAGCAGTCCTCGCAAATGCCGGAGCCGGTGTCGTGGTGGGAAAACTCGGCACTTCAACGATTACGCCCGACGAACTCTTTGCCGCCGCACACGATCTTTCCTGACCGCAAGCGAGAGCGGAGATCTACGGTGGTGGAAAGCTCAGTGACTGGTCGGATCGCTCGACCCACAGCTGCACTTCGCGGTTTTGAGCCGACTTCACAGTTTCATCCGGTTTCGGAAAAGGATCATATCCGCTAATCTCGACCACAATCACCACGCCGCTGCCGCCCTTCGGCGGCACTTCCGCGCTTTCGAGCTGATAGCTCTTGATCGGACTGTAGTAGCCGTTCGGTCCCCAGAAGCTGAGAAAATCTTGATAGGAAAAACTCGCATGCGGGTGCCAGATTTGGTAAGCCTGCTGCATGTCTCCGGTCGTGACCGCATTCATGAATCGCTGAACGGTGTGCTTTTCAGTGGTGTAGCGCAGGAAATACCATGCGCCTGCACTGAGCAGGAGAACGAGCGCCACTCCGCTGATCACGTATCGCAACGCCTTCGATTTAGGCTCTTCGGCGCCGGAATCGAGCAATCCCACGAATGTATCTCCCCGTTGCATCTTATATCTGCCTCTTAAAGAAAGCGACAGACAAGCTGACCAGCAATACGGTGAACCCCGCGAGAATCAGAATATCCGAATAGATGCCCGAGAATCCTGTGTTTTTCAAAAGCAGCGCTTTCAGGGCGTGAACGGCGTAGGTGAACGGATCGATGTACGAAATCCATCGCAGCCAAACCGGAAAACCCTCCACCGGATAAATCGCGCCCGAAGGGAAATACAACAGCGTGTTCAGCACGCCAAACATCGCGCGCGGCACGAGTGGATCACTGACGCGCACCATCAGCAAAAACATGAAGCTGATCATTGCCGCCGAAGTGGTGGAGAGCACCACGGCGAGATAAAACAGCCGCACCGGATCCCACAGGCGGTCGATTCCAGAAATCAGCCCGCCGATGACGGTGATCGTCGTTCCGGCCATGAGTCCCTTGATGGCGCCGGAGAGGATCAGGCCGACGATGAGCTCGGTTTTTGTGATCGGCGTCACGAGATAGCCTTCGTGGAGGCCGCGCGATTTGTCATCGATGAACGTGATGCCGCCCCCGATCATCGCCACGATGAAGACGGCCATCGCGATCGAGCCGGAAAGCAGATACTTGATGTATTCGATGTAGGGATACAGTTCGACAACCTGGAGATCGATGAGGGGATTGAGGCGCGGCAAGGGCACGGTCAAGCGCTGCCCTGGCTGAAACGGGTTGAGGCCTTGGTTGATGTCCCGCACGAGATCCTGCATGCGAGTAAAGAGTTCGGAAGTGACGAAATTGTCCGTGTTGTCTTCGATGAACGCGATGCGCGGGCGATTCCCCTGCTCGACGCGCTGCGAATAATCCGCGGGAATGTATACCACGGCCCGCACGAATCCCGCGCGCAGGTCGACGAGCGCGTCGGAAATCGAGCCGTAGTTCATTACCTCCATCGTTCGGGGGCCGGCCACGATAGCATCAAAGCGCTCCCGCAGATCGCGCGAGGCCGCTGTGCGGTCCTCGTCCACGACGGCGATCTTGATTCCCTTGATTTTTCCTCCGAACGCATACCCAAGGACGATGAGTTGCATCAGGGGAAAAATCATGGAACTCATCATCAGCGCGGGGCTGCGGAAGAATTTCCGCATGTCGCGCTCGATGATTGCGAAAATGCGCTGGAATTTCATGCGTTTCCGGGCCGTTCCTTATTTGTACAAATAGCCGATATCGCGTCTCGCGGATTCGGAGGCGGCGTCGCGAAGCTGGCGCCCCGTGTAGTACAGGAAGACGTCGTCGAGTGTCGTGCCCTGCACGGAAACGCGCCGCACCGTGACACCGCGGTCGCGCGCGAGGTCCATCAACTCCCGGACGGTAACGGGGCCGCTCGTCGACGAGATATGCCGCACGCCGCTGTGATTTGCGACGCTCGCGGCTCCCGTGAGTTGTTCGAGGGCTGCGTCCCAGTTCTCGGGGGGGTTGTCGAACTCCGCCTCGACGATGTCGGTTCCCGGCACGCTGTCCTTTAACTTCGCGGGCGTGTCGAGGGCCACAAGCTGCCCGTGATCGACAATCGCGATCCGATCGCAAAGGCGGTCGGCCTCGTCCATGTAATGCGTCGTCAGCAGAATCGTCAGGCCGGCGCCTTGCTTTAGTTTGTTGATCATTTCCCACACGGCGGTTCGCGAAACTGGATCAAGGCCGGTGGTCGGCTCATCGAGAAACATGATTTTGGGAGAGTGCACGAGGCCGCGCGCGATTTCGAGCCGCCGCCGCATGCCGCCCGAAAAACTGCCGACTAATTTGTCGGCGAATTCGGTGAGGCCCACGGATTCAAGGAGACGCGGGATCAACTCCTGGCGTTGGGCGCCGGTCAACCCGTAGAGCTTCGCGTGGATGGTCATGTTTTCGCGCGCGGTCAGATCGGGGTCCGAAGTGAGCGCCTGGGGGATTACGCCGATCGCAATGCGGACGCCGTTCGGGTCCGCGACCACGTCGTGCCCGGCCACCGTGGCGGCTCCGGAAGTGGGCGGCGTCAGGGTGGTCAACATGCGGATCAGCGTTGTTTTTCCCGCGCCGTTCGGTCCGAGCAGGCCGAAGATCTCTCCTGCTTGCACCGTGAAGCTCACATCCTTCACAGCTACGAAATCGCCAAACTGTTTTTTCAGTTTGTTGACTTCAATCGCGTTATGGTTGATTGGATCCATCGCGCCGCGGTTCTTCCGCGATCACGCGGCTGCGGAGGACGCACGAGGCAGAGCGGCCGAGATCAGCCGGCGCCACCAGCTTCGCTCCGAGGGAAGCGGCGGCAAAAGCACCGTGGCGGTCATCCCGGACATCAGCCTGCGTCCCTCATTGGGGATCGACACCTTGATGGCAAATGTCTTGATGTCGCGCTTGGTGCGGCTGACGTCGCGCTGCGTCGCGAAATCGCTTTCCACGCCTTTAAAAATGACCGTTCCTTCGAGGACGCGGCCGGACGGGAGTTGCACTTTCATCTTCTGATTGAGGCCGATCCGATCGATGTAGCTCTCCTCGACGTCTGTCTGCACCCACAGATGGTCCACATCGAGGATCGTTACGATCGGCTCGCCCACCTGAAGGACTTCGCCCTGCCGCGCGGCCCGGACGGACACGATACCGTCGAGGGGTGCGAAAATTTTTGTGTAGCCGAGGTGCACGTCGGCCGTCGCTTTATCGGCGCGGGCCTGCTGCAACTGCGCGCGAGTTGCGGCCAGATCGCTTTGCTGAACGTCGAGCTGCTTGCGGTTGGCTTCGGCCACGGCGACTTGCGCCTCGGCCGCTCGAATCTGATCCTCGGTGGATTTGACGGCGGCTTCCGACGACTGCATGGCGGCGAGGGCGAGGTCGCGGTCCTGCGCAGCGGCCACGCCGCTGTCGAACAAACCTTGCTCGCGCTTATAAGTTTGCTGATCGCGCCAGAGATTGGCCTGGGCCTGCGCCAGCTGCGCGCGCATGGAGGTCAAGGTGGCTTGCGCCTGACGCAGGGCGGCGCTCGTCTGGTCGTCGGTCCAGCTGCGCGTGCTCGCCGCGGAGCTGACCTTGTTTTCCAGGATGCGCATATTTGCTTCAGCGGAATCGCGCGCGGTGATCCACTCCGCCGGATCGATTTCCGCGATCAATTCACCCTTGTGGATTTCCGAACCTTCATCCACGGTGAGGCGGGTCATTCGCCCGGCAATCTGAGAGCCCACAATCACATCATTGCCCGTGACAATTCCGGTCAGCGGGATTTCATCTGCGCGAGGCGTGGTCGTCAGGTACACCGCCAGCGAAATGACAAACAAGACGCCGACAAACACGAAAAACTTGGAAACTTTCATGGCGTTCCCGCCTTGGGTTGAAGCATCCCGTGATCGAGCAAATCCTGGATGGCCTGGCGGCGCCTGGCCAATTCCTTCGGCTGCAAGGGATCGTGGCCCAGAATTTGCTTTAGCACCGGCGCGGCTGCAAAATAGAAAACCATGCTCGATACGACCGTTACCGCAGCGTTCCGCGCGTCCACGCGGCGGAATTCTCCGCTGGCGACGCCTTCCTCGATCAAGGCCACGAGGCGCGCGTGGAGCGGCCGGTAGTACTCAGAAACAATCCACTCCATGTTGGGCCCGCGGCTCATCATTTCCCGCTGAACGAGCCGCGGATAATTCGGGTGGCGGAGAATAAATTCAAAGAAGTTGTCGATCATTGCGGCGAGGCGCCGGCCCGCGGGCAAGGGCGCCTTTCGTTGGCTCCAGACGTACAGGCGCAACTGGGAAAGCAGCATTTCGAGAACGAAACGGTGCAACTCTTCCTTGCTGCGAAAATAATAATAGAGGAGCGCCTTGTTCACTTTCGCGACACGCGCGATTTCGTCCATCCGGGCTCCCGCCAGGCCCTGCTCGGCAAAGATTTGCTCAGCCGTCGCGACGATGCGCCGTGCCGTGGTGAGGTCGCGCGCGTGCCTCAGGCTGCGGGGCAGGCGCCGCCCGAGGCGCTGGAGTTCCCACTCTGCGGGCGCGGCAGATATGGCAGGCAAATGCCCATGGCGCGAAGATCTCATGTCTAACTAACCAGTTAGTCTAAAATGCGCCAGCGCTGCTGTCAAGCGAAGCGGGTAGGGCCGGTGGCTGTTTGGATTGGAGTGCTAGGGAGTTGGCTCGGGAGCTGGCGCGCTTCGATGGCCGCACCGGCTGCGCAATCCTTCGCGGAACTTCTCGCGCTCCTCAGGAGTCATTTGTTCCCAGCGCATCATCATGTGCCGCCTCCAGGGCCCACCGCCGGACCGGGGCCGGAATCCCCCAAACAGGAGCCGCGCCAGGACGATCAATCCCACCGATTGCCAAAAGGTGATCATCCGGAATCCAAACAGGGCCGGCAGCAGGTAATTCCACAAATGCATGACCACGAATCCAAAAACGGCAAGTCCGAGGATCACGAAGATTGCGAATTTCAAAGGACGGAAAATCCATTTTCGTCTCATATCAGGTCTCCTCACGGATGCTTAAAATCGTTGTAGATGGATTGCAGCCGCCGCCGAAGATGAAGCACGGCCTGGTGCTTGCGCGCGAGAAGCGTGTTGACGGCGATTCCCGTTTCGGCGGACAGCTGTCTGAAGCTAACGCCTTCGAGTTCGTGCGCGACGAAGACTTCGCGCTGATCTTCGGTCAGCTCATCGAGCGCGGCGTCGAGCTCCTCCACCAAAATGCCGCGTGCGTAGGCAGCTTCCGGTCCCGCGTCCGGCGACGGAAGAAGTTCTTCGAGCGAAAGCGAATCTCCGCCGTCGGAATCGGGATGGCTTACGGCGGAAAACGGCTCGGGTTTTTTCTTCCGGAGCCTGTCGATGATCCGGTTGCGCGCCACACGAACGAGCCACGCCCCAACCTGCTCGATCGGTTTCATCAGCCGGTGCGCCTCGATGAGTTCGTAGAAAACCTCCTGCAAGATGTCTTCCGCGTCAGCCTCATCGGCCACGCGCCGCCGGATGAAGTTGCGCAGCCGCGCCTCTTCCCGGCGGAAGGCGTCCGAAAACCGCCCGTCCCGATCGGCGGCAAACCGGTTTGCTGTCCATGCTTGGTCCATCTACATATCTAGACGATTGAGACGTGGAAATATTGCAGGAGGTTCGGAGAAATCGTGCGGATTCACGATATAGGCGCTGAAACGAAAGAGACTTACTCGCTTCCTTTCGCGACCGCTTCGAGGGCATCGCCGATCAGAATCGCCGGTTTCCATTCGTCAAGGAAGGTTGCGCCTAGGCCGTTGTAGAAGTCGATCGCCTGCTTATTCCAGTCCAGAACTTCCCAGCGCATGCAAAAGTACTTTTCCTTCCAGGCGATCCCGGCGACATGCGCGAGCAGGGACTTTCCGATGCCGTGCTTGCGAAAGGCGGGCCGGACGAAGATGTCGTCGAGAAAAAGTCCGGCGCGTCCCTGAAACGAGGAGTAGAACTCGAAAAATATGGCGTAGCCGACAGGCTGGCCGTCCCATTCCGCGATGACGGAACGGAATTTCGGGTGCGCGCCAAACCCGTCGCGCAAGATATCCTCTTCCGTTGTGTTGACTTCATGGCCGAGGTGTTCGAATTCCGCGAATTCGCGGATCATGTTGGCCAGCAGGGCAGCGTCATCTATCGTGGCAGGACGAATCGAAAGCATCAGCAAGGTCCTCGATACTGGATACGTCGATCGCGAACGCGCCATTATAGACTAGCGCCAAGGGCGCTGTCGCCTGAAACGGAATCGCAATGGCAAGAGTGTCTTGCCGGGCTTGTATCGCCGTTTTCCGTGGAGTACAGTTTTCGCCGCGATGAGAGAGGAGAGTTTATGAACGCAGCCACTTCGGGTTCGTCCGACGCGGAATTCTTTCAGCAGCGTGGTTTCGGCCAAAAGCTTGGATTCGGCCAGCGGCCCGCTTTGCTGGTCGTGGACATGGCTAAGGCGTTCACGAATCCCGGGATGCCGCTTGGCGCGAAGCTCGACAGCCAGGTCGAAGCCATCCAAGTTCTGTTGCGCGCGGCGCACGATCGGGAAGCGCCTGTGATTTTCTCCACCGTTTCCTACGAAGATGAAAATCTGCGGGATGCCGGAGTGTTTGGAATGAAGCAGAAAGGATCGGCCACTCTGCGCGCGGGGACCGAGGGCGTGGAGATCGACTCGCGTCTCGATTTCCGGAGGACGGACTCGCTCCTGGTCAAGAAATACGCCTCCTGTTTTTTTGGCACCGACCTCGTCTCGCGCCTCCTCGTCCGGCAAGTTGACACACTCATCATCACGGGGTGCACGACGAGCGGCTGCGTGCGCGCTTCCGCCGTCGACGCGTGCCAAATCGGGTTTCGCCCGATGGTCGTGCGGGAAGCGGTCGGCGACCGCTCGCAGGCGGCGCACGATCAAAGTCTTTTTGACTTGAACGCAAAATATGCGGACGTGGTTTCGCTGGAAGAGACGCTGCAATATTTGAACTCCGTCCGCGCCGCCGTCGCGCCCGGTCGCGCAGGCGATTGATCCCAGAGAGGAACCCCAATGCCCGATCCGACCGCAAAAAACCCGCAGGAGCACGGCCGCTTTCCCTATTCCGCGATCGTGGACCGCGAGCCGCTTCGGTGGCCCAACGGAGCGCGTGTCGCGCTCTGGGTGATTCCCAACATCGAACATTTTCTGTTTGACAGGCCATCGACTTCGGTGACGCACACCACCGCGGCCTTCGTTCCGGACGTTTTGAATTATTCGTGGCGCGACTACGGTGTGCGGGTGGGGATCTGGCGGCTGATGGAAGTCATGCAGCGCTACGGCGTCCGGGGGACGGTCGCCCTCAACTCGGATGTTTGCGCCCATTATCCGCGCATCCTCGAGGAAGGGAACCGCTTGAAGTGGGAATGGATGGGCCACGGGACGAGCAATTCCTTCATTACGAACCAGCGATCCGAAGAAGCGGAGCGCGCGCTCATTGCGGACGTCGTTCGCACCATCGAGAAAGGAACGGGGAAGCGTCCGCGCGGCTGGCTTTGCCCGGCGCTGACCGAATCGCACCACACCCTCGATTTGCTCGCCGAGAACAAGATTGAGTATGTGGCAGACTGGGTAAACGACGAGCAGCCCTATCCGATGCGCGTCAAGAATGGAACCATCCTCTCGATGCCGTATACGATTGAGATCAACGACATTCCTGTCTCGCTCGACCAGAAGCAGAGTGGGGAGAGCTTCGGCCGCATGATTTGCGACCAATTCGACGTGCTCTACGAAGACGGCGCGAAGACGGGCCGTATCATGGCCATTTCGCTGCATCCCTTCCTCGTCGGCCACCCGCATCGCAGCAAGCATTTCGCCAAGGCGCTCGAGCACATCACGTCGAGGCAAGAAGTATGGCTTGCGACGGGAAGCGAGATTGTCGATTGGTATCAGAAGAACTGTGTAGGTGCGGCGTGAAGAATTACGATTCCAGCGCCCCCGCAGCCGCGCCGGCTGGAAGCTCGATAGTGTATTTCGTCCGCTGCCTTTCCCGGTGTTGTGCAAGCGCCAGTTCGATGAGGCGATCCAGCAATTCGCGATAGGGCAATCCGGAAGCTTCCCAAAGTTTCGGGTACATGCTGATGGAGGTAAAGCCGGGAATCGTGTTGACCTCGTTCAGAAGAATGCGGTCGCCGCGGTGCGCGAGAAAAAAGTCGACACGCGCCATGCCCAGGCATTCGAGCGTGCGAAAAGCGCGGACGGCATATTGTTGGAAGCGCTTGACCTGAGCCCGAGTGAGTTTAGCCGGGATCATCAGGCGCGTTCCTTCCTCGAGATACTTGGCGGCGTAGTCGTAGAATTCGCGGTGCGGCACGATTTCGCCCGGAATTGACGCCTTCGGATCTTCATTCCCCAAGACGGAAACTTCGATTTCGCGCCCGCGGATCGCACGTTCGACCAGGATTTTCTGCGCAAATTCGGCGGCGACGTCCAGGGCGGCAGCCAGTTCCTTCGCGTCGTGGGCTTTGGTCATGCCGACCGAACTGCCAAGCGTCGCGGGCTTCACGAATACCGGGAAGCGGAATTTCTTGCCGATCACACGCAGCGTTTTGACACGCGATTTTTCCCACTCCGCGCGTGGGATTGCGATGAAATCGCCGACGGGAAGCTTGGCCTGCAGAAAGAGGCGTTTTTGCACGTCCTTGTCCATGCCCACCGCGGAACCGAGCACGCCCGAACCGACATAGGGCAAACCGGCAAGATCGAGCAGGCCCTGGACGGCACCGTCCTCGCCAAAGGTGCCATGCAGCACGGGGAATACGACGTCCACACGCAGCGCGTCCGCCCGTGAATTGCTGACGGGAACCAGCGCCGCCACGTTGGGATCTGCGGACAGCATCACGCGCTCGCCCGAGCGCAATACTTCACCGAGCGCCGGGGGAAGCATTTGGTGCGCCGCGGTCCCGGCGAGCCACCGGCCGTCCTTCGAGATGCCGATCGGCACCGCCTCATATTTTTCTGGATCGAGCGCGGAGATGACGGACGCCGCGGAAATCAAAGAAACTTCGTGTTCCCCCGAGCGTCCGCCGAACAGGATCCCTACGCGCAACCTCTTCTTTTCCGTGGTCATTGACGACTCATTCTGTGGGATAACTTCCCCTCTGCCAAACCGTTTCAAGACACTCACGTAACTTGTCATTCCGAGGAGCCCGCCTCGGCCGACGATAAGGAATCCCTCCGTAGTCGGTTTCTCCCAAAGAGAGATTCCTCGCCTCTACGCCGTTGGGGCCGGAACGAGGACTCGCGGGAGGGTACCCGACATCAGCGATAGCGAAACCTATAAGATCTTCTTTCCCAGCCCGGACAGCACCATTTCGACACCCAAGAGCGCCGTCTGGTTATGGAGGTCAATCACCGGATTGATTTCCACCACTTCGAGCGACACCATCGCTTCGCTGTCCGCGATCATCTCAAGCGCTAGGTGCGCTTCGCGATACGTCACGCCGCCACGCACCGGAGTGCCTACTCCGGGCGCGTCGTCCGGGTCCACAAAATCCATATCGAGGCTGACGGCGATGCCATCTGTGTCGTCGGTCACGAATCGCAGCGCCTCGCTCATCACGTCGCGCAGGCCGCGCTCGTCAATATCGCGCATCGTGAAGACATGTACCCCGGATTCCTTGATCAGCCGGCGCTCCTTGGGATCGAGATCGCGAATGCCCACGAGAGCCACGTTGCGCGGTTCGACCTTCGGCTTGTAGCCGAGCAGCTCGACGAGTTCCGGTGCGCCGTAGCCGATAATGGCCGCGAGCGGCATCCCGTGCACATTACCCGAAGGCGAAGTTTCCGGCGTGTTCATGTCTCCGTGCGCATCGAGCCACACATAGCCGATGCGCTTCGATTGCTTCCGAAAATAATTCGCCACTCCAGAGCACGAACCGACCGCGATCGAATGATCTCCGCCGAGCACGAGCGGCAGAAAACCGTCCGAAAGCGTGCGCTCCGTCATCTCCGCGAGGCCGCGGCACGTTTCCGCGATTTCGTTCAGGTACTTGGCGCGCCGTTCGCCATAGGGCAGCTCTTCGGGCTGTTTCACGCTCACGTTGCCGATGTCTTCGACCGTGTGCCCGAGCGATTTCAGCCGGGATTGCAGGCCGGCCACGCGCAACGCCGACGGCCCCATGTCCACCCCGCGGCGGCTTTGGCCAAGGTCCATCGGAACGCCGATGATCCGAATTTTTTGTGCCATGTTTGCGGTTCGGTCCGGCTCGCCCCTGAGAGAAGAAACCAGCGAGAACTAAGGATAGACGCGGTATAGCATCCCGCGTGAAAAAACCAACAAAATAGCCGCCAAAAAGACACCGGTGTCCACAAGGTGTCCAATGCAGAGCAAACACGGCAAGTTCTTCGCGGACTGGAGGGATGAAGCGGGAAGGAGGAAGCGGAAAGCCTTCGCCACCGAAAAGGGCGCCAGGGCGTGGCAAACAAAGATGCAGGACGAAGCCCACACAAAAAAAGTCCGCGCCTTGGCGACGTGGGAAACATCTGCGACGCGTGGGCCGAGGCGCGGTCACCAGGCCAGGCCAAAGTCTGTGCGCGCGTCGCGCGCACGCTGAAACTGCTCGCGGGGCCACTCCATCCCCGCGAGCTCACGGCGCTTCACTTCCAAGCCATCACCTCACGGTGGCGGCAGAGCCTCTCCACGTCCACCGTGTGGACCTACACCGTTTACTTAAAGATGCTCGCCCGGGAAATCTCCGCAGTCAGCGGGGTGGCGGGCCTAGCCAAACACATCCCGAGAGCCCGAACGCCCGAGCCACGCAAGGAAACGCTCACAGCCGCGGAACTCTCAGCCCTGCTCGCAAATGCGGAGCCGTGGTTCCGCGTCTTCATTACCCTCTGCGCCGCACTCGGGCTGCGTCACAGCGAGGCCCTCGACGTCAAACGCGAGGGCTGGAATCCCGACAAACACACCATCAGCTTCATCGCCAAGGGCGGCGAGCGCCAGACGATGCCCACCACCGAGGAAATAGACGCGCTCTTCGCCAACGCACCGCCGGGCCCGCCAATGTCGGGGATCGTCGAGCTCTACAAAGGCCAGCCGATCAACCGGAACTCGACGTGGTGGGCGTGGCAGAAAACCATGAAGAAATCCGGCATCACGCGGCACCTGTGCGTGCACGATCTGCGCAGGACACTCGCCGTCACCAGCTACGAACTCACCAAAGACCTCCGCTTCGTGTGGCAGGTCCTTCGCCATCGATCACTCGGAACAACCGCCCGGTATCTAGAGCACGTGGATAAAGAGGCCATCAGGCCGATTCTCCAAGACCTCTGGACACCGCGAAGGAAAGGAGAGCCCATCCAATGAAAATCGTGTGCAGCTGGTGTGGAAAGCTCCTCGGATACAAGTGTCCGTTCTGCGGCGAGCCACTCCAAAGCGCGCCCGCATTCCCCGAGTACATGGTGTGCCACGAGGCGCTCAGCTCAATCTACTTCGCGGTCGAAAACATGACCACGACCCACACGATGTGCGACGCGTGCAGAGAAGCCCACAGAGCCGAGCACATCAACCTCAGCCCGGAAGACAGGGCAAACCTTGCCGCGCTCGACGGAGCGGGAAACAGGGGCGAAGGCCCCAAGAAAGGGGACGGACGATGAATCCAAAATTCGCAGCGCAGTATCTCCGCAGCGTGAAGGGAAACCTTCCGGCACTCGTGGAGACCGCCGTTGATGTTGTCCTCGATGAACTCCACCGCATGCATGTCGCGATTTCCATGCAGCAGCGAGAGCTCGAGAAACTCATCGGCAAGCCGAAGCCCAAACCCGAAGCCCGAGAGTCCGCCGCAGCGCGAAGCGCGAAGGCGGGAAGGGCGGAGGCAAAATGACCAGCCGAGCCGAGTACACGCCGTCACCAATAGAGAAAGCGATAGACAGCGTGATCGACAACATCAGCGACAGCGCCACGGCCCACTACATGAAAAACGGACCACCGATGCCCGAGGAAAAGTTTCGCGAACTCCTCGCCCACGTACTGCACAACATGAGCATCAACGACTGGCGGAGAAGGCTCGGTCTGCCGCTGGAACCAGAGGAGGAAGAGAAGCGATGACAAACCAACCGCCGCGTGGAGCGGACGGCAAATTCAAAAAGCCGCACCCGCTCCACCCATCACAGATGAAGAAGCACCTCGCCGCCATCAAGCAAGAGATTGCGAGGCGCGATCGTAAGGCCAAGTAGCAGCCGGACGTCTCCGTCGTGCGGGGCACGCCGATCGCCGCCGTGCGCGTGCCCCCTCGACGGAGCGGCAAATCTC
>Ga0335085_10001950_pt1 | contig 40480 bp, 32 predicted proteins | sample Lox_Sample_45_FD_206712 | JGI IMG/M metagenome (GOLD analysis project Ga0335085, IMG submission 206712) | Soil microbial communities from Loxahatchee National Wildlife Refuge, Florida, United States - Lox_Sample_4.5 | ecosystem: Environmental > Terrestrial > Soil > Wetlands | place: USA... | reverse complement strand
AATGTGTCTTACGCCGGTGAAGGAGCTTTCGCCCCGACAAATCCGTGCCTTGCGAAAGCGTGAGGACGCAAGCCAGGCGGTATTCGCGCGCTATCTCAACGTCACCACGGGTCTTGTCAGCCAGTGGGAACGCGGCGAGAAGAAGCCGCGCGGCGCGTCGCTCAAGTTATTGACGCTGGTGGCGAAGAATGGCCTGCGGGCGATGGCCTGATTATTTCCGCTTGAACTATTTCCTTTTGAACACCGGCGCGCGTTTCTCGCGGAAGGCGGCGAGCGCTTCGGCGTGATCGGCGCTTTGCACCAGCGTGGTCAATTCTTCGCGCGTCAATTTCGCGGCATCCTCGGGCGAAAGATCGCAGGCCATCGCCGCCGTCCGCTTTGTCGCTTCAACGGAAAGCGGCGCGCGTGACGCGATGCGGTTGGCCAGTTCGGCGGCCTGCTCCATCAGCGCATCGCTTTTATACACCGCCGTCACCAGCCCGAATTTTTCCACCGCCTCCGCATCGAACGGCAATCCCGTCAAGAGCATGTGCTTGGCACGCGCCACGCCGATGAGGCGCGGCAGGCGATACGCCGACGCCATCAATCCGATATTGACGCCGGCGCAGACGAACGTCGCATCGGCGGATGCGATGCGGATGTCGCAGACGAGCGCCAGCTCCAGCCCGCCGCCCATGCACCAGCCATTGATCGCCGCGATCACCGGCATGCGCAACGCCTCGATGCGGTCGAGCAGTCCCGCAAATTCCCCCAACTGCGTCTGCCGCGCGCCAAGCCCTGCGCTTTGCGCCGCTTCCTGTTCCTTCAGATCGTCGCCGCTGCAGAAGCTGCGCCCGCGTCCGGTGATGACGATGGCGCGGATCGCGGGATCGGCTTCCAGCGCATCCAACTTTTCGTGAAACAATTTCCGCGCCGCACTGCCCAGCGCATTGGCCGGCGGATTGTCGATTTCCAGAAGTGCCGCGTTCTCGCCGATCTTGCGGAAATGGATAGCCCCCTCGCTCATGGTCATTTCGTCCATTCCGCCAGCCAGTCGGCGAGCGCCTGCGGCGTCATCGAGCGCGCATCGGCCAGCGCCGAGATATGTCCGCGATCGATCAGCGTGCCGTCGGGGTCCACAACCAGAATGGAAGGCACGCCCTCCAGCCGCTGCGTGATCCCGAAGCGCGCGGGGATTTGCAGATTGCGGTCGAAGCGGCCGACATCCACATCGACCATTATATAATGTGCATCGAGAAAGCTCTTCACCTCGGGCAGCGCCATCACCGCGGCCAATATCCGGCAATCGGCGCACCAGTTTCCGCCGAGGTCGATCAGCACGCGCTTGTGCTCGGCCCTGGCGCGCGCGAAGGCCGCGTTCACATCCGCATTGGCATCGGCGCTTTCATCGTAAGGGTAGGGAAGCGGCGTTTGCAGCTCCTCCAGAACCGAAATGCTGACGATTTTCGGCGCCGGCGCATGGGCGAGTGCCGGCCCCGCGGCCAATGCCGCTATCGCAATACCCCAAAATATTTGCCGCATCGTTCCCCGCAAATCGGTGTGCGCCGCAAAACTATCCGGTCCGGGCGGCGCTGCAAAGCTGCGATTTCCACGCGAATCCGGGCTTTCGCGCCGCCGCATGAATTTTTCGCGCTCGCGCTTCCCAATCCCGGCCTCCTCGTTTGTCCCAATAGATGTGGACGTAAATTCTAACCCTCGAAAGGCAGGACGCTGGCGGGGGAATGGCAGACACGCCGGAAACCAATCGCGAAGCCGCGGGCACAAAGATGACCGTGCGGGAAACGCGTGCCTGGTTCGTCCGCGAAGTGCTGCCTCTGGAGGCGATGCTGTTGCGGTATTTGCGGCACAATTGGCGCGACAAAAGCGACATAGAAGATCTGCTGCAGGATATCTATGTGCGCGTCTATGAGGCGGCGAAGAAGGAAATTCCGGCCGCCGCCAAGCCGTTCGTGTTCGTGACGGCGCGCAATCTGCTCATCAACCGCGTGCGGCGCGAGAGCGTGATCCCCATCGAGGCGGTGGCCGATCTCGATGCGCTCGATATCGCCATCGATGCGCCGGGGCCCGACCGCGCCGCGGTTGCGCGCGACGATCTGCGCCGCTTGCAGATTGCGCTCGACCGTCTGCCGCCGCGCTGCCGCGAAGTGGTCGTCAAGCGCCGCATCGAAGGACTCACGCGCCGCGAAATTGCGCTCGCCATGGGCATCACGGAAGAAACCGTTTCGGCGCATCTGACCGACGGCATGTGCGCGCTCGCCGATTTTCTTTACGGAGACGAGCGGCCATGAGCGATGCCCGTCTCAATCAGAGTGCGAAAGAGATCAAGGCGCGCGCCGCCGAATGGCTGGAGCGTCAGGAACGTCCCGATTGGTCGCCCGCCGATCAGGCGGCGCTCGATCAATGGCTTGCGCAATCGACCGCGCATGAAGTGGCCTATGTCCGTCTGCAATCGGCATGGGAGCGCACGGAGCGGCTCGTGATCTTGCGCCCTTTAGCGGAAGCGAAAAGCGCGCCTAGGCGCATTTCGCCGTTGTTGATGCGCGTGGCCGCGGCGGTTGCACTTGTCGCGATGCTTGGCGCAACGGCAGCGTATTTTGTCCTGCAACCGCGCGACCGCACCTATTCCACGGCCGTGGGCGGGCGCGAGACCGTCACCTTCGCCGACGGCACCAGAATCGAACTCAACACCAACACGGTGTTGCGCGCACGCATGACGACCGATCAGCGCATCGTCTGGCTCGACAAGGGCGAAGCGTTCTTCCGGGTCAAGCACGATGCGACGCATCCCTTCATCGTGATGATCGGCGCTCATCGCGTGACCGATATCGGCACGCAATTTTCCGTGCGCCGCGGCAAACAGAATGTGCAGGTGGCGGTCACGCAGGGCCGCGTCACATTCGATGCGCCCGGCATCGCCTCGCAGGCGGCATTGCTCATGCAGGGCGATGTGGCGACGGCCAGCGCAAAATCCATGACGGTCGTGCGCAAATCGGAAAGTGCGCTCAACGACGAACTTGGCTGGCGGCGCGGCATGATCGTGTTCCGTCACACGACGCTCGCCGCGGCCTGCGCCGAACTCAACCGCTACAACCGCGTGAAGCTCGTCGTCACAGACCCGGATGCCGCCAGCCGCACTATCGGCGCCACGTTCCGCACCAACGATGTGGAGCTGTTCGCGCGCGTGGCGGAAGTGGCGCTCGGACTTCATGTGACCGATCGGGGCGACGAAATCGATATTTCACGCTGAACACAACGAAATGAACAGGGGGACTTTATGACAAAATTGGCATATCTCAGGGCGGCGCTCGTGGGCGGGGCTGCGGTTGCGGCGCTGGTCACATCCGCATCGGCGACCGAATTCAATATTCCGCGCGGCGATCTGAAGACCGCGCTCGATACTTATGCGCATCAGGCCGGCGTGCAACTGATGTATCCCGACGACGAGATGAAATACGCGCGCACGGCGGGCGTGCAGGGCGAACTCACGGCGGATGCGGCGTTGTCGCGAATCCTGTCCGGCACCGGGTTTATGACGCAGCATGTCTCCGGCGCCATCGCCATCGTCAGGCAGAGCGATATGGCGCAAGCGCCTGCACAGAAGCGAACGGAACTTGCCGACGCCACGCCCGTACATGCGGCCGCAAGCGTGGAAACGGTTGTCGTCACGTCTTCGAAGATCAAGGGCGATATTCAGACTGTTCCCATCGCGATTACCGCGCTGTCGCAAGAGCAATTGACGTCGCGCCAGATTGCAGGCGGCCCGGACCTTGTGAAAGAAGTACCGAACCTCACCTTCACAAAAACCAATTTCACCGGCTACGACATTCAAATCCGCGGCATCGGCACGCAAGCCGTGTCGGTAACGACTGATCCCGCAGTGGCCGTTGCTTTCAACGACACGCCGTTCCTGCGTAATCATTTCTTCGAACAGGAATTCTTCGACGTCGCCCAGGTCGAAGTGTTGCGCGGACCTCAAGGCACTCTGTTCGGCCGCAATGCGACTGCCGGCGTGGTGAACGTGATCTCGGCCAAGCCGACCGATCATTTCGAGGCCAATCTGTCCGCCGATTGGGGCAATTATACCAACCGCCGCTATGAAGGCATGGTCAATGTTCCGATCTGGGGCGACAAACTCGATCTGCGCGTGGCGGGCGAGTGGACCAAGCGCGACGGTTATACCTACGACGAACAGACGAACAAACAAGTTGATGGCCGCGATCTTTTCTCCACGCGCGTGTCGCTGCTTGTCCATCCGTTCGAAAAGCTCACGGCAACCGCCATCTGGGAACATTTCCAGGAAAACGACGACCGGATGCGCACGGCCAAGCAGCTCTGCGCGCGTGACGATGCGCCTGCCATCGTCAATGGCCCCGCCGGTCCGTTGGCGCCGGACTTTCAAATCGCCCTCAATCACGGCAATTTGGGAGGAGTCTTCCTGTCGCAAGGCTGCCGCCCGGTTTCGCTCTATTCGCCGCAATCCTTTGAGACGCCGGAAGCGGGTGGATCGCCATTCTTTGCACCTTTCGCCGTCTTTACCGCGATCAACAACATCCTGCCGACGACAAAGTGGACCGATCCCTATGGCGGCGAATTACAGTCGCGGGACCTGCGAACCATCTCTTCGCAGATCGAGCCGGTTTATCGTGCCAAGAACGATACGTTCGAATTGAATGCCGATTACAATCTCACGCCCGAACTGACGCTGACATCGCAGACGGGCTACAACAAGGACTTCCTCTATTCGACGGAGGATTTCAACCGCTTCAACACGGCGACGGATTTCCTGCAGGACCCAATTCAACATGGGGGTAATAATTACGGAACCATTATCGGGCAGGACAATCAGTTCTGCGACCCGCAGTTCGGCTGTTCGAGCCGCTGGCTGGCGGTGGATCGTTCATCGGAAACGGCGCGGCAATTCTATCAGGAATTGCGCCTGAGTTCGGACTTCAAGGGGCCGTTCAACTTCGTTCTCGGTGGAAACTACATGAATTATGCCACCAGCGAGGATTACTATGTCTTCTCGAACCTGTTGACGATATTGGCGGAGCAGCAGGGAAATGTCTATTTTGGGCACGGCACGCGCGGCACGGATGCACCGCATATTCCATTCGACGCCGCGTTTGCCAATTCGTGCGACCCGCAGCCGGCCGATCCAGCGAATATTCCCAACGATGTCTTTGGCGGACTTGGTTGCGAATATATCGATCCCAACCCGATCGACAAGGTGGATGGCCAGGGTCACAATTACTTCCTGAGCCATAATCCCTATCAGCTCAAATCCTGGGCCGCGTTCAGCGAGGTGAATTATCAGATCGCTCCGGATGTGAAGTTGATCGGTGGCTTACGCTATACTGACGACGTCAAAGACTTTCAGGTATTCCCAAGCTGGGCGCTCATGGCCGGCAAGGGCATTCCGCAACAGGGCGACATCAGGCAGGAATGGCGGGAATGGACTGGTCGCGGTGTCGTCAACTGGACGCCAAAGCTGGATTTCACCGATCAGACGCTCGTCTATGCGTCTTATGCACACGGTTACAAGGGTGGCGGCGCCAATCCGCCGGGCGTCACCCCGCTCTACGACAATTTTCAGCATATTTATTTCACGTCTCCCAGCAACCAGACGCATCCGTTGACCTTCAAACCCGAATTCAACAACGCCTTCGAACTGGGCACGAAAAACACGCTTGCCGATGGCGCGGTGACGCTGAACGCCGATGTGTTCTATTACAAATACCGGAACTATCAGATTTCGCAGATCGTGGACCGCACGGCGGTGAACTTCAACTTCAATGCCACGGTCAGGGGCGCGGAACTGGAATCGTCATGGGAGCCACTCCCCGGTCTGAAGCTCGGCTTGAATGGCGGTTATGAGAACGCGACAATCGATAACGGCCAATCGGCCATCGACTTGATGGATCGCACGGCCGGTCATCCCGGCTGGCTGGTTGTCAGGCCATACGCCACCCAGACATCGAACTGCATTCTGCCGGACTACGCGGTCAATGAGAGTCTGAATTTTGGAGGCGCTCACCATGGCGCAACGCTCTTCCTCGCCTGCATACTTGGCTATACGCGGGGTGACGATACGGTAACCAGTCAACCTTATGCGCCCTTTCCCAATACGGCCTTCTTCCCGGGCTATCCTGGCTTCGATCCGCTTGCTGGAAACAGTCCGAACGATCCGTACACGGGCCAGAATACATATAACGGCGTCGATTATGGTCCGGCGGCGAACAACGGCGAAGGATTCGCTAAAAATGTTGGCGGCAACACGCTGCCCAATGCGCCGCATTTCACGACATCGCTTTCGGCCGATTACACGATGCCGGTGTCGGAGAACTGGGCGGCCACGCTGCATGGCGATTTCTACTGGCAGTCGCAGTCCTGGTGGCGAATCTTCAACGACAGCAATTACGACAAGCTGCGCGGTTATTCGAACGTTAATCTGGCGCTGATCCTGACCGACGCGCAGGGCTGGCAGGCGATGGGCTACGTGAAGAACGTGTTCAATACGACGGCCATAAGCGGCGCGTTCCTGAACTCGGACGACACAAACCTCACCACCAACGTCTTCACCACTGATCCACGGCTTTACGGTATCCGCGTTACGAAGAATTTCTGACCAAACAACTCGCTTGCCAAATCTCAAAAGGGCGGTGGTCTCCACCGCCCTTTTCTTTTGCGCCGCACCTTCGCAGCCGCACCCTGAAATAATTCTCCGCCCCGCTACCAAGTTCGGCTCCCCCTCTTTGTCTTATGGGGCAGACTGAAGGCTCACCCTCGGACGAACGGGCGGGGGAATGGCGGAAAAAACGGAATTCGATTGTCCAAGCGCGAGACCGCTTCTGAGGGTCGCGGGCATGCCTGCGCCTGAGGTGGAGGCGTGGTTCGTGCGCGAGGTTCTGCCGCTGGAGGCGGCGCTGATGCATTATCTGCAAGCGAGCTACCGACGCACGAGCGACATCGCCGATCTCAGGCAGGACGTTTACGCCGCGGTGATCGAGGCGGCGCACACGCAGATTCCCCATCGCGCGCGGCCTTTCGTGTTCGCCATCGCGCGCAACATGCTCATCAACCGCATCCGGCGCGATCGCGTCGTGCCGTTCGAGACGGTTGCCGATCCCGATGAGCTGGGCCTTGCCGCCGACGAGCCCGCGCCGGACCGCGCCGTGATGGCGCGCGAAGAATTGCGCCGCCTGCGCGCGGCCATCGACCAATTGCCGCCGCGCTGCCGCGAGGCCGTCGTTCTGGCGCGCGTGGAGGAATTGCCGGGCCGCGAAATCGCGCGCCGCATGGGCATCAACGAAACCACCGTCTCGCACTACATCAAGACGGGCATGCGCGTGCTTGCCGACGTTCTTTACGGCGACGAAAAATCCGGAGGCGCGCCATGAGCAATGCCGAAGACCGGATCGAAAACGCCAAGCCGGATGAAATCGAAACGCGCGCGGCCGATTGGCTTTATCGCGCGCAATTCTCGGAATGGTCGTCCGCCGATCAGGCCGAACTCGATCGCTGGCTTGCGCTCTCGAGCAATCATGTGGCGGCTTATTGGCGGCTGAAAGCGGCGTGGGCGCGCGCCGAAACGCTTTCGGCGCTCAGGCCGCTGGACGGCGGGGCTGTGGAGCGTCGCGCGCCGGGCCTTGCGCTCAAGGTCGCGGCCGTCATTGCCGTGATGGCGGTGACCGCGCTGGGCGCGTCGCAATTCCTGTCGCGCTCGAACGAACGCACCTATCGCACGCCCGTGGGCGGCCACGAAATCATCTCGTTTTCCGACGGCTCGAAGATCGAGCTGAACACCGACACCGTTTTGCGCACGCGCATGACGACGGCCGAGCGCATGGTCTGGCTCGACAAGGGCGAAGCGTATTTTCAGGTGAAGCACGATTCCGCCCACCCCTTCATCGTGGTGGCGGGCGAACACCGCATCACCGATCTGGGCACGAAATTTCTCGTGCATCGCGATGCGAGCGATCTGGAAGTGGCGCTTCTCGAAGGCCGCGTGCGGTATGTGAACGATGCGGGCGAGCCGGCCGCGAAAGCCACGCTTCTTGCGCCGGGCGACGTCGTCACGGCCACGACGAGCACGATGTTCGTCACGCGCAAGCCCGCGCGCGCGCTCGCCAAGGAACTGAGCTGGCGCAAGGGCCTGCTCATTTTCGACAACACGCCGCTTGCCGAAGCGGCCGGCCAGATCAACCGCTACAACCGCCAGAAAGTCGTCATCGCCGATCCGCGCGTGGCGCGCATGACGATCGACGGCGCATTTCCATCCAACAGCGTTCAGGCCTTCACCGATGCGGCGCAGACGCTGTTCGGGCTGAAGGTCGAAAACCGCGGAGACGAGATCGTCATTTCGCGCTGAGGCAAGGAGCTTGCGGCAAAACCGCACGAAGGGGGGAGACATGAAGAATTCGCTTCGCATCAAAACGCTTCTGGCAGGGGGCGCTTCCGCGCTCGCGCTCGCGCTCGCGACAGGCGCATACGCCGCCGATTTCGATATTCCGCCCGGCGATCTCAAAAGCGCGCTCAAGGAATATGCGGTGCAGAGCGGGGTCGCGCTGATCGCCTCCGACGAAGCGGTGCGCGGCGCGCATACGCGCGGGGCGAGCGGCGAATTGACGGCGGAAATCGCGCTGGCGCGCATTCTCGACGGCACGGGATTCTCGACGCAGCGCACGGCGTCGGGCGCGGTCGTGGTGGTGCGCTCGCCGGTTGCGCCGCGCGCCGCCCAAATCGCGCAGAGCGCGGATACGCGCGTTGCTTCCGCGGCCGCGGCAGCCAATGTGGAAACGGTGGTCGTCACGTCCTCGAAGATTAAGGGTGATATTCAGACGGTGCCGATTGCGATCACCGCGCTGTCGCAGGAGCAATTGACATCGCGCCAGATCGCAGGCGGTCCGGATTTGGTGAAGGAAGTTCCGAACCTTACCTTCTCGAAAACCAATTTCACCGGCTACAACATCCAAATTCGCGGCATCGGCACGCAGGCGATTTCGGTGACGACCGACCCGGCAGTGGCAGTTGCATTTAACGATACACCATTTATCCGCAATCATTTCTTCGAGCAGGAATTCTACGACGTCAATCAGGTCGAAGTGGTGCGCGGTCCGCAAGGCACGCTTTATGGGCGCAATGCGACGGCAGGCGTGGTGAACGTCATTTCCGCGAAGCCGACCGATCAGTTCGAAGCGATGCTGTCGGCCGATTGGGGCAATTACAGCAACCGCCGCTACGAAGGCATGGTCAACATTCCCATCGTGGATGACCGGCTTGATCTACGCGTCGCGGGCGAATGGACTAAGCGCGATGGATATACGTTCGACAGTTCGCTCGGCAAGCCCGTCGATGGCCGCGATCTGTGGTCCACGCGCGTGACGCTCGGCTGGAAGCCGGTCCACAACATGCAGGTCTATGCGATCTGGGAGCATTTCCAGGAAGACGACGACCGAGTCCGCTCCGCCAAACAGCTTTGCAAGAAAGACCCGGGGTTGACAAATGTCGATGGCCTGGACATCCCATCGCTACCCAACCCACCTTTCACGACTTACCAGCCCGGACTGATTGCCGCGTTTACGCAGACCTGGCTCAGCCAAGGCTGCCTGCCAACCTCGTTCTATTCGAACGATGCATATGACACGCCGAATGGTCAGGTGATTCCGTTTGTGGCGGTGGGCGAGTTCTATTATGGCGGCGGTGCCGGCGCGGGAGGATCGCTCCTGAAACTGATCGATCCCTATGCGGGTGAACAGCAATCCCACAATCTGCGCGTCATCCAATCGCTGATCAAACCTGCTTATCACGCCAAGAACGATACGCTGGAACTCAACGCCGATTATGCGATCACGCCTTCGCTGACGCTCACCTCGCAGACCGGCTACAACAAGGACTTCCTTTGGTCCACGGAAGATTTCAACCGCTACAACACAGCACCCGGCCTTTTCTCGAACGGTTTCAGCATCTACGGCATCAATCTGGCTCCCGGCGGTGTCTATTGCGATCCGCAGCTTCGCTGTTCCAGTTCCATGGTGGCTCAGGATCTGTCCAACGAGCGTGCTTGGCAATTCTCACAGGAAGTGAGGATCGCATCCAATTTCAAAGGCCCGTTCAATTTCAGCTTTGGCGGGAATTACATGCATTACCAGACGAACGAGGACTATTACGTCTTCTTCAACGTCCTCTCGGCCTTAGTACAACTCACCAATGGTCAGGGCCCAGGTGATTTCACGCACTGCGTGGCGAACAGTGGACGTGCTTATCCCATATCGTCCAAACCAGAATTTTATAACGTCTTTGGCACATATGGCGGATTTTCATCGCAGTTCGGCTGCGTGGATACGCGTTTCGCTGACATTGCACCCGGCACCTACATCGATCCCAATCCAATCCCCCAACTTGACGGACAGGGGCACAATTATTTCCGCAGCGAAAACCCTTACGTGCTGTCGTCTTATGCCGGGTTCGGCGAAGCCTATTATCAGCTTACGCCCGATATCAAACTGACGGCGGGCTTGCGCTGGACCGACGACCAGAAAACATTTTGGGACATTCCGAGCTGGGTTTACATGCTGGGCGGCGGCTATCCCATCACGGGCGTCGTCAATCAGGAATGGAAGGAATGGACCGGGCGCGGCGTCGTGAACTGGACGCCCAAGCTCGATTTCACCGATCAAACGTTGGTCTATGCCTCCTATTCGCGCGGCTATAAGGGCGGCGGCGCCAATCCGCCCCTGCCGGAAGCGGACTTTCTGAGTTCGCAGTCCAACATCGTGCATCCGCCGACTTTCGATCCCGAATTCGTAAACGCCTATGAATTGGGAACGAAGAACACGCTAATGGATGGCGCGCTGACGCTTAACGGTGACGTCTTCTATTACGATTACAAAGGCTACCAGATTTCGCAGATCGTGGACCGTTCCTCGATCAACCTGAATTTCGACGCCAAGATCAGAGGCGCCGAACTGGAAGCGAGTTATGAGCCGATCCCGGGCCTGAAGTTCAACTTCGCCGGCGGCTACGAAGCAACGCGCGTTGACAATGGCGAGAAGGCCATCGATCTGATGGATCGCACAGCAGGCAACAGCGATTGGGTCCTCGTCAGGCCCACCATCGTCGATACGTCGAATTGTATCCTGCCGGCCTATGTCGTGAAGGCCATTGTTCTGGCATACCCCGCTCCGGACTTGTTCGGCAGCGGCATAGGCGGTGCGTGCAACGCCGCTTACACACCAGGGGGGCTGTTCGGTCGCACCGGCGGCAATGCGATCGATCAGGCTGTCTTCTCCAGCGTCGGCTTCGATCCCACCAGCCCAACGGCGACAAACCATGATCCATACACTGGGATGGATGACGGCCCGGCGCCGAACAATGGCGAAGGCTTTGCGAAGGATTTGGGCGGCAATGAGCTTCCCAATGCGCCGCATTTCACGACCTCGCTTTCGGCGGATTACACGCTGCCGGTTTCGGAAGATTGGGCGGCCACGCTGCACGGCGATTTCTACTGGCAATCGCAGAGCTTCGCGCGAATCTTCAACGACCGGCCTTATGACAAGATACGCGGTTATTCGAACGTCAATCTGGCATTGATCCTGACAGGCGCGTCGGGCTGGCAGGTCATGGGCTATCTGAAGAACGTCTTCAATACCACAGCCATCACGGGCGCCTTCCTGAATTCCGACGATACAGCATTGACGACCAATGTGTTCGTCACCGATCCGCGCCTGTTCGGCGTGCGCGTCACGAAGAACTGGTGAGCGCCATGGTAAAGATAGCGAACAAAACCCACCTGTCATCCCGGCCAAGCGATGCGAACGCATCGCGCGAGCCGGGACCCACGGTAAAGGCGTCCCGGTGGGTCCCGGATCGCCGCTACGCGTCGTCCGGGATGACAATCTTGATTACGGGGGGAATCACACAATGAGCGAACTCATCAACACACACGACAACCGCGTCACTATCCGCTGGAAGTTGCTGACGAGCGCATCTGCATTGGCGCTTGCAGCTTATATGTCGTCTGCAAGTGGCGCGAAAGCGGAAGATGCTTCGCGTCCACTGATCTGGCTAGAACTAGACGGCCAGTTTTCGATGCAGAAGACCGATCTGGAGATCTACAATCCGGAGTTCCTTTCGGATTCACAATTCGATGCGGAATCGAAATTGGGCATCGAGAAAACCCGGCCGAATATCTGGGACAAAGGTGCGAGCCTCACATTCCAGCCGGAGGGCAGCGACTGGATTCTCTCGGCCTCCATCCGCTACGGTCAAACGGGCCGTAACCAAAGGAACCTGCACATTACGACTGTCCCCTTCAGTGAATTTTATGGATTCGAGAAAGTATATCAAGCATATCAGGACTATAAGACCCAGAGCAGCGAAAACCATACGATCCTCGACTTCAAAGTCGGCAAGGATGTTGGACTAGGAAAATTCGGCAGCGATGCAAATTCTGTTCTCAGCGTGGGCTTGCGCTTTGCGCAATTCAAATCGCGTAATCATGTCGGGTTCAAATCTCAACCCACGAATTGCCCTAGTGCCTGCCCTTATAACAAGTTCTACGCGTCCTTTGACGGGATGCGGAGGTTTGAAGGTTTAGGCCCGGCATTGTCATGGGAGGCCTCGGCGATGATAGCCGGCAATCGGGGCGATGGCGGCATCTCACTCGACTGGGGCCTGAACGGCGCGGTTTTGTTCGGCCGTCAGAAAACGACGGTGCAACATCAGACAACGGAACTGCATTTCAACTATCAAAATGTCTTTATTGGCCATCCGGCGACATCAGTCGTCTATCAGAACACACCTCTGCCGTCCGCCCGAAGCAAAAAAGTCACCGTCCCCAATCTCGGCGGGTTCGCGGCCGTGTCGTGGCGCTATGCCGATGCAAAGATCAGCCTCGGCTATCGCGCGGATATGTTCTTCGGCGCCATCGATGGCGGTATCGACGCGGCAAAAAAGGAAAACCGCGGCTTCTACGGTCCCTTCGCCTCCATCTCCATCGGCATAGGCGATTAGGGCTACATAAAATCCTTCAAATCCGGGCGGCGGGAGCGATCCCGCCACCTTTGTCTTTCGCGCGCAACAAAATACTCGCGCCACGCTATTTGCTGCACTGCCGCATCGCGATTGCGGCGTCTGCGAATGGCGCCCGCGTGCGATAATCCCGCCCGGCACAGAGGGGGTACTCGTCCCGCTCAATCGTTCTAGCAGATGAGCATCGAACTCTGGCCCTCGAAAGACAGGCGGGGGATGGCCGAAACACCGGACACACATCTTGAGAGCGCCCGGCGGGACGCGGACATGAGCGTGCCCGAAATTCAGGCCTGGTTCGTGCGCGAAGTTCTGCCGCTGGAGTCCGTCCTGATGCAGTTTCTGCGCCGCAGCGCCCGCGATTTGGCCGATGCCGAGGATTTGCGCCAGGAAGTCTATGTGCGCGTGTGCGAGGCGGCGCAGCACGGCATTCCCCAGCCCGCGCGGCCGTTTCTGTTCACGGTGGCGCGCAATCTTCTGATCGACCGCGCGCGGCGCGAGCAGATCGTGTCCATCGAAGCGGTCGCCGATCTGGAAACGCTGAACGTCGCCATCGACGAGCCGGGGCCCGAACGCAACGCCATCGCGCTCGATGAATTGCGCCGCCTGCAATCGGCGCTCGATCACCTGCCGCGCCGGCTGCGCTCGGTAGTGGTGATGCGCAAGGTGGAAGGGCTCTCGCGCCCGGAAATCGCAAGCCATCTCGGCATCGCGGAGAAGACGGTCGAAAAGCGGCTGACGCAAGGCGTGCGCGCGCTGGCGCGCGTGCTTTACGGCGCCGATGCGGAGACGAAGTCATGAGCAGCGCAGAGGAACATCCGCGCATGGTCCGCGACGCGAGCGGCGTGGAAGAAGAAGCGGCCGCATGGCTCGTGAAGCGGCGCGACAGCGGGGCGTGGGGCGAACACGACGAGGTCGCGCTCAATCGCTGGCTCGATGAAGATTGGTCGCATCGCGTGGCCTATTGGCGGCTCGATGCGGCGTGGAACAGCGCCGACAAGCTCGGCGTTTTGCGCTGGCGCGACGAATTGCGTCCGCGCGTATCGCCGCTTCTGATGAAACTGGCGGCCGGCATCGCCGTTCTTGCGCTGCTCGGCGCGGGCGCGGGCTTCTTGTTGCGCGCGCCTTCGCCAAAAACCTATCAGACGGCCGTGGGCGGGCGCGAGCTTGTGAGCTTCGCAGACGGCACGCAGATCGAACTCAACACCGACACGGTGTTGCGCACCATGATGACGACGAAAGAGCGCATGGTCTGGCTCGACCGCGGCGAAGCCTATTTCCAGGTCAAGCACAATGCGGCTCATCCCTTCGTGGTGATGGTGGGCGGCCATCGCGTCACCGATCTGGGCACGAAATTCCTCATCCGGCGCGATGGCGCGCGGCTGGAAGTGGCGCTCGTCGAAGGCCGGGTGCGGCTTTCGCAAACTGCGCCCGCAAAGCGCGCGCAAACCGCGATGCTGGGGAAAGGCGAGGAAGCGGTGGTGGCGAAAGGAAGGCTTTCGGTCACGCAGAAAACATCCGCCGAACTCGCCAACGAATTGAGCTGGCGGCGCGGGTTCCTCGTGTTCCGGCATACGTCGCTGGCCCGCGCCGCGGCGGAATTCAACCGCTACAACGGCCAGAAAGTGGTGATTGCCGACGATCTCGCCGCCTCGCTCACCATCGACGGAACATTTCTCACGGACGATCCGGGCGCCTTCACCGATGCGGCGCAAACGGTGTTCGGCTTGCGCGTCACCAAGCGGGGAAACGAGATCGTGATTTCGCGCTGAGAGGCGCGAGGGATCAAACGCGGCGGGAGCGCCGCAAATTGGGGGGTTGCATGACGAAGTTCGGATTTCTGAAGGCCGCACTGGCTGGCGGCGTTTCGGCGGCGGCGCTTTCGGGCGCGGCATTCGCTGCGAATTTCAATATCCCGGGCGGCGATCTGGAGGCGGCACTTAACGCTTACGCCTCGCAGGCCGGCGTGCAGCTGATCGTATCCGACGAAGCGGTGAAGGGCACGCACACGCGCGGCGCGCAAGGCGAATTGACCGCGAGTGCGGCGCTCTCGCGCATTCTGGACGGAACCGGATTTGCCACGCAATTGACGCCGGCCGGCGTGATCGCGGTCGTGCGCGCGCATACCGATGCGGCCAGGCAAACGGCCATCGCCGCTCCGGTGCAGGTGGCAGAGGCCGCGCCGGTGCATGCGGCGGCGAGTGTCGAAACCATCGTCGTCACCTCGTCCAAGATCAAAGGCGATATTCAGACCGTTCCGATTGCGATCACCGCGCTATCGCAGGAACAACTGACTTCGCGCCAGATCGCGGGCGGGCCGGATCTTGTGAAGGAAGTGCCCAATCTCACTTTCACGAAAACCAATTTCACCGGTTATTCGATCCAGATTCGCGGCATCGGCACGCAGGCGATTTCGGTTGCTACCGATCCGGCCGTCGCTGTTTCGTTCAATGACATTCCCTTCCTGCGCAATCATTTTTTCGAGCAGGAATTCTTCGATGTCGCCCAAGTCGAAGTGGTGCGCGGGCCGCAAGGTACGCTCTACGGCCGCAACGCGACGGCCGGTGTCGTCAATGTCATCTCCGCCAAGCCCACCGATCATTACGAAGTCATGGCGTCCGCGGATTGGGGGAACTACACGAGCCGCCGCTATGAAGGCATGGCGAACGTTCCCATTTGGAGCGACAAGATCGATCTGCGCGTGGCCGGAGAATGGACCAAGCGCGATGGCTATTCTTTTAACGAACAGACGAACAAGCCGGTCGATGGCCGTGACTTGTGGTCCTCGCGCGTGTCGCTGTTGCTGCATCCGGTGGGGAGCCTGACCGCCAATCTCGTCTGGGAGCATTTCCAGGAAGATGACGACCGCATCCGCTCCTCAAAGCAGCTTTGCGAGAAGGATCAGGCGCCAGCCTCCGTTAATGGTCCGGCCGGTCCGCAGACGCCTAGTACCAGCAATTTCGGCACATTCTGGCTCGAACAGGGTTGCAAGCCCGCATCGCTCTATTCTCCGCTTTCGTATGAAACGCCCAATGCGGGAGCCATCCCGTTTGTGGCGGCGCTTTATGCCTTCTCACCCTATCTTCCGCCGAATATTGACCCTTACGCCGGGCAGACCCAGTCGCGGGATTTGCGCGTCATCGATTCGCTGATCAGTCCGAAATACACGGCCAAGAACGACACATTCGAAGCCAATATCGATTTTGACATTGCGTCCGCCCTGACGCTGACGTCGCAAACTGGCTACAACAAGGATAGCCTCTATTCGACGGAGGATTTCAACCGCTTCGACACGCGGGCGGGTATTTTCGTCGATCGGGGCGGAAGCACGCTGATCGGCCAGGACGGCATGTTCTGCGATCCGCAACTCGGCTGTTCGGACCGTCTCGTGGGGCAGGATATTTCGGAAGAACACGCGCGCCAGTTTTATCAGGAGCTGCGTCTGACTTCGGATTTCAAAGAGCCGTTCAATTTTGTTGCAGGCGCCAATTATCTGGACTATCGCACGCTCGAGGACTTTTATGTTCTTTCCAACGCTATAACCATCGACAGGGAAGTCTTCAACAATGTGAGCTTCCCTGATGCCGGGCACATTCCTTTCAATCCGGTTGCGGCCAATGCCTGCGGTCCCACGCAAGTCACGCTTACCAGCGTCGTCGATCTTTCCTGTGGCTATGTCGATCCCGATTCATTTAACCAGATCAGCGGGCAGGGTCACAATTATTTCCGCAGCCAGAATCCCTATTGGCTCAAATCGTGGGCTCTGTTCGGTGAGGCCTATTATCAACTATCGCCTGACGTGAAGCTTACAGGAGGCTTGCGCTATACCGACGACAAGAAAATTTTCGACGAAATCCCCAGCTGGACGCTATGGGCGGGCGAGGGTTACATTACTACAAGCATTATACGCCAGGAATGGCGGAAATATTCCGGCCGCGCGGTCGTCAACTGGACGCCAAAGCTCAACTTTACAGATCAAACACTCGTCTATGCATCCTTCGCACATGGTTATAAGGGCGGCGGCGCCAACCCGCCGGGCACAATTCCGGAGAACGACAACGGCATCGATATTTCCTCGCCCAGCAGCATTGCGCATCCACTGACATTCAAGCCGGAGTTCAACAACGCCTTCGAACTCGGAACCAAGAATACGATGTTTGACGGCGATGTGACGCTGAACGGCGACATCTTTTTTTACAAATACGAGAATTATCAGATTTCCGAGATCGTGGACCGAACGGCGATCAATCTCAATTTCAATTCCACGGTGGACGGCGCGGAAATCGAGACGACTTGGTCTCCTATTGCCGGCCTCAAGTTCGGCTTCAGCGGCGGCTACGAGGATACCCGGATCGATAATGGCCAATCGGCGATCGACTTGATGGATCGCACGGCTGGCCATAGCGACTGGATGGTGGTCAAGCCCTTCATCACGGCGACTTCGAATTGCGTGATGCCGACTTATGTCGTCAACGAAATGCTGGGCGCGCACAAGCCGATTACGATATCTTGCTATAACGCTTATACGCCTGGAATCTATGTGCCGGGCGGTGTCGTGGACCCGGCGACGCTCAGGCCCTATGCGCCCTTTCCCAGCGCCACGAAATATCCCAACTATCCCGGTTTTGATCCGCTGGCTGGCACGCCGGGCGATCCGTATACCGGCCAGAATATCTACGACGGACATGATTATGGTCCGGCGCCGAACGGCGGCGAAGGATTTGCCAAAAATGTCGGAGGCAATCAACTGCCGAATGCGCCGCACCTCACGACATCGCTGACAGCCGATTTCACCATGCCGGTCTCAGACGACTGGGCTGCGACGTTGCATAGCGATTTCTACTGGCAGTCGCAGAGCTTTGCGCGCATCTTCAACGACCGGCCCTATGACAAGCTGCGCGGATACTCGACGGCCAATCTCGCGCTTATCATGACGAGTGCGGGCGGCTGGCAGGTAATCGGCTATGTGAAGAATGTGTTTGACGTCACGGCGATTACCGGTGCTTTTCTGAATTCCGACGACAGCTCGCTGACCACTAATGTCTTCCTCACCGATCCGCGGCTTTACGGGGTGCGCGTCACCAAGAATTTCTGATCCCAGAAATGCTTGCATGACTTCGGGCGGCGGGGAAACCCGCCGCCTTTTGTTTCTGGGATGGATTGCCGGGGCGCACAGTTGCGCGAGCGAAGGCTGGCTTGCCAAGGCGTAGCCGCGCGATCCAGAGCCCGGCTTCGTTCGCTAAGGCGAACTTCGCCGTGGCAGTCTCCGCCGCTGCGCGGCGAAGACTGGTGGGCGCGACAGGGATTGAACCTGTGACCCCTCCCGTGTGAAGGGGAACGAAGTCTCTTTTCTATCAATGAGTTAGATCATTTTTTCGATTTTTCCACGTGTACTCCACGGGTCGCTCCATGTCGAGCACGAAAACCGGATCAATCTGCCTCCGTTTTTCAGTGTACCAGCTTCACGTATCGCAGGCGACAAAGCTAGGACCATTTCTGCCAGTCCACTTTCAGCTTGGCGTCCTCGCCTTCAGAGAAGGCTTGTGTCTGCTCCAACATTGCGTGCGCGCCTTTAAGCGTACGCCAATCGATGGCATGGGTATACCGCTGCGCATAATCCAGCATCCGTATCAGTGGCGTCGTTATTGCGTTGTGGGAGAAGGCCTTCAATGCACCAAGATAGTCGGTGCGATATGCAGTCGGAATGATAATGCGTTCCTGTTTGCCGGCAACAAGCTCCGCGTTCATCATGATGCGCGCCATTCGCCCATTGCCGTCGACGAAGGGATGCACTTCGCTTACCAAGATCGTCATGAACACGGCGCGTTGGAAGGGCTCTGCAAGCGCTTCCAGAAGTTCGAAGCCTTTCTCAAGCGTGCCGTTCACAAGGTCAGGTGCAACGAAAACGGTATTGCCAGCCTGGTTGGCTCTTGACTTGAAGCTGCCCGGATTCTTGTCCGGTCGTGCTTCCATAATGCTGGCATGGCGGCGGCGCAGCAGCGCGATAAATTCATCGACGTTCTTGGGTATCCGGCTCATTTCGTGAAGATCGGAAACAATGCGGAAGGTGCCCAAGACATCATGCGCATCAGCCGGACGCTCCGGCGGGATGACTCCGTGGAAGACGATGTCTTCAGCTTCCTTGACGCTGAATTCTGTTCCCTCAATGAAGTTCGAGAAATAGGCTTCGAAGAAGGCGAGGTTGGCGCTGGCTTCGGCGCTTCGCTGCGGTGCCGGCCGGTCCGCCGGGAATGTTTCGCGAAGGGTCCCGAAGAGTTTCTCGAACAGGTGGATGCGATCTGGATCGACGGGTTGGCCGGATGCACGCGCCTTGCCGAGGGCACTCGTGACGTTGGCCTCGCGAGTGCCAAGCAGAGCACCGACAAGGGCGTTGAAGGCTTCAAATTCTTTCTCAAGACCGAGTTGCGGGGCAATGACGCGAGCCTCGTCGCGCAGCCTGTTGACGGCTTCTTCTCCTTGTCTGCGGATCAAGGCATCCAGCCGGATCTCTATCTCATCGGGAGACACCGTGCGGGCGATGCGGCCGGCGCGGGCGCGAGACGGGCGCATATTTTCCAGATAGGCACGCGGGATCGAGGCCAATCGCGCTCCACCTATGAATGGCTTGTCGCCGTCGAGCGGCCCGGGTCCTTTCCGGGGCCGAAATGTCAGTCCTGGTAGTTCGATGTCGCGTTTCTTTTCGGAAATCAGGAAGACGGAGCCGTCGGCGGCGGGCTGGTTCTCCAGAGCGGTTCGATCAGTGATTAAGGCGTCGGGATAGTAGCCTGCGATTAGATAGTACCAATTGCGCCGGACCAGCCGTTCGGGATCTTCCTGCAGGTTGCGGGTATAAAGGCGCGAGCCGAGCTTCCGAATTTGGCCGCGCTCGACGGCCTCAAAGACAGGCTTTGAAATGGATGTGTCGGATACGAATACCTCCGGCAGGGCAGAGACGGAAAATTCGGACATTAAGACCTCCATCTCGGGCCACTATACTGAATTTTCGGGGTTTTAGAAGAAAAATTAGAAATAAATGGGGTTTTATAGGGTCTGCTTGCTATCTCGAGTGAGATAGCAGGACGGAAATTCGACGGAACGGGAATTTTCGGAAAATAAGACCATGATTTCCAGAAAAAACGGGGATTAGTGGGAAAGTTCAGCCAATGGCTCGATAAACAGGCTTTCCACGTATCCGGTCGCCGAGTCGACGACAGACGCCCGGTCGAACGCGCGGTTGCGCAGTCAGGATGCGATGATGATGATAATGAGCACGACGTAAAACTTCCTTCCTCCTAGCGCCAATGAATTCCGCAGATATCCCTCCTTAACTTCCATGATAACTCGGGATGGAGAAGAATGAGCTATGGCATTGTCAAATCTCACAGATACACGCGGCGCAAGGCATCGTCGTCCGAAATAGCGGATGAGGGCCCATCGAATGCGATCCGGCCGTGCCGAAGGACGATCGTCCGGGGAGCCAGCCGCATCGCTTCGCGCACCTTCTGTTCCACCAAAAGTATGCTGACTTCGCTGCTCAGGCAAAGCTCCGCAATGTGATCTAAGATCCGTTTTGCGGCCACAGGGGACAAGCCCAACGAGGGCTCATCGAGAAGCAATACTTTCGGGGCCTTTAAGAGCGCTCTGACCAAAGCGAGCAACTGTTTTTCGCCGCCAGACAAGCTGGCAGCTGTCCGGCGCAAGCGAGTCCTGAACGATGGGAATTTCGAGAGTAGGCTCTGCAAGCGAATTTCGAAATCAGCGTTGCCATCGCGCGTCTCGCCTATCCGAAGATTTTCGTTCACAGTGAGTTCACCGAATACACGGTTGCCTTGGGGTACAAATGCCACTCCACGCGCAATCATCGCACCAGGGGTTGCTTTCGCTATCTCGGAGCTGTCGACCAAAATCCGTCCGCCCGTTTTCGGTACCACTCCGAACAACGTCTTTAGGAGCGTCGACTTTCCAGCCCCGTTGTGGCCAATGATTGCGACGAACTCACCGCGGCGGATCGAGAAACTGACATCGTGGAGAACGTTCTTGTTCCCGTATGATGCCGAGAGGTGATCCGTCGCTATCGCGGTCGCTCTAACCAATGTAAGCCTCCAAAACATCCGACCGAGATAGCGTCGGTCCCGTCGCACCTTCGGCGAGCACCTTTCCATTGCTCATCACAATGACGTGGTCGGCGAGACGCGATACAGCCCCCATGTCGTGCTCTATGAATCCCACGAGGCAGCCGCCGTCCGATAACTTCTTGAGCTGCTCCTCGACTATCGCAATCATCATCGGATGGAGACCGGAAAACGGTTCGTCAAAAAGAGCTACTTCCGGACGCGCGATCTGCACGCATAGAAGCGATAGCAGCTTCTGCTCTCCATAAGACAATTCGCCCGCAAGTTCTGATGCTTTCTCTCCCAGGCCGACAGAATGTAGCAAGGTCGAAGCTTCAAACTTCCCGGCCCTTTCATTTTCCGCGGTGAACGAAAATATGGCCCGAAATACTGTCTTTCCCAGTTCCGCCCTTCGTGCAAGGAGCAAGTTGTCTAGACATGACACATGGCGTACCAGACGAACCTCTTGAAAGGTTCGCGCAATGCCTTTTCGCGCGATTTTATGGGGTAATAGGCGATTCAGGTTGATGTTCCGATAGGTGCATCGTCCAGCATCTGCACGCACGAACCCGGTCAGCACATTCAGCAAAGTCGTTTTTCCTGAGCCATTTGGGCCTATGACCGCGAAACATCCTCTCGAAGGAAAAGAGATTGAGACATGGTCCAGCGCCACGACGCTACCAAACGTTTTTCTGAGGTTGTGTACCCGTAGCATTGCGCCCTCTCAGGAAAACCCATAGCGGCCAAACAATCCCTGCGGACGCAGAATCATAAGGGCCGCGATGAGCGCGCCATAGAATATTTGTTGGATATGACCTGCCGCGGCGTCGCTCAGCCCAAGAAATCTGACTGCTTCCGGCAGGAGGACAAGCAGAGCGGCTCCCGCTATTGGGCCGATCCGGCTTTCCGCACCACCGATAATAACCATCGCCAGAACCAATATCGATTGCGATATTTTGAAAGTTGTCGGATCAACATATGTGAAATAATGCGCGTAGGTCGCGCCAGCTACTGCTGAAAGCGAAGCCGCGATAGCAATGGCGCATATCTTGAAGGCCATCACGTTATGCGCCGTTGCCGTTGCGACCATCTCGTCTTCACGTATGGATCGCAGCACGCGGCCGAATGGTGACGTGACAAGGCGCTGGACTACAAAAAAAGCCATAACTGCCAACACGACAGAAATGAGTGCGTTTCCGAGAACACCGGATATTGTCCATCCAAAGATGTTCGCGGGTGGAATGTTAGTCACCCCGAGCGAACCTTTCGTGTAGTCGCTTAGATTATTAAGTAAATCAAACGTAATTATTTGGAACGAAAAGGTTACAAGGACGAAGTAGTCGCCTCTGAATTTCCCTGAGGGAAGGGAAACCAACAGCGATGACAGCGCGGATAGTGTCGCACCGAGCGAGATCGTGGTCCAAAATAAGGTTGCCGTGTCCGCTCTGTTCAGAGCAACGGCATAGGCGCCAACGGCGAAGAACGAGGCTTGGGCTAGCGAAAACAATCCGGCCTGTCCAACCAAGAGGCCGAGAGAGATCGAGAGCGTCGAATAAATTGCGATTAGAGTCACGAGATGAAGCAAATATGTCATGCATCGGCCCTCGGCGCCGTGAGAAAGTTTGCCCGCGATTGGAAGGTGAGCGCTAATAGGAGGACAATAAAGGCGATCGATTCTTGCCAAGCGGCTGGGACAAAGAAAATGGAGGCGCTCTGAGCAATACCAATACTCAGTGCGGCGAGCGATACCAACGCTAAACGTCTTCGCCCTCCAGCAATCGCTGCCGCAATTCCTATGAGAAGGGCCGCCATCCCCATGTTCGGCGCCATATCGAGGTCGAGAGCAGTAAAAAAGCCGGCGAGTCCGGCAAGTGCGCCGCCGATCGCGACGCCGAAGGCCGCGACTTTGGTGACGGGTATTCCGACGATCTCAGCCAGCGCCCTATCGTTGTCCAGTGCCCTTATTTGCGCACCAATCCGGGTTATCCAAATCGAAAACATCACCGCGAAGGCGACAAGCCACGAACTTCCGATGATGAAGAGTTGTACAATCGTGAGCCGCGCGCCGAATATATCGACGCCTGACTCAACCGCGGGACCGTGAATAGTGAGGCTTCGATCTCCGAAAACGATGGCGACCAAGTTCTGACCGACGACGTAAATCCCAAGTGATGCAAGCATCGATACAAGTGGGCTCGCCCGTCGCCTCAGCAAAGGTTTCGAGAGGATTTCCGAAATCAGTAACGCAGCGAAGGTCCCGACAACCAAAGCCCCTATACACTCCAGGAGCGGGGAGTCGACCAAGGCGTGGATCAGATATGCCTGGTAGGCGCCGAGGGTGAACACGAAGCCATGCGTGAAATTGAAGAAGTGGGATACTCTGTAAGCAAGAGCAAATCCGACGGCAATGAGAACATATATGCTGCCTGCCAAAATGCCGTCAGCAATCAATTGATTCGACATCGTAGTGCTCTATCTTCTGTCGCGAATTTGCGTAGCGAGGTGTCAGGAAATCCCAAGGTCCAACCACCCGATATAGAGGATGGAGAAGGCGGGGAGTTTTTTGCCAAATGGCTTCCTGACACTCGAGTTCGATGGTGGCGACCTCTTCGGATGTCATGGTTGTGCTATCCACGGGCACATACTTCAGGGACAGATCCCAATCGCATGATGCGCCCGGAGCCGGGATGATGCCGGATACGCTGGTACCTTTATCAAATCGAAATCCGGAAAGATCGGCTGTATCGATCAACTCTCGATTTTCAATGAGATAATTCGTAGTGGCCCACGCGTCTTGTGGACTCGAATGCGGGTGGCCGACCATGCAAAAAAGATGGACTTTTACACCGACCTTGGCGCAAGCCGACATGATTTTTTCGATGTCGCCGCGATCGTTTTTGTTCAATATGGCTCGGTTTGTGGTTGGCGCCTGTTCAAGTCCGAAGTACAGCTTTCGTAAGCCACCAGCGCGGGCGTGCTCCAGAAGTCCCACGTCTTCCCAAGCTTGCTCTAAACGACAATACGCCTCCCACTCGATCGGCGGCTGGCACGATTTAAGGTAGCTTCCAAGGAGCTTGGCTTTTGCCGGCGACAACGCTTCGTCCACAAACTTGATGCGCGGAATACCAGTTCGACGCGCCATCTGTACCAACTGTGCAGCGACGGCTGCGGCCGACGCTGTCCCCGCGTATCCACTTTCGGACCAGCCGGCCGGTATTGCGCAAAAAGAGCATTTCCCCCAGTAACATCCGCGCGTCGAGACGTAGGACAGACTGGCGCGTCCCACGTAATTCTCGAAACTCACCGTTTCATAAGCAGGCAAGGGCCACTTGGCGGGAGGAACAGTTTGGTCCCCTGCTATACGCGAAAGCCCGCAGCGCGCACTTTCGACACCGAATTGCGATATCGCATCAAGCGTTTGCGCGAATGCAAGATCGCCCTGGAATATTACAATCTGGTCGGCGTGGGCGATAAAAGTATCGAACGCAGCCGAAGTGCGCAGGCGCGTAACGACGTTGCCGCCCAACAGGATGAACACATGAGGGAGTTCTTGACGTAAAATTTGCAGCAAGCGAAGTGCTGGCAGGACTTGTGAGCGCGAAGCGATCGAAACGCCAACAACGCTGCATTGCGCCGATCGAAGTCTGGTAACGGCTGATGTGCGATAGAATTCATCAAAAATAGTTCCGCATTCAGCAATCGAGCGCGCAGCTTCTGCCAGAGGTAACTTTTCCAATTCGCCGAAGCCAAACCCGGACAGGAGCCCAAAGTTCGCTGTGCCGCATCCTTTTGCGCGCTCGTGTATTCCATCCTCCCAGGCAAAATAGAGTTCATCAAGAGCTTCAAATTTTTCACCCTGCGCAGCGTCGACGATGTCATGAGAGACCGGAGGGCGCGCCATGCTTGCGCAAAACTCTTGCGTTAGGTCCAACGACATACATGCCCAATTTTGCGCTAGCGCAACACCTGCCAAGAGTGGCGCCGCCAAATGTGGCCCTGACACACAGCAAGACCAATTGGGTGGAAAAATCATGGCGACCGAACGTTCCATGTCTGCCTCTTTTACACAACTTTGTCTGGCACTGTAGCCGGACGCCTGCCAATTGCGACTACGCAGAAATCATTATTTTTCGAACGCTCCAACTCCGCCCTAAATTTAACGATGTAGTTCTCGACCTCTTTGCTTTCCCAAAGGACTATGCCTTCTGCGTCTGTGAACCCATCTGCGTGGAGTGCTATACCGAAATACGTTTTTGTTGCGACGCCGTTTTTGACGGTGTCGAGTTCGACAGCAAAAACGTCGATATAAGCTTCCCACAATCCCTTGTTGCTGTAGGCAAAGTACGCACCCGAGGGCGTCGATCCGATATCAATATTTTTGTATTTGTTGGTGTGATAGTCGGAGAAATGATCATCCATATGCCTCCATGGCCTTGGAAGGGTGGCCGCGGACGGCTCTATGCGTTCGAGCAGGCAGTTTACTCTTGTCGTCCTGAAGTGATTGTTATACGCGCTGTCTTCGGACTTAATCGGCGGCACGAGGCGGTAGCCTGCGTGTCTGCAGTGATCCTTCAATGAATCCGCGGTGGGTTCGTGTGGATCACCGAGAACGAAAAATCGTTCGTGAAATTGCTCCGGCGTGACGCCACCAAAATCGATGTCGCTGCTTTCTTCGATCGTCACGAAGTGACGCGGATGAGACACCAATCGCAGAATTAGGATGTTTTTGTTCTCTTCGGGGTTCCTGAAGCCCGCCATATATCTTTTGTATTCTTCCCACCAACCTTCTGTATATGGAACCGCTTTGGTTTCATCGTTGATCGACACGACTTTGATGAATGGATTATACCATTCAAACAGCGAGCGGCGGAAATAAGTATATGCTGTAGCCCGAGTGACTTCATGGTTGCCGGTCATTTCCCTAATGCATTCCATAATATGCTGTACGCAATGGGCATATACTTTGAAATTGCCTGGCAGGATTATGGGATCGGTTTTGCCGGCAGTTTGATGAATGTAGTGCCGAACCGCGGCGTTTGAGAGATCAAAGGCTGTTGGTGTCACGTTCTTATTGACAATCTGGGATAGCAGAAATTCAACTTTTTCTCCAGCGATGCGACCCGCATACTTCTTTGTGTCTTGAACTTTCCTGCGCGGGGAGAAATAATTTTTCGAAGCTTGCCAGACACTGGCACTGAAGAGCCAGCTCGCTATCAGAATGGCGACAAGAATGGCCCCGACAATTGGGCATATCCCGCTCCAAATACGTGACGTCTGAGTCAAAAGCGCCGAAACGGCAGCCATACCGATACCGCGACCGGCTAGCGGCCATTGCGACGGAAGAGTCCAGAACCAGCGAATCATCGTCTAAAGTTCTCGGGCCGCCTGGGGTCTGCGGGGAAACTTAAGTTGTGAAGAAGCTTTGGCGGGTGGAACGACATCGTCTTTGCTCATCCGAGCAACGATTGATTCTTCCGGAATCGCATTTGATGCACGATTTGCATGCGCGTTTTTTTCGTGGATGGAGTGTTTGGTAGACACTGGGTTCTCCTCGCTATGGGACAGGGACGAATTGCCCCTTCTTGACTTCGAACACGGCGAATGGTTTTGAGACGTCGCCGTTTGCATCGAACACGGTTTGCCCAGTCGGCCCGACATAATTTACTTGATGCAACGCCACCAGAATATCGGGTCCGCTCATCGACTTCGCGTGCGACAGCGCTTCCGCAAGCACCTTTGTTGCATCGTAGTAGAGAGCGGAATAGACACCGGGGTCCGCTCCATATTTTGCGTGGTATGCCGCTTTGAACTTCGCGACTTCGGAATTTGTGTGCTGGCTGCCCCAACCGATGGTTGCCCAGTAGGACCCTTCGGCAGCGTCGCCCGCGATTTTGATCAGCTCTGGATCTTGGCCGCCGTCGGTGCCGATCACTGTTGCGGTCACGCCTATTTCCTTGGATTGGCGCAACAACGCCCCGCCCTCTGGAAAATGCACGGCTGCAAAAATCATGTCGGGATTTGCAGCCTTGACCTTTGCAAGTTGTGCGCGAACGTCCGACGTATCAGGCTTGACGGCTTCAGCGCCCACGATAGTTCCGCCTGCGGCTGGAAACGCTTTCTCGAATGCACTTCTGAGCGTTACGCCATAGTCCGCATTTCGATAAAGGATAAACGCGGTTTTCAGCTTGAGCACCGTACGCGCGTAGTTAGCGATCGTTCGCGCTTGCTCGTCATTGCTGGGGCAGACGCGGAATACGTAAGGGCCCGCCAGACGAATATTGTCGCTTGTCGCGCTCCCCGAGATCATTGGTGTCATCGTGCGGTTCGCGACGGCCGCAGCTGCGAGCACATTGCCCGAATAGAATGGGCCGAGCACGGCCGATACCTTGTCAACGCTTGTGAGCTTGTTAAACGCCGAGACTGCGGCAGTCGCATCGCCTCGATCGTCTTCGTATTGGATCGAAAGTTTTTTCTTTTGCACGCCGCCTGCGGCGTTGATTTCCGAAACGGCGAGATCGATCCCGGTCCGGGCAGTTTCACCGTATTGAGCGCCGTCGCCGCTGAAGGGCGAGATGGCGCCGACCACAATCTCTTGAGAATTGTCGCGATAAAAATATGCGAATGCAGCAACCGCGATAAATACAATCAAAATAACAAGAATTGTTCTACGCGAATTCCACCCCATGACTATACCCCCAAAACCTAGGTAACAATCATAAGTTGCACAATATTTTTCCAAGTTGCAATGTAATGCTAGTTGTCGACCCAGAAGTGTAGGGCGTTTTCTCCCCCTCTGTTCTCTGAAGTGTGCTTCAAACTATTTGACTTTATTGGATGATTTGACCTCTCCAGGATGGATTTTCACTTAGCGCGGTGAGACCGAAAAGTCACGCCGCATAGCGGACAGTCACGCTCCCGTAAGCCTCTGAGTCTATTGGGGAGCTTTTTGAGGAGAGGTTGCGTCTGCTGGCGTTTTCTTCGAGGTTCTGCGTGCATGGGCCGTTTTTCACCAGTCCCTGGAAGGGGGGTGAGTCGGTCAAAGGAGAAAGAGCAGTCAACTCGACTAATTCACGTAGCGATTCAACAATCGCCTCGCCGATGTGAGACGATGGAAGCAGCCCCCGACATCGTCGTGAGGTTGGCATTAGGTACTAAGGGACAAAGTGTGAATTCGGAATATTGATTTGTTCTATGTTCCTAAGCGCTCGCCAATGCGGCTATATCTGACTTTATGTCCTCTGGGGTATATGCTTCGTCCAGCGCAGAGGCGCTGCGCCGTTCAACCTTTTGGAATTCTAGGAGAATATAGATTGTACAAACCTGAGGGTTACAATTCTCAGTACCGTGCAGACAACTGGCCCCCTGCGAGCGCTCCCTTGTGCGGGGAGTCAGGAAACGTTTTTCATCAGCGGCTTGGATGACTTTGCAGCCCTTTTCCGCGATTTCTCCACGGGCAACAGAACGGCCTTGCGGCTTTCTTCCGTGACGACAACATGGGTATAGCGGGCAACCGAGGCTTCGTCGCGCCAGCGCCCCGTCGAGATCAAGCCGGTTTTGTCCAAACCGCCATAGCGGCGCATCCACGTCGCCCAGGTGTGACAGAACGTATGAAACGTCAGGAATGACACATCCGGACCCGCGGCCTTTTTGACAGCGTTCAGCAGCGCATAGAGACGTCCGCATTTGGTGAACCGGAAAACTCGTTTGCCAACACGATCCATCCCGCGCGGATGGCGTTTGAGTGCCTGCACGACGATCGGTGGCAAGAAGACGCCGCGGGGATCTTCGTTCTTGGTCTTCGCCACATAGGCAAAACTTTCGCTCAGCTCGATCTGGTCCACCATGAGGCCAAGGCCTTCACTGAGGCGAACGCCCGTATAGCAAAGCAACGTGAGAAAGATTTCGAACTCGGGATCGATCTTGCGCGCTGCCTTGAAGACACGGAACGCCTGTTCGGGCTTGAGCCAGTCGGTCCGCCTGGAACCGCGCCAGCCCTTCGGCCGTCTTAGGCGTGCGTCGACACCGGCATGTTTGAGAATGGCCGAGATAACCGTGTGAACCTGCCGGTTGCGGGTTTGCGCTGTTCCCTCGGGATAGAGTTTGACGGCCGCCTGATCGATGGCCTGCTGGTCGATCGCGGCCAAGCGCTTCTCGCCGAAATAATCGACAATCGGTTGCACGAAACGCTCATTGCCGGTCTCGGCCATATAGTTCACGGCAGCATCCAGAAATGTCGGTTCGCCGGCTTTGGCGAACGTGCCTAGTTCGATTTCATCCTTCCAGAGCTTGAGGATTTTTGCTGCCGTAGCGCGGTCAGACGCCTTTGTGCTTCGGTCCACATAGGTCCTGAGATAGGTGCCGCGGACAGACCAATAGGGCGTCTTGCCTTCACGGGGCGGTACAAGTTTGAGCGGCATTCTGCACCATCGTCACGCATGGCAGCCACAAGGGCCGCCAAGTCTCCTTCCGTAAAAAGTTTGCGCCTTCCGTTCGGAAAATAGAAGGGGTGACGTTTGATCAGTTCCTGCAATATGCGTCGGCAAATACGCAGACGCGTCGCAGCTTCTCGCATCGTGTAGATGGGGTCACGCCCGGTCATACCAATGTGATGGTCGATATCCATAGCAGAATCATGTTGCCTACCCCACGAGCTTGTCCATGCCCGGAACCGCCAAATCAATCTGGAGCACCGATTGGCAACAATATCGAAAAGCAAGTGTAATCGGGCCTATCGCGTTATGAGCGGCCTGTTCCAAAGAGGAAAACCGCGGAAAACCTGAGTTTTTCGTGCAACTGAGTTGAATCTGGCTCAATGTAGTTTCAAGCACTTAACGCGAATTGCGTGCCGTTTGCGTGCCGCGCATCAGGTATGGAGTACGCACTTACCTATCCCTGCCGCAGCAATTCCCGGTACCCGTGGGTCGTCATCCATTGTGCGCGCTTGAGATGACTTTTGAGCGCGGCCGCGGCTCGCGCCGGTTCTTTTGCCCAGTCAATGCCTAGTACGATCCGCGCCATGTCCTGATCTGTCGCGCCGGCAGCCTGCGCGTCCAAAAGCCGGACATAGACGACGAAATGGGCCCGGTCATAGTCGGTCACGCGCTCGGACCAAGGCACTTCGTCGGCTATGGGTGGGTGCAAGCCATCCCTCCGAGTCTGCTGTCTCAGGCCGCCGCCTTCGGGCGACATTGTAGAGCATACTCCGTGGTGGAATGCCCCGCAAGGCGCTCGCATCTCGTATATGAATATACGAGAAGTCTTTGCCCGCAATTTGCGCAAGGCGCGCCAGGAGCGGCATTTGTCCCAAGAGGCACTGGCCCACGAGGCCGGCGTCGACCGCACCTATATCAGCGCCTTGGAGCGCGGAATCTACAGCGCCACCATCGATATGGTGGATAAGCTGGCAAAGGTTCTTGGCGTGGACGCTGCAGTGCTTCTTCAGCGTTCCTCACCCGCCCGCCGTCGCAGAGCCTGAGTTCGAACAGCAATATTGCAGTTGCGAATCCTGTGTTGCGCTGCACGGCGCAATCTTACTGAACACAGTTCGGAATCACACGGCACGCCCCATTAGGTCTATTCTTCAACATGGAAACTCCGCCGACCAGCAGGCGGCGGGGTAGGGCATGCTGTCCCCTTTAAGCCCACGGCCGAAAATATTCTCAAAAATCGGCGTCCGCTTTTGGGGTGTTCAGGTGTCTCTATAGCCGAGCCCCAAGTTCGAAATCCCCGATGGGCGGGGAAGAGGCGGGGGAATGGACAAGATTTCGAATTTTCGCCGCGCGACGGCGGTGTCGCTTCCTGGCGCTGCCAGAGGAACACCCATGTCTGCCGCCGACGAGTGGTTCGATCGCGAAGTCTTGCCGCTTGAGAAGCTGCTGATGCAATTCCTGGAACGCAATTGGCGCAATCCGAGCGATCTTCCGGACTTCCGGCAGGAAGTCTATGCGCTTGTTTACGAAGCGGCGCTGACGGAAATTCCTGGCAACACTCGGCATTTTGTTCTCACGACGGCCCGCAATCTTCTCATCAACAGAGCGCGGCATGAGCGAATCATTCCGATTGAGGCAGCCGCGGATATCGAAGAATTGGGCTTGGCGTTGGACGTTCCGGGGCCGGACCGCATCGTCATCGCGCGCGATGAACTCAGGCATTTGCAAGCAGCGCTTGACCGGTTGCCGCCACGGTGCCGCGAAGCTGTTGTGTTGCGGCGCGTGAATGGTCTGACCCGGACCGAAATCGCCCAGCAAATGGGCATCACCGAATTCACCGTCACCCGCTATCTCTCGCGCGGCATCTGCATGCTGGCCGATATTCTTCATGGCGAACCTTCGAATATTCGGAGGAAGTCATGAGCCAGTTCCGGGAACGCTACGAGAATGCGCCGTACAACGACATCGACATGCGCGCCGCGAATTATGTCGAGCGCCGCGAAGCGCCGGGCTGGACGGATCACGACGAAGTCGAGCTTGAGGCATGGCTCAGCGAGTCCGTCGCTCATCGCATTACGTTCATCCGCCTGAATTCAAGCTGGAAGCGCACCGAACGCCTGATCGCGCTTCGCTCCCCCGATAATGGCCCGGACGCAGCGCCGGACCCTCATAAAGGCACCCGCTACCTCAAGATTGCCGCAGTGTTTGGCGTGTTTCTGGGGTTGGGCGGATTTCTTGTCACCTATCTCACCACGCCGCCAACGGAATCCTACTCGACGCCTGTCGGTGGCCGCGAAATCCTGACGCTGAAAGACGGTTCGAGAATCGAACTTAACACCGATACCAGCGTGCGCGTTGCCTTGAGCGGCAAAGAGCGTGCTGTGACGGTCGAGAAGGGCGAAGTTTATTTCGAAGTCCACCACGATGCCTCGCGGCCGTTTGTGGTCACGGCACAGGGCCACCGTGTCGTCGATCTGGGCACGCAATTCTCGCTCCGCGTCGATAAAGCGGACGTAAAGGTCGCTTTGCTTGAAGGCCGCGTCCGTTTCGATCCTTATGCACAGACCAGTACGAAACCTGAAGTCCTGACGTCGGGCGATGTCCTGGTTGCTTCGGCAGATCGCGTCTCGGTGAACAAGGAACCGTTGCGGAATTTGCTGGCCTCGCTGGCCTGGCGCGGCGGCATGCTGGAGTTCCACAACACCTCGCTGGCCGAGGCCGTTGCCGAGTTCAATCGTTACAACCAGACCAAAATCGTTCTCGAAGACCCGCGCGCTCGCGCCGAAACGATCAACGGAATGCTGCCGATCAACGATCTGGCGGAGTTCGCCCATGTGGCGAAGAACCTTTTCGGATTACGCGCCGAAAATCACGGGGATGAAATCGTTCTGACGCGCTGAGGCGCGCGTCCAAATCAACAGTCCGTAACAGGGGGGACTATGAAGAACCAGTCGCTGAAGACCCGCTTGCTAGGCGGAATCGCTGTTGCGGTTCTGGCAAGCGCGAGCGCCTATGCCGCCAATTTCAACATTCCAGGCGGCGATCTCGCACCCGCCTTGGATGCCTATCAGGCACAATCCGGTATTCCGATCGTCGTCGCGGCCAATGCCGTGAGAAACGTCAAAACACGCGGCGTGAAAGGTGATCTTCCCGCAGAGACGGCGCTCACCAAAATCCTGAAGGGCACGGGTTTTGTCGCCACGCCGGGATTGTCCGGCGTTGTGGAAATCGTGCCGGAGCGGAAGAAAACCTCCGAAGCGGTGGAACCGGTGACGAGGCTCGCCGACGCGGCGCCCGTGCACGCAGCGGTGGCCGTTGAAACCGTTGTGGTGACGTCCTCGAAGATCAAAGGCGACATCCAGACGGTTCCGATTGCGATCACCGCGCTGAGCCAGGAACAGCTTACATCGCGCCAGATTGCGGGGGGACCCGATCTGGTAAAGGAGGTACCAAATCTTACGTTCTCGAAAACAAATTTCAGCGGCTACACCATCCAGATCCGCGGCATCGGCACGCAGGCAATTTCGGTGACCACCGATCCGGCAGTGGCCGTGGCGCTGAACGATATCCCGTTCATCAGAAACCATTTCTTTGAGCAGGAATTCTTCGACGTCAATCAGGTCGAAGTGTTGCGTGGGCCACAAGGCACGCTCTATGGCCGCAACGCGACCGCGGGCGTGGTGAACGTGATCTCCGCCAAGCCCACCGATCAGTTCGAAGCGATGGCGTCCGCCGATATCGGCAATTATCACAACCGCCGTTTCGAAGGCATGGTCAATGTTCCTATTGTGGACGATCGTCTCGATCTGCGCGTTGCTGGCGAATGGACCAAGCGTAATGGTTATTCGACTAACGGGATCACCGGCAGCCCGATCGACGGACGCGATCTTTGGTCAAGCCGTGTCACATTGGCCTGGAACCCCTCACTGAACGTTCAGACGTGGCTGGTCTGGGAGCATTTCCAGGAAGACGATGACCGCATGCGAACTGCGAAGCAGCTTTGCAAAACCGATCCCACGCCGACCGAAATCGCCGGGGTCCCCATTCCGGCGCCGGGAGCTACCATTGCATATGCCGGCCAACCCTATTTGACTCAAGGCTGTTCGTCGGTATCGCTTTATTCTCCGCAAGCATTCGAAGTGCCGAATGGTGATGCGCTGCCTTATTACGAACCGTTAGCATTCGTCGGCGCTCCGGTTCACAGTTTCAATCCTTATGCGAGCACTACGCAATCGACAAATTTGCGGGTCATCGAGAGCCAAATCAATCCGCAATACAAGGCCAAGAACGACACGCTTGAATTGAATACCGACTACAAGGTGACGTCTGCTCTGACGTTCACCTCCCAGACGGCATACAATCAGGATTTCCTGTGGTCCACCGAGGATTATAATCGTTTCAATTCGAGGCCAGGCGCATTCTCGGCTGGCGGCCCCTTGGGCAGCACCACTCCTGTGGACCCCAACAATGGCATTTGTACGCTAGTTGCTGGCGTTTGCGCGGGCAAGGCACTTTATGATCCTTGTTCCCCGGCCGCTCCCGAATATACAGGGGATGCATGTCTCGCGGTCGGCACATATTGCGATCCCCAACTTGGCTGCAGCGACCGGCTCGTCGCCCAGGATCTGAACGACGAACGCTCCTGGCAATTCAGCCAGGAATTCCGGCTGGCATCGAATTTCAGTGGGCCGCTCAACTTCAGCGTGGGCGGCAATTATCTGCATTACGAAACGGAAGAAAATTATTATGTCTTCATCAACACGTTGACCCTCGCGTCCTATACTTGGGGGAATGACAACGGTTCGCCCCCTCAGACGCTACCTTGGGTTCCGGGCGTATCGGACAATTCGAATTGCCTGGTTGGCGGGTTCACGCCCCATAATCCGAATTCTCCAAACCTTTTGGGCGTCACAGGGGGAACCGCCTGCATCTACATCGACCCAAATCCCATTACGAGCCTGAACAATCAGGGTCACAATTATTTTCTGAGCCAGAATCCATATGAACTCAATTCCTACGCGGGATTCGGAGAGGCGTATTACAGCGTCACGCCCGATCTCAAGTTCACCGGCGGCTTGCGCTGGACGGACGACAAAAAGCGTTTCTTCGATATCCCGAGCGAATTGCTGGTTGCTGGTTACGGCTATTTCGTCTCGCGCGTTGTCGATCAGTCCTGGCAGCAATTGACTGGCCGCTTCGCTGCCAATTGGACTCCCAAACTGGACTTCACCGACCAGACATTGGTCTACGCATCCTTAGCGCATGGCTACAAGGCGGGCGGCGCCAATCCGCCAGGCGCTGAGCTATTGGTGTTTGGCGGAAATGGCACGCAAGCAAATGGCGTTTCGGATCGAACGGGTGTTTCAAACCCTATTCATCCGTTGACCTTTAAGCCGGAATTTATCGATGCTTACGAACTCGGTACCAAAAATACGCTGCTCGACGGCGCTCTGACGCTGAACGGCGACGTCTTTTTCTACAATTACACCGGGTATCAAATATCGCGCATCGTGGACCGCACGGCCATCAATGACAATTTCAACGCGACGGTGCGCGGCGCTGAGCTGGAAGCAATGTGGGAACCTATCCCCGGTCTCAAATTCAATTTCGCGGGTGGCTATGAGAAAACGCGAGTCGATAACGGCGAGAGTTCCGTCGATCTTATGGATCGTGCCGATGTGGCCGATCACCCGGATTGGATGGTCGTCAAGCCATTCGTGACGCAGGCATCGAATTGCATTTTACCCATTTATGTCGTTGCCGCCATTCTGAAGGCGCGGCCTCCTATTGCTCAAACGCAGGGCGACCGCAGTATCCCCGGAGCCTGCACCAATGCCTATGGGAAGGGTCTCGATCCGGTCACGCTGCTGCCGTATAAAGCCGATCCAGTTTTCCCCAACGAATACGGCGGTGGGGGCGGAGCTACTGATCCTAGCCCTTATCCCGGATTCAATCCCTTTCAGCCTGGCATTAACGATGGCCAGGGTTGGGCGAAAAATCTGAGCGGCCACGAACTTCCCAATGCGCCGCACTTCACAACATCCTTGTCGGCCGATTACACGATCCCGGTATCGGAGGATTGGGCGGCCACGCTGCATAGCGATTTCTACTGGCAATCGCAGAGTTGGGCGCGAATCTTCAATGACCGGCCATACGACAAGATACGCGGTTACTCGACCACGAATCTGGCACTGATCCTCACCAGCGCCGGCGGCTGGCAGGTGATGGGTTATCTCAAGAATGTCTTCAACGTCACGGCCATTACCGGCGACTTCCTGAACAGCGACGATAGCGGGCTCACAACGAATGTGTTCCTGACCGATCCGCGCCTCTACGGCGTGCGCGTCACCAAGAACTTTTGAGTGAGGGGGAAACACAATGAGCGAACTCATCAACAAAAACGACAATCGCGCCACCATTCGCTGGAAACTTCTGACCGGCGTGTCCGCATTGGCTTTGGCGGCGTATGTTTCATCGAACGATTTTGCCTACGCCGAAGATAGCGACCAGCCTCAAATCTGGATCGAACTGGGCGGTCAGCTGAGCCAGCTGCAGGATGGGCAGGAGACGTTCTCTCCGCCAGTGATGGATTCGAGACCATCCATCTTTTCGCCTTCGCAGAAATTTGAAAAGCCCCCGAGCTATAGTTTCGACGAAACGGGCGCCATCTCGTTCCAGCCGGAACATTCGGACTGGGTATTCAGCGTATCAGCCCGCTTCGGCCGCTCGGCTTCGAACAAGCACAATGTTGAGCAAACAAATCCCAAGGGAATTGCATGGACCGGCTATGGCGGCACCGTCATACATAATTATGCCAAGGCGCAAAGATTTGCAGACACTACGTCGCGCTCTTCCGAGCGTCATGACATTCTGGATTTTCAGGCCGGGAAAGATGTTGGACTCGGCATGTTCGGGCGCGACGTGACATCCGTAGTAAATGTCGGCGTGCGTTTTGCCCAATTTGAAAGCAAGTCGAACATCTCGCTCAAGTCCGATCCTGACTGGCACTTCAATTACAAATACGCCACCTTCGCAAAAGCATATATATCGAATGGTCAGGTATTCCACAGCAATCTCGCCAGCCTGACGGCGCAACGGAGCTTTCATGGCATCGGACCGTCGCTATCATGGAAAGGTTCGGCTCCTGTGGCCGGCAACACCCAGGACGGCGAAATTGCGCTGGATTGGGGATTAAACGCGGCCGTTTTGTTTGGCCGTCAGCGGGCGCGAACGCATCATCAGTCAACAGCGAAATTCTTTGCTGCGTACCTTCCAGTCAACAAGTATTATTCCGTTGTGCCTCACACTACTGGCCGATTTCCCGCTACGCCGGATCATACGCGCTCGCGCAACGTGACCGTGCCGAATGTCGGTGGCTCTGTAGGGCTGTCATACATCTACGCCAATGCCAAACTCAGCTTCGGCTACAAAGCCGACTTTTTCTTCGGCGCGATGGATGGCGGCATCGACACGCGCAAATCGGAGAACCGCGGTTTTTACGGCCCCTATGCCTCCATCTCGATTGGGTTAGGAGATTAGGCGAAAGGATCGCATATCTGCGAACCAGCCGTCCCCCGGCTCGTTCGCAATACTTCGAGCGATGGAGCAATCCATCGCTCAGATTTTTTCAGAAACAATTGTTTTGTAGTTTTTTGACGGTCTCACCATTGGCAATCCGGCGGCGCGGGAAACTTCGCCGCCATTTTATTGGGTCGCATTACGACTCTGAGTTGATGAAGCATCGCGTGTGAGGATGAAGTTGTGTCTGCATCCGAATTGAGTAGCCGTTTCGATTGGTCACTGCGCAGTTCTTACGAATACGCCGTTGCGCTGACACCACGCGACTGGGCCTGGGAATTCCTGCGCCGCAATCCCGAATTTCAAATGGCGTGGTGGCAATCGCGAGACACTTTCGAAATCACGTTTTCAAATTCCACGCTCACCATCATTCACGCCCGCACCGACGCGCTCGCAGCGGAAAATTGGGGTTGTTTCTATACCGATGCGCCCGATATCGACGCGCGATCGGCGAATGTATTCTGGTCGCCTGCTCACTTCGCCACCATTCTTCATATGCATGCCGTTTCAACCGATGCGCGATCCAACATGGCGCCATTCGATCTTCGGCAACAGACCTGTCCGGCATCACTGCTCTTTGCGGCAGATAGCACCCAGCATCTTCTGTTTCATGGCCGTGGCCACGGAATTCAGCTCGCGGTCTCCGGCGCGAGTCTTTTAGAACCTGTTCATCTGTTGGCCGATCCGGTTTTTAATGTCGGTGAAGCACGACAGCGGTTGGAAGCCCTCGCCCGATTCAACGATTTTGTTGCCGGTTTACCGCCGCCGGTTGGACGAAAGGCGATGCGACTTGGAAAGATCCTTCAAGCACTGGACGGATCTCTCGCTGGCGCGCCGCATCGCGATATAGCCGTCGCACTTTTTGGGACGGAACGTGTCGAAGCCGACTGGAACGACCCCGGCCAGAATTTGCGCGATCGCGTCCGCCGCGCGGTGAAACGCGGCCGGGATCTGATGAGTGGCGGTTACTTGAAATTCTTGCGCTGATTGGGCGCCCCGCGCTGACGCGCGGCCGGGTGCTCGTGAACCGCGCCACCTGACGGTGTCGCGGCGCTTCGCGCTTCGCCCCCTCGCGCATCCATACGGACAGCGCACTGCCGTGCGCTGGCTTTGTTGATCCAAATTCCCCGATCGGGGGTGGGCGGCGCTCCCGTCTAGGCCCGCCGCGGCAGGCCGCAAGCCTGCGCTTCGCTCCGGCTGCTTCGCTTCGCTACGCCCCTTCGGGTGCAGCCTGCCTCTGACGGCGGGCCTCTCTGGTCGCATGACGCCGCCCACCCCCTCTCCGGGGAATTTGCGGGGCGGGGTTCCGAGCCTGAGGCAGCACATGAGCCAGACCTGTCAGCAATCGAGCAGCGGCGCGGCCCGCGTGTCGCTCTATGAAGAAGTCACCGACCGCATTGTCCACGAGTTAGAACAGGGTTCCGTGCCATGGATCAAGCCGTGGAAAGACAGCGGCGTCGCCTCGGGAATGCCGCGCAGTGCCGCCACGCGCAAATTTTATAGCGGCATAAATGTCCTGATTTTGTGGGATTCCGTCATCAAGCACGGTTACGCCAGCCAAGAATGGCTGACCTTTCGCCAAGCCTTGAACCTTGGTGGACACGTCAGGAAGGGCGAGCGCGGCACAACGATTTGTTACGCCGACAGCTTCATTCCGCGCGCCGAACACGAGCGCGCCAAAGAGCAGGGCGACGATCCCAACGCCGTGCCGTTCCTCAAACGCTTCACCGTGTTCAATGTCGAGCAATGCGAAGGCTTGCCGCCGCATACCACGCCCGCGCCGCAGCCGGTGCCGCTAATCGATGTTGTGCCCGAAGCCGAACGGCTCATTACCGCGAGCGGCGCGCGCATCCGCGAGGGCGGTGGCGAAGCCTTCTATCATCGCGGCGAGGATTTTATCCGCTTGCCGCCGCGCATTTCGTTTTTCACGCCAGCCGATTTCTATTGCACGACGCTGCATGAACTCGGCCATTGGACGGCGCATCCGTCTCGCCTCAACCGCGATTTGGCGCACCGCTTCGGAACGTCCGCGTATGCCCGCGAGGAACTGATCGCGGAACTGACCAGCGCCTTTCTGTGCGCGCATCTGAACATCGTGCCGCAAATCCGGCACGCGGATTACCTCGCCAACTGGCTGCAAATCCTGAAAGACGATCCTCGCGCGATCTTTCACGCCGCCAGCCAAGCAAGCAAGGCGAGCGATTTTCTGCTCGCGTTCTCTCAGCCGCAGCAAGGCGTTGGGACCACGCTATGAGCGGCGAACGCGACAGCGAACAGACGGATTGCGGCGAGCAAATTCTCATCCCCGGCGTCAAGCCCGTGGCCCTGCGCGAGCGATTGCGGTTGCAGATGCAAGCCCCGCTTGGCCCACGCGCGGCACAAAAGCCGATGACCATCGGGCTGTTCGATATGGACGCCCGCAACCAGCTTGAACTCTTTTGACGGAGGCACCCGATGAAACGCTGGACCGTGCAATGCAGCTTCGCCGCTTATGACGCCAAGATCGTGGTCGTGGACGCGGACACGCTGGAAGAAGCTCTCGAAAAGGCCGTTGCCAAGGCCAACGAAAGCGATGGTTGGTTCGCCCTCGATCTTAGCGGCAACACCTTCGTGGATGCCGCAGCCGTTGGCGACGATGTGGACCCGTGGAAGGAATTTGAATCCTCACTCCCCATTCCGGCACGCTTCACCGAACGGGGCGAGCCGCCGCGCGTGACTATCTACGTCTCTGGCGGGGTCGTGCAGAACGTCGAAATCGAAGGCGGCAAAGTGCACGTCGAAGTCCGCGATTACGACACGGATAGCGGGGACGATCCCGACATTCAGACCGACGAGGACGGCGATCGCTTCACGCTGGCCGATTGGTCGAACGATCTTCCGCCGGAACACCCGGCGGATGCCCCGCGCGCGGGCACGCGCGCATCCAATGAAGAAAGGTAGTGTCATGGAACTGCGTCACATCGCAATCGAACACATTCACGACACCAAGCTCAACATGCGCCACGACCGCAAGCCCCCGGACGTGTCCAACATTCTGCCGACCGTGAAGGCCAAGGGTATCTTGCAGCCGCTTCTCGTGCGGCCCTATGTGGAGGGCGGCGAGGAGGCCGTCGAGATTGTCGCCGGGCGGCGGCGTTATTGGTGCGGACGCGCCATCGTGGACGAGCAGGGCAGCTTTGCGCCGCTGCCCTGCGCGGTGATGGAGCCGGGCGACGACGCCTCGGCCATCGAAGCCTCGCTGATCGAGAATGCCGCCCGGCGCGATGCCGATCCGATGACCGAATACGTCACCTTCGTGCGTCTCATCAAGGAGGGCCGCAAGGTCAGCGAGATCGC
>Ga0335085_10001949_pt1 | contig 40495 bp, 20 predicted proteins | sample Lox_Sample_45_FD_206712 | JGI IMG/M metagenome (GOLD analysis project Ga0335085, IMG submission 206712) | Soil microbial communities from Loxahatchee National Wildlife Refuge, Florida, United States - Lox_Sample_4.5 | ecosystem: Environmental > Terrestrial > Soil > Wetlands | place: USA... | reverse complement strand
TGATTTGCTGACACTATTGTAAAGAGCGGTTAGCGTAACTGCCGTTTTGGTGGCCACGGGGCTCGTGGTGGCGATGAAGGTTGCAGTCGTTGCGCCTGCCGGCACGGTCACTGACATGGGCACTTGAGCGGCCGCGTTGTTCGATGTCAGGCTGACCACCACGCCCCCTGCAGGGGCTTGACCGCTTAAAGTCACCGTTCCGGTTGACGACGCTCCTCCAAGAACCGATGTCGGGCTCAGGCTGACCTTGCTTAGCGCGGCTGGCGTGACGGTTAAGGTTGCTGATTTGCTGACACTATTGTAAAGAGCGGTTAGCGTAACTGCCGTTTTGGTGGCTAGGGGGCTCGTTGTGGCAGCGAACGTGGCGGTTGTTACACCTGCCGGCACCGTCACCGAGACTGGCACCTGTGCAACAGCTGTGTTACTCGATGTCAAAGTTACGAAAGCTCCAGCCCCAGGTGCCGCGGTGTTCAGCGTTACCGTTCCTGTCGACGTCGCTCCGCCCAGCACTGTTGTCGGGCTCACGCTTACCCCAGTTAGCGCAGCGACCGGAGCCGTCACAGTCAAGGTTGTCGTTTGGTTTACGCTGTTATAAACAGCCGTAATCGTCACAGGCGTATCGGACGTCACCGAACTGGTGGTTGCGGTGAAGCTGGTTGTTGTGGCTCCGGCCAATACTCTCACCGACGTGGGCACCCGGGCCGTAGCGGGGTCGCTCGATGCCAAGCTGACCACCGCACCCCCCGTGGGGGCTGGCGAGTCGAGTGTGACTGTTCCCGTCGATGAATTCCCGCCCAGCACTGTGGCCGGGCTTACGCTCACTCCGGTCAGTACGGCCGGCGGCGCCGTCACCGTTAGTATTGCCGTTCGGCTGACACTATTGTAGGTCCCTGTAATCGTTACCGGCGAGTCGGAGGTCACTGAGCTAGTCGTAGTGATGATGCTGGCGGTCGTGGCCCCTGCCGCCACAGTCACCGACGCTGGGACCTGTGCCGCTGCCGTGTTGCTCGAGGTCAAAGCTACTATCGCCCCGCCGTCTGGCGCCACTGCAGTCAGGGTCACCGTTACCGTGGATGACACCCCCCCCAGTACTGTCGCTGGGCTCACACTTAACCCGCTAAGCGCGGCCACAGGAGCAGCAACCGATACCGTGAGGTCCGCCGTCCGGCTCGTGTTGTTGTAGACAGCTGTAATCGTCACGGGCGTATCGGAACTCACGGAACTCGTGGTTGCGGTGAAGTTAGCGGTAGTATCTCCGGCGAGCACTGTCACCGACGTCGGAACCTGAGCGATAGATGTGTTGCTCGAGGTCAAGCTGACTTCGGCCCCGCCCGCTGGCGCTGGCGCGTTTAACGTCACTGTTCCCGTCGATAACGTCCCACCTTGCACCTCTGACGGGCTCATGCTTACTGAAATCAACGGACCTGCTTGAGTAAGAGTTATGGTTCCACCGTTCGGTGCGGCGTCGTAATATACGACTGTGCTGCCGCTTTCAACAGTGGAAGCGACAACGGTGGTTGTAGTTCCCTGCGTGACGCTAACGTCCAGCCATGCAGAAGGCACGACGCTCCTGATGGTCAGCGGCTCCTTATAAATAGCCCCGTTAAGCGGGTTCGTGAGGTGTAACTGGATCATGGACGAGTCGGACGAGAGAACACTCACTGTGGACGCCATCCGCTCGCGCATGTATAGCGCGACCTCTCCATAAGGAGCTGCCCAGAGATCCCTTGCGAGGATATCGTCGAGAAGTGTTGTGAGGTAGTTGATGTAGAACGGCTGGTCAGGAACATCATGGAGATACATGTCGTACCAAGCATGGTTGGCCACCGCGAAATCAAGCTTGCCTTCCATGTTTGAGAGTGTGTCGGCAAAAGGAGCGTTATCACCGGCCACATCGTAGAAATTGACGGCTTTGCGGTGCCCGAGCGAAATAATCAGATTGGGCGGAGGCTCGAAGTCTGGATCCAGATCCTGGTAGAAATTCATATCCCCACCCTCTGGATCCGCCCAGCCGCCACGCCCGGAGACATAGTATTGGCTTGCCGCAGCTTGCACCGTTGAATTGTTGTCGTTTCCGGGATAGGCGAGTGATAGGCACGTCTGTGTGGGGATTTGCTGATTGATCGTTTGTTGGGATTGACTGAGTTCGTATTGCAGGTCCGCATCTGACAAAGTAGTAAGATCGGGATGTGTAACTGTGTGGCTCCCGATCTCATGGCCCTGCGCCGCCACCTGCCGCCACTGGTCCCAGGTAACCTGGTTTTCGCACGAAATGTCACAAGTGACGACGAAGAAAGTGCCTCTTAAGCCTCTAGCGTTCATAAGAGGTACGGCATTTTGTACCTGCGTCAAATCTCCGTCATCAAAACCGATGGTGACCGCTCCAGCATGGTTATGCCGGAAATACATGATCTGGTGATCCTGCGCAGAGGCAATTTGTGCCAACAGGGGTAGTCCTATCAGAGTCCAGAGGATCAAGCGAGAAAACGAGTTCATTTCTGTACCCTCCTTACCGTAGGCCGGCTGCGATTCAAGCCTGAGCCTCGTTCCAGAATGATTTTCGACTTGCCGCAAAAACTCGGCTCCCATTTACTGACTAACGAGTCCCATATTCCTGGCTCCTACTAGGCCGGAACTCACAAAAGCGGTTCAAAGCATCGCGGTGGGCGACGACAATAAACCGTTAGAAGTCGCGACCGTATCCGCGATGCAAATAAACTTTGGGAGACGTTGTCGTGGGCCCTGCCACGACGGGGGAGGGTAACGCCGAAGAAACACTGCTTGGCTGAACGTTCCGAAGTGTAGCACCCTAATTGCCGATTGGTAGAGTATATTTCGTAGTTTTGTGTCGCCCGTGAAGGGGGTGGGCCAGCATCTCGCCGCGCGAGAAATGCTACCGTGGTATGCCATCGAGTGTGGTGATACAAAACACTGCCGAGATTTTTTTGGCGCTGCGCAACCTTGCAAATCCTTCGCCTCCAGCCACGTCCGAAACGAAGGGAAATGCAGAGTTAGGTCAAGGATGCTGAGGCAAAGATAGGTTCCTAGCCAATTCCGCGGTGAATCGAGGATGCTCGGGCTAAGCCTCACCCCGTCGTCGGGTCTCTCGATTCGCTCCAGACGAGGGTTATCGCATATTGAAGCTGCGCCGGGTCGCCGGCCATAAGCTATGGAATCGTTGCGCTCGCCGTATTCGAAGGAACGCTTTCGACGCCATTGGCATCGATACTCTCCACCATATAGGTGTAAGACTGTCCATTTTGGACCGAGGCATCGTTGTATCCGGTCGTGGTGACGACTGAAGCATTCACCTGAACGTAGGAGGACGATCCGCTCGGCATCCGGTATACGTTGTATCCGGCCACCGGATCGGGAGAGCTTGTTGGTGCATTCCAGGTCAGGTCCACTTCGTAGCTGACCTAATCTGGCCAAATCCCGGTGACGCTGTGGTGACTAAGCCGGTTCCAAACCCGGAAAAATCGAGGCAAACGTTGCACCGTGCAAACACGCCCCATCCCCGCGCCAGTCTTGACGAATGGCGAATTCTGCTCCAGCGAGGCAAACCCTGCAATTTGCCCCCGGACCCGCTTTCACGGCGATAACACGGGTTCAAATCCCGTCGGGGACGCCAAATTATTCAACAACTTAGCCTGAACGCGATTGCCGTCGGAACCACTTCGGGACCACTGGCCACACGGGCTGACGATGGCCAGCATCGGCGTCTTCCGGCACCCGCCCGAAGTGTAGCTCTTTGTTCCATCCGCCTTCGGCAGCTTTTCGGAGATGCGCGATTGTGCGCGCCGCTTGTCAAGTATCCCGGTCTGGGAGTAGATGTCCGTCTTGATTTTCGCGCTTGCATGGCGCGGCCGTTCATGTACCAGCTTAACGTTCTGTTTATTGGGGGGCAGGAGCGAAGTGGACCTGCTCCGGAGTGCGTGCCAATGCGACAACACGATTGCCATTCTGATCCCCGGTGAATGCAAGCAAGTATTGGCCGGGTGCCAAGGCGCAGTAACATGAAGCACGTCTCTTGAGGGCATCGCGCCCGCAGGACTGAGGTTGGCACCGAATCTTGAACAGATACATGACCGCCTTCGCAACGGTGCGTGGGTTGGGCCTGTAGGGGCAATTCATCGAAACGTCAGCGCAGTGTGCGTCTGGTCGACGCTGGAACCTTGGAACTTTGTGACTCTTGAACCATTCTCAATATATAACCCCTACGCCATCAACCCGCTTCAGGCTGACCTTCTTCTGCGCGCAAAAGAAGTTCCGGACCATTCGAACAATGAGTTGATCCCGCAACCTGGGGAAGCCCATTGGTGAGGTGCTTGGGCTAGCCATCGACTGGCTTCCGGAGGACTGACTAGGATCGCAGGTGCGGCTACGATGCTTCCGGTATTACGCAGGTACCATGTGAACGTCATTGCGCAGGCGATCTGAACTTCGCGCTCTTCCCGTTTAAACAACTCGGCCTGTTCAAATTGCCCGGAGCCGCCTCTTCATTCCGGAGATAATCGACTCGGCAACTTCCAGGGGGTAGCCCTTCGGTAGCCTCGCCGATTCGCGATCAATCGCACTTTCTGCCGTCCCGCGAAGCTCATCGAAGATAGAAGCCACAACCTCTTCGCCGATGCCTGCGCGTTTCGCGGTCTGGATGAAATGGCGGGGCGCAATCGTCTTCATGATGTAGTGTCGGTTGTCTCCAACAGCCATTGCCAGGCGGAATTGATTGTGACGAATCTGTTTGGCATCGACGCTCGGCTGCGCTGAAATCACGTCGTACAGCGGCGTCATGTGGTAACGGCCGCCGGGCAGCAAAAATACGCTGAAGTTCTTGGCATGCCCGTCCGTCGCGCCCAGCAGCCAGAAGGCAATCGCCGCCTTGAGAAAGGTCCTCTGATCCTCCGAGGGCGTATCGCCCCCGCGCAACACATGAAGTATCGCTTCGATTCCCGGCCCTCCATCGCTCTGATACTTGCGGGACGGCACAACAGAAAGAGCCTGACAGCAGTCCTCCTGGGGCAGACGCAGCAAGCGCCCATCCTGTGTCCACAGCCGATCGAACCGCTCCACGATCAGGACACGACGCTCTCCATATGTGGCCATCTGTGCCTTGGCCGCAGGCAGACCGATAGCAGCGAGCAGTTTTAGACACAGATACTCGTTTTCGACGCTGTGGGTGAGGTCGAGGCCATTGGGAAGCCGTCCGATTGACGGCTTGAAAATGTGAGTGGTTGCCGTGGTGCCATGCGGCTTGTACCAATGCCGGTTCCAATAGAGCAGAGCTGTCTTTTCCTGCGCACCGGCCACCGAGATACGAAACTCCTCATCTTCGCCCATGCCCAGTGGTGAGGTGGCAAGATTCGCAAGCAAGGTCGAGATCTCGCCTTTGCTGATCGGGGCTCCATTGATTTCCCCGGCGGGTCCTGGATCGATATCCCGGGGCAGGAATTGCAAGGCTCCGACACAGTCGCGTCCAAGGGCATTCAACAGGTTGTAGGCGTCAGTCCCTTCTGCTTGCGTACGCGCAGCGATACGCCTGCGCAGTTCTCCGTCGTCCGGCAGAAGATTTTCAAAGACTGCCAGGACCGGCGTTCCCGTGTAAGCAGCTTCCCGCAGAGGCAAAGAAAGAGATACCGGTAACGTGTGGGGCCACGCCAGCCAGCCGACATCGTATTGAAAGTCGATTGAACCAGCAGGATCGCGCCGCAGCTGTCCGACGAGCCTGCTGTTCAAATAAACATTCAAGGGAACATAGCGAGCCTGCCGGGTCATCAGAAGATCCCCTCAATATCCTTCGTCGAACCCTTGGACCTCGGGCGAACCACCAGTTCCAGGTTGAGAGCCGCCAGCGTGTCAAACAGTGTACCCAGACGAGCATTCGTGGCCGAATTCTCGAGGGCTGAAATCGTTGCCTGGCGCAATCGGATGCGAGCCGCAAGGGCCTCTTGGGTGAGGCCTGTCGCTTTTCGATAGCGCTGCAGAACCGTGCCCAACTGCTTCGGAGTGCGTGTAATCTGATCCATAGAAACACCTCCGCCTATACGGGTTACCGAATAATCACCAAATATACGCTATACCGTGTTATTTGTAAATATGCGCTATAGCGTATGTACGAAAAGCGTCAAAAAACTAGCGCGAATGCCGCAAGGAATCCAGGCCCGATGGGGTGGGAAAAGGTGCCAGGCACGATGCTGGGGCGTGCTGAGAGACACCGGCCATCGCCGGTGCTAGGAGCGATCTTTAGTTCGAACATCGCGCACGTGATTTGGCTCTCTAGCGAGCATCGCTTTCCGAATTTCCGATAGCAGGAAACGCCAGTGCGTCCTGCGTCCCGAAACACGATGCGGGTGGCCGGGGATGATTCCAAGCCTCGCGAATCGAACGACTGTGCCCGGATCAATCCCGAGATATTCAGCCACGGATTCTGGCTTCACAAAGGGCTCGACGGCGACTGAATCAAGTCCGCTCGACCGCCGCTTTCGCCATGATGAACATTCAGGTGCATCTTCGTCCATATTGACTTCCTTTTGGTTTGAGTTTTTGCTGACCGAAAGCCTCCAGGGCTGTTCTCACGCGAAGTAGGGTGAACAGCCGGTTCGTCGCATTTGCAAACTCTGGAAAAGAGCCCTACCAAATGGGTGTAAAGTAAGGCTGTTCCAACTGGAACTCGCATGGGACGCCAACCGAGATTCGAGGTCAAAGATACCCCCTTAACGCCTCGAAGAACGAAGAACCTACCGGTTTTCCAAATTTCTTCCCGTTGAACGTCAGTCCTTGTGGAAAGAACATCTGCTGAAGTCTCTGACGTTGTTCAATCGATGACTCCAAACCTCCCGCGATCCAGATCTCAACCCAGGCTCTCTACTTGGCCGCTCGCCTCGGGACTCTCGGCAGTTTTCGGCCGACTCCTCTGAGGACCAGCACCCAATCTCCATCTCCCGAGCGGTTCTTGCCTGGGGGCGTGAGATCCTGGCTCCCTGAGTTCTGGAAGGTTCTCCCGGAAACGGCTTGGTAGGTCCCGCTCGATGGATCGAACCAAGAGGCATGCACAACCTGGCTCAGGACTCCCAGATTGACCCTGATCGTTCGGGACGTGGGGATGTAGACAACCACAAGCGACCCGTCGGCAGACCTTGCGGCTACGGCGCGATCGCAGCCGGCCACTGAGGACCTCAAATCACAAGGTGAACCTGCGCCGGACCTGAGTATGGCACCCTCCTGATCCGGAATGAGATCCTGCCAAGAAAGGGATAGAAAGAGGTTCTTCCAGTAAGTGACCTGCTCGACGCCAACGGTGTCCATCTTCTCGCGCCAATCCGACTTGAACGGCCAAACTTCGGCATTGCCGAAAAACTGTCCCGTGCCGCCGCTGAGCGTTGCCCAATATTCCTCTTTGCGCAAGTTGTACGGAGTGCCATCGTCGGGTGGAATGTCTCCGTGGTCGAATTCGTATCGCGACTCCATGAGGAACGTGGGCGCGATCGGCTGCTGGTCATAGCTGTGAAGCGTCTGGAGGTATGCTGGGAAATAGGTGTAAGTGCCGTTGATATCGATGAGGTTCTTCCAAGCTGGATCGTCAAACGATGAACTTGTGGACGGTTCAAGCTCCAAGGTCTGCAGTTGCCATGGAGCAGCGGCCTTGATTCCCTTTGCGACAGCCTGCACCAGAGCGTCGTCGTCCCGGCTGCGCCATGTGTGGACGAACGATCGAAGGCCGCTCTTCGCTGCCTCCAGAAGCGCGCCATCTTGACCTGCGTGCCAGGTCCGAAAGTCATTGCCATTCATCCAAAGCACATTTGGGTAACGGCCATAACGGCGGCCAAGAAACTGTCCATATTGATAAGCGGCCTGAACGCCATTTCGCCGAAGTGTCGGCAACCAGCCGATTGTCTCGATGGGATCGAAGAACACAGCGAAGTGGTGCTTTGTCGCAAGCTCAAGCATGTGGTCCAGCCGGACAAAGTAGGCTTCATTCGGTTTGCTCAGATCGTAGAACGTGTAATCTGACCCGCCCGAGAGAAATGCGGTGAACGGCCGGATTCCATCTGGTGTCGCAGCATAAGTGTTCTCGGGATAATCGTGACCTGCGCAGGCTACGTTGATCCATCCCAGGGTGTTGAACCCGCGTGCTTCGCGATCGGCAAAGTAGTCTTCGGCTTCCTTTTCAGTCAGCCTACCCATCAAGCCTTGCGGCGAATCGGCAACAATGAAAAACGGTGCCCCTTTCTGGTCGACCAGATACCGTCGATTCTGGCTCAGCTTAAGGGGAAAGACTGCCCGCATTGACTCCGGCTTGACGGTATCCCGCTGGGCGACGCAGGTCCAAGTCGTGATTGCAAGAACCGAGATTGCTGTCGCCGTGCGCCTGAAATTCGATCTTCGCCTTTGCGCCATGGTCGCCGCGCCTTTCTAGAGGAACGCCGGAGCCGGAATCTGTTGAATCATTTGCTGGGCGGCTCGAGCTCCCGCTGCGCTACTAACAATCTCACTGGTACAAAAATTGGGCAAGCCAGCCCAAACCGCAACGACTCATCCGGGAGAAGCAAGAGCCGAAACCGGTCGTGAGCGATAGAGCTGCCGCCTATCGCCCCGGTTGATCGGCAACTTCACTTTGTATTAGTATGACTTGACATGGTATATCATGACAACTCATACTGTGAGAATAGCGAAGTCAAGACTTTGCCAGACACTACGATCAAACCCGATCCTTTTTATAACCGGGCGCTCGAACTGGCCGCCTTAGATCGTGCGTGGAAGCGTCATAGGAGCGGCGGGCAATTGCTGATGCTCTATGGCCGCAGGCGACTGGGCAAGACATTCCTGCTCCAACGCTACTTCACAGCGGGGGCCGGAGGAAACGAACCGGAAAAGCCGCACTGCTATTTTCTTGCTGAGCAATCTACCGCCGCGACGCAACGCCTAACGCTCGCGCGTCAGTTGATCACAGCCCTACCAGCCGAAGGAGTCGCCGCTGAAGAAATTGCTATCTCCTGGAATGCCCTTCTGCGATACGCCTCACAGCAGGCGCAGACGCGGAAGAAGGGCGCGGGTCGCTTCGCCCTGATCCTCGATGAGTTTCCGTATTTGGTCGCCCAGACTCCTGAGCTTCCTTCCGTCCTGCAAGCATGGTGGGACCGCGCAGGGGTCCACTCTCCTCTCTTTGTCGTTCTTTGCGGATCGCAGCTTTCGGCAATGGCTGCACTCGGGCAAGAAAGCGCGCCCCTGTTCGGGCGCTTCAATGCCGGGATCTTCCACATCGATCCGCTCCACTACGAAGACGTTGCCTGCTTTTACCAAGGCAGCCCCAACTACGGCGTCAAAGAAAAACTGCTCATGTACGGCGTATTCGGGGGAACGCCGCGCTATCACGCGCTGGTTGACCCATCGCGTCCCCCATCGGAAGAAATCATTACGCTTTTGATGCAGCCGCGTGCAATTCTCGAAAACGAAGTGCGGTTCCTCCTGGGCAGCGAGCAAATACGCGACCCGGCACCGTATAACGCAATCTTGGCCGCGATTGCCGGCGGCGAAACAAGATTCAATCGCATTCAGCAGTTGATCGGTGTGGAGCGCGGCGCATTGTCCTTCTCGCTGCGCACACTGCTGGAACTGAACTGGATTCGGCGTGAATTTCCCTTCGGTGAACATTCAGAGCGCCGGGCCATCTATCGCGTTGCCGACCCGTTTTTGACCTTCTGGTATCGCTTCGTTGCGCCGCTTGCCAGCGACTTACAGTTTTCTGATCCTGCCACGGTGTACGCATCCCACGTAGCACCGAGACTGGCCGATTACATGGGCTGGACGGTCTTCGAAGAAATCTGTGGGCAGTGGCTTCAACGTCACGCAAGACAGCGCCTCGGCTTGACAGTTCGCCAAATGGCCCGTTACTGGAGCCGTGACGGTCGCACCGAAATCGACCTCGTCGCAGAACTGGATCACGGAACCCTTCTCTACGGCGAAAGCAAGTGGCACGCGGATAGCGTGATGCGGCTGAGCGATCTCAGCGCCCTCCAGGCGAAGGTCGCCAGCCTGCCTGAGGCTCGTTGGCGGAACAAGCCCAGCTACATTCTTTTCACATTGGGAGGTTTCTCTCCTGAGTTGGTCCAACTGGCCGCCGACCCAGCCGAGCGGCTATACCTCATCAAAGGTGTCGACATGATCGGTGGCAACTGCTGACGCGCCACTGAGTATCCACAGTGATCCTGCGTAGACGCGCAGGAATTGGCGGCCTCTTGGAAAACGGATTCGAATCTATCCGCCGAGGGAGAAGATCACGTTGATCGTGGTTTCCACCTCGGTGGGCTCGTTGTTCAGCTTGTACGGCCTGTAACGCCAGGTGCGTACGGCGTCGACGGCAGCCTGCCGCAGCATTTCCGGTCCACTCACGACCTGCAGATCCTTGATGCTTCCGGACTTGGAAATGATGGCGTGCAACTGCACAGTTCCAGCCACGCGGGCCGACCGAGCGATGGGCGGGTAGACGGGCGCAGTTTTCTGAATCAGCATGCCGGTGGCGACGCCGGAGGAGATGGCGATCGGTTTGGCAAGAGCTGCTTTCACCGCGGGGTGGCTACGTCCATTCAGGAAGCTGTCATTGGCACCATTGCCACCCAAGCCGTCAGCAGCCGCGGCGTCGAGGTTTACAGGAGGCGGCGCATTTTCGGAAGACTGGTTCTTGACGTCTTCCGGAATCCGAGTCGGCGCAGTCAGTTGATCGTTCATCATCTGGGTCGAGACTTTGGGTGAACTGGCTCCCTCCCCGGCGTCATTCGGTTGATCGCCTACAGGCTGCTGCTTGGCGGCTGCGGGTGCAGGCGCGACCGGCATATACGGTTCACCTGCCGATGGTTTCGGAGTCTGAGAGTTCAAGTCAGTGGCAGTGGGTACGGGAGCTGGCTGAACAGATGGTTTCGGCGTGGATTTTGCTCCGTGATAGAAAAAGGGAATCACAAGGAGCGGAAGCAGAACCCAGCAGGCGCTGAGGGCTGCAATCTTGATCCACTTCTTCTTCGGAGCTTTCTGCTCCCTGGCTGCTTCGAGGTTCTTTGAAGTAAACAGTTGGAAGAGAGCCTTATCTGCTTCGCGGGCCGATGCCGAACTGACTGCCGGCACTTCAAGCATTGCATCTTCCACGGCGAGGTCTGGCTGACTTGGCGCCAGAAGGACCGAGCCGGCGGCGTGTGCGGGCTCCAGAGTTTGCGTGGCACGAGCCATCGCTCCGTCGACTAGTTCACCGGAAAACTTTTGCGGCTTCAATGAGAAGGATGCCGATGGAGCAGAGCGCGTGTCACGCGGACTCTCGGAAGAGCGCGACGTTGAGTTGCGGTCAGAAGATTGCGCCCGTGGTTTGGGGCTATCGGTAAAGGTGTGGGCGGCGTCCCATGCCTTCCACTCATTTGGCCTAACCGCATCAACGACGGGTTGGGCTGTTTTGCTCTGCGGGTCGGCAATTTCTTTTTGCGGTTTAAACGAAACGCCGGAAGGCGAGGCGGCGCGCGCATCGCGTGGGGGCTGCGACTGAGGCGGGACAGCAGCGCGATCAGAAGGCTGCCCGAACGGCTTTGGCGTTTTGCCGAATGAATGTGAGGCTTCCCATGCGTTCCATTCATTTGTATTGACGGCCTTGGCAGGCGCTGCTGCCGGGCTCGTTGAATCACTGAGATCTTTGGGTGATTTAACCGTGGCGGACGAGGCGGCACCCGCATTGCGTGAAATCTCAGCGGCAGGACCCGCAACGCGCTCAGCCGGCGGGGTTTGGGGCTTTGCAGCCTTGCCGGAGGAATGCGTAGCCTCCCAGGCTTCCCACTCGCGCGAGTTAACGGATTTGGGCGCGGCAGATTTTCCATTCTCCCAGTCGTTGAAATTCTTTTGCTGTTTGGCAACGACGGGCCCGGAGGAGGAGGAGCCCGGGACGCGGGGCCTGTCCATCAGGGATTCGAGGACAGCGTCGCGGTCAGCAGACTGCCACCGCGTCTTCGGCTTCTCGCCGGAGGGATGCGAGGCTTCCCATGCTTCCCATTCGTTCGAGTTGACGGGCTGAGCTGCCGGAGCAGCGTTGCCGTCCCATTCGCTGAAATCCTCAGGAAGCGTTTCAGGCAGGATCGGAGTTATTTCTTCTGGAGATGCCATTGACCATCCTCTCCTTTCTCGTACACAGCGCCTTTGTAGACGCGCGTTTCGCGCGGCGTTTCTTCAGTGGCGGTGTGTTCGTCCCTTGCTTCCGCCGGATTTGAGCCTGCAGGGGCAGGGTTGATTGCAGTGAAAGTCCACGTGTAGGGCTTATCGGCCGAGGGGGCCGGAGTCTCAGTGGCAGGAGCCGGCTTTTCGACGGCAGCCGCCGACGGTGCGCCGTTGTCAGGAGCAGTTTCCTGAACAGGTTCTTGGAGTCCTTCAACTTCGAGCATGACCGAAGCGTGTGCGGTCGCGTATTTATCAGTGTCAGACGGAGTGAACGATGCGGAGAGAGTGTAGCTGCCTGGTGCGAGCACGAGGCCGGCCGAAGGAAAGTAAACAAAAGTCCCCGGAACCGATGCCGTGGCATTCAACTGCGTGCCGCTGAGAGGTGTGCCATAGGAAAGGGCGGAAGGCGCCGGCCAGGTGATCGCGACCGGCGTTTTTTCAGTCACGGTGAGCGGGACGACGAAACTGACGGTCGTGTAATTCAAGGTGTCGGTCGGAGTGAAGGTAACGGAGAGCTGATGCACTCCCGGTGTGAGAATTTGCCCCACAGCAGGCGAATAGACAAAGGTGCCCGGCACGTTTGCGGTGGCATTGAGCTGGGCGGCGCTGAGAGCGGAGCCTTGCGCGATGGGATCGGGCGACGGCCAGGTGATAACGGGAGTCGCCTTGGTGACTTTAAGGGATACGGAAGCCTGCGACGTGGCGTAGGCCATTGTGTCTGTCGGACTGAAAATCACGGACAGTTTGTGTTCACCGGCCGCGAGCACCGCCCCCGGCCCAGGACTGTATTCGAGAGTTCCGGCAACCGAAGCCACCGCGCAAAGCTGCATGGTGCTGAGCTGGGTTCCATAGGTTATCGGGCTGGGCGCCGGCCATTCGATTGCGGAGATGGCCCTCGCCACGTTCAGCGAGACCGTGGCCTGCGAGCTGGTATAGTTCGTGCCGTCGTTGGGGGTAAAGGTCACGGAGAGAGTGTGAATTCCCGGCGGAAGAGTCACACCCGCCGACGGAGAGTACTCGAATTTGCCGGGTATCAGAGCGGAGGCGTTGAGCTGCGTATCGTCCAGTGCGGCACCATAGATGATGCCGCCAGGCGTCGGCCAGGACACGGCCGGCGTCGCTTTGCCCACGGTAATTGAAGTGGACGCTTGCAGGGGAACATAGGCGTCGAGGTCAGCCGGAGTGAATGTCACCCACAGGGAATGCGTTCCGACCGGCAGCACGTAGCCTGGGCCCGGCGTGTAGACAAAAGTTCCGTCGACCGATGAAGCGGCGTCGAGTTGAGCAAAGGTGAGCTTGTCACCGTACTTGATGGGATCGGGCGTCGGCCAGGTGATGGTAGGAGTCGAGCGAGATTCGGTCGACGGCGAATTGGCCGGGCCTGACAGACTGTCGCTGCCAGAATCCGGGTGCGCGTTACTTCCGCCGGGACTCCTGCGATCAAAGTCCCTCTTCTTTTCCTGAGGAATCGGGCGGCCGGTAATCGAGCCGCCCATCTCGAGGCTTATGCGCGAAATGCGAGTTTCTGCGATCCCCATGTCACCCGATTGCAGTGCGCGGGCGGCATCCTGATCATCGGGAATCTTCCAACGGACAGGGCGTCCGAGAGCTTTGGCGACGACGTCTTCGTTGACGGGTTCGAGGAAGCGGGAACCAAAACGGTTGATGACGATTTCGAGGTTTGAATTTCCGTCGGTGAAGAACTGAGAGATCAGGCGGTTTGAATTGCGCAGTTCGGAGATGCCGGTCTGGCTGACAAGGTAGATGGTCGTCGCATCTTCAAAGAGCGCCTTGGCCGCGACGTCAATCCGGGAGCCCACATCGACGATGACATGATCGAACTCGCGCCGCGCGATCGCGATCAACTTGTCGATTGCAGTTTTCGAGACGTCGATCTCAGGAACTTTGGTCGGCGCGGCCAGCACGTACACTCCTGACCGGTGTTTGAACAGAAGATTATGGAGAAGGCTAGCGTCGAGTCGCTCGATGTTGCGAAGGGCGTCTTCGGTCGAATAACCTGCCGAGATACCGAGACACAAAGCTGCGTCTCCAATGGGCAGTGCGAGGTCGATCAGCAGGATTCGCTGCTCGAATCTCTGGGCAAGCGCGATGGCGACGTTGCACGCGACTGTGGTAACTCCGGATCCACCTTTCGAGCCGGTGAAGACAAGCAATTTTCCCAGCGTTTTGTCGGCTGAGAAATCGTTCTCACGAGTAGTAGTAGTTGCGATCCGCATGAGGGCCTCGGTCACAGCGCCTTGCTCGAATGGAAGAAGGAAATACTCACGTGCACCCGCGCGCATGACACGCACGGCAAGCTTCGGATCAGCGTTCTCCGAATAGACCATAATTTTTGCCGCATCGCCGGCGCGCGCTCTTTCCACCAGCCCTAATGCGGTGTCGGGATTGCTATCAACGTCCAGCAGGATCACGTCGAACGAATTGAGTAAAGTCTGTAGGTGTTCCTGCTCAGGAGGGTACGAATCGAACTCGCGCACGCTGGCTCGGCGAGTTTCAGCGAGAGCTTTAGCCACAATCTTGCGCCGCTTCTTATCCGGGCCGATCAAGGCAACCAGCAGGGAGTTAACCCCAGTGCTATCGTCATGCTTCGTCGCGAAATTTTGTGATACGTCCGCCGAACTCACGGTTTTGAGTGCTCCATGAGATGAAATGCATCTTGAGAACCGAGCCGCCTATGCACCCGATTCCCAAATCGACAGGTTGTTCGGAGCCGAGTTGACAGGTCCTTCGAGGAAGACGTTATGCGAGCCTGGGAAGGACCTTCAAAGCGGCGTTAGCCTAAGGCCTGTGCACCAAACAATTTGCCGTTGAACGATGGTAACCACTTTTGATTAAATGTGGAACCATTGATAACCATCGACGGTATTACGAAAGTGTTAAAAACAAGCGGGATGAGCATCGAGGTTGGGGTGATGAGGCCAGTTTGTGCCAAGGGCGAGGAGGGCGGTAGTTCGACACGGCGTGATGGAACTCTCTGGATCCTGCGGTTAGGATTTGCGAAGGACACTTCGGCGCGAGCATTTGCGAACGATAGCGAAAACTGCATCGCAAGCGAAGGCTACGACGGTGCCTGGAGACGAACCAGGCAATCGGCCACGATAACCCCTGTAAATTGAACTCATGCCCATGAAAAAAATTCACGAAAGAGGCGCGTCCTTTTCTGTGCGATCGAAGTGTGTGGCTGAGTAAGTGCGCCTGTCTCTATGAGTTCGCCACACAAATCTTCCATTGAACACTTTGGTCAGCTAATTGCTTTGATCAAGCTAGATCCACGGGCCACCCGATTGTGGAATAGCTGACACCCCGTTTAGAATTCGGGGCCGGACCTTTGCAGATAAGGGAAGTCAGGATGATTCGCGAACGATTGCGACTTGAGTCTCTGACTTTCGCCAAAGTGTTCTCAAGGTGGGGTGGCTTTGAATGGAAGATATTGACCTGGATTTAGAGGTTAGCATCCTAAAATTCCGATGGTCGGTTCGATACTTTGAATTAAAGCGCTCGTTCAGCGGCTAACTAGGAATGGCAAACTAGAAGCAAAGTTATTGAAGTTCACCTGAGTATTTACTGATTCTCCTTCCTTTCCGTTGCCCAATGTTGAAAGCGGATCCGCGTAATTCAAGGACCCAGGCAAGGTAACGACATTTTGTCGCACGATAGTAATCATCTCTAGTCATTTAGTGATTACTATCACAGATTCGATTGGCCCCTTAAGTCATCCTCGAGACATGCTTCGCCATTTCAGTGGCAGCCTTCTTCCTAGTCGAGAGGAGTCGTCGAAGGTGCGCGCAGAAGCTGCGCGTGCAGTGAAGGAGGAGTATATGAATACGTTTACAAGGGTGGACCTCAATGGGCTCTCTTATTTATTGCGTATCTTCGCGAGAAAGAAATATATCGGGGTGTAGAAATTTAGAATTCGCCCCTAGCCAAACACTTCGACTCTTCGCACAGTGGTTATCTCGAAAACGAGTCCGCAGCAACCTGCGAATCAGCGCGCTGCTAGCGGCTTTGGGATTTCTGCCGGTCGCCTTGTGCGGAGCAACCGCGCAGGTTCCAGCAACACTGCTCAGCCCCGTTCCGTCGAGCACGCTAACCGGTTCGACCGTGACCTTCGTATGGTCAGCTGGCAGCGGCGTTAGAGAATACCAGCTGCACATCAACACTAATCCGGGGAATCCGGTTGATCCCAGCAAGGGGCGTCTCTTCAGTACCGGTGCCACAACAGAAACATCGGTAACTGTGACTGGATTGCCGACCAACGGAGCGGTTCTGTACGCAATCCTTGGTTCGAGATATGCCGGCTCTTGGCATTGGACGACCTACGCCTTTACGGAAGCTTCGCCGAACGTCGGGCTGACAGGATTGACTTGTGTAAGTGGCTCGATGACCGGTGCGGGCAGCGATGACTGCACAGTGACGTTGAGCGGCGCAGCAGGCAGCGGCGGATTGGTTGTCAACCTGGCCAGCAATAATTCTGCCGTCACGGTTCCGGCTACAGTGACGGTGCCGGCGAACTCCAGTTCTGCCGGTTTCACGGCGACGGTCTTATCGGTGAGCACTTCGCAGACTGTAACCCTGACGGCCAGCGCGGGCGGTGTGGCGAAGACATTCGCTCTGCAGTTGAGCGCCGGTACGCCGACACTCGGTCTCAGTGCTTCGACTTTGCCCTTCGGCAATGTGAACGTGAATACGGCCACAACCCAGACGTTGACTTTGACATCGACTGGAACGGCGGCTGTGACGGTGAATTCGGCGACCGTGGCCGGCAGCGGATTTACGGTCTCCGGCGCTACTTTCCCGTTGACACTGAATCCGAATCAGTCGGCCACCCTGACGGTGAAATTCGACCCGACGAAAGCCGGATCTGTCGCAGGCACGCTGAGTATAAGCAGCAACTCTTCGTCGAATCCAACGTCGACTGTAAGCCTGACTGGCACTGGAGTACCCATCGTAGCCGGGTTGACATGTGCCAGCGGCTCGATGACTGGCGCGGGAACCGATAGTTGCACGGTAACATTGAACGCGGCAGCAGCTACAGGCGGATTCACGGTCAACCTGGCCAGTAACAATAGCGCTGTTACAGTACCAGCTGCCATCATGGTGCCAGCAAGGGCCAGTACAGCCGGATTCGTCGCCAACGTCTCCTCATTCAGCACATCGCAGACGGCTACGCTGACGGCCAGCGCGGGCAGCGTGGCCAAGACCTTTGCGCTGCAGCTGGGTGCGGGCCTGTCTACATTGACCATCAACGCCACAACGATCAGCTTCGGCAATGTGGACCTGAATACGCCGGCTACGCAGACCGTGACTTTGACTTCAACCGGTACGGGACCGGTGAGCGTCACGTCGGCTGTGGCAGTGGGAATCGGATTCACGGTCTCGGGCGCTACGTTCCCGTTGACGTTGAATCCCAATCAGACGGCCACGCTGAGCGTGCAATTCGACCCGACGGTGGCCGGATCTGCAACCGGCACACTGACCATCGTCAGTAATTCGTCGTCGAATCCAACGGCGACCATCGCCCTGACCGGCACCGGCGTTTCAGTCAGCTATGAGGTCGACCTGACTTGGGACGCGCCGACCAGCTCTCCTGATCCTGTGGCCGGGTATAACATTTATCGGACGCTCACAGGCAGCAGTTCGTATCAGCAGTTGAACAGCTCTTCAGTCACACAGACCGCCTACACGGACAGCACGGTGCAAAACGGGCAAGCCTACACCTACATGGTGGAAAGCGTCGACGCCAATGGAGTTGAAAGCGTGCCTTCCAATACAGCAAGCGTAACGATTCAATAACTCACCATTTGGAACCAAAGGCCTCCTCTAATCCACTAGAGGAGGCCTTTCATCTGTAATCGCACAAAATCTGGTCCTTTAAGCTATTTGAATTCTCTCTGGGGATATCGGTTGAAAAAGCAGGTCGAGAAACACCAAATTCATTTGGTATCGCAGCATGATCCCGATTTCTGCTAACCAGCTCACACGGCAAACATCTTGCGCGCGGTTGCGATTTCCAAGCTAAGATCTTTGTTTACTATTGAGTACCTTCCATTCCGCTACTTTCGTTGTATTTGGCCCTAAAGAAGTCGATGCTACTCTTCGTACCGACTCGGCTTGCGACGTCCTCATAGGGGCGTGTGCCTTATTTTGAGGGATCGCAGCCCGGTCTAGTCGCTTCCCCGACTCCTTTACAGCGGCAGGTTTGTTCGTGATCCCTGCCAACACGAATCTGCGTCGGTGATTTAGAAGCAGCTACGTCACTGCACGAGAACGAGCACGAACTACACGTTGAGCGGTAATAGGATGAGATACACCAGTCACGCCGCACTTAGCGGCGCGCAACAGGAAAATGCGGCACTAACCACGCTGAAGCGCAGCCGAGCGACAGATCTTCTCGATTTGGCTCACCGGCAGGAACCATTGCTGGTGAATCTGTTTGCGCATGTACGAGCCAGAATACGGCTGGGGTCTTGTTCTGAGCATGATCGAGCTTTAGTAGCTGCAGCTGTTTCTGTTCTTCTTTGGCTGGTCGCATCCACAATCGTCATCACGAATCCAGCGGTGGCGGCAGCAGTTCTAGTCGGCCCGCTCTTACTGATGCGAAAACGCGTTACTCTACGCGACTGTGCGGTTGTTGCAGTGCTCTCTTCTCCTGTTCTCGTCTTTCAAAGCATCTTCATGGCCCCTCTAGCGGTTGCTCTCGGCTGCGCGATCCTGGCATTTTATCGCGCGCTGGTTGGCAAGATGGCGAGGACCGGGCTGCTGCCAGTAACAGTGTTCTTTCTTGAGAGCGCTTTTTGTGTCTTTCTGCGCAGCCTCCGAAAATTGACTCCACTGACGATCGACTCACAGATGGTAGCGCTGGATGCTAAGTGGTTTCATGGATTGAGTCTTGCTGTCTGGCACTGGTCCACTGCTCACCTATATGTTTGGCTGCCATTCGAAACGGTTTATTTCTTTTTGCCTTGCGCCATTGTCCTAATGCTCGATGGCCATGAACGACAAACTCGTGGACTGGCAGGAATGACGATGCTGGCGATGGGCATCTCTGCGGTGCCCATCTACATGCATTTTCCGGCGGTTGGCCCGGCACACGTATACGATTCTCTGGGCCTCTTTGTTGAATCTCTCGCCGTGTGCAACTGTACGCCCTCTCTTCATGTTGCCTGGACAATCTTTATGTGGCGAGCCACGCCATGTTCGCGACGACGCACGGCACTCGGCATATTCGCACTGCTTACCGCGATTTCGACGCTCACAACGGGAGAACATTACGTGATTGATTTGTGCGCGGCAGTGCCTTTCGCTGCGTTCTGGGTGGTTGTCTACCGAGCAGCTTCAGCACTCAAGCAGAAAGAATTAGGTAAGGTAGTTGAGGAACCAGCTTTTGCGCTTGGCGAGTAGACCGTAAGCATAGAACGGTGCAAGCGCGGAATTCAGATAAATTGAACTACTAGAGGCTCGTCCAGTCGAGGACCACTTTGCCAGCCTGGCCAGAGATCATGGCGTCAAATCCGAGCTGATAGTCCTTGTAGGAGAAGCGGTGCGTGATGACCGGCGAGATATCGAGGCCGGATTCAAGCATGACCGACATCATGTACCAGGTCTCGTACATCTCGCGGCCGTAGATTCCCTTAAGCGTCAACATGCTGAAGATAACCTTGCGCCAGTCAATGGCGGCCTCCTTGGCCGGAATACCGAGAATGGCGATTTTTCCGCCGTGGCTCATGTTGGCGATCATGTCGCGCAGCGCTTGCGGACTACCCGACATCTCGAGCCCTACGTCGAAGCCTTCAGCCATGTGGAGTTGTTTCTGCACGTCGTGCAGCGGCGTATCGTTGGGATTGATGGCCAGCGTGGCGCCCATCTTGCGCGCCAGCTCGAGCCGGAAGGGGTTGAGATCGGTGACCACAACGTGACGCGCACCCGCGTGCTGCACGACGGGGATGGCCATGATGCCGATGGGACCGGCTCCGGCGATGAGCACATCTTCACCAAGGACGGGGAAAGTGAGCGCTGTGTGCACCGAGTTGCCGAATGGATCAAAGATGGCCGCAACTTCCTGATTGATACCAGGATTGTGCCGCCAGATGTTGGTCATGGGCAACGCGATCAACTGAGCAAAAGCTCCCGGACGATTGACGCCTACGCCCTGAGCCGACGCACAAAGGTGGCGGCGGCCGGCCAGGCAATTGCGACAGCGGCCGCAGACAACGTGACCCTCGCCGCTGACAATGTCGCCGGGATAGAAGTCGTTGACATTGGAGCCAACGGCAACGATCTGGCCAACAAACTCATGGCCAATTGCCATGGGGACGTGGATGGTTTTTTGTGCCCAATCGTCCCACTGGTAGATGTGCACGTCGGTGCCGCAAATGCCCGTGTAGCGGACGCGGATTAACACATCGTTGATGCCGATGGCCGGTTCAGGAATATCTTCCAACCAAAGACCCGGTTCGGCTTTGCTCTTGATTAACGCTTTCATGTGGCGCCTCCCCCTGAAGCAGGGGTCCGATCGCATTGTAGCGGGTTGGCACCATGCGGAGTGTTGCCGGCGGGTGCCCCAAAGTGTGGGTGTCACATGGCGTCGGCGAGAGTTGCGTCGATGCGCGCAAGGTCGTCGGTGGAGAATTCGAGGTTAGCCAGGCATGCGACGTTCTGCTCGATCTGGTCGACCCGGCTGGCGCCGATGAGCGCTGAGGTGACGCGGGTGTCGCGCAGCACCCATGCGAGAGCCATCTGCGCCAGGGATTGGCCGCGTGCACGAGCGAGATCGTTCAAGGCGCGCACACAGCCGAGGCGGCGGTCATCGATGTCGTGCTTCTTGAGAAAGCCATGGGGCTTGGCCGCTCGAGCATCGGCGGGAACCCCGTGGAGATAGCGATCGGTCAGCAGGCCTTGCGCCAGCGGGCAGAAGGCGATAGCTCCGACCCCTTCATTGCCGAGCACATCGAGCAGACCTTTCTCGATGCGGCGTTCGAACATCGAGTATTTGGGTTGATGGATCAGGCATGGCGTGCCGAGCTGGCGGAGGATTCTGACGGCTTGCGAAGTCTGCTCCGGGTTGTAGCTGGAGATGCCGGCGTAAAGAGCCTTGCCCGCGCGGACGGCGTAATCGAGCGCGCCCATGGTTTCTTCGACGGGCGTTTCAGGGTCGGGACGATGCGAATAGAAGATGTCGACGTACTCCAATCCAATGCGTTTGAGACTCTGGTCGAGGCTCGCCAGCAGGTATTTGCGCGAGCCCCAGTTGCCGTAGGGGCCGGGCCACATGTCCCAGCCTGCCTTGGTGCTGATGATCAACTCGTCGCGATACGGCTTGAAATCGAGGCGAAAGATTTCGCCGAAGTTGCTCTCGGCGCTGCCGTAAGGAGGGCCGTAGTTGTTGGCCAGGTCGAAGTGGGTGATGCCGAGGTCGAAGGCGCGGCGCACCATGGCGCGGGAGATTTCAAAGACGTCGACGCCGCCGAAGTTATGCCAGAGGCCAAGCGAGATAGCGGGCAGCCGAATGCCGCTGCGCCCGCAGCGGCGGTATTGCATGGTGTTGTATCGTGCTTCGCTGGCGAGATACAAGGTGGCCGCTCCCATCAGAAGGTCACGAGGGTGATGTTCATCGAAAGTCTAGCTTAGAACGCCGTGGATGGAAACTTCTTTGCGGTCGTCGCTGGGAGGCGGCACGAGATTGCCCTCTATGGGCAAGCCATTGGCGGTCAATTTGAGCTGATTACCGGCGCCCCTGCGCTCGATAGCAATCTTGTAGCTTACGCCGCGAAAAATGCGCGTGGCCGTGAACCCCGGCCAGCTTGATGGAATGACTGGAGCGATTTCAAGGCCATCGTAGGAGGCGCGAACTCCGAGGATCCACTGCGTGATTGCGTAGTAATTCCAAGCGGCCGTGCCGGTGAGCCAGGAATTCTTGGCTTCACCGAAAGTAGGCGCATCTCGACCGGCGATCATCTGCGCATAAACGTATGGCTCGCAGCGGTGCACTTCACTGATTTGTTCGCGCGCCGATGGATTGATGAGGAGATAGTACTCGTGCGCGTCATCGCCGTGACCGAGGCGCGTTTCGGCAATCATCACCCAGGGGTTGACGTGACAGAAGACGCCGGCATTTTCCTTGTAGCCCGGGGGATACGACGAGATTTCGCCCAGATGGAGATAATAGCGCGTGTAAGCCGGCTGATGGACGACGAGGCCGTGCGGGGTGGCCAAGTGCCGGCGCGTGGCAGCCATCGCTCGCTCTGCCTTGCCATCATCGAGGCCGATGCCTGCCAGTACGCAGAACCCGTTTGACTCGATGAAGATCTTGCCTTCCTCGCATTCGAACGAGCCGATCTTGGCGCCAAAACTGTCGTAGGCCCGGAGAAACCAGTCGCCATCCCATCCGTGCTGTTTGATGGTCTGCTCCATCTGGTCGGCTGCGGAGAGGAAGCACGCCGCGTCGCTTTTATGACAATGATGGCAGGCGATTGATGCCAGCTCGCGCGCGGCATGCACAAAGAGGCCGGCGATAAATACCGACTCAGCGACCTTGCCGTCATGGTTGCGCGCGGTCTGGAATGAGACTCCCGGCGTATCGGAGAAGACATTCAGGTTCAGGCAATCGTTCCAGTCAGCGCGGCCAATCAAGGGCAGGCCGTGCGGGCCAAGCCGTTCGAGAGTGTAGCGGAAACTGCGATGGAGGTGGTCGTAGAGTGATGCCTCAGTACCGGGTTGGTTATCAAAGGGCACGGGCTCGTCAAGGATGCTCCAATCGCCGGTCTCCTTGATGTAGGCAGCGACGCCGAGAATAAGCCAATGCGGATCATCATTGAAACCGCCGCCGATGTCGTTGTTGCCGCGTTTGGTGAGCGGCTGGTATTGGTGGTAGGCGCCGCCCGTGTCGAGCTGCGTGGCAGCCAGGTCGAGAATGCGCTGGCGCGCGCGCGCCGGCACCATGTGCACAAAGCCGAGCAGATCCTGATTGGAGTCACGGAAGCCCAGACCGCGCCCGATGCCGGATTCAAAGAATGAAGCAGAACGCGAGATATTGAAAGTGGCCATGCACTGGTACGCGTTCCAGATATTGACCATGCGATTGGTATGGATGTCGGGCGTGTCGACCTGAAAGATGCCGAGCAGGCGGTCCCAGTATCCGCGCAGGCATTCGAAGGCTGAATCTGCTGATTCGGCGTCAAGGTATTTGGTAATGATCGGCTTCACCAGGCATTTGTCGATGGTTTGCGAACCGGGAGGGTGGAATTTTCGGTCAGCGGGATTCTCCTGATAACCGAGAGCGAAAACGATCTGACGCGTTTCTCCTGCGGCCAGGTTGAGCTTGATTTGGTGAACACCAATGGGGGCCCAGCCGTGCGCGATGGAGTTGGTAAGTTTGCCCGCTGCAACTCCCGCGGGATTGTCCCAGCCGCGGTAGGAGCCGAGGAACGCGTCCCGGTTAGTTTCAAATCCAGCGGTTGATTCGGAGCAGGAGAAATACGCAAAGTGGTTGCGACGTTCGCGATATTCCGTCTTGTGGTAGATGACGCCATCTTCGACTTCGACCTCACCGATATTGAGATTGCGCTGGAAATTGGTGGCGTCGTCCTGGGCATCCCACAGGCAGAACTCAACGCCAGCATAAACGGAGATTTGCGCAGGCGCCGAGCGGCGATTGGAAACGGTGAGTTGCCAAATCTCGAGGTTCTCGTTCAGAGGAACAAAATAGCGGGTTTGAGCTTCGACATCGGCGAAGGTAGAACCGATCGTGGTGTAGCCCATGCCGTGGCGGCAAGAATACCCTTCTGCGGCATGTCGCGTTGGTTGCCAGGAGGGCGACCAGAACTGGCCTGACTGGTCGTCACGCAGGTAGATGTAGCGACCACCGCAATCCATAGGGACATTGTTGTAGCGATAGCGGGTGAGGCGGCGCATACGTGCGTCGCGATAGAAAGAGTAGCCACCCGCGGTGTTGGAAATAATGCCGAAGAACTCCTGGCAGCCCAAGTAATTGATCCAGGGGAGAGGAGTGTCAGGACGGGTAATGACATATTCGCGGTTTCGATCATCGAAATAGCCGAACTTCATGACCACTTCCTCTCGCGCCGCGAAATGTTGCCAATTCCGACTCCTGATAGAGAATACTGAAACGTTTTTGCAGAGAGATTCCTGATAATCTGAAAAGCGAATCGCGATTATACCCGAAGTCGAGCAGCAGGAACAAGAATATTCCGGTGCGGCGTTGAGGCGCGGAATTGCGAGCCGTTGCTCCGGCGTGCGGGGATGTGAGAGACTGATCCATCTTTCCATTGGTTGCCCGCGATTGAGCGAAGCGAAAGCAGCGGATATGGCACGAATCAAGGCGTTTAGCAGACTTTGCTTCCGGACTGGCCCGAGGTGGTGTGGGCTGGCGATCGCATTGGGATGGACGCTATGGCCGGCGGTCATGGTTCGCGGGGCGGAGAATCCGACAGCGGTCATCAAGGTGGATCAGGTGGGATATCCGGCGGCTGGACCCAAAATCGCCCTGGTTACGGCCGCAGCTAAAACCTTTGAGATCGTCAAGTCGGACAATGGGCGAGTGGCGCTCCATGGGGAATTGACGCCGGCTGGATTGGATCCGCTCACCGGGGACACGGTATGGATGGCTGATTTTTCGGCGTTGCGGCGGCCCGGTAACTACTATGTGCAAGTACCCGGCGTGGGAAAGAGCTGGACATTTGCCATTGCCAAGAATGCATATGAGCAAACCTACTACCTGACCATGCGTGGCTTTTATGGACAGAGGTGTGGGACGGCGGTAGATCTCGGACCTAAGTTTCCGGGATATTCGCATGCTGCCTGTCATTTGCATGGGGAATTTCATCCAAGTTCCGGCATGAGCGGGCCGCGGGACAATATTGGCGGCTGGCACGATGCAGGTGATTACGGCCGTTACATGGTGAACTCGGGCGTCGCGACCGGCACACTGATGCGGGCATGGGAGCTGTTCGGTTCGAAGCTGCGGCGCATCCCGCTCCACATTCCTGAGACGGGAAACGGCACTCCTGACATTCTGAACGAGGCGCGCTGGAACCTGGAGTGGATGCTGAAGATGCAGGATACCGATGGCGGCGCCTGGTTCAAGCAAACGAGCACGCATTTCCCGGGGTTCATCACGCCAGAGGATGACAAGTTGCCGAGCGAAGTGATCGGGACGGGGATGGCTCCGTACAAAAGCACTTGCGCGACAGCAGACTTGGCGGCGGTGGCCGCAATTGGGGCGCGCGTGTACAAGCCATTCGATGGGGCGTTTGCCGCGGGGGCGCTGGATGCGGCGCGGCGCGCCTGGGAGTGGACGGAAAAATACCCAAACGCAACCTTCAGGAATCCGCCGGGCATCACGACAGGGGAGTATGGAGATTCGGACTGCTCCGACGAACGACTATGGGCGGCTGTGGAGCTTTGGCGGACAACCGGCGAGTCTGCGTACCACCAATACTTTCTGGAGCACTATGCAGCGTACCTCCCCAACCTGGAAAAGGCGCCGGCGGAGAACTGGAAATCCATGGCGCCGATGGCGCTGAGGAGCTACGCGCTGGCGGGCCGGAAGGATACAGACGGAAAAGCTCTGGCGGCGATTCGAGAGGGGATCCTGGCGTCGGCACGCCGAGTGGCGCAGTACACCCACACGAGTCCATACCGCATGAGCCTCGAGGCCAAGGATTTTGTGTGGGGATCGAATGGGATTGCAGCGCAGGATGGCGTGGATCTGCTGATTGCCAACGCGATTGAACCGAATGCTGGCTTTGTGAATGCTGCGCGCGAGGATCTGCATTACCTGCTTGGGCGGAATGCTTTTTCCCTCTCATGGGTGACACAGGTTGGAGAACATTCGGTGCTGCATCCGCATCATCGGCCCAGCGGGGATGGCAAGCAACCGGGGCCATGGCCTGGACTGCTGGTAGGAGGGCCCAACGCGGGGAGACAGGATGAAGTGCTGCGCGCGTTGCCTAAGGACACGCCACCGGGAAAGGATTATGCCGACGCGACGGCCTCTTATGCCAGCAATGAGATTGCAATCAATTGGCAAGCGTCGCTGGTATTTGTGCTGGCCGGGCAATTGCGCTAGAGGTGTTTTTAAGCACCCGGGCTAAGCCCGTAGCCGCAAACGGGCGGAAGGGCAAAAAGAAAACATCGACGGGTGAAATTCGGGAGCCTCGATGCAACTCCACTCACTGGATATCGCGATTATTCTGGTGTACCTGCTGGGCACGGTTCTGGTGGGCTACTGGGTGTCCCATTACGCCTCGCGTGACATGACCGCCTATTTTCTGGGCGGCAACAAGCTGCCGTGGTACGTGCTGGGTCTTTCAAACGCTTCGGGCATGTTCGACATCAGCGGCACGATGCTCCTGGTGTACTGGATGTTTGTGTACGGCCTGAAGAGTGTGTGGATTCCTTGGTTGTGGCCTACGTTCAACCAGGTGTTTCTGATGGTTTACCTGTCGGCGTGGCTGCGGCGATCCCGAGTGATGACGGGAGCGGAGTGGATCAAGACACGGTTCGGCACCGGGCGCGGGGCGCAACTGTCGCACATGATTGTCGTGATCTACGCGTTTATCAGCATCATCGGTTTCTTCAGCTACGGATTCAAAGGAATCGGCAAGTTTGCGGCGACGTTTCTGCCATGGCATCTGACGCCCAATGAGTATGCGCTCATTCTGATCGTCATCACGGCCATTTACGTGATCAAGGGCGGCATGATCAGCGTGGTGATCACCGAAGTGGTGCAGTTCTGCGTGCTGTCGATTGCATCGTTTGCAGTGGGCATCATTGCCGTGCGCAGGGTGGCGCCGGCCGCGCTGCATCGAGTGGTGCCCAGCGGCTGGGACAACGTCTTTTTCGACTGGCACCTGAACCTCGACTGGTCGAACCTCATCCCGGCTACGGGCACAAGAATCGCGCAAGACGGCTATGGGTTGTTCGGGTTTTTGGTGATGATGCTGTTTTTTAAGGGCGTGCTGATCTCTGCAGCCGGTCCCGCGCCGAATTACGACATGCAGCGCGTACTCTCGTCGAAAGACCCGCGCGAGGCCTCGATGATGAGCGCGTGGGTGAACGTGGTCCTCACGTTTCCGCGATATTTTCTAACAGCCGGTTTGACTGTGTTGGCCGCAGTGTTTTTCAGTGACAGCATTCGCGGCATGGGCGCCAACATGGATTTTGAACTTGTGTTGCCGTACGCGCTAGCGCGATTTGTCCCAGTGGGGCTGCTGGGATTTCTGATTTCAGGGCTCCTTGCGGCATTTATGGCAAATTTTGCGGCTACGGTGAACGCCGCGCCGCCTTATTTTGTCAACGACATTTACAAGCGCTACATCCGGCCGGATGCGCCGCCCAGGACTTATGTGCGCCTCAGCTACATCAGCTCGTTTGCGGTTGTGGTGATCGGCGTCCTGATTGGGTGGAACGTGACGTCGGTGAATGCAGTTGTGGTGTGGATTGTCTCAGGGTTGTGGGTGGGATACACGGCTTCGAACGTCCTGAAATGGTACTGGTGGCGCTTTAACGGCTACGGCTACTTCTGGGGAATGGTTACCGGCATCGCCTCGGCCCTGGCGCTACCACCTGTAGTGGAGAAGGTGCCGCCAGTAAAACACTTGCTCGCTGCCTACTCCATCAACATTGATGTCGCGATCGTTTTTCCTGTGGTGCTGGCCGTCTCGCTGATCGGATGCCTGGCAGGCACGCTGCTGACCAAGCCGGAGGACGAAGAGGTGCTGAAGGACTTCTACCGGCGCGTGCGGCCGTGGGGATTGTGGGGGCCGATCTATCGGAAGGTTTTGGCGGAGGAGCCGGGCTTTGAGCGGAATAAGGATTTCCCAAGGGATGTGTTTAACATTGCTGTCGGCATGGTGTGGCAAATTGCACTTGTGGCCCTACCCATATATGTCGTGATTCGTGAATTCTGGCGTGCTGCGATCACTCTGGCGATCGTTTTGATCACATCCGTGATTCTCAAAATCACCTGGTATGGCCATTTGTCGGCACGAGAGGAAAAGGCGGAGGAAAACTCGACGGATAAAACGATTTAATTGACTGAGGTATTTTCGGATAAGGCTCTGTGGCGTGTTACAACATGAAAAATGGCCAAGAGAGCGAAAACAAGACGTGAGCCGGAACCGGGCCAGCCTGTCAGTCTGCGGATTCTGGGCGAATACCTGGATCTTTCGCCTGCCACGATCTCCCTGGTGCTGAACGACGCACCGGGAGTGCGGGCAATTCCGCAGGAGACGCGCGACCGCGTGAAGGCGGCAGCTCAGAAGTTTGATTACCGTCCCAGCTTTTATGCTCGTTCATTACGCAAGAGGCAGACCTTCTCCGTCGGCGTGCTCGTTCCGGAGCTGAGCGACAGCTATACGTCCCAGGTGCTCACCGGCGTGGAAGACTCACTGATCGAGGAAGGATATTTTTACCTCACGGCCAGCCACCGCCGTAAGCCGGACCTGATCGAAGAGTATCCGCGCATGTTGATGGAGCGCTCGGTGGAGGGGTTCATCCTGATTGATACGGTGCTGCGGCACAGATTGAAGATTCCGGCAGTCGCGGTGGCCGGCGCGCGCAATGTGCCGGGAATTACGAGTGTGGTATTGGATCAGCGGCGAGCGGCGGAACTTACTTTAAGGCATTTATATCTGCTCGGACACCGGAAGATTGCTTTCATGCGCGGCGGCAGCCACAGCTCCGACGCAGATGATCGCTGGGATTGCCTGAAAGCCGTGGCTAAGGATCTGAGCCTCGTGGTCCGTCCGGAGCTGACAGTGCAGCTTAAGCTGATGGTTTCAACGCCGGAACTGGGATTCGAGCCGGCATGCGAGTTGCTGAACCGCAAGGCACAATTCACTGCGTTGGTCTGCTATGACGATATTGCCGCCATCGGCGCCATTCGCGCCCTGCGCGAGCGCGGATTGCGAGTTCCTGAAGACGTCTCTGTGGTGGGATTTGACGATATTCAGAGCGCTGCATTTCACAATCCGAGCATCACAACCATACGTCAGCCACTCCACCAGATGGGGAAGATTGCGGCACAGATTCTGCTGGAAAAGGTCCGCGGGCAGGCCGCGGCCCCGCGCACGCTGCCGGTGATGCCGGAGTTGGTGATTCGCGAATCGACATGCCCGCCGAATGATAGATCGATTCTATTGCGACGAAGCTAAATAGGAGCAAGTGCCTGAGTGTAAGACCGGGCTGCTTCTGGAGAGATCGACTTGACGAAGTCTTCTGCCAATCAGGCTGCAAGCAGATCGAAGCAACGGTCTGTTGCATCGGATGTGCCGCGCAAGCCGACGATGAGCGACGTGGCCCGACTGGCGGGAGTTGGCACTATGACGGTTTCGCGTGTTCTGAGCGGGACGGTCCGCGTTTCGGCAGAGACTACGCGGCGGGTGCAGACCGCGATCGAGCAACTCAGGTACCGACCAAATGTTCTGGCGCGCGCCTTTCGCGGCCAGCGCAGCCACTCCATCGGTCTTATCATTCCCTACCTCTACGATCCTTTTTTTGCCAACTGCGCGCACGCGGTTACAGCGGTAGCCAAGGAGCGCGACTATTCGGTGATCATCACTACGTCAAACGAGGATCCGGAGACAGAATATGCGGAAGCGGACCAGATGCTGCAGAGGCACGTGGATGGATTGCTGGTGATTCCCTCCAGGTTCCGGCAGACGCGCCTTACGCGGTCGCTGTTGGGAAAAACGCCGGTGGTGGCGTTTGACCGGCCGGTGCCGGACGCATCGATCGATACGGTGCTGGTACAAAACTCCATCGGCGCACGCCGTATCGTGGAGCATTTGATTGAGCATGGTCACAAACGCATTGCGTATATTGCGCTCAGCCGTAGCCTTTTCACGATCAACACGCGATTCTTGGGCTATCGCCGCGCCATGCAGGATGCAGGGCTCGAGGCAGATGCAGTGTTCGATTGCGGATCAGAAGAAGCAGCCACAAATGTCCTGAAAGAAAGGCTGAGCGGAGAGAATCCGCCAACCGCGATTTTGACGTCGAATACGCTTGCGACTACCTATGTCCTGGGTGCAATTGCGCGCCTTGGCATTCGGGTTCCGAACGATCTAGCCTTTGCCGGGTTCGACGATTTCGACTTGGCCGAGTTCACCTCGCCGCCGCTCACAGTGGTTCGCCAGCCGGCGCAGGAGATGGGACGCGTGGCAGCGAGTTTGCTGTTTGACCGTATAACTCGCGACGAAACGCCGCACACGGGCAACCGTATTGTGCTGCCAGTGGAGATTGTGCTGCGGCGCTCATGCGGCTGCAAACACCGCACTCCGGTTGTTATTCATTAGAGCGGCTTCAGAGAACCTGCGTCCGGTCAACGCGATGGTTAAAGTCGCCGCTCCCTGTTGGCCGCGCCGACTCAGGTGTCTTGAATGCAGATGCACCATCTCTGAAGCTGCGGTAGTGCAGTTCACGCAAGGCGCCGGCCTACGGAACCGACAGCGTTTGCGCCGCGAGATTCCAACCGCGCAAAGCGATTGAAGGTTTGGAATCCCCTGCCGGAAAAGCGACACTTACTGTGCGCTGCTCGCCGGGCAGAAGCGAAATGTAGTTGTTGCTATAGTAAGCGGGCAGAATGCGTTGGCTGGTCGCGGCATCGAGGAGCGTGAGCTTAACCATAAGCGCCGGCGTAGAGCTGGTGTCGTTGAAGCTTACGGTCACGGTGCGCTCGCCATTTGACGAAGCGGTAACGGCCGAGGCAGAGAGCGAGGCGGCAGGAAGGCGGTTTAGTTCGCGCAAGCTCGCTTCATCGTCGGCCCACCAGTAGAAGTTATTGCTCACCGGCGCGTCGGCAGCATCGCTGACATCCAGTGCGATGAAGATGGTATGGCCAGCTGCCAGTTTCTCGATATCGGGCTTCGCGACGGCGGTGCGATCATCGGCGGCAGCGAGAACCTGGGTCGTCTGATCGCTCAGTGTTTTGCCTTCGAGGCTTTCGACGTGTATACGAATCTTAAAAGTGCGCGCTTCACCAAGGTTGATCAAATCGATGGAGCCGTCACTCAGGTTCAGCTGCGCGTGGACAGGCTCACACGCTTTCTGCGTGCCGTAGTAGCTGGATTGTGTGTCGTAGTCCCAACTGAGGAAATTCCATTCCATGCTCGGCCACGAAGGTTGCGTCATCCAGATCATGCGGCCTGAGTTGGGCTGCCACAGATGAGCGGCGAATCCCTCGAAGATCGCGCGATGACCCATATAGTCGAGCATCTGGGCTTTGCGTTCGAAATCCTCGAGGCTCGATGGCGCGCCGAATTCGGTTTCCATATGAGCCATGAACGGCTGGACTGCACCATTCCCGCTCTGATGCCAGTCGTGGTAGGCCCATGTGTCGCTGATCGGCCAGCGATCCGGCTCTGGGATGAACGATTTGAGACTCTCGAGAGTGGGCACACTGGGAATACCGAGCTCAACGCTGAAACCGCGATTGATGCGGTAGTACGTTTCGAGCGGCTGGTATTGATAGGGGCCGGAGTTGCGCAGGTTCACCTGGTTGGAACTGCCGGTGTAGTAACGTGTGTGATCGAGCGTACGTGCCAGGCCGGCAAGACCGTCGTTGATGGGCGGCTGCGGCACGCCTTCGTTGCGCCCGCACCAGATCACAATCGAAGGGTGATGCCGATAGCGCAGGATGGTGTCGCGCGCATTTTTCAAAAAGAGCGATGGATCATCGGCCTGCAAGTTGTAATTCTGTGTCGAGTCCCAGAAGTCGTTCCACACCATGAGGCCATACTTGTCGGCCAGGGCATAGAAGCTCTCTTCGGTGTTCTGGCCCATCCAATTGCGAATGATGTTGACGTGTGCATTGCGATGCAGGCGAAAAAACGGCTCAAGATGCTCGACACTGACACGCTTGAGCAGATCGTCCATGCCCCAGTTGCCGCCACGGGCTGCGATGCGCACGCCGTTCACCTTGATGACGAGATCGGTTCCAGGCCATCCACCGTCGACGGAATGAATGGATGGCGAGCTTTCGGCGCCAGGCTCGAGCGTCTGCACCCACGAGTGGCGCATCCAATCGGGTAGTTTCTGGCCGGACAGTACCTGGTTTGGAGTCCAATCGTCGATCTGGCGGATGCCCTGATGCGTGCCGTCAATCAAGGGCAGGGTATCGTCGTGGGTGCGGCTGGGCAGGACCTCGACGCGACGAATGTGGCCCGAGGCGTCGAAGAGCGAAAGCTCATAGCTTACCTCTCTCATGCCGAAGTCGATTTGTGTTGCGTCACTGATTGTGTGACCGATAGTGAAGGCGACCTTGAGCGTGTGGAGCGTGGCATCGCCGTAGCCGTTCGGCCACCAGAGACGCGGATGCAGCACTCTGAGCTGGGCAAATTCTGCCGACTCGAAACGGAAGACGGTTTCGCCGGATGCGAGATACAGATGCTTGGTCACCGTCACATCATCGAATGCGGCAGTGAGATCGCCACTGATCGGCGTGCTGGACGAATTGGTGACAGACACTTCAATCTCGATGTCGGCTTCGCTGCGGTCGGGTTTAGGCAAGGTGGTGATGACGTTGAGATCGCCAATCTGAACCGGACCGGAAGCCGTGAGCGATACGTCCTGCCAGATGCCGGTTTCGCGATCGCGGATGCCGGGAATCCAGTCCCAACCTTCGGCGGCGGCAAATGTTGGGCCGTCGATCACTTCCATGCCGCCGTTCTCTCCTGGTCCAGCCTTGAGCGATTGTTCGTGCGGGATGCCGGGGTGCGGCGGCGGCGAGACGCGAACGGCGAGAGCGTTCGTGCCGGTGATGGTGGCAGTGCCGGTCACATCGAAAGCGCCACGCAGAAACGCGCCAGTGAAGCTTCCAAGTCTTTTGCCGTTCATCCAAACATCGGCGGCATAGTTTACCCCGCCGAAGGTGAGCGTAAGCCTGCGACCACGCGCAGCAGGCGGCACTTTGAACTCGACGCGGTACCAATAGTCCTGATGAGCGAGGCTCTCGGGGATAGCGAGATTGTTGAGCCCATATTCGGGATTTGGGTAAATGCCACGGTCGATCATCGTCGTAAGCACTGTGCCCGGGACGGTTGCAGCAAGCCAGTCTTTGTCAGAGAAGCCGGGTTTTGAGATCTCCTCACCAGAGGCTTTGATCTGAGGTGATGCGGCAAGTTTCCAACCACCTTCGAGCTTCCAGGGATTGCCGCCGGTCATTTTGCAATGCAGATCTGCGGCGCTGAGAGGCTTCGCAATGGGCTTTTCAATCGGCCCTTTGCCGCGCGGGAGAGAGGATGGATCCTGCGGCGCGCTGTAGCCGGCCTGCGCGTTGGTCTGTACCGGCCAATGCTGCGAGGCGTCTTCAAACGCGAGCAGGGAAAAGTCGGGTCTGGCTTCTGCCATGCTCCGCAATTGATCGGTTGAAAGAGCCTGACGGAAAATTCTGAGGCCGGCGATGGCGCCGCCGAAGTGAGTATCGGCGACTCCGGTCAATGGGCCCGGAGCCATTTCAAGCAGCGGTGCGACACTGCCTTGTTCGATGGGGCTGTCGGTTATCTGCCTGCCATCGGCGTAGAGGATTACATGCGCTCCATCACTTGACGCCGCGGCGAAGTGCCATTTTGCAGGATCAAGCGGGCCCCCGCCAAAGATGGGCGCCGGCGAGCCTTGTCCGCTACCCAGCCATAGACCAGGGCGATTGTCCCGGATGGCGATGAAACGCGCATCTTCGGCAGCGGGTTCGCCAATACCCGCGAGCAGCGCCGTGCCGCTCATGGGCCCTGAAGGCTTGAACCAGAAGACCAGCGTCCACGCAGCGCATCCCGCAAAGAGAGGATCCTGCTCGGCGGGTTGGCCAGATTGCTGCTGCTGATCGATGGCTGCGGCTTTGAGGCCGTCTAACGATGTCGCGGGGTTCAAAGGTTTATTCAAGCCGGGACCGTCGGCAAGGAAGGCAGCATTGAACGGGCCGTAAGCCTGCGCCGGAGTGGTCTGGATTTGCGCGCACAGAGACTGCGGAAAAGCGGCAGTAAGAAAGGCCATGGCCACTGCAAAGGCCAGCCAACGACACATCGGCCCCATGGAGGTAACGATATCATCCAGATCGGGAATAGACGACCGCAGGTGCGGCCTTAGCCAACTAAAGAATGAAATCATGGCAGCGCTCCGTGTCGAATTATCTCAGGTTTTATCGGGAGTTTGAGAACGTTTTTCCCCTGCAGAGCGATTTTCCAGAGGCAACTTATGATAAAAATGAAACCAACGCGACCAAATATGGGAACGCTCTCATGGATGGAGCGGACGAGGTGCATCAATGGCAAACAGAGTAGAGTCTGCTGTGCTCGCGTTTGATGTTGGCGGCAGCCATGTTGCGGCCGCGGTTTGCCACGAGGTGGGCTTTCGTCTCGGACCGGTGGCGAATGCACCCTATCCAGCCATGCAGACGGCCGATGCGTTCATCGATTTGCTTGATGAACTCGCCGTGAAGGCGGGCGCTCGCAGCGATGGAGGAATCGAGGCGGTGCTTGCGGTGCCGGGTCCGTTCGATCTGAAGGCAGGCGTGAGCCTCATGCGCCACAAGCTGCCGTACCTCTATGGTGTAGATCTTCGGCGAGCGCTGGCCGCGCGGTTTGGCCTTCAACCGGAGCAAGTGCGATTTCTGAATGATGCGGACGCGTATCTATTGGGTGAGATTGGCGCCGGGGCCGCGCGCGGATTTGAGCGTGCCGCGGGTCTCACGCTGGGAACAGGAATTGGCTCAGCGTTCGCCGTAAACGGGCATCTTGTGACCGAAGGTCCGGGTGTGCCGCATGGCGGCGAGATATGGAATCTTTCGTACCGGGGAGCCATTGTGGAAGACTCTGTTTCGGCGCGAGCGATTGTGGGCAACTACGAGCGACGCACTGGAGTCAGGCGCGAGGTGGTCGATCTGGCGGCAGCGGTTCCAGGCGATCAGGCTGCGAGGGAAGCCTTTGAGGAGTTCGGGAAACACCTGGGAGAAGTGATTCGAACGTTGCTCAGCGGGTTCCATGCGGGAGTGATCGTACTGGGCGGCGGCATTGCGCGCTCGGCGGACCTTTTCCTGCCTGCTGTGCGTGCCGAGATGGGCGATGCCGCGACCGAGTTGCGCGTGTCGGAACTTCAAAACCGCGCTGCACTTGTGGGGTGTGGAGTGGCTGCGCTACGCGCTGAGACCGGATCAGCGGATTTTGCGGAATCCAAGTCAGTGCAAAGCGGCAAGGAGTAATTTTGCCGTCCGGCAGATGAGGTACTTTCAGGCTCATCCGTGTCAATCCCGTCCGATGCACGTGCATTCTGCGCCCGACACTATTGGTAGAACATGACGATGCTCTGCGCAGGGAGCGCAGAGCTGAATTGCCCACTCCTTGCCGCGCGATCGGTATAACAAAACGGCGGTGAAGCGAGGAATTAGATGACGTGTGAATCCCAGAGAAAAAACATCGCGCCGTTTTTGGGCGGCGCGATGGAGATTGCCTGGTAGTACGACCGATTTACTGAACCGACACGTTGATGAAGAACGGCAGGGAAACCGGATTATTGGTGGCATGCACAAGCTGGCCGGGGCCACCGGACGAGGTGGTGCAGTTTGCATTGGCCGGCAGGGTCGACACGCACTGATTTCCCACTTGTTGCGCCGTAACGGTCACAGCGTAACTACCCGACGGCGATTTCAACACGGACAGCGGAGTCAAGTTTGTCGTGGAGCAGGCAGTCACACTGACCGCGAGCGCCACCGACAAAGCGACCAGGAAGACCATGAGCAATTGCCGGCCTTTCTCGAACGATCTGCGCCGGAAGAAGAGGCCCAGCATTCCAAAGCCGAAGATGGTTGCCAGCGTTACCGTGGTGGCAGTCGTGCTCTTGCTTGCCGTGGTGGTGGTGCCGACCGTGACATTCGTGTTGATCGTCATGGTCACTTGCCCGCTTCCAACGGTCATCATTCCATTTGAAGTGGGAACCGGCACATAAGAGATGGCGCATGGGTCGCCGGGAGGAGTACCCACCGGCGGAGAGGTGACCGGCAAGCCTTGCGCCACCAGGGATGTTGTGCAGTCGGATGGGAATTTGATATCTGTCGCCGAGGCTATGCTCGCGTCCGGTGTTGGATAGTAGAACGAGCAGGTGGCGTGCGGCGGCAGGTTGTCGCAAGTCAGCGAAACTGGGAAGGTTGAGTTGTTCAGAGATCCGTTGTTTCCCGAGATCCCATAGCCCAGGATCGATGTGAGGACCAGGTTGATGTTGGCTGACTGTCCAGCGCTGACGCTCAGCGAAGGCGCCGCGGTCGTTGTCGGCGCGCCCGGTGTGCCAATTTGCACGAGCGGTCCGCGCGTTGCCTGGAAGAGCATCGGCGTACCGTTGTAGGGATTGAAGTTCGCGTCACCGCTGTAAACAGGCGTTACATAGTGGGTGTAAACCACCGGGGTGTAGGTGGTACCTTGCGGCACCTGATACAAGCAAGAGGTTGCGAACGGCTGGTTGCCCACGGCGGAGCCGGCAAGTGTGACTTTGTCTACCACGCCACTTTGCAGAATCTGGTTACTGTTTGCGGAGTTTTGCGGACATGCGATGCCCTTGTAATTCGCCAACGCGCATGTCGTTGTGCCCAGGCCGGTAGACGAGGTTCCCTGCGGACAGGCTGTCGAGTCGTCGTTCACTGTCAGAGTGCCGGTCGGAATTCCGTACTTGGTAAGAACACTCAGGGTGAAGGAATATTGCCAAGGCAATTCCGTTCCGTCGTAGGGAACCGAGCCGGTACCATTGCCTGGTACCACAAAGGGCAAATTGATATCGGTCGGATCCGGGATCGGCGGCTCCTTCAACAAGGAGATATTTGACTTCGCGATGGTGCCTGTGACGTTCTGCGTGGATCGAGCGTAGGCGCGGTCGCCGCTGTAGCTAATGGTGAATGTCTGCGATCCTGCCATCACCGGATACAGATTGAGCGTTGCTTTGCCGTTCTTATCCAGAGCCTGGGGAGGTGTGGTAATCGTGGCAGGCACAATCGTTTGAACGCATCCCGTGCAGGCCTTCGCCGTCCATGAAGTAAAAGTGACCGTCACCGTCCCCGTTGGAGCGGCGCCTGTACCGCTCTTCGGAGAGATCGTCACGTTCAAGGGAGTGTTGACGACTTCAGCCGCGGTCATCACCGTACCGGCGCTGACCGAGTTAGCGAGAGCCAGTCCGGTGCCACTGACGCTGATCAGAGCGGGAGAGCTTGGTGCATCGCTGGTAATTCCGATCTGGCTGGTGAGGGCCCCTTGTTCTCCGGCTCCCGGAGCGAAGGTGACCACCGCCTGGCACGTGCTTCCAGGCGCAACCGGGCCACCCGTGATGCAAGACCCATCGGCTGCTGTGAAGTCAACTGAGTTGGTACTGGTGTAGGCCGATACATTGAGAGGCGCGTTTCCAGAGTTGGCAATTGTCGCGGTCGCTGTGGTGGATGAAGTGAGAGAACCCGGAGTAGGCAGAACCATTGTGCCGCTTACGGCGACCAGATGAACATTCAGTGCCGTGCCGTCGGCCACATAGACATTGCCTGTCCGGTCCAACGCCACACTTAGCGGGTTTGTGACGGAAGCGGCAATCGCCGTTGCGTTCGCAGGCGTCAAAACTCCACCGATAAGAGGAATTCGCGTGGCGCCACCCGCTTCAGAGATGTATATCGAACCCGATGCATCGACAGCGATCCCCGTCGCGCCGTTCAGATTATTCAGAAGGGCTGTTGGGGTGCCTGTGCCGCCGGTGAGCTTAAACAGATTTGCACCGTCGACAACATAGAGACTGTTATTAGGCCCGACGGCCACAGCCGAGGGGGCAGTGAAACCAGTGGTGAGCATGGTCTGAGCCTGGCCCAGGTTCGATGCGGTGGACGAACTCAGGTTGCTAAGCCTGGCCACGCGCTTGTTGGCCGGGTCGGCGACATAGAGATTTCCTAGTCCGTCTGCAGCCAGATTCAGACCAGTACCCAAGCCGCTTATCAGTGTGGTTTGTCCTGCCGCATTCAGTCCTGAGGGGCCGTAGGGAATCTCATATACGGCGCCTGAGCCACTGTCGGCAATGAACAGATCTCCGGCTCCGTCAACGGCGACGCCAGTGGGAGTGGTCAGTCCGGTTCCAACACTGACGGGAGTCGCAGAGGTTCCAGAGCCGGGGGCGTACATCAGGACTTTGCCAAGTCCTGCGTCAGCGACATACACATTGCCGGCGGCATCCACGGCGACCTGGTTGGGGATCTTCAGGTTGGCTCCGATTCCAGATTCGAGTGCGGGGGAAACTTGTACATTGGAGCCCATCCCGGTGCCGTGCAGACCGATGGAAGCGAGAACATTATTACTCGCATCGAGTGCCACCAGCCGGGCCGAAATGTTGCCGACTGCGGTGGGGGTCATCGTGATTTGTGCCTGGCATCCAGAGTTGGGACCGTATGCAGTACCTGCGGTGCAGTTGCCACCGCTGATGGCGAAATCAGGTTTTGTCACGCCATCTTCGACGATGGCAAAACTGGCCGCGGTCACTGTACTTCCCGTCGCTGGATTGAAGCCAAATCCAACAACTCCGGGCACTGTCGTTGCCGTCCCGACTTTTGAGGCCCCCAACTCAGCGAAACCAAATCTCACCTGGGCTGCGTCAGCCTGCCCGTTGTTCTGAGTCTGGTTCGTGGGGACGTACATAATGTTGCGGGCCCAGTCGATAGCAACTTCGCCTACCGCCGGCACAGGGCTTAGATTGATGGCGTTTGCGGTTTGCGGTGTGCCCGTTGGATTCGGAATGAAGAAGACGCCGTCTTTGGAGTCGCTTACATACAGATTGCCGGCGGAATCGACGACCACACCGGAGACGGCCGGGAGGCCGGGGTCGACTCGGGTGATTGAAGCGTCGCTATCGCCGGCCAACTGTGAACCGGCGGGGATGCGATACAGCCCGGACAGGCCGCTGGAATCTTCAACGAAATAAACGTTGCCTTCGGGGTCCTGGGCGACCGAGATGGGCCGCGCGCTCATTGCCGAAATCTGCTCGGTGGTCACACTGCCGGCTGTTGGGTTGGACCAGGCATTGTTGACCGCGAGGCTCATGATGAAATTGCCGCTATTCTGATTTCCGATAAGGATCGAACCATTAATGCCGACAGCGATTCCCCAAGGCTGGAAATACCCTTGCGAGTAACCGCCGATTCCGTACTGGGCCCAGCAGTTCGGCCCGTTATTTTTGCCGGAATTGGTGCAGATGGCGGTGGTCGCATTGGCTGCGGAAACTGCGCTCAGACCAGTCCAGGTCTTCGCAACCGGATCCCAGGGGAACATCACGAGCGCGTTGTTCCAGTTTGCGCCAAGATAGAGATTATTGGACGGGTCGATCAGAATCGCGGGATTCTCGTATCCACCGCCCAATCCCCGGGCTTCAATCACTTGAATGCCGGTGCCACCGCCCGCGGGAAACTCGTACACCGCGCCATTGACCCAGTCCACGACAAACCAATCGCCGGCCTGGTCAATTGCTGTTTGCTGGAGTTGTCCCCAACCGGAGGGATGGCTCATCCCGGCGGCGGAACTCGCGGTCACCAGCGGCGAACCCTGTCCTGCGGCGAATCCCGTCAGGCAGAGGCTAAGCAGCATAAGAGCAGACGCAATGCCGGCGAACCGGCGAAAAGTAGTGGACGACGTGGCGGCCATAGCATTCCTCCCGAAAAAACTCGATTGAGCCTCCGCGAGTCTCTCTTTTTCACTCGCGGGTCGAGGCGTCACTTTTTTCGCTTTCCGGGAGCCGCCTCAAGCTCCCGGAAAGCGTGGTTCTTCTGCCACTCTCCTGGCTCGGCTACTGCACCGTGATGGGCAAAGTGAACATCGGCGAAGATAGCGAGCTCTGTGTTAGCGAATTCTGGTTAAACGTAATGATCTGCACGTTGTAGGTACCGGAGGGGGTCGTAACCTTGGGAGCCGGCGGCGGTGTTGAATAGTTTGCGTTCGTACAGGACGTCATGCCGGCAAACAGCCCGGAGAACATCAACACCAGGCAAACCAGCGACAGATAACGGTTCAATCTCTTACGGCCCGCGATGAGTCCCATCAGGCCGAAGCCAAACAGACCGGCCAGCACCCACTGTACTTTCCGCTGAATCGCGGAAGAGCCGCCGTTTGTCGGGATATTGGTACTGATTGTGACTACGATTGTGCTGGGAATGGCTCCGGTGAGGCCTACGCCAACGACGCCATTCACAGTGTCGGGATAGAGGAATGTGCACTGTGTGTATTTGGGAAGCATTGTGGTCGAGGCTCCAGACAACGGCGTCACAGGAGCATCGGAAGCA
>Ga0335085_10001948_pt1 | contig 40540 bp, 39 predicted proteins | sample Lox_Sample_45_FD_206712 | JGI IMG/M metagenome (GOLD analysis project Ga0335085, IMG submission 206712) | Soil microbial communities from Loxahatchee National Wildlife Refuge, Florida, United States - Lox_Sample_4.5 | ecosystem: Environmental > Terrestrial > Soil > Wetlands | place: USA... | reverse complement strand
CTCGGCGAAGGCCCGGGCGCGGCCCAGCGCGTCGTCGAGGTCATGCAGCAGCTGGGAGTCGCATGAGCATCGTCCTCCTCTACGTCGAGCCGGACGACGAGCTCTCGCTCCAGGCGCTGACGCTCGCGCGCGCGCTCGGCGACGTGCGCGCAGTGACGCTCGAGGGCGCGTACCAGCCCGCTGCGTGGGCGGCCGCGCTCGCGGAAGCCGCGCAGGGCGCCGACGGGATAGTCGCCGCCGGCGCAGACCGCGGCAACGAGCTCCTCGCCCACGTCGCCGCACGCCTCGACCAGCCCTTCGCCGCGAACGTCATCGCGATCGACGGCGACGTCGTCACACGCGTCCGCTGGGGCGGGAGCCTGCTCGAGGAGGCGCGCCTCCACGGCGCGCCGAGGATTCTCACCGTCGCCCCGCACACGCAGCCCGCGTCGGAGCCGATCGCAGCCGAGGTCCTGACCGCGCCCGACGACGGCTCGCCGCGCGTGCTCGAGCGCGTCGAGGAGACCACCGGCGGCGTCTCGCTCCGCGACGCGAAGGTCGTCGTCAGCGGCGGCCGCGGCGTCGGCTCCGCAGAGGGCTTCGCGATCATCGAGGAGCTCGCCGGCCTGCTCGGCGCCGCCGTCGGCTGCTCGCGCGTCGTCACGAGCGCGGGCTGGCGCCCGCACACGGACCAGGTCGGCCAGACCGGGACGAAGATCTCCGCCGACCTCTACGTCGCGTGCGGGATCAGCGGCGCGACGCAGCACATCGCCGGCGCGAAGGGCGCGAAGAAGATCCTCGCCATCAACAACGACCCGGAGGCGCCGATCCTCGCCGCCGCCGACTACGCCGTGATCGGCGACCTGCACGAGATCGTCCCCGCCATCAGCGCCGAGCTGAGAAAGGCCCGCGGGCAATAGACACGCTGGCGGGCGCGCTCGGCCTCGCGGCGCTGCTCGCCCTCACCGGCGTGCTCTTCGGCCGGCGCGCGCTCTTCCTGGCGAGCCTCGTCCGCAACGCGCGGCCGGCCGACCGCTCCGGCGACATTCCGAAACGCGCCCGCGCCGAGGCGGTCGACGTGCTCGGCCAGCGCACGCTCCTGCAGCGCGCGATCCCCGGGCTGATGCACGCATTCATCTTCTGGGGCTTCATCGTCCTGTTCCCGACGATCCTGATGGCGATGATCGCCGCGGTCGACGTCCACGCGACGCTGCCGTGGCTCGGACACCAGGGCTGGTACATGGCGCTCGTCGACGTCTTCGTCATCCTCGTCCTGACGGGCATCGCTACCGCGGTCGTGATCCGCGCCGTCGTCCGCCCGCGCCGCTTCGAGGGCTCGCACCGCGGCGAGGCGTACGTGATCCTCGGGCTGATCGCACTCGTCGTGCTGACGCTGCTCTGCTGGCACGCGTCGCTGATCGCCGCCGGGCTGAACGAATGGCCGGCGCGCGCCTCGTTCCTCTCCAACGCGCTCGCCAAGACGTTCCCGTCGGGCGACACCGCGGAACGCGTCTTCGTCTGGGCGCACCTCTGCACCGTCTTCGCCTTCCTCGTCTACCTGCCGTACTCGAAGCACCTGCACATCGGCGTCGCCGCCGTCAACGTCTGGTTCGGCCGCACCCGCGCGCGCGGCCGGCTCGAGCCGCTCCGCTTCGACCTTCCGGACGACGAGCTCCGCTTCGGCACCGCGACCGCCGCCGACCTGACGTGGAAGCAGGTGCTCGATGCGTTCTCGTGCACCGAGTGTGGCCGCTGCCAGGACGCGTGCCCCGCGAACGCGACGGGAAAGATCCTCTCGCCGAAGCTGCTGATCATGGGCGAGCGCGACCAGGTCTTCGCGCGCAGCATCGACCCGGTCGCGGGCAACGGCGTGCCCGAGGACATGATCTGGGACTGCGTCACCTGTGGCGCGTGCGTCGAGGCGTGCCCGGTCTCGATCGAGCACGTCGACCACATCGTCGACCTGCGCCGGCAGCTCGTCATGGTCGACGCGCGCTTCCCCGCCGAGGCCGAGCCGATGCTCCGCGACGTCGAGCGCTCGGCGAACCCGTGGGGCAAGCCGCAGACCGAGCGCGCCGCCTGGGCCGACCAGCTCGGCGTGCGGATACTCGAGCCCGGCGACCCCGCGCCTGCCTATCTCTACTGGGTCGGCTGCGCCGCCTCGTTCGACGAGCGCGCCCGCGCCTCCGCGGAGTCGACCGCGAAGCTGCTCCAGGCGGCCGGCGTCGACTTCGCCATCCTCGGCCCGCGCGAGTCCTGCACCGGAGACCCGGCGCGCCGCATGGGCAACGAGTACGTCTTCCAGGGCTACGCCGAGCAGAACGTCGCGACGCTGAACGACGCCGGCGTGACGAAGATCGTGGCGAGCTGCCCGCACTGCTTCAACACGCTCTCGAACGAGTACCCGGACTTCGGCGGCCGCTACGAGGTCATGCACCACACCGAGCTGCTGGCCGAGCTCGTCCGCGACGGCAAGATCAAGCCCACGCGCGACGCGAAGCCGATCACGTACCACGACTCCTGCTATCTCGCGCGCCACAACGACGTGCGCATGGAGCCGCGCGAGCTCGTCGCCGCGGTCGGCGAGCCGGTCGAGATGAAGCGGCACGGCAAGAAGACGTTTTGCTGCGGCGCGGGCGGCGCGCACATGTGGATGGAGGAGCGCGGCCGCCCGATCAACGTCGAGCGCGCGCGCGAGGCCGCGGAGACCGGCGCCGAGACGCTCGCCGTCGCGTGCCCGTTCTGCACGGTGATGCTGGACGACGGCGTGCGCGAGGCCGGCGCGGAGCTCCGCGTCGCCGACGTCTCGACGCTGCTCGCCGAGTCGCTCGAGAGCTAGCCCGCCGCCTACGATCCCGGGTATGGCCGTCACGGTGGACGAGGTGCGTGCTTTCGCGTCCACGCTGCCGCGCGCGTACGAGGCGTTCGTCCGCGGCCGGATCAAGTTCCGCGTCAAGCAGATCGTCTTCGTCTCCTTCTCGAAGGACGGGACGACGATGGGCTGCGGCTTCCCGCGCGAGTGGCGCGCGGCGGCGGTCGAGTCGGAGCCGGAGAAGTTCGCGTTCCCGGGCGAGTCCGACATGCGCTTCCAGTGGATCCACGTGCGCCTCGATGCGATCGACGCGGACGAGATGCGCGACCTCGTCGAGGACGCGTGGGCGCTGTGCGTCCCGAAGTACGTCGCCGAGGAGTACGCCGCGGCGCGCGGCTACCGCTGACGATGCTCGTCCAGGGACCGGCGGACGTCGTCGTCCGTGGGCTGCTCGAACTCCTCGTACCAGATCCCGACCGCGCCGAGACCGGTCAGCTCATGTGGGCAGACGAAGACGTCGACCTCCGCGCGCACGAGCTCCGCGGCTTCGGCGGACGCGACCGGTACGGCGGCGATGACCCGCCGCGCGCGCTGGATGCGCGCCCAGTGCGTCGCAGTGATCATGCGCGCGCCGGTGGTGACGCCGTCGTCGACGATCACCACTTCGCGCCGGCTGACGTCGACGGGAGGCCGATCGCCGTGGACGCGATCGTCCGCGTGCGCGAGCTCCACCCGTGCGTCGGCGATCGCGACGGCGAGCCGCCTGAGGCTGAGGTCGGCGCTCGTGTACACGTACGTGACGTAGCCCGGAGCGACCGCCCCGAGCACGCGCTCGGGAGCACCCGGGTACCTGATCTTCCGCACGACGAGGAGGTCGAGCGGCAGCCGAAGCGCGTGTGCGATCTCGGCGCCGACCGCGACACCGCCGGGCGAGAGCGCGACGACGACCGCGTCGCTCGCCGTCTCGGTGCGAAGCTCGGCGACGAGCCGGCGGCCGGCGTCCAGGCGGTCGTCGAACAGCGTCGGGACGCCGATCGGCGGAGCCGCGAAACCGGTCGATTCAGGCGAGATGGTCTCCATGCTCGGAAGCCTCCGACGCCGTGGGCATGCCGGCATCCGGGCCGACGCTGACTGCGGCATCCGTGGGCATTCCACGTGGCAGGTGCCACCAGCTCACACCCGACTCGGCCTTCCAGCTAGGCGTGCATGTCGGAGAGGAGCGGCCGACCCGCATGCGTGTCCACGACCGAGCCGCGCGTGCTCCCGGAACGCACGAGGCCGTCGATCACGAGAAGATCGGCACGCGACGCCCTCGGCCGAATTCCTACGCCGCCGGCGCGCAGCCGTCGTCGCGGTACAGGTGGTAGCGCTCCCTGGAGAGCAGCCACGTCCACCGGCCGTGCACGGGGACGAGATGGAACGTGTGCTTCAGGTAGATCGGGTCGCGCGGGCCGTACCACTGGAACGTGACCGCGACTGTCACGGCCACGCCCGCGAGCGGCTGCGCGAGACCCGGCACGCGCACGCTCGCGCGGTGGACGTGGACGACGTGCACCGACCTGAGCGGCAGCTGAACCGGCGTCTGCTCCTCGCAGCGGACGTAGGTCGAGCGCGGTGCGATCTTCTGGTGCATGGGGAAGAGGCTCTCCCACGCGAGCCCGTAGCGGCCGTCGACCTTGTCCCGGATGTCGGTCAGGAGGAACGGGCCCGCAGTGGACAGTGCCGGCCAGCGCGTGCGCCGGGCCGAGGCGTTGCCCGCCAGCGTCGCCGCCGCGACGACCGAGAGGAGGAGAGCGAGGGCCTGTCGCTCCATGGGTCGTCATCGGCTCGGCCGGCCCCGGTCCCAAGTGACACTCGTCACGAACGAGGGATCCGGCGCCGCCGTAGGATCGCCCGGTGCCCCGGATCGTCGACCTGTCCGCGCCGATCGCGCCGAGCCCCGAGGGCACGCCGGACTTCCTCGCCACCGGCGTCGAGTACTTCTCCCACGCGGACGGCGCGGCCGAGATCGAGGGCTTCGGCGTCCCGGCACGGCTGCTCCGCGACGGCGAGGGCTGGACGCGCGAGACGATCACGCTCGGCACGCACAGCTCGACCCACGTCGACGCGCCGTGGCACTACAACTCGACGATCCGCGGCGAGCGGGCGCAGACGATCGACGAGCTGCCGCTCGACTGGTTCTTCGCGCCCGGCGTCGTCCTCGACGTCACCGGCCGAGACGACGGCGACGCGATCCGCGCCGACGAGCTCGAGCCGGCGCTCGCCGCCGCCGGCCACGAGCTGCGCGAGCGCGACATCGTTCTCGTGCGGACGGACTGCGACCGCTTCTACGCCGAGCCGGACTACATGTTCCACGGTCCCGGCGTCACCGCCGAGGCGACGCACTGGCTCTACGACCGAGGGGTCCGCGTGATGGGCATCGACGCGTGGGGCTGGGACCGCCCGCTGAACATGGAGGCAGCGGAGGCGCTGGAACGCGACGAGCCGGGCATCTTCTGGGCCGCGCACCAGGCGGACCTCCCGTACTCGCAGATCGAACGGCTGTTCAACCTGGCGGCACTCCCGCCGACGGGCTTCACGGTCGCGTGCTTCCCGCTGAAGATCGTAGGGGCGAGTGCAGCGCCGGCGCGCGTCGTCGCGATGGTCGACTGAGAGCGAACCAAGAAAAGGGGCCCTTGCGGGCCCCCGAAACGACTGCTGTCAAGTCTTCGATTCGTGTCGTCGTGCTTGCTCGTCGGTCGTTTCGCGCAGAGTGTCCTTTGGGCCGCTCGGGCCTGCATCGGTAGCAAGTACCGAGCGCTCCACCGTCGTGTAACGCGTCGGCCCGCTCCGGCGAAGAGTGTCCGACAGCGAGGATTCGAGGAGGTGCGAGTGCAGGAGCCGGCCGAGATCACATCCGACCCGGACGCGTTCGAGCGGTTCTACCGGCAGCACGTCGAGGCGGTGCAGCAGTTCGTGGCCCGGCGCGTGGACGATCCCTATCTGGCCGCCGATCTGACCGCGGACGTGTTCGTCGCAGCGATCGAGTCGGCCGGCTCGTACCGACGCAGCCGCGGCGAGCCGGTGGCGTGGCTCTTCGGGATCGCCCGCAACGTCGTCGCCGGCGAGCGCCGCCGGAAGGCGAAGGAGCTGCGGACGGCCGTGCGCATCCGCGGCCGGGAGCTCGTCGACGAGGACGACCTGGCCGCGCTGCACGAGCGGATCGACTCCGAGTCGGCGGCGCGAGAGCTGTACCGAGAGCTGATTCTGCTGCCGGCCGGCGAGCGGGCGGTGCTCGAGCTCGTCGCGCTCGACGGCCTCTCCGTCGGCGAGGCGGGCCGGGCGCTCGGCGTCGGCCCTGTCGCCGCCCGCGTGCGGCTGCACCGGGCCCGGCGCCGGCTGCGGGGTCGGCTCGACCTTCCCGATCTCGGCACGAGCGACCTACCGGAGGTGACGACATGAGCAACTTCGAGGAGCGGCTGCTGGTCGAGCTGCGAGGGCTCGTCGCGGCGTCGCCGCCCGCGCGCGGGCAGCGGCACCCGGTCTGGAGCCGTCCGCGGCTCGTCCTCGCGGGCGGGCTGGTCGCGGTGGCGGCCGCGGCCGCGGCCGCCGGCGTGTTCTTCCTCGCCGCGGGGACGCCGGCGGCCTACGCCGTCACGAAGAATGCGGACGGCACGGTGACGGTGGAGATCGACTCGCTCAGCGACGCGGCCGGGCTCGAGGCGAAGCTGCAGGCGGTCGGCGTGAACGCCGTGGTGCAGTACCTGCCGGCGGGGAAGATGTGCAAGCAGCCGTGGTTCACGCCGGCCGGTCCCGCCGCAGCCGGCGGCCTGCGCGAGAGCAGCGTCGGGCGCAACGGCGACGGCACCACCAGCTTCACGATCAGCGCGGACCAGCCGGCGGGCACGACACTCGTGATCTCGACGCAGTCCGGCCCCGGCGGCGAGCAGGCCCTCGGCATCGGCTTCGCCCAGGGCGCCGTCCCGGCCTGCCAGGTCGTCGACGCACCCTCCGGGAGCGGCCCGCTCGGCGGCCCGCCGCCCGATGTCGGCGGCAGCACCGGCCAGGGTTGAGCCGGGCGCGAGCCTCGAGCCGGCCCGCCGCTCGTCGTCAGGGGCCGGTTGCTCGAAGGATGCGCGGCCACTCGGCCGCGAGGGTCGAGCCGAGCGTGCAGCGTGCGATGGGTAGGCCGCGCTCGGGGTTTGCCGTCGGCATCTGGATCCGGCCGAGGAGCGTGTAGCCGCCACAGAACTCGGAGGCTTTGCGCTCGGGGAAGCCGACGAGGATCGCGTGTCGTCCGCCGACCGTCGGCCGCCAGTAGCGGAAGCTGACGTGGGCGGATGCGATCGGTGGTAGGCCGTGGCCGAACAGTTCGAGCGCGCTGGCCTCGCCGTAGTTGCTCGTGACGACGACGTTCGCGTCGCCTGCCAGCCGTCGGACCTGGGCGGCGAGGGTCGGCCAGCCGAGCTCGTCCTGGTAGTCGCTGCGCGCCTTGACGACGCCCTGCTGGATCGCGGTGTGCAGCGGCAGAACGGGCAACGTCGTCGGAAGCATGAAGGAGAGCGTCACCACCCAACCGACGGCGAGGAGGCCGACCGCGGCGAGCCGCCAGCCCCGTGTCGCCCAGCGCGCGAGCGGCACGGCGCCCGCCGCGAGCGCGAACAGAACGGCCGGCGTCGCGTAGTAGGACTTGCCATTGAGCAGGAAGTAGGCGAGCGGGACGCCGATCACCGTGAGGCCGAGCGGTCGCAGTCGTCCGTCGCGCAGGAGCAGCACCGCGCCCAGGACCGCAACCACCACAAGGTCGTAGTTCGGCTTTCCCAGCAGGTTGACGACGTACAGGAGCCGGGTCTCGGCGCTCGCGCTCGGCGGTGGGTGGAGGAAGAAGTGCACGCTGATCCAGCCGTGTCTCGCCTGCCAGAGCAGGTTCGGCAGCATCAGCGCCGCGGCGACGAGGGCGGCGAGAACGATGCCGCGCGTCGCGAGTACGTCCCTTCGACAGGCGGCGAAGGCGGCAAGGAGCAGAACGAGCACGACCGCCAGCGTGTACTTCGTCTCCAGGCCCACACCGACCGCGACCCCGACCGCGAGCCAGGAGCCGCGGCCGAGTGCGAGTCGCAACGCCAGCCAGAGCACGAGGATCGTCGCGGCCAGGTCGAACGAGACCGGCTGGAACAGCCCGTTCGCAACCAGCAGGCCGGGCGAGAACGCGACGGCCGCGGCCGCGATCACCTGCGCACGGCGGCCGCCGCCGAGCTCCCGCGCGATCAACGCCGCGAGCACGACCGTCGCCGCGCCGGCGAGGATCGCGAAGCTCCGGAAACCGACCAGCGACAAGCCGAACAGCCCTCGCGCCGCCGCCGACAGCAGCGCCGTCACCGGGGCGAAGTCGACATAACCGCCCTGCAGATGGCGACCTGCGACCGCGTAGTACAACTCGTCGCGTTGCCAGCCGTAGCGGGCCGCAAAAGCGAGGTTCAGGGCGCACTTCAGCGCCACCACGACCAGCACCGGCCAAACCGCCAGCGCGGGCACCGCACGCGTCTCGTCCGCGGCCGGGCGGACGCGCCTCGGCGCAACGTCGTGTCGGGACTCCTCGAGTGTCGGCGTCACCGCCATACCGGCTCCCTCGGGTTCGAACCGCGAGCATCGGCCACCCCCGGCGCGCCACCATCCGCACAGATGCGGATCGAGCGTCGGGGAAGCCGCGGTTCCGAGCGGCTTGACCGCGCGGGTCGGAGCAGCCAGAATTCGATGGAACAGCCGTTCCACTATGTGAGATGGCGACGGATACCGGCACCCAGGCGATCGACCGCGCGGCTCAGCTGCTCGTTCGCGTGGTCGAGTCTTCTCGGCCGCTCTCCGTCGGGGATCTGGCTGAGAGAGCTGGGCTGCCGAAGAGCACGACCTCTCGGCTCGTCGCGGCGCTCGAGCGGCAGGGGCTCGTTCAGCGGCTTGGCGAGCGTGGGCGGCTCAGGCCCGGGCCCGTTCTCCTGCGGTATGCGGCTCGGGACACTGCGGCGACGCTTGTCGAGCTGGCGGCTCCGAACCTTCGCCGGCTTGCCGACGTGTCGGGGGAGACGGTCAATCTCGCCGTCCCGGGGCCTCACGGGGTCGAGCATCTGGCGCAGGAGGACACCGCGCACTTCGTCGGGCTCACCGACTGGGTCGGGCGCAAGGTGCCGTTCGAGCTCGCAGCCAACGGGAAGTGCTTTCTCGCCTTCGGCGGCGCGGCGAAGGACACCGCCGCGCTGCGGAAGATCAGGGCGCGCGGCTACGCCACCTCGATCGACGAGCTCGAGGTCGGGCTCACCGCGATCGCGGCGCCCGTCCTCGCACAGAGCGGCGACGCGATCGCCGCGCTCTCCATCTCCGGTCCCACCACTCGACTGACCTCCGACCGCATCGCGCAGCTCGCGCCGCTTCTCGTCGACGAGGCGCACCAGCTCGCCACGCGGCTCGGCCACACCGACCACGCGCGAGGTGCCGCATGACGCACGACGAGATCCTGCAGGGGCTCTACGACAACACGCTCGTCGGCAACGCGCCCGAGGTCAAAGACCTCGTCAACGAAGGGCTCGCCGACTCGCTCGACCCGGAGAAGATGCTCTACGACGCGCTCATCCCGTCGCTCGAGGAGGTCGGCGCGCGCTTCGAGCGCGGCGACTTCTTCGTCCCCGAGATGCTCATCGCCGCACGCGCGATGCAGGGCGCGCTCGACATCCTCCGCCCGCTGCTCGCCGAGACCGGTGTCGCCACCGTCGGGACCTACGTCATGGGCACCGTCAAGGGCGACGTTCACGACATCGGCAAGAACCTCGTCAACATCATGCTCGAGGGCGCGGGCTTCACCGTGCACGACCTCGGCGTCAACGTCGCGCCCGAGACGTTCATCGAGGCGATCCAGGAGCACAAGCCCGACATCGTCGGCTTCTCCGCGTTCCTGACGACGACGATGCCGATGTTCAAGGCGAACATCAACGCGCTCGAGAAGGCCGGGATCCGCGACGACGTGATCGTCATGGTCGGCGGCGCGCCGGTGACGCAGGAGTACGCGACCGCTGTCGGCGCCGACGGCTACGCGGCGGACGCGTCGACGGCGGTGCGGCTCGCGAAGGACCTGATCGCAAAGCGGCGTTCGGCGGTCACGGCCTGATGGGAGCGGTCGCCTTCGTCGAGGCGGTCGTCAAGAAGCCGATCTTCGGCTGCCACATGTGCGGCCAGTGCGTCCTGCACTCGACCGGGCTCACGTGCCCGATGGAGTGCCCGAAGACGCTCCGCAACGGGCCGTGCGGCGGCGTCCGCCCCGACGGGCATTGCGAGGTGAAGCCGGAGATGCGCTGCGTCTGGGTGAAGGCGGTCGAGCGCTCGCGCAAGCTGCCGTGGGCCGAGGAGATCCACGACCTGCGGCCGCCGGTGGACAACCGGCTCGAGGGAACGTCGTCGTGGATCAACTACGCGACGAAGCGCGACCGGGTGACGCCGAAGGGGTGGCGTGTCCCGTCTTGAGGACGCAGTCGCGGCCGGGCGGTTCGTCGTCACGGCCGAGCTGCACTCCGTCGACGCCGGCGGGCTCGATGCCGTGCGCGAGCGGGTCGAGCCGTTCGAGGAATGGGTCGACGCGGTCAACGCGACCGACAACACGTCCGCGCACGCGCACGCGTCGCCGGTCGCAGTCGCGATCGCGCTGCTCCGGCTCGGCGTCGAGCCGGTGATGCAGCTCGTCTGCCGCGACCGGAACCGGCTCGGGCTCGAGGCCGACATCGCCGGCGCGGCGCTGCACGGCGTCGAGAACATCTGCTGCCTCACCGGCGACGACGTCACCGCGGGCGACGAGCCCGAGGCGCGCCGTGTCTTCGACCTCGACTCGACGCAGCTTCTCGCGCTCGCCTCGGCGCTCGCGCGCGGGACGTACCTCTCCGGCCGCGCGATCGACCCGGCGCCGCATCTCTTCCTGGGGGCGGTCGAGAACCCGTGGGCGCCGCCGGCGGACTACCGCGTCGACCGGGCGCTGAAGAAGGTTCGCGCCGGCGCGCGCTTCCTCCAGCTCCAGGTCGGGTTCGACACGGAGCCGCTGGCACGGTTCACGGCCGAGGCGGTGGCGAAGGGGCTCGCGGCGCAGGCGGCGCTGATCCCGTCGATCTGCCTCGTCGGCTCGCCGCGCGCGCTCCGCTTCATGGACGAGAAGGTCCCCGGGATCTCCGTCCCGCCGGCGCTGATCGAGCGCGCCGAGCGCGCCGCCGACCCCGGCGCCGAGTGCTTCGAGATCGCGTGCGAGCTCGCCGCGCACGCGCGCTCGCTGCCGGGCGTCGCCGGCCTGCACCTGATCAGCTTCCGCCGCGACTCGGGGATCGCCCGGCTCTGCGAGCGGCTCGAGATCCCGACCCGCGCCGAAAGGGAGGCACGTGGACACCCTCGTCCGGTCGCCGTCTAGGACCGTCGTCATCGGCCCCGGGCAGCCGTTCGTCGTCATCGGGGAGCGGATCAACCCGACCGGGCGCAAGGCGTTCCAGGCGCAGCTCCAGGCCGGCGACCTCTCGCAGGTCGAGACGGACGTCGCCGAGCAGGTGGCCGGCGGCGCCGACATGCTCGACGTCAACGTCGGCGACCCGCTCGCGGACGAGGTCGGATTGATGGCGCGGGCAGTCCCACTCGTCCAGGGGCTCTGCGACCTGCCGCTCTGTATCGACTCCTCCGTCATCGAGGCTTTGGAGGCCGGGCTCGCCGCGTACGACGGGAAGGCGCTCGTCAACTCCGTCACCGGCGAGGACGAGCGGCTCGAGGCGATCCTGCCCATCGTCGCGCGCCACGGCGCCGCGGTGATCGGGCTCGCGAACGACGACGAGATCCCGATGGAGCCGCAGCGCCGGGTCGAGGTGGCAAGGAAGATCGTGTCGGCGGCGGGCGACCACGGCATCCCAGCCGAGGACGTCGTCATCGACCCGCTCGCGATGCCGGTCGGCGCGGAGCCGCGCGCCGTGACGCTGTTCCTCGAGACGCTGCACCTGCTGCGCGAGGAGCTCGGCGTCAACACGACCTGCGGCGCGTCGAACACGTCGTTCGGGCTGCCGGGGCGGCACACGCTCGGCGCCGCGTTCCTCGCCGTCGCGCAGAGCCACGGGCTGACGAGCGCGATCATGAACGCGCGCCGCGACGAGACGGTCGAGGCGGTGCGCGCGACGGACTTCCTGCTCGGACGCGACGAGTGGGGCGCGGCGTGGATCCGCCGCTACCGCGAGAGGCAGGCGGCGGCGAAGACATGAGCGCTGCGGAAGAGTTCCCGCCCGAGCCGCCCGCGCAGGACCGCGTCCGGCTGCGCTTCCTCCAGACCGCGGAGGATCACGCGGTCAAGGAGGCGCGCGTGCTCGCCGGGACGACGATCTTCGACGCGGCGAGCTGGAACGGCGTCGCCATCGACTCGACCTGCGGCGGCCACGGGACGTGCAAGAAGTGCAAGGTGCGCGTCGTCTCCGGCCATGCGCCGCTCTCGTCGGTCGACCCGCGTGCGTTCTCCGTCGAGGAGCTGAAGGCGGGCTGGCGCCTCGCGTGCCGCGCGGCGGCGCAGGAGGACCTCACCGTCGAGGTGCCACCGCTGCAGACGCGGCCGAAGGCGGCGCTCGCCGGCGTCGGACGTCACGTGATCCTGCGTCCCGCCGTGCAGAAGCGCTACCTCGAGCTCGAGGAGCCGACGCTCGAGGACCAGGCGTCCGACCTCGAGCGCGTGCTCGCGGCGATGGACGACCTCGAGCTGCGCGTCCCGCTCGACGTCGTGCGCGGGATCGGCGGCGTGCTTCGCGAGGCCGACTGGAAGGTCACCGCGGTCGTCGTCGACGACGTGCTGACCGGCGTCGAGCCGGGCGACACCTCCGGCTCGCGCCACGCGCTCGCGTTCGACCTCGGCACGACGACCGTCGTCGCGACGCTGCTCGACCTCGAGACCGGCCAGCCGCTCGCCGTCCGCTCGGTGCTGAACGCGCAGCAGCCGTTCGGCGCCGACGTGATCACGCGCATCTCCGCGACGATGCTCGACGAGTCCGCCCTCGCGGCGCTGCAGGAGCGCGCGCACGAGACGCTGCGGCTGCTCGCCGACGAGGTCTGCGGCGAGGCCGGCGTCGACCCGACAGGCGTCTACGAGATCGTCGTCACCGGCAACGTGACGATGATCCAGCTCGCGCTCGGGATCGACCCGCAGCCGTTGTCGATGGCGCCGTTCACGATCGCGGCGCGGACGCTGCCCGAGGCGCGCGCCGCCGACTTCGGCCTGCGCGTGCACGAGCGCGCGCCCGCGGTGCTGTTCCCGGCGCTCGGCGCGTACGTCGGCCCCGACATCGTCGCCGGGATCCTCGCCACCGGGCTGACGCTCGACCGGCGCGTGCGGCTGTTCGTCGACGTCGGCACGAACTCGGAGATCGTGCTCGGCTCGTCCGCGGGCGCGCTCGCGACCGCCGCGCCCGCGGGCCCCGCGTTCGAGGCGGCGCAGATCCGCTGCGGGATGCGCGCCGCCGACGGCGCGATCGAGGGCGTGAAGATCCGCGGCGGCGAGGTCGAGCTGACCGTGATCGGCGACGTCGAGCCGGAGGGACTGTGCGGCTCCGGGCTCGTCGACGCGGTGGCCGAGCTCGTCGCCGCCGGGATCCTCGACCACTCCGGCCGCTTCGTCGCGGACTCGTCGGAGCGGCTCGGGAAGATCGGCGACGAGACGGTGTTCCATCTCGCCGACGGCGTCTTCCTCTCGCAGCGCGACGTGCGCGAGCTCCAGTTCGCGAAGGCGTCGATCGCCACCGGCTGGACGATCCTCTGCGGCGACCTCGGGGTCGAGCCGGGGGAGATCTCGCAGGTGCTGCTCGGCGGCTCGTTCGGCTCGTACCTGACGCCCGCGAGCGCGGTGCGGATCGGGCTCGTGCCGAAGCTGCCGCTGCCGCGGATCGTCGCCGCGGGCAACGTCGCCGGGGAGGGCGCGAAGATCGCGGCGCTGTCGGTGACCGAGCGCGCCGCCGCGCACGCGGTCCTCGACGAGGTCGAGTACGTCGAACTCTCGGGCCGCACCGACTTCAACGACCTGTTCGTCGACCAGCTCGCGTTCCCCGGATGACGCAGGTCGTCGTCTCGTGCGGGGCGCTCGCGCTCCACGTGAAGCAGATCGCGGCGCGCCGCGGCTGGGACCTCGAGGTCCGCCCGGTCCCGCCGGAGCTGCACAACCGCCCGGAGCGGATCCGCGCCGCCGTCGAGGAGGCCGCCGCCGGCGACGACGTCGTCGTCGCGTACGCGCACTGCGGCGCCGACCTGAACGGCCTCCGCCGGCTTTCCGGCGCGCACTGCTACGAGGTCTTCGGCGCGGAGCACGAGCCCGCGACGTACTTCCTCACGGACTTCCTCGTCCGCAGCTTCGACCGCGTCGTCTGGCGCGGGCTCGGGCTGGACCGCCACCCCGAGCTGCGCGACGACTACTTCCGCCACTACGAGAAGGTCGTCTGGCTCGCGCAGGAGCCGACCCCGGACCTGCGCGCCGAGGCGGAGAATGCGGCGGCGCGGCTCGGCCTCCCGCTCGAGGTGCGCGAGGTCGGCGACGCGGGACTGGAACGGGCGCTGGAGCGACTCCTGGGAGAAAACGGATGCTGATCAACGAGATGCCGCGGTACGAGATCCTCGACGAGGCGGCGATGCAGGAGCTCGACCGCGGCTGGCGCCGCATCGTCAGCGAGCTCGGGATCGACTTCCTCCACCCGGAGGCGCTCGACATCCTTCGCGGCGCGGGCCAGCAGGTGGACGGCGACGTCGTCAAGTTCGACCCGGACTGGATCCTCGAGCAGGTGGCGAAGGCGCCGCGCGAGTTCGACCTCCAGGCGCGCAACGCGGAGCGAACCGTCCACATCGGCGGGAGGCACATGGTCTTCTCGGCCGTGTACGGCTGCCCGTTCGTCCGCGAGGGGCTCGAGCGGCGCGACGCGACCTACGACGACTTCCAGAACCTCGTCAGGCTCGCGCAGTCGTTCCCGCAGCTCGACTCGCCCGGTGGGACGATCTGCGAGCCGAACGACCTCCCGCTCGACTCGCGCCACCTCGACATGGTCTACGCGCTCCTGACCCTGTCGGACAAGCCGTTCATGGGCTCGGTCACGTCCGGCCCGAACGCCGCGGACACGATCGCGATGGCCGAGATGGTCTTCGGCCGCGACTCGATCGAGCGGACGCCGGCGATCATCTCGCTGATCAACGTCAACTCGCCGCTGCGCTACGACGACCGCATGCTGTCGGCGCTGCTGGAGTACTCGAAGGCGAACCAGGCGACGGTGGTGACGCCGTTCCTGCTGATGGGCGCGATGTCGCCGGTGACGGTGCCTGCGGCGCTCGCGCAGCAGATCGCCGAGGCGCTCGCCGGGATCGCGCTCGTGCAGACGATCCGGCCCGGCTGCCCCGTCGTCTTCGGGTCGTTCCTCTCGAACACGGACATGCAGTCCGGCTCGCCGAGCTTCGGCACGCCGGAGTCCGCGGTCGGCCTCTTCTGCACCGGCCAGATCGCGCGGCACTTCGGCCTCCCGTTCCGCGGCGGCGGCGCGCTCACGTCGTCGCAGGTCGTGGACGCGCAGGCCGGCTACGAGTCGATGATGTCGCTCTGGCCGACGTTCCTCGCCGGGACGAACTTCGTCATGCACTCGGCGGGCTGGCTCGAGTCGGCGCTCGTCTCCTGCTACGAGAAGTTCATCGTGGACGTCGAGCAGCTGCGGATGCTGCACGAGGTGTTCAAGCCGCTGCGGATCGACGAGGAGACGCTCGCCTACTCCGCGCACGAGGAGGTCGGCCAGGGCGGGCATTTCCTCGGCGCTGCGCATACGCTTGAGCGGTTCCGCGAGTGCTTCTACCGGCCGCTCGTGTCCTCGACCGAGAACTACGAGCGGTGGGCGCGCAACGGCGGCAACGACACCGCCGCGCGCGCGTCCGAGATCTGGAAGAGAACGCTCGACGAGTACGAGGAGCCGGCGATGGAGCAGGATCTGAAGGACGAGCTGAAGGCGTACGTCGACCGGCGACGGACAGAGCTCGGGGATTAGGAGATCGCGATGGCGACGGTGGGCGAGATCATGTCGACGGGGCTGCTGACGGTGGACGCGGCGGCGCCGCTGACGGAGGCGGCGAAGGCGATGCACGAGCGGTCGGTCGGCGCCGCGCTCGTGCTGAGCGGCGACCGCGTCGCGGGGATCCTCACGGAGCGCGACGTGCTGCGCGCGGTCGCGCTCGGGCAGATCGAGGGGACGGACGTCGCCGCGTGGATGACGGCGAATCCGGAGACGATCGAGCCGTCGGACACGACGTCGCTTGCCGCCTCCGTGATGATCCACGGCGGCTTCAGGCACCTGCCGGTGGTGCAGGGCGGGAAGCCGGTCGGCATCGTCTCGATCCGCGACCTGATGCGGGTCGTCCTCGACGACGAGACTCCGCGTGGCGCATAAGGAGATGTTTCTCGACGGCGCGTGGACGAGCGCGCTGTCGGGCGACACCTTCGAAGCGGAGTCGCCGGCGACGGGCGAGACGATCGCGTCGGTCCCGCGCGGCGACCGGCAGGACGCGCAGCTCGCAATCGGCGCGGCGAACCGCGCCGCCGACGCGTGGTCGCGCGCGACCGCATTCGAGCGCGCCGCCGCCATGCATCGCGTCGCCGACCGGATCGAGAAGCGCCGCGAGGAGCTCGCGCGCACACTCACGCTCGACCAGGGCAAGGCGCTGCGCGAGTCCTACGACGAGGTCGAGGAGCTGATCGCGTACTGGCGCAACGCGGCCGAGGACGGGACGCGGCTCGAAGGCCGCCTGCCGAACTCCGTCTCGCCCGGCAAGCGCGTCCTGCTCGTGCGCCGCCCGCGCGGCGTCGTCGGCGTGATCACGCCGTGGAACTGGCCGTACACGATGCCGGCGGAGCTGATCGCGCCCGCGCTCGCGTGCGGGAACACCGTCGTCTGGACGCCGGCGTCGACAACCGCCGTGGCCGGGATCGCGCTCGCGGAGTGCGTCGTCGAGGCCGACCTCCCGCCCGGCGTCTTCAACCTCGTGACCGGGCCGGGCCGCACCGTCGGCGACGAGATTGCACGCAACCCCGGGACGCACGGCGTCGGCTTCATCGGCTCGACGGAGACGGGGCGCAGGGTCGCGGAGGCCGCGGTCGGCAAGGCCGCCGTGCTCGAGCTGGGCGGCAACGGCCCCGTCGTCGTGATGGAGGACGCGGATCTCGACCTCGCCGCCGAGGCGACGGTCAGCGCGTGCTTCCTCTGCGCCGGCCAGAGCTGCACCGCCGGCGAGCGGCTCCTCGTCCACCGCGACGTGAAGGACGAGTTCGTCGCGAAGCTCGCGCGGCTCGTGACGGAGCGCGTCGTCCTCGGCGACCCGTTCGCCGACGCGACGACCATGGGCCCGCTCAACAACGCCGGCGTCGCCGAGAAGATGGACGAGCACGTCGCCGACGCGCTCGACCGCGGCGCCGCGGTCGTGGCGGGCGGCGAGCGCGCCACGGGCTTCCCGACCGACCTCTACTGGACCGCGACGATCCTCGACGGCGTCCCGGCCGACGCGCTCGTGGCGACGGAGGAGACCTTCGGCCCGGTCGCGCCGGTCGTCGGCATCGACTCGCTCGAGCAGGCGATCGAGCTCGCGAACGCGTCGCCGTACGGGCTCCTCGCCGCGATCTTCACGCGCGACCTCGCGCGCGGGCTCCGCTTCGCCGACTCCGTCCGCACCGGCTGGGTCAACGTCAACGAGTCGTCGAACTACTGGGAGAGCCATCTCCCGTTCGGCGGACGCTCCGGCAGCGCGAGCGGGATCGGACGCGTCGGCGGCGCCGCGCCGATGGAGGCGTTCACGGAGCTGCAGACCGTCGTCCTGTCGGAATGACGGGGACGCCGGCCCGCGGCGCCCCCGCCTCTCGCCGTCGCTCTACCGGTCGTCGTGCGAGTCGAAGCTGTACGTCCCGTCCCAGGCCCACAGGGTGCCGCCGAGGGACGAGACCGCCACCTTCCCGTGGAAGGAGGCGAACTGTCCTGTTCCGCCCGAGAACGTGACCGTTCCGAGACCGGTCGCGAAGTCGAGCGTCACATGGCCGATCGCAATGTTGCCGGGCCCCACGACGAGGACGAGGTCGCTGTCGACTGAGGAAGCGCCGGCCGGTTGCAGATAGACCACCCTCGAGCCGGGCGCGATCGCCTTGAGGTTCGAGGTCACGATGGTGCAGTGGCCGTCGGTCTGGCCTGCGTAGCCTGTGCAGTCCTTCGTCACGTGGAGCGCGCCGTGCCGCGGGTACGGGGAGCCTCCGCCGCCCAGAGCGGCCGCCGCCGCCACGCTGCCGGCCAGCGCGAGCGCCAGGATCAATCCAACGATACGCATCTCGAGACCTCCATCGGTTGGCGGGAATGCGTCCCGCCAACCTGGCCGAGAGCGGTCTCATCTCCCTCATCGTGCGCTCATCGCCGGGTATCGCTTTGCCGCAAAGGGTGGTACGGTCGGCGTGGGCCATAGACATGCAGTACCGCATCCTGGGGCCGTTCGTCGTCGCCAAGGACGGCGTCGAGGTCGTCATTGGGAGCGGTAAGCAACGCGCGCTGCTGGTTCTGCTGCTCCTCCACGCGAACGAGGCGGTCTCCACCGATCGGCTGATCGATCACCTCTGGAGCGAGTCTCGTTCGAAGAGCGCCACGAAGGTCCTCCAGAACTACGTCTCGAGACTCCGGCGGCTGCTCGGCGAGGGTGCTCTCATCACGCGCACGCACGGCTACGAGCTCCGGGTGGAGCGTGGAGAGCTCGACGCCGACTGCTTCGACGACCTCGTCTCCGAAGGACGCCGCGCGCTCGCGGCCGGCGATCCGGAACGGGCCTGGGCGCATCTCGCCGAAGCGCTCGCCCTCTGGCGCGGACCGGCGCTCGCCGACTTCGCGTACGAGCCGTTCGCGGTGGCGGAGATCGAGCGTCTCGAGGGGCGGCGGCTGACGGCGGTGACGGAGCGGATCGAGGCCGATCTCCGGCTTGGCCGCCACGAAGCTCTGATCGGAGAGCTCGAAGCCCTCGTCGGGCGGCACCCGCTTCAGGAGCGCCTCCGCGGCCAGCTGATGCTCGCGCTCTACCGCTCCGGACGCCAGGCCGAGGCGCTGCAGGTCTACCGGGCGACGCGGGGGGTCCTCGTCCACGAGCTCGGGATCGAGCCGAGCAAGGAGTTGCAGCGGCTGGAACAAGCGATCCTCGTCCACGATCCCGTGCTCGATCCGCCACCGGTTACGGGGAGCGCTGTCTCCGGAGCGCATCGGTCGAGGCCGGGTCTCGTGGCCGGCGCCCTGCTCCTTGCGATCGCGATCTCGACCACGGCGATCCTCGTTGCCGGCCGCCACGGCGGCAACGCGACCGCGGCCCTCCCTGCGATTGGCGCCATCGATCCGAAGACGAACAAGCTCGTCGATGCGGTTCCGGTCGAGAACTTCCCGACCAGGATCGCGGCGGGCATGGGGCAGGTCTGGGCGCTGAGCTCGGGTTCGTTCGGAGGGACGCTGTCGATGATCGATTCGAGATCGTTGACGGTGGCGACACATGCGGTGAACGACGTGCGGGGAGCTCTCACCTCGGTCGCGCTCGGCACGCAACAGGGGTGGGTCACATACAACGGCACGCTGGCGATGATCGGGCCGACGGGCTTCGTCACGCGGATCCCGTTCGAGCGCAACGGCGACGGAGACGTCTCGGACGTCGCAGCCGGGAGAGACGCGACCTGGGTCGCGAGCCGCTTTCAGCACGGTGTCGTCAAGGTCGATCGAAGCACCCTTCGCGTGGTCGCAAAGGTCCGAACTCCCGCGCTTCCGCTTGCCGTCGCTGCCGCGGGCGAAGGAGTCTGGGTGGCCGGACTGGACACGTCGTCGAGAGCCGGCGTGCTCATGCGCATCGATCCCACGCGGGACATGGTCGCCGCGACGATCCCCCTGCCCGGGATTCCCACCGACCTCGCGGCCGGTTACGGCGGCGTATGGGTGATCGTCAACTCCGAGAATGCGGTGTGGCACGTCGATGCGGCGACGGGAGCCGTGGTGCGGACGATCCCGGTCGGTAGCGGCCCGGTGGCCCTCGCCGTCGGCGCGGGCTCGGTCTGGGTCGTCAACGCGAAGGACGGGACCGTCTCCCGGATCGATCCTCGGACGAATGAGATCGCCGCGACGATCAGCATCGGAGGGTCTCCGCGCGACGTCGCGGTCGGCGGCGGCCGCGTCTGGGTCGCAATGCTCTGAACGCGTAGCATCGCGCCGGTGACCTACGACTTCGTCATCGTCGGCGGCGGCTCGGCCGGGTGCGCGCTCGCGAACCGGCTCAGCGCCGATCCGTCGACGCGCGTGCTCGTGCTCGAGGCGGGCCGCAACGACAGCCTCTGGGACGTCTTCGTGCACATGCCGGCCGCACTCGCGTTCCCGATCGGGAACAAGCGCTACGACTGGATGTACGAGTCGGAGCCGGAGCCGTTCATGCACGGCCGCCGCATCTACCACGCGCGCGGCAAGATTCTCGGCGGCTCGAGCTCGGTCAACGGGATGATCTTCCAGCGCGGCAATCCGCTCGACTTCGAGCGCTGGGCGGCCGAGCCAGGGCTCGAGCGCTGGGACTACGCGCACTGCCTCCCGTACTTCAAGCGGATGGAGACGTGCCTCGCCGGCGCCGACGAGTGGCGCGGCGATGCCGGCCCGCTCGTGCTCGAGCGCGGGCCGGCGGACTCGCCGCTCTTCGACGCGTTCTTCGAGGCGGTGCAGCAGGCCGGGTATCCGCTCACCGACGACGTGAACGGGCACAAGCAGGAGGGGTTCGCGATGTTCGACCGCAACGTCCACCGCGGGCGGCGGCTCAGCGCGGCGCGCGCGTACCTCCATCCGGTGATGAGCCGGCCGAACCTCGAGGTGCGCACGCGCGCGTTCGTCGAGCGCGTCGTCTTCGAGGGGACGCGTGCGGTCGGCGTCGAGGTCGGCGGCGAGACGATCCGCGCGAACGAGACGATCCTCTGCGGCGGCGCGATCAACTCGCCGCAGCTGCTGCAGCTGTCCGGCGTCGGCGAGGTCGACGACCTCGAGTCGCTCGGCGTCGACGTCGTCGCGCACAACCCCGGCGTCGGCGCGAACCTCCAGGACCACCTCGAGGTCTACGTCCAGCATGCGTGCACGCAGCCTGTGTCGGTCCAGCCGGCCCTCAAGAAGTGGAAGCGGCCGCTGATCGGCGCGCAGTGGCTCTTCCTCCGCTCCGGCCCCGGCGCGACGAACCACTTCGAGGCCGGCGGCTTCGTCCGCTCGAACGACGACGTCGCCTACCCGAACCTCATGTTCCACTTCCTGCCGCTCGCGATCCGTTACGACGGCTCGGCGCCGGCGGCCGAGCACGGCTACCAGGTGCACGTCGGGCCGATGTACTCCGACGCGCGCGGCACCGTGACGATCGTCTCGCGGGATCCGCGCGTGCACCCGTCGCTTCGCTTCAACTACCTCTCGACCGACCAGGACCGGCGCGAGTGGGTCGAGGCGATCCACGTGGCGCGCGACATCCTCGGGCAGCCGGCGCTCGCCGCGCTCGACGGCGGCGAGACCTCGCCCGGCCCCGAGGTCGAGACGGACGAGCAGATCCTCGACTGGGTCGCCCGTGACGGGGAGACGGCGCTGCACCCGTCCTGCACGTGCGCGATGGGGCCGGTCGTCGACCCCGACACGATGCGCGTGCACGCCGTCGACGGGCTCCGCGTCGTCGACGCGTCCGTCTTCCCCTACGTCACGAACGGGAACATCTACGCGCCCGTGATGATGGTCGCCGAGAAGGCAGCCGATCTCGTGCTCGGGAACACACCGCTCGCGCCGGATCCGGCGGAGTTCTACCGGCACGGCGCCGCGCGCGCGGCGGCGGGCTGACCGCCGACCCGGCTGTCACAATCGCCACGGGAAACCGTTTACTCCGAAGGAGGCAGGGCGTGTCCACAGTGGCTGACGAGCAGGTCTACGAAGAAAGCGCGGGAAGCATCTGGTGGGTCTTCCTGATCACCGGGACGCTGTGGCTCGTCCTGTCGCTGATCATGTTCCGTTTCAACATCACGTCGGTGAAGTCGATCGGCGTCCTCGCCGGGATCGTGTTCCTCGTCGCGGGCGTGATCGAGATCGGGATGGTGGCCGTCGTCCACGGCGGGTGGTGGAAGGCGCTGAATGCGATCCTCGCCCTGCTGCTGATCGTCGGCGGGATCCTCTCCTTCATCCATCCCGAGAACGCGTTCGTCGCGATCGCGTCGATCACCGGCTTCATGTTCCTCTTCGTCGGGATCCTCGACCTCATCGTCGCGTTCTCCGACCGGACCGGGCTCTGGTGGGTGCGGCTGATCACCGGCATCCTCTGCATCGCCCTCGCCTTCTGGGCGTCGGGCGACTTCAACAAGAAGGCGATCCTCCTGATCACGTGGGTCGCCCTCTTCTGCCTCTTCCGCGGGATCAACAGCTTCGTGACGGCGTTCGCGGTGCGGCACGTCGAGAAGGAGCTGCGCTAGGCGGTTCGGGGGAGGGCCTGCGCCCGCAGGCCCTCCCCCTCAGTGGAAGATGTTGACGGCCCGCGCGATCACGAGGCCGATCAGCAGCAGCGAGACGAGCGACTGCGCGGCCATCGTCAGCTTCGCCCACGGCACCATCGGCATCACGTCGGTCGGGCTGAACGCCGTCCCGTTCGTCAGGCCGAGATAGAGGTAGTCGACGAACCGCGGCCGCCACCCCGGCGGCGCCAGCTCCGGGCTCAGGTGCTGCGGGAACGCGAAGTCCGGGTACGCCTGCGTGCGCAGCACGCGCGCGCGGGCGCCGCCCGAGTCGAACTCCCAGTAGAGCAGCGCGAACACGATGTTGTTCCCGAGCCAGACGAGCCCGCCGACGGCGAGGAGCGTGCCCGCGCGGTTCGTCACCTGGCCGCCGGTGATCAGGTCGGTGACGAGGCGCACCGTCGACCAGACCGCCGCGCCGGCGAGCAACACGGTGAGCGCGATGGCGCCGCGTCGCAGCCACCGCACGTGACGGGCGTCGCCGCTCGGATCCGCGGTCACGAGCAGCACGAGCAATGCGATCTCGATCGCCGGGAGGAGCCACGCGGGACCGACCGCCTCGCGATGCGTCCCGTAGATGCGCAGCGCGAGCGTGAGCCCGAGAAAGACCGCGACGGCCGCGACGACGGGCCAGCGCGGCTCGCCGATCAGCCCGTCGTCGTTGCCCTTCGTCACGGCGAGACTGTAGTGCAGCGGCGCCGCGTTGACGGAACCAGGCCCGAGTGCTTTAGTCGGCGGTCTGCGGGGCGCGACCTGCGCCAGTCACTGGAGTACCCGAGAGGAGCGCATCGTGTCCCGCTGGCCGATCACGTGGTTCAACGACCTCGCGGAGCGGCTCGACCGGAAGTACGGATGGGACAAGCTCCCGCTGCCGGTCGCGATGGTCGTCCTCATCGGACTGCGCAACATCCTGCGCGAGAAGAACCTGTACGACACGGGGCGCGGCCCGCTCGACAAGCCGAGCGTCGACGACCACCCCCGCTACATGACGTCGCGCACGCTCGACGGGACGTTCAACAACCTCGAGGACCCGCTGATGGGGAGCCTCGGCAGCCGCTTCGGCCGCAACGTGCCGCTCGAGTACACGGTCAAGGAGAAGAATCCGCTCGAGCCGAACCCGCGCACGATCAGCCGCGAGCTGCTCACGCGCAAGGAGTTCATCCCGGCGACAACGCTCAACCTCCTCGCCGGCGCGTGGATCCAGTTCGAGGTGCACGACTGGTTCAGCCACGGCCAGAACGCGGCGGAGAACCCGTGGAAGGTCGAGCTCGCCGACGACGACCCGTGGCCGCAGCATCCGATGGAGATCCAGCGCACGCGGCGGGACCCGAGCGCGGATCCCGACGGGCCGCCGACGTTCGTCACCGCCGACACGCACTGGTGGGACGCGTCGCAGATCTACGGCAACGACCCCGCGTTCGCGCAGGCGCTGCGCGCGCCCGAGCTCGGCAAGCTGCAGATCGACGACCGCGGCCTGATCCCGGAGGCGATCGAGGCGCAGGTGAACCTCGCCGGCGTCGCCGGCAACTTCTGGGTCGGCCTCGCGCTGCTCCACTCGCTGTTCATGCGGGAGCACAACGTCGTCTGCGACCACCTGCACGCGACGCACCCCGAGCTGTCCGACGACGACCTGTACGACCGCGCGCGCCTCGTCGTCGCGGCGCTGATGGCGAAGATCCATACGACCGACTGGACGCCGGCGATCATCGCGCACCCGACGACGGTGCTCGCGCTCCACACGAACTGGTGGGGCCTCGAAGGCGAGTCGCTGGACAAGCGCTTCGGGCGGATCACGAAGAACGAGGTCATCCGCGGGATCCCGGGCACGGACACCGCGCTCCACGGCGTCCCGTACCAGCTGACCGAGGAGTTCGTCGCCGTCTACCGCATGCACCCGCTGATCCCGGACGACTTCAGCTTCCGCTCGCTCGCCGACGACCACCTGCTGCAGGAGCGCACGCTGCCCGACCTCGAGGTGCTCCAGGTACGTGACCGGCTGACGGAGATGTCGATGGCCGACGCCCTCTACTCGTTCGGGACGATGCACCCGGGCGCGCTGACGCTGCACAACTTCCCGCGGTTCCTCCAGGACTTCCACCGCGCCGACGGCGAGCACGTCGACCTCGCGTCGATCGACATCATCCGGGTCCGCGAGCGCGGCGTGCCCCGGTACAACGAGTTCCGCCGCCTGCTCCATCTCAACGCGTACGACTCGTTCGAGGAGATGACGGACACGCCGGAGCACGCCGAGGACCTCCGCCGGATCTACAGCGACCCGGAGGAGGTGGACGCGATGATCGGCATGTACGCCGAGCCGAAGCCGAAGGGGTTCGGGTTCAGCGACACCGCGTTCCGCATCTTCATCCTCATGGCGTCGCGGCGGCTCGAGGCGGACCGCTTCTTCACGCGCGACTTCCGGCCCGAGGTGTACACGCGGGAGGGCATCGACTGGGTCGAGAACAACTCGATGCGGACGGTGCTGCTCCGGCACTTCCCCGAGCTCGAGTCCGCACTCGAGGGCGTCGCCAACCCGTTCGCGCCGTGGAAGCGCGCGGGCGCCTCCTCGTGAAGGAGCTCGCGCCCGGCCTGTACAGCCTCGGCCACGGCAAGGGCGGGCACGTCCATGCGTTCCTCATCGACGACGGCGGCGAGCTCTCGCTCGTCGACACGCTGTTCGAGGGCGACGGGAAGCTCGTGTTCGAGGCGATCCGCAGCCTCGGCAAGAGCCCGGAGGATCTGAAGCGCATCGCGATCACGCACGGGCACCGCTCGCACGTCGGCGGGATGGCGGCGCTCGTGCGCGCGAGCGGCGCGCGCCTCTACGCGCACGCGTGGGAGGCCGACATCGTCGGCGGCGAGCGGCGCGCGCAGGCGGTCTCGATCTGGCCGCGGCAGTCGCTGAAGCTGATTCCGTTCCAGATCGGGCTGTGGCTCGACCTGCCGAAGCACACGCCGGCGCCGGTGGACGAGCTGCTCCGCGACGGCGACGCGTTCGGCCCGCTCCAGGTGCTGCACGCGCCCGGCCACTCGCCCGGTCATCTGGCGTTCTGGTGGCCCGAGCGGAAGTTCCTCGTCGCGGGCGACGGCGTCGCGACGTGGCCGAACCTCTGTGCCGGCTGGTACTCGTTCAACCTGAACCGGCCGCAGCACCACGCGACGCTGCAGCGGCTCGCGACCTTCGAGCCGGAGATCATCGGCGTCGGCCACGGCGACCCGATCCTCACGGGCGCGCGGGACACGCTGCACGAGCTCGCGAGCCGCCCGGTGCCCTGATAGGTGACGCGGTAGCGCACGTGCGTGACCGCCGGCGAGGCGACGACCTGGACCGGCTCGAGCGCCGGTTCGCCGGCGTCCTCGCCGCCCTCGAGCCCGTGCTGCGCGCGCCAGGCGGCATGTCGCTCCGACTCCCCCGTCGCGCGGAACTCATCGCCACGGGCGCCGGGCGCGCGGCATTCGCCACGGCCCGGCGCCCACCGCGGCTATTTCAGCTTGAGCGAGACGAGCCGGCGGGTGGAGATGCCGCCGAGGATCGCCTCGTCCGTGTTGCCCGGCCCGCGGGCCCGGACCTGCATGACGAGCGTCCCGCTGTGCGGAAGGCTCTTCGTCGTCTGGATCTTCAGCGTCGCCCAGCCGTCCGAGGCGGTCTGCAGCTCCTGAGACGCCTTCGCCCAGGTTCCCGGAGCGGGGACGACGTAGACGAGCGCGCCGCTGACGACCTTGCTCGTCCCCTCGAGCGTGACCTTGACCTTGATCGTGAAGGTGCCGCCGGGGCTCCCGAACGGGCTCGGGCTGAACTTCACGTCGGAGATCAGCAGGTGGTCCGGGCGTGCGGTCAGCGAGGTCACCGGCACGGAGTTGCCGGTCGAGGCGGCGGTGACGTGCGAGGCGATGGAGCTCGAGGTCGTCGAGCCGGACGTGTTCGTCGCCGTCACCTTGAACCGGATCGTCTGGCCCGCGTCCGCCGCCGCGACCGTGTAGCTCGTCGTCGTCGCGCCGGGGACGTCGGCGCAGCCGGTGCCGCTCGTGTTGCACCGCGTCCACTGGTACGTGTAGCTCGTCGCGCCGGACCAGGCGCCGACGTAGCCGGTCACCACCTTCCCGACCGTTGCGTCGCCGACGATCACCGGCAGCGACGTGTTGACCGGCGCCGTCCCCTTGGCGACGACGATCGCGGTGAGGTTCGAGAAGACCGAGCTCGTCCCGATCGAGTTCGTGGCGATCACCTCGGCGCGCAGCTGGAACCCGACGTCGGCCGTGACGATCACGTACGCGGCGGTCGTCGCGCCGGTGATGAAGGAGCAGCTGCCCGTCCCCGGCGTGCACCGCTGCCAGGCGTAGGTGAACGTGATCGGCGTCGTGCCGTTCCATGAGCCGTTGTCGACCGTGACCGTCTGGCCCTCCTGCGCCGTCCCGGTCGGACTGGGCTGCGTCGTCGCCGCGGGCGCGCTGTTCGGCGGTGCGACCTGCGCCGTCGCCGCCGAGAACGCCTGGGCCGACCCGTCGGTGTTCGTCGCGGTCACCCGGACGACGAGCGTCTTGCCGACGTCGCCCGCGACCGGCACGTACGTCGCCGACGTCGCGCCGGAGATGGAGGCGCAGCCGGTGCCGCTCGAATCGCACTGCTGCCACTGGTACGCGTACGTGATCGGGACCGCGCCGCCCCACGAGCCGGGATTCGCCGTCAGGGTCTCGCCCTGCCGGACGGTGCCGCCGATCGTCGGCAGGCCTGCGTTCACGGGCGGGTTTCCCGCCCGGGTCGCCGCCGAGGCGACCCCGACCACCACAGCCGCAGCCGCAAGCGCCGCGATCGAGATCCTGAGCCGCCCGCGGCCGAAGCTGTTCCTGTTCACGAGGTTCCTCCTTCGCTCAACGTGCTTTCTCGGGGAATCTCCCCCGAAGACGGCACCGGCGCCAGGGGGGACACCACCCAACGCCGGTGGCGCGAACCTTCGGCCCGGCTGCGCCTAGTGATGGAAGCCCGCGCCGCTGCCCGCGTCGTGCACCGGCGCGGCGTGCTTCTGCAGGTGCGGCAGCTGGCGCCGGAGATCGTCGAGGAACAGGTCGGCCATGTCGTGGCCGAACCCGTTGCGGACGACGACGCGCAGCGCAGCGAGGTCGGTGCGGTTCTTCGGGAACGTGTACGCCGGCACCTGCCAGCCGCGCTCGCGGAGCGCGCTCGAGACGTCGAAGACGGAGTAGTTCGTCACGTCGTCTGCCAGCGTGAAGGCAAACACCGGCAGCTCGTCGCCTCTCGTGATCAGCCGGAACGGGCCGAGCCCGGCGATCTCGCTCGAGAGCCGCGTCGCCACCTCGCGCGCGTAGCCCTGCACCTTGCGGTACCCGTCGAAGCCGAGCCGGAGAAAGTTGTAGTACTGCGCGACGATCTGCGCGCCCGGTCGCGAGAAGTTCAGGGCGAACGTCGGCATGTTGTCGCCGAGGTAGTTGACCCAGAAGATCAGGTCCTCCGGCAGCGCGTCCGCGTCGCGCCAGACGATCCAGCCGACGCCGGGGAAGACGAGGCCGTACTTGTGGCCCGACGTGTTGATCGACGCGACGCGCGGCAGCCGGAAGTCCCACTCGAGCTCCGGGTCGACGAACGGCGCGATGAAGCCGCCCGACGCGCCGTCGACGTGCACGGGGACGTCGACCCCGGTCCGCTCCTGGAGCTCGTCGAGGGCTCGGCAGATCTCCGCGACCGGCTCGTACGAGCCGTCGAACGTGGAGCCGAGGATGGCGACGACGCCGATCGTGTTCTCGTCGCAGAGCTTCACCGCCTCCTCCGCCGAGAGGTGGAAGCGGTCACCCTCCATCGGCACGAGCCGCATCTCGACGTCCCAGTAGTTGGCGAACTTCTCCCAGCAGATCTGGACGTTGATCCCCATCACGAGGTTCGGCTTCTCCGCCGGCTTGCCCTCGGCGGCGCGGCGCTGCTGCCAGCGCCGCTTCAGCGCCAGCCCGCCGAGCATCGCCGCCTCGCTCGAGCCGGTGGTCGAGCAGCCGGTCGCCTGCTCGGCGTCGGGCGCGCGCCAGAGCCGGCTGAGGATGCCGACGCAGCGCATCTCGAGCTCCGCCGTCTGCGGGTACTCGTCCTTGTCGATCATGTTCTTGTCGAAGCACTCGGTCATCAGGCGGATCGCCTGCGGCTCCATCCACGTGCTGACGAACGTCGCGAGGTTCATCCGCGAGTTCCCGTCGAGGAGCAGCTCGTCGTGGATGACCTGGTACGCGACGTCGGGGTCCATCTCGCCCGCGGCCAGCTCGTGCCGCGGGATGCGGTCGGCCTCGCGCGTGAACAGCGGCGCGAGCGAGAGATGGGAGCGCCGCGACGGCGGCCGCTTCGGATGCTTCAGCGTCATCGCGGCTCGAAGGGGAGGAGGACGTCGTCGCCCGGCTGGACGACGCCGTAGCTCGACTCCGGCACCTCGTTCCACGCGCCTGCGAGGTCGCCGAGCGGCTCGGAGACGACGAAGCGGGCCTCCTCGGAAAGGCGCTGGAGGATCGGATTGTCAGGATGCTGGAGGCGAAGCGTGTCGACGTTGGTGCTGTAGAAGAGCGAGCGGGACCTGCCCTCGCTCGAGTAGCGGAACGCCCACAGGCGCACGCCGTCGGTCGTCGCCACCGTCATCTGGATCGGGTGCTCGACCCCGTGGCGCCGCCCGACCGACTCGATCAGCCCGACCGCGCGCGCGACCGCGGCGGGTGGGTCGTCCTCGAGCCCGAACGTGAGCGCGAGGTGGAAGAAGACCTCAGTGTCGGTCGAGCCCTCGATCTCCGGGTAGAGCTCCGGGTCGATCTCCAGCACGAGGTCGCGCTTGACCGTGTGGAAGTCGCGGATCGCGCCGTTGTGCATCCAGAGCCACCGTCCGTGCCGGAACGGGTGGCAGTTCGTCTGCTGGACGGGCGAGCCGGTCGAGGCGCGGATGTGCGCGAACACGAGCCCGGACTCGATGTGGGCCGAGAGGTCCCGGAGATTCCGGTCGTTCCAGGCCGGCTCGATGCTGTGGAACACTCCCGGCGTCTCGAACGCGCCGTACCAGCCGATCCCGAAGCCGTCGCCGTTCGTCTCCTCGGCGCCGAGCCGTGAGTGGAGGCTCTGGACGACGAGCGAGTTCTTCGACGTGTAGAGCAGGTCGTGGAGCGGGACCGGCGCGCCCGAGTATGCGAGCCAGCGGCACATCAGGTCGCGGGCTTCGCTCGCCTCCGCCGCCACCAGAGGATGCCGAGGACGACGAGGACGACGGCGAGGATCCCGGCGACGATCCAGCCCCAGGGCGTGCTCGAGCTCGAGCTCTCGTTCTGCGACGACTTCTTCGCGGCGGCGGCGCCGGCGGCGCCCGGGTGCTTCACGCCGCTCGTGGTGGTCGTCGTCGGCGTCGTCGCGGTGACGGTCGCGGTGTTCGTCACCGTCGCGGTGGTCGTGACGGTCGTGGGCGGCGCGGTCGTCGTCACCGTCGGCGTGACCGTGACCGTCGGCGTCACCGTCACGGTGGTCGTCGTCGTGTGGGTGACGGTCGGCGTGGACTCGGTGACCGTCGGCGTCGTCGGGTGGGTGATCGTCGGGGTCGTCTCCGTGACCGTCGGCGTCGTGTGGGTGTCGGTCGGCGTCGACGCCGTCAGCGCCGGCGTCGTGATCGTGCGGGCCGAGCGGGTCCCGCCGGCGACGTTGCCGCCGCCGCAACCCGCGAGCATGCCGGCCGCGAGCCCGGCGGCGAGCGTGGGCGCGAGGATCGCCGCGAGTCTCATCGCCCGGAGGCTAGAGCGGCGAACCGCGGTCGCCATCATCCGGAATGGATGAGAGGCTGAGAAGCGTGAGCTGGGCGCTCGTCTCGATCGCCGTCGTGATCCTCGCGTTCGCGTCCGTGTCGAAGCTCCTCGACGGCACGCCGGTGACGGCGGCCATGGTCTTCACCGCCGCGGGGCTCGTGCTCGGCGCGAAGGCGGCCGGCGTCGTCGACCCGAGCCCGTCGGGCGAGACGGTGAAGCTCCTCGCGGAGTCGACGCTCGCCGTCGTCCTCTTCGCCGACGCCGCGCGCATCGACCTGCGGGCGCTGCGGGAGGAGTACCGCGTCCCCGCGCGCCTGCTCGCGATCGGGCTGCCGCTGACGATCGCGGCCGGCTTCGGCGTCGCGCTCCTCGTGCTCGGCCCGCTCGGCTGGCCCGAGGCGCTGATCCTCGCGATCGTGCTCGCGCCGACGGACGCGGCCCTCGGCCAGGCGGTGGTGACCCTGCCGACGCTGCCGTCGCGGATCCGCCAGGGGCTCAACGTCGAGAGCGGGCTCAACGACGGGCTCTGCGTGCCGCTGTTCGCCGCCGCGCTCGCCGTCGCCACGACCGAGGCCGGGCTGATCGGCGGGAGCCACGCCGTGTCGCTGCTCATCGAGGCGATCGGCTACGGGATCCTCTTCGGCGTGATCGGCGGCGTCGCCGCCGCCGCGGTCGTCGTCCTCGCCGTGCCGCGCGGATACGTGCTCCACTCGTGGCTGCAGATCGTCCCCGCGTCGGGCGCCGTGCTCGCGTACACCTCGGCGGCGGCCGTCGGCGGGTCCGGCTTCATCGCGGCCTTCGTCGGCGGCGTCGTCTTCGGCGGGATCCGGCGGCGGCGCGGAGGCGAGGTCGGGTACCTGATGGAGCAGCTCGGCGGGCTGCTCGGGGCGGCGACGTTCGTCGTGTTCGGCGGCGCCTTCCTCGGGCAGGCGCTCGGGCAGATGACGTGGAGCGTCGCCGCCTACGCGGTCCTGAGCCTCACGCTCGTCCGGATGGTGCCGGTGGCGATCGCGATGATCGGGACGCACGCGCGGCCGCGCACCGTCGCCTTCCTCGGCTGGTTCGGCCCGCGCGGGCTCGCGTCCATCGTCTTCGCCGTTCTCGTCGTCGAGGCGCCGGGCCGGCTGCCGCACGAGAGCCTGATGCTGACGACGATCTTCGTCACGATCGGGCTCTCCGTCCTCGCGCACGGCCTCACCGCAGCGCCGCTCGGGCGCCGCTACGCGCGCTGGTTCGCCGGGCACCCGCGGGCCGAGACGCTGCAGGTCGAGCGGGGCGCGACGGCCCGCCACGTCGGCTGGCGCCTTTCATCCCAGCGGGATGAGGTCGCCGCGCCGCCGCCGGACTAGCGTGGCGCCCATGGCGAGCACCGCTCCGGAGGCGGGCTCCGGCCCTGCGCGGGCGGGGCTCGTCCTCGTCGCGCTCATCCTCGTCGCCGCGGTCGCGAACCTCAACCTCGCCGTGGCGAACGTCGCGCTGCCGTCGATCGGCGCGCACTTCGACTCGAGCCAGACGACGCTCGACCTGATCGCCGTCGGCTACTCGCTCGGGCTCGCGTGCTCCGTGCTCTGGCTCGGCGCCCTCGGCGACCGCTACGGCCGGAAGCTGATGCTCGTCGCGGGGACGGTGCTCGCGATCCCGATGTCGCTGCTCGCCGCGTACGCGCCGAGCGACACGGTGCTGTTCGTCGCCCGCGTCGGCGGCGGCCTCGCCGCCGGCATGGCGTACCCGACGACGCTCGCGCTGATCACCGCGCTCTGGGCCCCGGGGGCGGGGCGGACGCGCTCGATCGCGCTCTGGTCCGGCATCGGCGGCGCGATCGCGGCGCTCGGCCCCCTTCTCTCCGGACTGCTGCTCGAGCACTTCTGGTGGGGCTCCGTCTTCCTGCTCACGCTGCCGCTCGCGGTCGTCGCGATCTACCTCGCCTGGCGCTACGTGCCCGCGCACGTGAACGAGGGCACGGAGCCGGTGGACAACCTCGGCGGGATCCTCTCGCTCGTCCTCGTCGGCGCCCTGATCCTCGCGATCAACTTCGCGCCCGTCCCGAACGCGACGACGCTGACGATCGTGCTCGCCGTGATCGCCCTCGTCGCGCTCGTGCTGTTCTACCTCCGGCAGCGTCGCGCGAAGAACCCGCTGTACGACCTCGAGGTTGCGGCGCGGCCGCCGTTCTGGGTCGCAGCCTGCGCCGGGATCATCGTCTTCGGCTCGCTGATGGGCGCGATGTTCGTCGGCCAGCAGTTCCTCCAGAACGTGCTCGGCTACTCGACGCTCGACGCGGGCCTGTCGATCCTGCCGGCCGCGTTCTGCATGGTGCTCGTCGCGCCGCGCTCGGCGAAGATCGTCGATACGCACGGTGCGAGGTTCACCCTGCTCTGCGGCTACGTCTTTGTGCTGCTCGGGTTCCTGTCGATGCTCCTGCTCTGGAAGGAGAACATCGCCTACTGGAAGGTCGGCCTCGCGTACGCGTTCGTCGGGATCGGCGTCGGCCTCGCGGGCACGCCGGCGTCGCACTCGCTGACCGGCTCGGTGCCGGTCAGGCGCGTGGGGATGGCGTCGGGCACCGCCGACCTCCAGCGCGACCTCGGCGGCGCGATCATGCAGTCGATCTTCGGCGCGCTCCTCACCGCGGGCTACGCGAGCGCGGCGGGCTCGCTGATCGCGTCGTCCGGCAAGAACGTCACGCAGAGCACCCAGGCCGAGCTGACGAAGTCGTTCTCGAGCGCGGCCGACACGGCGTCGCGGTACCCGCCGTCGATGCAGGACGCGATCGTCAACGGTGCGAAGACGGCGTTCCTCAACGGCGACCAGTGGGCGTACACGGCCGGGATCGTCGCGGTGCTGCTCGGCGCCGTCATCGTCTGGTTCTGCTTCCCGAGGATGGAGCGCGAGCAGGCGCTGCTCGACGAGTACCACGTGGAGGACGTCGCCGCGCAGGCGGCGCCCGCATGAGCTGAGGAGGGCTGATGTCGACACACGCAACCGACGCCGACGGAGCGGGCTGGCTCGAGTTCACGGCCGTGCTGATGTTCGCCGTCGCGTTCTTCCGGATCATCACGGCGATCGCGTACTTCTCGAAGAGCAACAAGATCGACAACCTCACGAACGGGCTGTTCAGCAGTCACACTTGGGCGTGGGGAGCGTGGGACATCCTCATCGCCGTCGTCGCGATCTTCGCCGGGCTCTCGCTGCTCGGCGGCGGCGGCTTCGGCCGGGTGATCGGCTACATCTTCGGCATCCTCGTCATCGTCCAGGGCTTCACGGTGATCGACATCGCGCCCTGGTACGGTGCGCTCGCGATCGTGCTCGGCGTCCTCGTCGTCTACGGGCTCGCGCGGACGCCGAGGAGGGCGACGGCGTGAGCCGCACCTGGTGGATCGTCGTCGTCCTCGTCGCGATCGGCGTCGGCCTCGCCGTCCTCGTCGGCGTGCTGGGCACGCGCAACGAGCCGACGAAGTCCGAGGCGGCGTCGAGCCTGTGCGGGAGCCTGACGGCGCTCGACGCCTCGGTCAAGACGCTGACGAGCATCGACACGAGCACCGCGACGATGAGCGACTTCCAGGCGGACGTGACCGCCGTCCAGAACGACTGGAACCAGGTGGAGAGCGACGCCCAGGCGCTGAAGAGCGCGGAGGCGGGGAGCCTCGACAGCGCGTGGGCGAGCTTCGAGTCGGCGGTGAAGGGCATCCCGAGCGACGCGACCGTCCAGGACGCGTCCAACAGCGTCAAGCAGGCGGCCGGCGAGCTGCAGTCGTCGGTCGAGTCGACGATGTCGTCGGCGAGCTGCTCGGGCGCGAGCGCCTGAGCTCTAGCCGCCGCCGGAGTGGAGCGGCACCGCGGGGGGCGCCGTCGACACGTCGACCGCGTACTCCTGCCGGATCCTCCGCGCGAGCTCGTCGGAGCCGCCGAGGAGGACGAGGTCGTACGGGTACGCGCGCTCGGCGCGGAAGCCGAGCTCGGTCTCGATCACGCGGCCCCAGAGCGAGACGCGCCCGACCGCGATCACGTCGCCGTCGACCTTCTCGCGGGCGAGCTGCTCCGCGTCCTCCCGCCGCTTGAACGCGTAGACGCCGCAGTCGCAGCCGGGGTCGGGGGCGCGGTGGCCGGAGGGCGCCTCGTCGCTCCAGTACGCAGGGGAGCCTCGCCGGCAGCTCGCGTCGAACCGCTCGCGCGGGGGCCACGGCGTGTCCCAGACCGTCGCCCGCAGGCCGCCGCCGGTCACCCGCCAGATCCGCCAGCCGACGACCGGCTCCTGCGGATCGCCGGCGCTCACGCGGGCACGGGCTCCTGCGCCGGCTCGGGGAGCGGCAGCGGCGCCGGAACGGGCTCCTCGGCGGGCTCGATCTCGATCTCGCGGATGGGGTCGCCGATGTCGGCCATTGTCAGTAAGACGACATCGACAGTGTTCCCGTCAGGCTTGAATCCCCAACCGCGACGGAATAGCGTCCAAATGGGTTGGGCATGGCGGCGCGGGGGCGCCGCCCGGTTCCCGAGGTGTTGCGGCCTCCCCGGGGGAGAGGAGGCCTTCATGGCCAAGCAAGAAGCGGTGAAAGCCGGCGACCTGCGCAAGGCGCTCGCCGCAGAGAACCTCGAGTGGACCGTCGCGGACGGGCTGAAGGACACCGCGAGGGTCCCGATCCACGGTATCGGCGGGAACAAGACCGGCCTGACGCCGGCCGCGAAGACGAAGGCGGTCGACTTCAAGGCGATCTTCAAGACGGTTCCGATCAACCCGTTCCTCGTCCAGCGCGCGGTCGTGCACAAGTTCCTGCACCCGCCGAAGACGCCGATCCATCCCGACATCCCGCCGATCGCGGCGACGCAGGATCTCGGCCCGCTCGAGTCGGAGCCGATCACCGACTCGCCGTCGACGGCGGTCGACTGGCGCAACCGCTGGGGCTGGCCGTGGATCACGAGCGTGCGCGACCAGAACGGCTGCGAGTCGTGCTGGGCGTTCGCCGCGACGGCACTGACCGAGGCGATGGTGCGGATCGAGCACTGCTTCTGGCCGCACTACTCGGAAGGGGACGTCCACAAGGGCATGGGCGCGAAGTGCGCGAACGGGGGCAGCTGCGACGCGGCCGTCGACTGGATCCACACGCACGGGCTCTGCGACCCGCAGTGCTTCCCGTGGACGACCGCGGACATCCCGTACACGCCGAGCTCCGACCGCCCGGGCCGGACCGTGCGCGGCAACCTGACGAAGACGGACGTCGGCAGCATCTCCGACCAGAAGGCGTGGATCGACACGATCGGGCCGCTCGCGACCTGGTTCGACGTGTGGCACGACTTCGACGGGTACGGCGGGGGCGTCTACAAGCGCTCGACCGCGCCGACGAACTACGAGCGGGGCGGGCACTTCATGCTCGTCGTCGGCTACAGCGACGCGCTCGGCGCCTGGCTGGTGAAGAACTCGTGGGGCACGGGCTGGGGGATGAGCGGCTACGGCTGGATCGGCTACGGGCAGTCGGGGATCGACGACTACGCGAAGATCGGGCTGCGCAGCATGAACCCCGACCCGTGGACGAAGCGCCGCATCCACAACGGGACGATGATCGAGAGCGGAAACGGCGCCGACTTCCGCAACTTCGAGATGCTCGCCACGGTCGGCGGCGGCGGGATGATCCAGCACTGGTGGCGCGACAACAGCGCCGCCGGCTTTCCGTGGCACACGGCCTACGCGCCGTTCGGCGGGGACGCCGCGGTGTGTCCCACGCTGACCGGGACGACATACAACCGCAACTTCGAATGCGTCTTCCTGACGACGGGGAGACGGCTGCACCACTGGTTCTTCGACCAGACGTCGCACACGTGGAACGACGGCGGCGTGTTCGGTCCGCCCGGGACCGCGTGGGGCGTGCCGGGGTTCATCCAGGGCAACTACGGGGCCCCGGGCAACTTCGAGGTGGTCGTCCGCCTCGAGGACGGCCAGCTCAACCACTGGTGGCGGATGGACGGGCCGCCGTGGACCTGGTCGGACGGCGGCTGCTTCGCCTCGAACGTCGAGTTCAGCGGGCCGTCGCTCGTGCAGACGAGCTACGGGACGCAGGGAAACCTCGAGCTCGCCTGCGTCCTCAACGGCGGCCAGATGCAGCACTGGTGGCGCGACGACGACCACGGGATGGTGTGGAACGCCGGCGTCACCTTCGGCGCGAGCTGCATCAGCGGGCCCGTGATGATCGAGGGCGAGTACGGGCAGCTGAACGAGCTCGGCCACGGCAACTTCGAGCTGTGCGTCGCGGTCGCCGGCGGAAGGGTGCAGCACTGGTGGAGGAACAACCAGGGCGACGGCCAGTGGCGCAACAGCGCGACGTTCGGTCACGACGTCGAGGCGGTGGTCTCGCTCGTCGAGGGCAGCTTCGGGTTCAACCTCGAGGTGATCGTCCTCCGCACCGACCGGAAGCTGCAGCACTACTGGCGCGACGGCGCCGGGTGGCACGAAGGCGTTGTCATCGGCAGCGCCTGACATCCGGCTGCGTGCCGGCGAGCGGCACGAGATCGAGCTGCGCGGTCTCGGCTCGGCCGGCTACGCGTGGGAGCCGAGCGTGAGCGGCCCGGAGGGGATCGTCGAGGTCCGGCGCATCCCCTCGGGGCCGACGGCCCGGCCGCCGGCGGGCGGCGAGGCGCCGCCGAGCGGCTCGCTCCCGGAGCGGTTCGAGGTGGCGGCGCTGGCGCCGGGGCGGGTGGCGGTGCGGTTCGTCCTCCGCCGCGAGTGGGAGCCGGAGGAGCCCCCGCTCGAGGAGAGCGTGTTCGCCGTCATTGTCGCGGGCGACTAACCAAGGGGTTGTCCGGAGCGTCTGTGACCATATGAATCCCATGCGACTGCTTCTCCTCACTGCGCTCGCCGCCGCAACGGCCGCGCTCACCCTCTCGGCTCCGGCATCGTCCGCGCCGACGAAGACCGCATGCACTCCCGGCCAAGATTGCGGCTACGCCGACCTCCAGCTGACCGGAACCGTCAACGCGACGCAGTCGCAGGTGGGCGACAGCCTCGTCTGGCAGCTCACCGTGAACGACATCAACACCCAGCCGGCGTACAACGTGTACGTCGACGTCACCCTCCCGGCGAACACGTCGTACGCGTCGTCCTCGACCGACCGCGGCTCCGGCTGCTCTGCCACGAGCTCGACGACGCTGCACTGCAACCTCGACTGGCTCTCCGACACGGCGCAGTTCGGTCACGTGACGATCGTCACGCCCGTGACCGGCACCGGCGACCACACGCTGACCGCCGTGACCGGCTACTCGTCCCCGTCCGGTCCGGTCGCGGATCCGGTGCCCGCGAACAACACCGTGTCGGTCACGTCGACGACGCCGACGCCGCCGGTTCAGCCGGTGATCGCCGCGGGCGTCGCGTCGCCCTCCCTGCTGGCGGGGAAGGGCGTGCCGGCGGGGAAGAAGGTCACGGTCACCTTCCAGGTGACGCGGAGCGACAACCAGCAGCCGATGACGGACGGCACGATGGCCGCCACCACGACGCTCGGGAAGGCGACGATCCTGAACACGCAGTTGTTCACGAACGGCGCGGCTCAGGTCACCGTCGTCATCCCGAAGAAGAAGGTGAAGGGCAAGAAGCTGCTGGTGGCCGTGACGATCACGTCGACGACGAACGGCGTCGCCACGAAGGGGGCGAAGTTCACCGTCCACTGAGGCGGGTATCCGCGCCGCGCTAGCCGGCGGCGTGGACGCGCGTGTAGAGCCTGGTGGCGGCGGCGATGAGCCCCGCGCGCGTCGGCGCGTGGGGCTCGCCCACCGCCCAGCCGACGCCGACGAGATAGAGGTACGGGCCGTCGGTGAAGAAGACGTTCTCGCCGATCTGCCCGCCGCCGCTCAGGCGGAAGCCGCGCGCGCCGGGGATGCGTGTCATCCGCCACGGCGTGAACGTCGCGCCGCTCGCGACGTCCTGGCTGCGGTACTTCGCGAGGCTCGATCCGAGCTCCGCGCGCGCCGATGCCGCCGAGCCGAGCTGCATCACCCAGGAGACGCCCTCCTGCGTGGTGCCGTGCGCGTAGAACCGCTGGTCGAGGCCCTTGAAGCCCTCGCGGCGGAGGCGCGCGAGCTCGGAGGCGCGCTGCGCAGGGGTCAGCTGCGGATCGGACTGCACCCAGAGCGCCGCCGACGGGTAGTGCGCGAGCCCCAGGTCGGCCTTGAAGCCGGCGAGCTCGCCCGGCCGGAGCAGCCGGGCCCGGAGGGGCAGCGTCTTCGGCGACGCCGTCGCGGCCTGCGCTGCGAGGAGCGCGGCTCCGGCCAGCGCCACCGCGGTCGTCAGCTTCGATCGCATGACGGGCCAGGGTACCGACGGGCGCCTCGATCCGGCTGCGGCGGCGGGGTGCGTTAGGCTCGGGTCGTCCGCGATCGGGAGGAAGCGGTGACGGCAACGGAGACCGAAAGCGCCGGCGCAGAGACCGGCGAGCGCTGGTACGCGCTGGACGCCGCGGCGGCGGCGGCGAAGCTCGGGGTCGACCCGGCGCGCGGCCTGTCGGCAAGCGAGGCCGCCGACCGGCTCGGGCGCTACGGCCCGAACGAGATCGGCAAGGAGAAGCCGCCGTCGGTGTGGGCAATCGCTGCGGCGCAGCTGCGCGACCCGATGAACATCATGCTCATCGCGGTCGTCGCGGTGAGCTTCGCGATCGGCGAGGTTTCCACCGGCGTGATCGTCGCGCTGCTGATCCTCCTCAACGTCGTCCTCGGCACGCGCCAGGAGCTGAAGGCGCGGGAGAGCATCGACGCGCTGGCGAACCTCCAGGTGCCGCAGGCGAAGGTCGTCCGCGACGGCTCGGTCGAGCTCGTGCCCGCCATCGACGTCGTTCCGGGCGACCTCGTGCAGCTCGAGGCGGGCGATCTCGTCCCCGCAGACGGGAGGATCGTCCGCTCGGCCACGCTCGAGACGCAGGAGGCGGCGCTCACCGGTGAGAGCGCGCCCGTGGCGAAGGACGCCGGCACGCTCTCCGACGGCGACGTGCCGCTCGGGGACCGCTCGAACATGCTCTTCCAGAACACCGCGGTGACGCGCGGCACGGCGTCGATGGTCGTGACCGCGACGGGGATGCAGACGGAGATGGGGAAGATCGCGACGATGCTGACCTCGGTCACGCGCACGCGCTCGCCGCTGCAGAAGGAGCTCGCGTCGCTGACGAAGGTGCTCGGGATCATCGCGTGGGGCGCGGTCGCGTTCATCGTCGTCGTCGGCGTCGCGCGCGGCGAGAAGTTCAGCGACGTGCTGCTGCTCGGAACCGCGATGGCGATCTCCGCGATCCCGACCGGCATGCCCGCGTTCGTGTCCGGCCTCCTCTCGCTCGGCGCGAAGCAGCTCGCCGACGCGAAGGCCGTCGTCAAGAACCTCACCGACGTCGAGACCCTCGGCGCGACGAGCGCGATCAACACGGACAAGACCGGGACGCTGACGATGAACCAGATGATGGTTTCCGTCATCTACACCGCCGGCGACTGGTTCACGGTCGAGGGCGAGGGCTACCGCAAGACGGGGGAGATCCTGTCCGTCGCGGGCAAGCCCGTCCCCGACTTCACGCGGCTCGCGCTCGGGCTCGTCCTCGACAGCGACGCGACGGTCGGCGACGACGGCTCGGTCGTCGGCGACCCGACCGAGGCGGCGCTCGTCGTCCTCGCGGCGAAGCTCGGCGTCGACGCGGAGGAGACGCGGCGCGCGTACCCGCGCGAGGCCGAGGTCCCGTTCGACTCGGACTACAAGTTCATGGCGACGTTCCACCGCATCACGCTCGACGGAACCGAGCGCCTGGTCCAGCTCGTGAAGGGCGGACCTGACGTCGTGCTGGCGCGCTGCACGCAGGCGGGCGGGCCGGCGAGCGGCTCGCAGGTTCCGATCGCCGACGCACGCGCGGGGATCGACGAGGCGAACGAGCGGATGGGGGAGAAGGGCCTCCGCGTGCTCGCCTTCGCCGCCCGGTTCGTCGACGACGGCGAGCGGCAGGCGATGACGTCCGACCCGATGTCGCTGACGCACGACCTGGGCTTCGTCGGCATGGTCGGGATCATCGACCCGCTCCGCATCGAAGCGAAGGGCGCCGTGCACACGGCGCTCGGCGCCGGCATCGACGTCCGCATGATCACGGGCGACCACGCCGTCACCGCGCAGGCGATCGGCGAGCAGCTCGGGCTCGGCCCGGGCGCGATCAGCGGCGCGGAGCTGCAGGAGCTCTCCGACGAGGAGCTGACGAAGCGGCTCCCTGAGCTGCACGTCTTCGGCCGCGTCTCGCCGCAGGACAAGCTCCGGCTCGCGCGGCTGATGCAGGAGCAGGGGCTGATCGTGGCGATGACCGGCGACGCGGTCAACGACGCGGCGGCGCTGAAGCAGGCCGACATCGGGGTGGCGATGGGCAGCGGCAGCGAGGTGACGAAGCAGGCCGGCCGGATGATCCTCACCGACGACAACTTCGGCACGCTCGTCAACGCCGTGGAGATCGGCCGGA
>Ga0335085_10001947_pt1 | contig 40572 bp, 29 predicted proteins | sample Lox_Sample_45_FD_206712 | JGI IMG/M metagenome (GOLD analysis project Ga0335085, IMG submission 206712) | Soil microbial communities from Loxahatchee National Wildlife Refuge, Florida, United States - Lox_Sample_4.5 | ecosystem: Environmental > Terrestrial > Soil > Wetlands | place: USA... | reverse complement strand
TGGGAGCTGGACGATCGAGCGCGGCGGGCGTTGAAACGCATCCGGCGTCGCCCGCGCATCCTCACGGCATGCTGGCAACAATCCTGCCTACCGCTTGGCCGAACTATATTATGCGAACGTCAATAATGGCGTCCGTCATCGTCTCCGTGAGGGTTCGCTGCCCCTTCTGCGACCGAATGAGCGTCGAGCACTTGGTGGCTGAAACGGAAAGACTTGACAGCAAGCAGATGGCAAGGGTCTTGGCCCGCCAGCCCTTTGAGTGTCAGTTTTGCTTGAGGACGCTGCCAGACGGCACCCGCGCCGACGCCCATGCTGAGGTGGCGACGCCAGATCGCCTTAAGGAGTTGGGTTTCCCCTCGCCCCGCCCCAACTAACCCGCATAAATCGCTTCTCGCGAAAATCGCGCCCTCTGCCAGCTAAGGTTCTGGTGACCACGGCCGGCCGCTTCTGCCTTGATGCCAATCCGGGGGGTTATGGTCGGACGGCTGCGCGGGCACTTCACAACGTTTCGCCTTTCGGCTGTCCGGGATTGGCTTGAGGGCGATTACAGCAGCGTCCACGTCCCGGTGAAAAACATCCCGGCAGAACACACCGTCAAGATTCGGGACTTGAACCCCTGGCAACAACGGCCCTGACAGCAGTGCGAACGAACTTTTCCTGCGGAGCCGCATCCGTGGCAACCGGAACACGCACGTTGATCTCCGTGCCCGCTCCGGGCTTCGAGTCAATCGAGATCGCACCCCTCATCAGGCTGACCCGCTCTCTCATGCTGATGAGGCCGAGGCCGTGCTGGGTATTCATGACTTCCTCGACGTCAAAGCCCACCCCGGAGTCGCGAACCGTGAGCAGAATTGCGCCCGACGCTCCTCGCAGGTTTACCTCCACGTGCTTCGCGTCACTGTGCTTCACCGCATTGCGCAAGGCTTCCTGTAGCACCCGGAATAGGCAGACTGAGACTTCCTGAGGCAAGACTCGCGGCATGTCGCCGTCCTTGAAGCTGATCTCCACCTTTTGTTGTGCGCTCAACTCGTGGCAAAAGCCTTTCATGGCGGCGGCCACGCCCAAGACGTCCAGTTTTGAGGAGTGCAAGCGATGGGACAAGGATTGAACCTCACCCGAAATCTGCAGAATGTGATTCGACAGCTCGCCAGTCTGGCGGCGTAGAACCGGCGATTGAGGAAGGGCATCGTCCAGCTTTTGTAGGTCCACCGCCAACAGGGCCAAATGCTGGCTGATGTCGTCGTGAAGTTCCCTGGCAATATGGCGACGCTCCTCTTCCTGCGCCTCAATCAGCCGCCGGCTGACAGTGGCTAGGGCTTCTTCTGCTTTCTTGTGGTCCGTAATATCGATGGCTGAACCAATGTAGCCGGCAAAGGTGCCATCGGCATTGAATCTCGGTACTCCAGTGTCCACAATCCAGCGGCCCTCTCCGTCGTGGCGCCGGAGGCGATACTCGATTCTGAATGCTTCACGCCGGTCGAAAGCGCGCCTGTAGCTCTCAAGACAACCGGGCCGATCCTCAGGATGGACCCCTTCTGACCAGCCGTCTCCCAGCTCCGCTTCGAACGTCCTGCCTGTGAAGTCGAGCCAGGGTTTGTTAAAATAGGTGCAAAGCGCGTCTGGCCCGGACATCCAAATTAGCACCGGAGCGGTGTTGGCCAGACGGCGGAAACGCTCTTCGCTTTCCCGCAAAGCTGTCTGCGCGCGGCTCCTTCTCGCCCCTTGCCACGCCAGCCCGAGAACCAGCAGGGCCTCGACCAGACATAGGGAAACACCCCCAATGATGTACCAGTTGTCTGCCATGCTCAACGTCTACCTGCCACGAGCCTCAGTCTCCGGCTCTGCCGCTTAAGCTTCTGAACGGAGGAAACGCCAGTCTAGCACAGCAACAGACACGCAGAATGCTTGCTGCTGGGCCGCGCTTCGCTCAGGACAAGCGGGGATTCATCGGGTCAACGCAGACCTTTTGGGGGCCAGTGCCATAGAGAACCGCAAGCCTGTCATGTGCTCCCAACATCCTTCTGCTGAGAGGGCAGATGCACTGCACCTAACCGCGCACACGCGCCGCGGGAGCGACGGAAGACTTCGACTTCGCGCGGCAACGCCTGCCACCTGATCAGCATGGTGCGCAGCTTGGGCCAATCCAGGCATTGACCTCCAGTGGCACTCGGGCGATGCGGCCACTAGCACATCACAAGTTGACGACCTTCATGCCTCCCTCGGTGTACCGCTCGCCGGCTGCGATACCCTTCGGCGCAACCTCGCTAAGACGCCCCAGATCTTCAGCCGAGAGCGTCAGTTCGAGGGCCGCCAGGTTTTCATTCAAGTGGGTGCGTCGGCGGGTTCCCGGAATGGGCACGATATCTTCCCCCTGGGCGAGCACCCAAGCCAAAGCCAGCTGCGAGGGCTTCACGTGTCTTTCCGAGGCCACCTGCTCGACCTTTCGGACCAAATCCAGATTCTTCTTGAAGTTCTCACCTTGGAAGCGTGGGTTTATGCGACGCCAGTCGTCCGGGGCAAGATCCTCGGCCCGCTTAATCTGACCAGTCAGGAAGCCACGTCCCAGCGGGCTGTATGCCACGAAACCGATGCCAAGCTCCCGGCAAGTGGATAGAACTCCGTCTTCGGGGTCGCGGGTCCAAAGCGAATACTCGGTTTGCAAAGCTGCGATCGGATGGGTAAGGTGAGCGCGCCGGATCGTCGTCGAAGCCGCCTCGGACAGTCCAAGATAACGAACCTTGCCTTCCTTTACTAGCCCGAACATGGCGCCCACGGTGTCCTCAATGGGGGTGTTGCGATCGACGCGGTGCTGATAGTAAAGGTCAATGTAGTCGATACCGAGACGCCTGAGACTGGCCTCGCAGGCCTGACGGACGTATTCCGGGCGTCCGTTCACTCCCAGGAAGCGGCCCTCCGCATCCCGGACGTTGGCAAACTTGGTCGCCAGGAAGACCTCGGGGCGCCGCCCGCGAATCGCCCTGCCCACCAACTCCTCATTGGCGCCGATGCCGTAGGCGTCGGCCGTATCCAGAAAGTTGACTCCCAGCTCCAGGGCTCGATGAATCGTGGCAATAGACTCTTGCTCGTCGCTCGGCCCGTAGAACTCCGACATTCCCATACACCCCAGGCCGAGCGCAGAGACTCTGGCGCCAGTCTTGCCCAATTCGCGGTATTGCATGTGATTTCCTCGGTGCACGCCTAATGCCGCGCACTTTCACGACGGTAACACAGGTTCACATCCCGCCGGCGACGCTAAGTCTTCGGTGACTTAAGGGGGCCCGACTCCAGCAATGCCGGGCTTCCGGTGACGAGCGGGTGACTGACCCGCTGACCCTGCCCTTTGACCCTCGCGAGGTTGCAAGCATCGCTGGCCAGCTTACATTGTTCCCACCCTTTCCGTGATGTACTGCAAGCGATCCCAGTCGGCGTCCGCTGTCACCATGTCGCTGACGCCGAGAATAAAATGGCTCTCATGGGCGTAGCGTTCCGTCAGCTCCTCGATGGAACGGCGAAAATCGGCTTCGGTTGTGCTGGCCGGACAGAGCAAAATTGAAGGAATCCCGCCCCAAATCGTGATGCGGTTCGCGAAGGCAGCGCGGATCTCCTGGAGCCGGCAGCGGGTCATCGGGTAGGGACACACGGAATCAGCGATGTCAAATTCCGCACGCAAGTACAAGGGAAGCAGCCGCTGGTTCTCGCCGTCGGTATGGGTCATCAGGTACTTGCCTTTGCGACGCAGCATCCCGGCGTAATCCCGCAAAGGGCCAAGAAGGTACTTCTCAAAAAAGGGCGGGTACGTGATCGCGTCGTCGTAGTTACCGCCGAGGAGGATCACTTCGGCGGGGGAATCGGCGCCGATTTGCTTGAGCTGCTGGTAAAGCGGTTCCATTTGCTCGGCCAGCCCCTCCACTTTCTCGGGGTAGTCGTGAAGCGCATAAAAAAACTGTTCGAGCGGCATCAGTTCTTTCATGATGTGCTGGATGGGGCAGGCGGTTGCCAGGAGATAGCCGACGGTGATCCCTCGTTCACCTACTTCCTCACGGCGCGCAAGATAGCCTTTCCATCGCGGCTCGACCTTGAGGTGCGAGAAGATGTACCCGATAACGTTGAAATCGCGCGGATCGCGAATGGCGTGCTCGGTAATCCACGGAATGGACGCGCCCGCGTCGAGCATTTCCTCCGTGAACACTGCAACCGTGCGGATGGAGCCGACAGGCGTGTGATATTCCACGACGGTTTCCCGGTTCCGCCGGATGACGCGGCGGTCGACCTCCTGGAGCGTCAGGCGATAGGGAAGAACCGGGAGATGAAAGAGACCCAGTCCCCGGTCGACCATGGCGGCATCGTTCGTCGGATCGGTGAAATCGGGAATCGAGGCATAGCAGCCCACGCCTAGCCGGTCTGTAATCTCTGTCAGGGTAAGGGAACTTAAATGGCCAGGCAGCGTTCCATGGCGCAAGCGCGCGCGATGCCAGAATTCCAGCCGTGGAACCCAGGGCAGACGGTCAGGCACTTCGCCGCGAATGGCCGCCCAAATGCGTTCACGATGCGTCATGGTCATCCCACCGTGCTAGAGGAAAATGGAGTATCAGTCTGACGTTCTTAATCCCCGGCTTGCTCTCAGCCCGAAAGACCGGGGACCGCGCCTTCTTTGCTCGACAGATCGGACTTCCAGTATGGGCACTACTTTTCCTCCATCAAAGCCACGAGCGCGTGGGTGACGCGTCCGGCAGCTTCCGGGCCCGACGAGTTGACCTCGCCGTACCAGCGCTGCTGGCGATTCTGCAGCCAAGGCGGTTTGAGATCCCACTCTGCCTTGGGAATGATGTAGCCGATCTCATCGTTGGCGAGACCCAGCACAAACGGGTATCGGGTAGGCATGTGATCGCGAAGCGCCGGCTCGAAGGGTGCATCGGGGTAGTCGGCGCCAGGATAGCGAGCGATGCCGCCGTTGACGAGCTCGGGATAGATTTCGCCGGGAACGGTAGCGATCTCCGCCTGTAGCCTGCCGCCGCCGCGAAGCTGGATATAGTCCACCTCGGTCTGGAGATCGTGGCCGGTGGCGTACTTCATCGTACCGGAGCCGGGTACCTCGCGCTCCACAACCGCCGGGTCCAGCCTGCCGTCCGTGTAAAGCGGCTTGCGCCCCTGGTAGACGCCCAAAGGCCCAGCGACGCGGAAGCCATCGTTCGCCAGCGGCGAATAGATCAGAGCGTGACGGACGACGATGGAATCAACCGGCGTGTCTTGGCCTAAGGCAGCGGCCCGCATCGCGAGTTCACCCAGCGTGGAGCCGACCAGTTCCGCCTTCTTCCAGGTCTCGTCCCTGGCCACTTTCCCCGTCTCGGGATTGAGCAGCGCGACCTGATCGCCGAGCGTGGACAGCAGGCCCCCAATGGAACCCTGGAAGAAGATCGCCATGCCGCCCTGGCGATCCTCGATGTACTGGCAGAGCCAGTGTGGGTAATCGGCCGTGACCTGCGTGTTACGACCGCCCATCGTCTCCGGATGATCACTCCAATTCACCAAGGTGGCGACAGGCTCGCCGCCCCCGATGGGATAGAGCCGCATCACCAGCAGGAGCGGATCCTTGACGTAGGGCGGCCGCGAGTCGTCCTGTAGCAACGCCAGCAAAGGATGATCGTCACGGCCCAGCGCGAGACGCACCGGTTTCATGGAGCGCAGCGCATCGACCGCGGCCGCTGCGATGCGGTCGTCGAGCCAGCCCATGTAGTGGGTATCCATGCCGCTCTCAAGCCCTGTACGGCCCCAGAGACCCATAGTGTCCGGGCCCTCATGGTCGTGCGACGAAGCCACAATCACCTGGGTCACATCCGGAATTTCGGCCTTCACCTTGCTGCGCACTCGGAGCACGTCGTCGTAGAAGAGCCCGATCAGATCCGCCTCGCACATCCCGAGCTTCACATCGCCCGCGCTCAGCGCCACACATCTCACCCAGAGGTCGTCGTGAACGGCGGTAGCGACGCGATTGTTGCCGAATCCGGCCAGATAGACCTTCGCGTTTCTGAGGTCAGGTGTGATGGTCAACTTCGCAGCGCCGGCCACGAGTCCCGCCCCAGCCAGATTGCTAGAGCCTGGGCACAGGAGCACTGCTAGCCAAGCCAGGGCGCGAATCGACAATCGCATGATCCTCTCCTCCTCAAAGACTACAACACCTGCGCATTTCCTTCGCCGGACGATCACAGCTGTGCAGGTCAGGATGGTCCAGAAAAAAGAGGCTCTCAGGGCTAAGTGGACGATATCGGACCATAACCCCAAAAGCGGTTTCCCTGAAATCCTTTGGAATGTTGGCGTCCCCGGCGGGATTCGAACCCGCGTTACCGCCGTGAAAGGGCGATGTCCTAGGCCGGGCTAGACGACGGGGACCTTTTGGTGCCGGAACACCGACCGGCCACTGAGGCTGCAACTCAGGGAGCTCGCAGGCACTCCGATCGTTGTTATTCTACCCGACCGGCCGTTCCGGAGGCTAGTCAAACAACTCGACCGTGGTGGTTCGTGATCCACTACCGCACCAAGTGATCCATCGCCCGGACCCCTGCACGCGGACCTGCCGGCGGCTTCTCAATCTTCTCTCTCGATTGCATGTCCACCCGAGCTCCGCGTTGTTGTCTGAGGAGCCGGGTTGTTGCCGCGCTCAGGCGAGCAGTAGTACCATTCGGCGCGGAGGACACACGCTTGGCTTGGAACCGACCTGCTGCTCTCCTTCTACTGCTGGCCTGCACTCGGCCGCTGGCGGCTCAAACTCAAAATCCGGTCGCGATTCAGGTGGACGCCTCCGCGCGCCAGGGACCCTGGAGATCCGTCTGGACCTACTTCGGGTACGATGAGCCCAATTACACTTACGCGCCGAACGGGCGCAAGCTGATCTCCGAGCTCTCGGCCCTCAGCCCGACGCCGGTATGGATTCGCACCCACCATCTTCTGTGCACGGGCGATGGAACGCAGGCAATGAAGTGGGGCTCCACCAATGCCTATACCGAGGACCCGTCCGGCAAACCCGTCTACGACTGGGCCATCGTCGACAAGATCTTCGACACCTACGAGCAGGCTCGAGCCAAGCCCTTTGTCGAGATCGGCTTCATGCCGGAAGCCCTCTCGGTGCATCCCGAGCCGTACACGCGGCATTGGCCGAAGCCCGACGATGGCATCGGCTGGTCTTATCCGCCCAAGGACTATCACCGCTGGGCCGACCTGGTCTCCGCCTGGGTACAGCATTCGATCGATCGCTACGGCCGGAGCGAGGTCGAGTCCTGGTACTGGGAAGTGTGGAATGAGCCCGATATCTCTTACTGGCGCGGCACGCCAGAGGAATACGACCAGCTCTACGATTACGCGGCCATGGCCGTGAAGCGCGTCCTTCCCGAGGCGCGCGTGGGCGGACCGGCCTCGACGGGTCCGGCAAATCCCAAAGCAGCGGCCTTTCTCCGCCAGTTTCTCGAGCATTGCGACCACGGCCCGAACGAGGCCACCGGGCGGACCGGCGCGCCCCTCGATTTCATCACTTATCACGCCAAGGGCGCTCCCACGGTGGTCGACGGCCATGTCCGCATGGGCCTCTCGCACAACCTGCAAGACGTCGCCCAGGGATTCGAGATCGTTGCCTCCTTCCCGCATTTCCGCAGTCTTCCCATTATCCTTAGCGAATCCGATCCCGAAGGCTGCGCGGCCTGCTCGGCCCGGCTCTACCCTCAGAACGCGTATCGCAACGGGACGCTTTATCCCTCCTACACCGCCGCCGCCTTGAGCGCCATTCTGGCCCTGGCGGAGCGCCAAGGCATGAACCTCGTGGGCATGCTGACCTGGGCCTTCGAATTCGAAGGCCAGCCCTATTTCGACGGCTTCCGGACGCTGGCCACCAACGGCGTCGACAAGCCCGTCCTGAACCTGTTCCGGATGGCGGGCCTGATGCGCGGTGACCGCCTGAAGGTGGCGAGCAGCGGCGCCGCCGGACTCGATGCGCTCCTGCAGGCCGGCGTTCGCAGCCAACCGGACGTGGATGCTGTCGCCACCCGCTCCGATCGCGAAGTCTCGGTCCTGCTCTGGAACTATCACGACGACGACCTGCCCGGGCCAGGCGCGCCGGTCACGCTCACGATCAGCGGAATTCCGGACGCCTCGCGGGTGCTGATGCGTCACTATCGCATCGACTCCGGTCACAGCAACGCCTACACCGTCTGGAAGGGGATGGGCTCGCCCCAGAATCCCTCGCCCGACGAGTACGCCCGGCTGGAAGCCGCCGGAGACCTCGAAGCGCTCGATTCGCCCACTTGGCTCTGGACCAACGCCGGCGCCGCGACCATCAAGTTCTCCCTGCCCCGCCACGCGGTGTCGCTGATCCAAGTCGACTGGTAGCGTGCGTCCGATCCCAGTGCTGACTCGCGAGCGCGCCTTCAGTGGCGCGCGCCGGGGGCTAGATTTCCCGACCCTGGCTACGCCGGCCTGCCCGCTTCGATGACGAACTAGAGAAAGGACGGGATTGGCCTGGAATCTGTATACTAAATCGGATACTGTCGGACTCTTATGCCAACGGGCGGCGGTGATTGAATTCAGCGGGCCCGTAAAAGGGAGTGGCACGTGAGTCTTATGCGGAGCTTTTTTCTGGCTTGCTCCCAGAGCCGGGGTTTGCGCGAGCGCGCCACCCGCTATGGTTTTGTGCGCCGGGCGGTGTCGCGCTTCATGCCGGGCGAGGCCGCCTCGGACGCACTGGCCGCGGCGCTCACCTTGCAGGAGCGATCCATTGGAACCGTCTTCACTCATCTGGGAGAGAACATCTCCGATTCGGCGGAGGCCGAATCCGTCACTGTCCATTACCTCGAGGTGCTGGACCAGATCCAGAAGCTGGGGTTGGGCACCGAGGTGTCGGTCAAGCTGACCCAGCTCGGACTCGACCTCAGCCCCGAGCTTTGCTATGCCAACTTGGCGAGGATCATCCAGCACGCCGGCGAGAAGAGCCTGGTCTGGGTCGACATGGAGGCGAGCAACTATGTCGACGTCACGATAGACCTTTGCCGCCGGGCGCGGGCCGCCTTTCCCAATGTGGGCATCTGCCTGCAAGCCTACCTTTACCGCACCGCCGCCGACCTCGCCAGCCTGATTCCCTTGGGCATGGCGGTCCGGCTGGTGAAAGGGGCGTACCGCGAGCCCGCCAGCCTGGCCTTTCCCCACAAGCAGGAGGTCGACGAGAACTATTTCAGTCTGACCCGCCAACTGCTGAGCGACGAGGCTCGCCGGGCCGGAGTCCGGGTCGCGGTCGCGACCCACGACCTCAAGCTGATCCGGCGCATCAGCGATTACGCGGAAGCGAGCGGCCTCGGCAAATCGAGCTTCGAATTCCACATGCTGTACGGCATTCAGCGCGAGGAGCAGCATCGCCTGGCGGGCGCGGGCTGGAAATCCGTGGTGCTGATCGCTTACGGCAGCTACTGGTTTCCCTGGTACATGCGCCGCCTGGCGGAGCGCCCCGCCAACGTCATGTTCGTTCTGCGCAACCTGCTCGCGACGTAACGGGGCGAATCCACTCTTCGGCCGAGGAGGGGCGGCAGACCCTCAAGCACGAAGGGCGATCCCGATGCTTCCGGCAGCCACCTTTGAGAACCTGCAGGCCCGCTCCTTTGAGGAACTGCACGCTTACTTTGGGGCGGGCACGGCGCCCAGCCTCGAAGAGATGACGGGCGACACCCGCGGCGTCTTTCTGGCCTGGAACCCGCAAGCCTGCTGGCTCATGAAAACGTGGGTGCGCTGGATGTTCCGATCCTGGTTGGGCAAGCGCTTCTTCGCGGCGCCGGCCGCGGACGCCTCCAGCCACGGCATCAACCTGTTCAGCGACGATCCCGCTACGCGTTACGCGTTTCGAACTTACCTCGGCCCTGCCCGCATCGACCGCGCGCCCTGTCTGAAGCTGGATTACAACATACCGGGCTCGCTGCGCGGCCTGGTCGACGATGTCAGGAGAGTCGCGGACGGCCTGGTGCTGGGCCAGATCAACTACCGATTCTTCTGGCAACACGACCCGGCTTTCTATCTCTACTTCACGCTCCAGCGAAAGTAGCAGCCTGCTCCCGCCGAATCGGCGCAAACGGCTCCAGAGCGGCCCCAAAAAGTCCGTACCGCCAACATTCAACGAGGGTTGTTTCTTTGCGGAACGCGTCGGGTCTGTTTAGGACTGTTTTAGGTTTGTTTTCTGCCGATCCCGAGAGTTTGACTGATTCTAAATGGCTTACTTCATCGCCAATCGCCAACGCTCGGGTTTGTTTAGGTTTGTTCTAGGTTTGTTTTTCCGAGGTTTTGTTGATTCTAAACAGCTTCTCGGGTTTGTTTTTCATTTTGATGGGGGTTTTTTTCCACCCCCAACGCCTTATGAACGAGACCTCCGTCCGCCACCGGAGGCTCCTTTTCGCAGCTCGCCTTGCCCCTTGGCGGCCCGTCCTTTACCCGTCCGAGCGGTCAGCCCCAACGCCTGGAGCAGGCCATTGATCACCCGCTGCTTGCGATCGATCGCCTGCCGGAGGCGCTCCCCTTGCAGATTCATCCAAATGTCGTCGCGGGTGGGGCCCAGGCGGCCCAGGCAAGCGGCGCGGGTCATGGTCCTTTTGTCCAGCTCCAGGCCGTAAGCCGTCAGGGCGCTCTGCTCTTCGGCGGCCACCAGGTCCAGCAGGCCCTCGAACTGTTCCTCGCTCAATGGATCGGCGCCGGCCGGATCCATCAGGCGCTCGCAACGGATGCAGATGGTCTGCGCCCGTGGAAATCTCGGGTCCAGGTTCTTGCCGTAAAGGTGGCGCAGGAGCAGACCCAGTTCGGCATCGAACTGACGCTTCAGTAGCTTCTCCTTGAGTGCGCCCAGGGCGTTGATCTGCTCCTTGAACTTGGCGGGGGAAGGGTCTTGCTGTTGGAGCCCGCCTTCGGACAATTCTTTCATGGTGAGGGGGAGTTCCTGCTCCATCTGATAAAACCGGCTGCGCCGCTCGATGTCGTTCTGCTGCCAGTGGTCCTCGAGCCAGGCGTCGCGAATGCGCTCCCAGGCCTCAAGCTCCAGCCGCTGCCGGGCCATATCCTGAAAGTGCAGGGCGAGGATCGGCGGCGCGGGCTCGTAAGGCGCGATCAGCTCGCGATAGAGGCGCTCCGCGGCTCCCGGCTCCTGGTTGAGCACTTTGGCCTCGGTCAAGCCGAGCAGCCGCACGGGAAGCTTGCGCGCGTTCTGGCCCACCCGCTGCTTGCCTGCGGCCGTGACGGGACCCCGGGATTTGCGCCCGTTGGCCCGGCTGGCGGTGCGCCGGCGCTCCGAGGTGGCTCGCGGCGGGGGCGGGCTGATGGCGGCGCCATTCACCTTCGCTAGATTTTCCGCCTGTAGACTTTCCACTGATTCGTCTTGTTTTTCGAATGGCATGAATCCTCCATGAAAATTCGGTTTCTGGATTGTAGGGGCGCTGCTTGCTGCGCCCCAGGAGAATCGCGCGATCGAATGACACTGATCACGAGGTATGCCTCAACCGCTGGCCGTTTCGGGCGCGCGCAAGCCGACGATCTCGGCGATCCGGTTGTAAACCGCCAGCGCGTCCATGGGGTGTCCGGCGGCGAGCGCGGCCTGGGCTTCGGCGGCGGTCTCTTCCACCTGGTTCAGCTTGTGAGTGCGCTCCCAAAGCTGCTCGACGACCCTCTGGCCCCCGCCCTCGGCGCCCGGCTTCGGGTTCTGCTGGCGGAAGCCCTGGTAGCGCTCGCGCGCGTCTTCCAAATCCAGCTCCGCCTCTGCCGCGCCGGAGTCGGACTCCAGGCGCGAAATGCCGGCCAGCACGAGGGCTTGGAGTATCTCGCCGGCCTCGGAGCCAGGGTTGTCACGGGCGTCCCGAAGCAGTTCGTCTCTCTTCTGCCGGAGCGTCTTGGGTAGCTCCATCGGCCCATCCTCCACGACTCAGCCCCGGCGAGCGGGGTTGGTCTAACTGGCTACTCAATAGCAGTATACATATCTTCGGAGCCTAGTCAAGGGGGGTCCTATTGAGGAAAACAATGATAATTTATGGGTTCATATGCCTTCACTGTAGGCTACATGATCCAACCATGGGGCTCGACCCGGCGCGTTTTCGTGAAGCAAGGGTAGCGCAGGGCTCGCCTTCAGCCCTGCGGCTTTTTCGGTGCGTTTCCTTCTTGGACGGAACGACGTGGCACGGTCTAGCGCTCAAAAGCCGCAGGGCCGACGTCGGGCCCTGCGCTACCGTTCCTGGGCCGGCTGGCCGGGCTGGGGCACAGCGCAGCGGGTGGTGCGCGGGAGCTGCCCGTGGTGATAAACCGCGACGTGCCGGGCTCGAAGTGGCGCGTAGATCGGCGAGCAGGGGTAGCAGGGTAGCGCCGAGTTTCGACCCTCGAAACTCGGCGGCTTCTCTCGTTCTCAACGAGCTTCAGCCCATTTTGATTCTCTCCCGGAGATGAACCCCTCGACAAGAGGGCGCTGGCGATTGACGAGAAAGCCAAGGGGCCGGAGCATCCCCCCGGCTTTTGTCTCGTCCCCTCAGTCTTCAGCTACTGCTTCCGAGCGGGCTTGACCTTGGCGCATTTAGACTCGAAGAAGGGTACCCAAGTCTTACCATCATCGGCAGAGATTTCGACCTTTTCTGTGTAGCTCATCAAATCCGCTGCAAATACATCTGTACCCCTAAACAGACCCTGCACTCCTGCGACGACGCCCTTTCCTGCCGAGGTCAATGTGTTTCCACTACCGCTAAACACTCCTGACCATGTGCTTCCATCGTTCGAGTACCCACTAAAGGGGAAGTTCTTGTTCACTGGGTCGTACCTAGCAATCTCAAGACTTTGTCCTCCCGTAGGTCCCTTGTCTGCCCCCCGTACCTGCTGAAAAAACCCTCCCAGAATCATCTGAATGGATTCTTCGCTAGTGACCTTGCCACCGGGTCCTAACGGTCCGGCCTTGGATTCTGCTTCGCACGTCCAATGGCCCAGAAAAACACTTAGTGTCTTGAGAGCAGGGTCCGGCTTCGGAGCCGGTGCCTGTGCCCGCATGGCCGTGGAGAAGCAGGCGACAAGAAGTAACAGCAGAACACCGATTCGTTGCATGATTAGCCTCCTTGGAATGAACCGGATTTCCCGTTATGGACCCCCGGCCCGCCGACAACCTAATACTTGACTGGTCCAAATGCAACTGCAAGTTGGGGTAGCGCAGGGCTCGCTTTCAGCCCTGCGGTTTTTTCGATGCGCTTCCTTCTTGGACGGAAACGACGCGGCACGGTCTCAAAAACCGCTGGGCCAACGTCGGGCCCTGCGCTACCGTTCATGGGCCGGCTGGCCGGGCTGGGGCACAGCGCAGCAAGGTGATGCGCCGGTAGCTGCCCTTGGTGATAAGCTGCAACCAGCGGGACGCGAAGTGGCGGTGGTAGATCGGCGTCATAAGCCATCGGCCAGCGTGATCGAGAGATGAGTCCGAGAAGCCGCGCACGCGAGAGGAAGTCCTGGGGGACAATATACGCATGCCGACAAGAGAGCAGTTGGGCCTGTCGACATTCGATGGCCTACTTTTAGACGGTCTCGATTTCTGCAGGAAGGTTTACGACCTATTTGACCAAGTAGGGCGCGGAATTGATGGCGTTGCGAACCTTCGACTGCGCCCGACGAAAACCGAAAAGCGGCTCATCGAAGAACTTATCCCCATCGCTCGTTACGTGCGGGCACGCTACCGGGAAGGTCGTCGCATAAAGGTGCGCTGGTTCGCAGGGTCGCAGCCCTACGACGCCGTCCTCTGGTCCTCGGGGCTGCTGGTCAAGCACCGTATGGCTCCGCGGAAGCTTTTGATTGAAGTCACTACGTCAGTTCACCCAAACGAGTACCTCGCGCGTCGGCTGCTTCACGAGCGAGGAGGTTCGTTTGGTGTTAAGGGCATTTCACGGGACAACAAAACAGGCGAGATCCTTTCGAAGCCTCATACACACACGCCTGACGAACTCGCAGCAGATCTGGCGGACCAGATACTCGAACGGATCAAAAGCAAAAGCCACAAAAACTACTCGCCGGGTACAGTTTTGATCATCGGATGCGTTACCACCAGCCTGATCCTCAATGCTGAATGGAACGATGCGATTGAACGCGTGAGCAGGTCACGGGTGCATCTGGCCTTCCCAGAAGTATTTCTGTTCGACTCGGTGGGCGGCCACTCAACGACGTTGTACGGGGACCGCAACCGTCGTACGCGCCGCCCTCGACCGAGTACGTCAGAGCGCGACCGGAACCCGAAGGACTAGTCATCCTGAGCGACGCGGTTCTTCTGTCAGATTTTCGCCCCCCGGATCCGCGGGCAACGTCACTTCACGCCGCCGGGACATGGCGTCAGCTACATTCCGTCCGGATGTGTTTCAACCTGAAAAGCCGCGGACCCAAAGGCGGGGCCCTGCGCTACCGTTCAGGGATCATCCCGGCAAGCCAGGGCGCAGAAGAAGCCAGAAGCTCAGGTAAGTCGTCCAGCGCCACCGGCAGGCATGCTAAAGCACGGCTTCGGATCTTCGCTGCCAGGAACTTCGGCCGTCACGGGGAAGCGGCAAGGCCGGTGTCTTGGGTTCTGGCTTGCTCCCCGGTTTTGAAGCCGGTGAAGAGAAGCGCGTAGAGGCGGCCGACCGGAGTGCGGTCTTGCAGAAAGACCAAGAGCGCCGTCAATACGATGCTGAAGAGAATGATGGCGTAAACGACGTTCTGTATCAGCTCCCCACCCAGCAGGCCACGTTGCGATGGGATGGAGGCCAGGACCGCGGCCGCGAGGCCCTTGGGAGCGAGCACCGCAATCCGGGTTGCGTCTTTCCGGGGAATGGCGCGATTGAGGGCCAATTTGGCCGCGATCGGGCGAAAAACAAAGATCAGGCCCACCGCCAGCAGCCCGAGCGACATCCACCAGCGGTTTCGAAGCTCGATCGAAAGGCCGATGTAGACAAAGAAGAAGGTCTTCAGCAGAAAGACGACTTCCGACAGAAAGGTCTTTTCCGGGTAGTTCATGCCGATGGGCTCGACCAGCGTGTAGTGTTTCAGCCATTTGAAGAGGTGGGTGTTGCCCATGGTGAACCCGAACGCGAGCGCCGCCATCGCGCCGCTCGCCCCCAGGGCTTCGACGCCGCCGTAAACCACCAAGAGAAAGGCCGCGGTGGTGAAAAGCGTGTGCTGCATGGTCCGCACGCGCTCCAGAAGCGCCGACCACACCAGCGCGGAGGAGACTCCCACCGCAATGGCGATGAAAAACGAGAAGAGGATGCGGCCCCCCACCGCGCCCACGCTGACGTTTCCGAACTCGCGGGTCTGGATAAGCGCCAGGGCGATGACAATCGAAAGCACGTCTCCGATGGCGGATTCGAGGAACAGAATCGTGCGCGCCCGTTCGCCGACGCTCAGCTGGGTCGACAACGGAATGATGACGGCGGGGGAGGTGCCGCCGATAATCGCACCTGCCATCAGCGACGAAACCGTATCGAGCCGGGCCCCCCACCACATCACGGCGGCCACAGCGACTACCGTAAGCGCGAAGCTCAACAGGGTGACCGCCAGGGTATCTTTGAGTGACACTTGCAGCGTCTCGATTCCGAGATCGGCCCCGCCCTCGAAAAGTAGCAGAACCAGCGTGACGGTAGTGAACACCGGGCCCACCTTGCCGAAGGTCGTCTGGTTGACAAGGTGCGTGAAGGGCCCCACGACGAGCCCGATCAGGATGAGGCCGAGCACGTCCGGGACGCGCGTGTGGTTAAAGATTGCCGTCAGGAAGTGGGCGAGGAAAATAAGCGCCCCGACGAAAGCGATAGCGGCAGCAATAGGCATCGTTGCAAACGGGCACGGCTCTTCATTCTAACCCACTCCGGCCACGGTCGTTTGCCGGTTACCGGGCGGTGCCGTTGAAAGGGAGGCGCCGGTCTTCGCCGATGCGCCAGCACAGCCTGAGCCCTGGGTGGCAGGCTGAAGGCCATAACTCTCGGACGGTCGAGCCTTAAACCTGCAAGAAGCGGCGGCCATCGCCAGTTCTGATCTGGAATTTCCAAAATGGACCGCCCGCCCGATAACCTACTCCTTGACCGGTCCAGAGGCGCGCTTCCTTCTTGGACGGACACGACGCGGCACGGTCTTGCGCTCAAAGCCGCAGGGCCAACGCCGGGTCCTCCTCTACCGTTCATGCGCCGGCTGGCCGGGCTGGGGCACAGCGCAGCAAGGTAACGCGGCGGACGGTGCTGGCGGTGATAAGTGCAACCGGCCGGGCTCAAGGCGGCGGTGACAGATGGGCGCTAACGGGATAATCGGCTCGTGTGATCGAGAGGCGAATCGCAGAGCTTCGGTTTGTGCCACCCCCCCATTCGTGAGCAGCGTGAGCGCTGCGCGGCTTCAGATGGTTCTCCGCGCTGTATGGTAAGCTTGCCGTGGACTGACCATGAACCTTCGTTTCTACCTTGATCCGTCCACGGGGCAGCCCCATATTTTCGGACATGGCGTTGACGAAGGAGAAGTGGAGGAAGTGTTGGAAGCACCGGGTGAAGACCGGCCCGGACGTGACGGCTCAAGAGTTGCAATTGGGCAAACCAGCGCGGGACGATACTTGCGCGTGATTTACGTCCTTGACCCGGAACCCGATAGCGTCTTCGTGATTACGGCCTACGAGCTAAAGGGTAAGCCTTTACTTGCTTATCGCAAGCGGCGCAGGAGGCCGATATGAGCAATTTTCCGCAAGGGTGGGACGAAGAACGAGTTCGAAGCGTCCTGGCTCACTACGAGCAGCAAACGGAGGAAGAATCTGTGGCTGAAGATGAAGCCGCATTCGCCGACGAGAATGAAACGGTAATGAAGGTTCCTCGCCAGTTGGTCGCCGCCGTGCGCGAGCTTATTGCGAAGCAGCATGAATAGCAGGCCAGGGCCCAGGCCATTATAGATGCGCGACCCGGCTCCTCTCCGGACGGAAACGACGCGGCACGGTCTTACGCTCAAAAGCCGCAGGGCCAACGTCGGGTCCTGCGCAACCCGGCGCAATCTGGATATCCCAACGCGCCGCGAGCTTCCTGGCCAGGGGGACACATGGCAAGGGCCTCATCGCGCTCCCGCCGGCAGGTGCTCCTCGAGATATCTCGCGAGCAAGGCGCGAAGGTGATACGAAGTCCCCTCGCCCTCCGACAGAGCGTGAGTTCGGCCGGGATACTCCATGAAGTCGAACTGCTTGCCCAGCTCGATCAGCCGGTTCAGCAGCAGCTCGGTGCCCTGGTAATGGACGTTGTCGTCGCCGGAACCGTGCACGATCAGCAGATGGCCGCGCAGTCCGTCGGCGAAGTTGATGGCTGAGGCGCTGCGGTAGCCGTCGGCGTCATCCTGCGGCAGGCCCATGTAGCGTTCCTGGTAGATGCTGTCGTAGAGACGCTGGTCGGGCACCGGCGCCACCGCCATCCCCACCTTGTAGAGGTCCGGCGAGCGGAACATGAGGTTGAGGGTGTTGGTCCCGCCGCCGCTCGCGCCCCAGACCGCCACTCGCGCGGGGTCGATGTAGGGCCGCGTGCGCTCCACTTCCTTGAGGGCCGCCGCCTGCTCCTGGGATGACAACACTCCCACCGCCCCGTAGACCACCTTGCGCCAGGCGCGGCCGCGCGGCGCCGGGGTGCCACGGTTGTCGAAGCTGGCGATCAGATAGCCCTGGTCGGCGAGGGCACGATGAAAGAGGGTGAGCGTCTCCATCCAGGAGTCCAGTACGGTCTGTCCGGCCGGCTCGCCGTAGACGTAGATCAGCAGCGGATACTTGCGGGCGGGGTCGAAGTCGCGCGGCTTGATCATCCAGGCATCCAGGGTGACGCCGTCTGCCGCCTCGACCTTGAAGAACTCGGCCGGGGCGGGAATGAGGGCCTGAACCTTGGCCCGCAGGTCGGTATTGTCCTCGAGGGCCCGGACCACCGCGTGGTCCGGCAGCCGCACCAGGTCCGTCACGGGCGGTCGGTCGAAAGTCGACCCGGTGTGAAACGCCCAGGCGCAGCCCGGGGCCATCTGGTAGGAGTGGGTGCCCGGGGAATCCGCCGGCGTCACGCGCTCCGGCCGCCCGCTGCCGTCCAGGCGCGACCGGTAGAGATAGCGCTGGGTGGCGTTCTGGGGCGAGGCGATGAAGTAGAGCCATTCCTCTTTGGCGTCGATCCCCTCCACCGTAATCACGTCGAAGTCGCCGCGGGTCACCAGACGCGGCTCGCCCCCCGCGCGCGGGATGACGTAGGCGTGCCGCCAGCCGTCGCGCTCGCTCAGCCACAGGAAAGCCCTGCCGTCCTCGAGCCAGCGCAGATCGTCCACCACGTCGACCCAGGCCTTGTCCTGGTCGCGATAAACCTGGCGCACCGCGCCCGTCGCGGCGTCGGCCAGTAGCACGTCGTCGGTGTTCTGCAGGCGGTTCAGATGCTGCAGGAGCAGCTCGCCGGAGTTGCCCGCCCACTCCAGGCGCGCGATGTAGTTGTCGCGCGGGTCGCCGGGCACGTTCATCCAGCGGGTCGGTCCGCCGCTCGCCTCCACCACTCCCACGCGAACGGCCGAGTTCGTGGTGCCGGGCTGCGGATAGGCGTAGTGCTGGATATGCGGGTAGACACCGTACTGCGGATAGGGAATGTGGGTGACGATCTCGTGTTGGCCGCCGGTGTTGTAAAGCAGCGGGAAATCGCGCACCCCGCTGGTGTCGAACTGCCAGTAAGCGATCCGCTTACCGTCCGGGCTCCAGCGGAACCCGTCGCGAATGTCGAGTTCCTCCTCGTAGACCCAATCCGAAGTGCCGTTGATGATGGTCTCGGAGCCGTCGTGAGTCAGTTGAGCGATCTGGCCGGTGGCCAGGTCCTCGATGTACAGGTTGTTGGAGCGCACATAAGCGGCCCTCGCGCCGTCCGGCGAGAACTTGGCGAACATCAGGCTCTGGGCCGGCGCGTCACCACCGAGCTTCTGCAGCTTGCCGGAGGCTCGGTCGAGAACCCAATAGTCGCCGCGCGTGTTCTGCCGCCAGACGCGGGCTGAGTTGGTGAAGATCAGCAGGCGCTTCATGTCCGCCGACCACTCGTAGTTGTCGATCTTCAGCGGCTCCTTGGCGCCGGCTGGAACCAGCTGGGAGGCCGGGACCAGGACCTCGCGCTTGCCGGTGGCGGTCTCGTAGCGGACGATGTCCGACGCCTCCTTATTGGAGGAGGACTGCTCCACGGTCACGTACGCTTCCCCACCCTCGAGCCAGCGGGCCGGACCGAACGATTTGACCGAAAATTCCTTTTGCAGAAAGATGCGCCGTAGGGTGGCGTCCAGTTCGGGCGGAATCCCGTCCTGAGCCCGCAGCGGCGCGCGGAAGGTCAGGAGCAGGGCAGCCACGAGCCAGGCGATTCTGAGAACCGTGCGGCTCCGATCGGCGCCTGCGGCACGATGATTCATTTGAACTCCCCCCTTTTGGAAATTTCGCGTCAGCCCCACGCAGGGTCCCCAATCTCAAGCGCGCTATAGTACACCATGGGTGGCAGGCGCCTGGGCGCAGGCTACAATCAGACGGCAGACGAACGATGGATCCGCGTATTCCAATTTCCCGGCGGGACTGGCTCAAGGCGGCGGCCGCGTTGGCCCTGGGGCCGCCGACTCCCGTCCTTTCCGGAGCGCCTCAACGGCAGCCGGCCGCGAGCGGCCGGAATGCAAAGCGCGCTGACAGCCAGGTCGCGGCTGCCCCCGAGGTCACGTTCGTGGACGTGGCCGCCCAGGCGGGCATCGCCTTCCGGCACGACAACGCCGCCACGCCCGAGAAATACCTGATCGAGACCATGGGATCGGGCTGCGGCTGGATCGACTTCGACCAGGACGGGCTGCTCGATCTCTACCTCGTCAACGGCGCCGCCACCCGGCTCTACACTCCCAAGCAGCCCTTGCGCAGCGCGCTCTATCGCAACAACGGCGACGGCACCTTCACCGACGTCACGCTCAAGGCGGGCGTATCGGCCGAGGGACTGTTCGGCATGGGCGTGGCCGTCGGCGACTACGACAACGACGGTTTCCCGGATCTCTTTGTGCTCGGCTACGACCGCTGCATTCTGTATCGCAACAACGGCGACGGCACCTTTACCGACGTAACTGCGCGGGCCGGCGTGGCCAACCAGGGCAAGTGGGGATCGAGCGCCGCCTGGTTCGACTATGACAACGACGGCCGGCTCGACCTGGTGATCGCCAACTACGTGGACTGGTCGCCCGACAACAACAAATGGTGCGGCGAACATCGGCCCGGCTACCGCGGCTACTGCCATCCCGACGTCTATCACGGCCAGACACCGACGCTCTATCACAACAACGGCGACGGCACTTTCGCCGATGTCAGCCGGTCCTCGGGCGTGGGCGCGAAGCCGGGCAATGGCCTGGGGGTGGTGACCTTCGACTACGACGACGACGGCTGGCAAGACATCTTCATCGCCAACGACTCCTCGGAGAATTTTCTCTTCCACAACAACCGGGACGGGACCTTCCGCGAGGTGGGGTACATGGCTGGGGTCGCGGTCAGCGGCGACGGCAAGACCGAGGCCGGCATGGGCACGGACGCCGCCGACGCCAGCGGCAACGGCCGGCTCGATCTGGTGGTGACGCATCTGGATTTCGAGCAGGCGCGCTTCTATCGCAACCTGGGCGACGGCTCCTTTGACGATGCCACCTTCCCCGCCAAGCTGGCTTATGTCACCTTCCATCTGAGCGGCTTCGGAACGCGCTTCATGGACTACGACAACGACGGCCTGCGCGACCTCTTCATGGCCAACGGGCACATCCTCGACAACATCGAGCTGGTGCACGCCGGTACGCGCTACGCCGAACCTAAGCTGATGCTGCGCAACACCGGCCGCGGGGTCTTCGAGGATGTCAGCGGACGTCTGGGCCCCGACTTCGTCGCCCCGCGCGTCAGCCGGGGCGCGGCCATCGGCGACTTCGACAACGACGGGCATCTGGACATCCTGGTGAACAACAACGGTCAGGCGGCGCAGCTTCTGCGCAACGATCCCGGTCGTGGCGGCGAGGACGCTCACTGGCTGCAGATTTTCCTGATCGGCACGCGCTCCAACCGCGACGGCGTGGGCGCAAGGGTGAAGCTGACGGCAGGCGATCTGGTGCTGGTCGACCAGCGCAAGGGCGGGATGAGCTATCAGTCCGCGCAGGACCCGCGTCTGCACTTTGGGCTCGGCCACCGCGCCAAGGCAGACTTGATCGAGATCCGCTGGCCCAGCGGCGCGATTACCCGCTGCGAGAACGTGTCCGCCGATCAGATTATTGCAGTGAAGGAAGGCGCCGGAATCGTCCCGAAGGCATTTCCCAAGGTAGCGCGCTGACGGCCTGCGATCCGATATCAAAAGAGTACTTGACAGTCTCCGCAGGGTTGCAGTACACGTCAAACGGGATACAATTGTGGATGCAATAGTATCTCGTCCATAGCCCACAGCCAGGAGGTCACTCCTATGAGCCGGTCACCCGGATCTTCCACCCGCCTCAGCCGCAGAAAGTTCGTAGCTACCGCAGCCACCGCCGTCGGAGCTTCGTTCATGCCGCGGATTTCCGTGGCCGCCCAGGATCCCGTGATCGACGCGCTGCGCGCCCAGGAGGGTCCCAGCGGCCAGGGCCGGCGCGAGCAAAGGGTCAAGATCGCCGGCCGCGAGAAGGTCGCCTGGAAGGCGGAGCCCTTCACGATCGAGCAGGTGCGGCTGCTGGACAGTCCCTTCAAGCAGTCCATGGAGATCAACAACCGCTGGCTGCTCTCCCTGCCTCCGGATCGCCTGCTGCACACCTTCCGGCTGACCTCCGGCCTGCCCTCTTCGGCGGACCCCCTCGGCGGCTGGGAACGGCCCGACTGCGAGCTGCGCGGACACTTCGCCGGCGGACACGTGCTCTCGGCGCTGGCGCTTGCTTACGCCTCCAGCGGGGACGACCAGCTCAAGAGCAGGGGCAACGAGCTGGTGGCGGAACTGGCGAAGTGCCAGGAGAAGAACGGCGACGGCTACCTGAGCGCCTACCCGGTGGAGCTGTTCGACCGCCTGCGCGAGGGACGCCGCGTCTGGGCGCCTTACTACACCTACCACAAGATCATGGCCGGCCACCTCGACATGTACCTTTACTGCGGCAACGATCAGGCGCTGCAGACGGCCGAGAGCATGGCGGGCTGGGTGGGGCACTGGTGCGAGAGCATCAGCGACGAACACATGCAGCGCATCCTGCAGACCGAGTTCGGCGGGATGAACGAGGTCCTGGACAATCTCTACGCCGTCACCGGCAAGCGGCAGTACCAGTACCTGGCGGGCAAGTTCGAGAAGAACATGTTCCTCGACCCGCTGGCCGACCATCGCGACGAGTTGAAAGGCATTCATGCCAACACCCACATCCCGCAGGTGATCGGCGCGGCGCGGAAGTATGAGCTGACGGGCGAGACCCGCTACCACGATGTCGCTTCTTTCTTCTTTCAACAGATCGTCAACGAGCGCGCCTATTGCACCGGCGGCACCAGCAACTACGAGTTCTGGCGCACCGACCCCGGCAAGCTCGCCAGCGAGCTGGATCGCGACACCGAGGAGTGCTGCTGCGCCTACAACATGCTCAAGCTGACCCGGCACATCTTCGGCTGGACGGCCGATCCGCGCGCCATGGACTACTACGAGCGCACCCTTTACAACCACCGCCTCGGCACGCAGGACGCGCAGGGCATGAAGAGTTACTTCCTGCCGCTGGGCGGCGGCTACTGGAAGTATTACAACTCGGCCTGGGACTCCTTCTGGTGCTGCACCGGCACCGGGGCCGAGGAATTCGCCAAGTTTGCGGACACGATCTACTTTCACGACGACCAGGGCTTGTACGTCAACCTCTTTATCCCCTCGGAGCTGAACTGGCAGGAGAAGGGAATCAGGCTGCGCCAGGAGACGAACTTCCCCGAGCAGGAGGGCACCACCCTGATCGTCCGCGCCGCCAAGCCGGTCGAGATGGCGATCCGCGTCCGGGTGCCGTATTGGGCCACGCGCGGCGGCAGTCTGAAGATCAACGGCGAGCCGCAGGCGGTCTTCGCCAGCCCGTCGAGCTACCTCACCGTGAGCCGCACCTGGAAGGACGGCGATCGCCTCGAGGTCAGTTTGCCCATGAGCCTGCGCATCGACGCCATGCCCGACGACCAGACCGTGCAAGCCGTGATGTACGGCCCGCTGGTGCTGGCCGGCCAGCTCGGCAACGAGGGCCTGGACCACGCCTTCACCTATCCGGGCTACGACACAGCGCCGGGCGGCGAGCCGGTGCCAGCGCCTGAAATCGTCGCCGCTTCGAAGGGCGCCGCTTCCTGGGTCGAGCCCGCCGGCGAAACCCTCACCTTCCGGACGACGTCCGGGGCGACCGGCAGCCAGCACGCCGGCACCACCCTGGTACCGCTCTACAAGGTTTCGGGCCAGCGCTACGCCGTCTACTGGAAGACGGCCGGTAGCTCATCGGCCTAGCCTCTCAATTTGCACGACCTGCCGGCGCCCTTCTTCCCTCAAGAGGAAGGGCCGCAAGTTGGGCATGGACCGATCTGATGAGGGGGGCTCCTTGACCGAAAAATTTTCGCGCCGCGACTTGCTCAAGACCGCCGCCGTGGCCGGCGTCAGCCGCTGGGTGACACCCGCCGAGGCTGCGTCCTCCCCCGGCAGCGATCCGATCCCGCCGCCCGCCGGCGCCGCGGCCCCCGAAGATCGCATCCTGCCGACCGTCTCCACCGACGGCGTCTTTGTTCCGCCCCGCGGCGAGAGCTTCATGAAGTTCAGCTTCGACTTCCCCGAGCCCTCGGTGGAGTTCGAAGGACTGCAGATCTCCTTCCGCCTTTACACCTTCGAAAACACCTACGCGCTCGATCGCGAATCCATGAAGGTGGAGAAGAGCGGCGGCGGGCTCCGGATTCACTGCTCGCAACTGGTGTGGGCGGGCGGGCAGCAGAAGGCTCCGGGCACACTGGACGCCCAACTGCGCCGCAACGGCTCCTTCGTGGAGTGGTCGGCCAGCGCGGAGATGCAGCAGCCCATCAAGTCGCTGGCAGCGATCGTTCGCGGCGTGCCGCGCGGCAGGATTTCGGACGGCGGGAGCGGATTCTTCGATCCCAAGGACGACGAGGTTCTGCTCGGTTATCCCTTCGGCGGAGGCTCGCTCTTCACCGCGCGCGTGATGAACACGCCGCTGACCGTGATCCAGTCGGGCGAGAGCGAATACTTCTTTCTTTCGGCCCTGGCCCGCGAGGTGCGCGCCCACCGCTTCTACTTTCAACCGGGCGAAAAGGGCTACCGGGTGGAACTGGTGTTCGAGCAGGCCGGCTGGGCCCGCAGTCCCCGAATCGAATCTCCGGTCTGGCGCGCCGGACGCACGTCGACCGCCGCCGCCGCTTTCCAGCCCCATTTCGAGGGCGTGGAACGGGCCTTCAGCCTTCCCAATTGGGACAGCCGCACCGACGTGCCGGCCTGGTTCCGGAAGGTCTCGCTGGTGGTAGCCCTGCACGGCATGCACTGGACGGGCTACATCTTCAATACCTTCGCCCGCATGCTGGAGACCCTGCGCTGGATCGCCACCCAGATTCCGCCCTCCCAGGTCCTCGTCTTTCTGCCGGCCTGGGACGGGCGCTACTACTGGAATTATCCGCTTTACGAGGTCGACGGGCGGCTGGGCGGCGAAGCGGGTTACCGTCAGCTGATCGAGCAGGGGCAGGCGCTCGGCTTCCACTTCATGCCCATGTTCGGCACCAACGCCGCCAATCGCCTGCTGCCGGTCTTCTCCAAGTTCGCGGACGCGGCCATGGAGCAGGTTGACGGCGACGCCTTCGACCTGAACTGGGTGGATTGGGACAACGACCGTCACCGGGAGGGGTGGGACGCCTACGTGAATGTCGGGGTCGATTCCTGGCGCGAGTGGCTGGAGGGCCGCATCGCGGAGATGATCGAGCGCTACAAGGTGGAGGCCTATTTTCTCGACATCGCCGGAGGCTGGGAGAACAACACCAAGGCGGACACGCACGAGGGTACGCGGCGTCTGGTGGCCGGGCTGCGCCAGAAGTATCCCGGCGTCCTCTGCTGCGGCGAAATGTACTACGACGCCCTGCTGTCCTTCATCCCGCTCTACCACGTCTTCTCCGACCACGCTTATCCCCCCGGCTTTCACAAGTACTGCCGCGCCTTTCAGCATCTCAGCCATCCGGCGCCCGGGCGGGGCAGCAGCGGCGTGCACGAGTCGGGCTTCAGCCGCTTTGATCCCAAGACCCTCTCGCTGAGTCCGGAGCAGATCCCGACCATCACGGTGGTGGACGATACCTTTGAGCGCTATCGCGACGTGATGGCGCAGATCATCGCGCGAGCCAAGGAGAGAGGCGCGGGGAGCTGAGGCGGCTCTCGGGGAATATCGTTCGGCGAGCGCCCAATCAAGACTATCATCGAGCTTGCGTCTTCCCCCAGTTACCAAAACTCCAGCCCGAAAGCTGAATTGTCGATATATCTTCCGGGCTGCGGTTCAACCCGCAGCTCAAGTGTGGGCGGCAACCGGGGGAATCTGGCTACGAATATCCCCGTTCGGGCCACCCCTGGGGATCCCACCGGGGAGGGGGGATCTGCTGCCCACGCGCCTCACGCCCCCTGGCCCAGCATTCGACCGGCGGCAGCATAAACAAAAATGTCAACTTTCCGATTGCGGTGCCTTTCAAAAACGGATAATATGATTGTGAGTGCTGCATGCGAGGATTTGGCAGCAGCCGAATTCCCCGAAGCCCTGCTTCTGATACCTCCCCGTGAAGCAGGGCTTTTTTGTCATCCTTGGGCGGTTGCGGCGCCCAAGGGCAGGCAGGTGAAATTGCTTGACGTTAGTTCTGGGGTTGATGTACATTGGGTAACAGATGATGCCGCTCATGACAAAATCGTACGGCGCCTCGACTTCAACTGAGGGTCGGAAGACGACCGGCAGGGCTCTCCAGGACGCCTCGGAGGCCGGGTACCGGGCGGGGCAAAAAAATCCAAAAAGCCAAAGCCATAATGTCATTTGTAATCAATTAGATACAAGATGGCGTGGGCTAGACCTAAGCCAGAATGTCCTTTAGAATCAGTGATGTAATTCTTGCACAAACCCATTCTGCCAAGAGTCCATGCTGGAAGCACAGTGGCAGAGTAAGCCATTTATAATCAGCTGCTAAGGATAAGGGTCCCAACCTGGGATCGTCGTACCACCCGGAAGTCGGCGCCTCGCGGAGGTCCGGCTTCGGGGCCGAGGTCATATCCTAAAGGTCGAGGCTTAATTACTCATGAGTGACTATATTCCACGGCGTAGGGCCCTGGTCCGGCTGGGCACGGCTGGAGTGGGGACTCTGCTGGGCAGCGCCGCGGCTGGCGCCGCGGCCAACCTGCCGTTGGGCCGTTCCCTGGGATCGCAGGCCGAAGGGGCGCCCCTCCGTATTGCGGGTCGTGACGCGGAACTGGTGCTGACCGCCGTCTCCTCCAGTACGCTGCGCGTCAGCTTGCTGCCCATCGAATCGGGGAAAGCTGTGCCAGTGGAGGAGAGCTTGGTCTTCGCCACCAACACCTGGCCGGAGCCGGCGGCGCGAATCCGCAGTGTGTCCCAAGCGCGCGACGTCGCCTGGCACGACCGGCGCATTCGCGTCTCAGCCGACAGCGGGAGTCTGCGACTGGCGGTCGAAGGGGCCAAGCCGGTTCAGACGCTGACCATCGATTTCGAGAGCGGGGCCGTCCGCTTCACGCGCGGGGCCAGGATCTTTGGCCTGGGGGAAGGTGGTCCGCAGTTTGATCGCAGCGGCCGGACGTATCCGATGAAGAACGGCGAGGACGTCCCCGACCTGGCCGTCGACGGCGCGCGTCTCCCGATCCCCTGGCTCATCAGTCCCGAGGGCTGGGCGCTCTTCTTTCACCTGCCCCTCGGCGGTTTTGACCTGACCGGGCAGGAGGGCCGTTTTGCCCGGTTTGACTCCCAACCCGCGCTGCCACTAGACCTCTTCCTGGCCGCCGGTGATCCGGTTGACCTGCTCGGCGAGTACGCCCGCCTCACCGGTTTTCCGCACCTGCCGCCGCGCTGGGCCCTAGGTTATCAGCAGTCGCACCGGACGCTGGCCAGCCGCGACGAAGTGCTGGGCGAAGCGCGCGAGTTTCGCGAGAAGAAGCTGCCGTGCGACGTCATGATCTATCTCGGTACCGGGTTCTGCCCTTCCGGCTGGAACACGGGTCACGGGTCGTTCACTTTCAACGCCAGCGTCTTTCCCGACCCGGGGCAGATGATCCAGCAGCTGCATGAGGAGCATTTCAAGGTGGTGCTGCACGTGGTGAATCCGCCCAAAGGGCTGCACGGCCGCGCCTCAGACACCGGTCCGGCAGCTGAAGATGAGACCGACGCGGGCCGTTACTGGCGCAAACATCTCGAAGTGTTCCGCCTGGGCGTCGACGGCTGGTGGCCGGATGAAGGCGACGCGCTGGGGCCGATCGAATGCCTGGTGCGCAACCGCATGTACTGGGAAGGTCCGCAGATCGAGCGGCCGGGCGTGCGGCCGTATGCCCTCCACCGCAACGGCTACGCCGGGCTGCAGCGCTATGGCTGGTTGTGGTCGGGGGACATCGATTCCACCTGGGAGGTCTTGCGGGCCCAGATCGCCGTCGGCCTCAACACGGGACTGACCGGCATCCCGCTCTGGGGGACCGACACGGGCGGCTTCGTCACCACCAGGGAACTGACCGGCGAACTCTACATCCGCTGGTTTCAGTTCAGCGCCTTCTGCCCGCTCTTCCGCTCCCACGGCCGCACCTGGAAGCTGCGCTTGCCTTGGCAATGGAACACTGGCGACTACGGTCCGACCGAGCTTCAGGGCTATCACGGCAAGGCTGCTTTGCCCGATCCGGCGGAGCTTCACAATCCGCAGATTGAACCGATCTGCCGCAGGTACCTGGATCTGCGATCGCGCCTGATGCCGTACTCTTACTCGGTGGTGCGACAGTCGCATGAGACCGGGTTGCCCGTCATGCGGGCGCTGTGGCTGCATGATCCCGGCGATCCTCGCGCCCTTGAGTGCGGCGATCAGTATCTGTGGGGCCGCGACATCCTGGTGGCGCCGGTGACCGAGAAGGGCGCCGCGAAACGCGAGGTCTACCTGCCTCGCGGCCAGTGGCGGGACTTCTGGACGGAGGAAGCGCTCACGGGCGGCCGAACGGTGACTCGCCCGGTGGATCTCGCCACCATGCCTCTGTATGTCCGGGCCGGCGCGGTCGTGCCTACCGGTCCGGCACGCCAGTATTTCGGCGAGGGGGGCAAGGCCGGCGACGAGCCCGTGCGGTTCACCGTCTATCCGGGCGCCGATGGGGAGTTCGTGCTCTACGAGGACGACGGGGTGAGCTTTGAGTACGAGCAGGGCCGGTTCATGCGGCTCAGCGCCCGCTGGGCTGATCGTCAGCGCCGTCTGACCCTCAGCCTGCTCGAAGGATCGCAGTTGCTGGGGGGCCCCCAGCGGAAATTCAACGTCCGGGTGGCGGGCGGTTCCGAGGTGAGAGAGGTTGCTTTCAGCGGAAAACCGGTGGTGGTGCAATGGTGAGGCAGACCCTGGCAAGGCGCGACGTCCTCTCGCGACGTCCTCTAAGGATGGCTGAGGCGCTGCTTCGCCAGCGCTAGATCTCTCCTGGCCTCGGCGTCGGTGGGATTCCACACCAGGATGGCCGTCGACTCGGAGCGCACCGTCTTCCAATCCCCGGACGCGACCGCAGCCTTGGCGAGTTCGCGATGGGCCTCGGCGAGGCTGGGCGCCAGTTCCACCGCCCGCCGCAGCTCGGCCAGCGCTTCCGGCCGCTGCCCCGCCTTTTTGAGCGCCAGGCCCAGCTCGAGATGAGCCTGAGCATCGTCGTCCTTGAGCTCGATGGTCCGCCGCAACGCCTGGATGGCCTCGGCATCGTGAGTGCCCGCTCGCAGCAGGGCTCGGCCCAGTTGTAACTGGGCTTCGGGGTATTCGGGGCTCAGCTTGACCGCCTGGCGAAGCTCGCTGACGGCGGTGTCGACGTTGCCGCGCTGAAGGTGCTCCACCGCCGATCCCAGCAGCACCCGCGACTGGCCGGCGTTGGCCTTGAGTTGGTCAAGAGACTGGGCCTGTTGGCGCTGCTCCTCCGACTCCCGGGTCTGGCCCGTTCTTGCCAGCGCCTCCGCCAGCGTCAGGTGGGTGGCGGAATCGTAAGGATCCAGCTCGACCGCCTGTTTCAACTCCGCGACCGCGCCGGCGTGATCGTTGAGTCTCATCAGAACCGAGCCCAGGTAGTAATGAGCCTGGGCATCGCGCGGATCGGCTTCGACTGCCTGCTGAAGCTCGGCCCTTGCCTCCGCGTAGTCGCCCTTCTGGCGCAGGGCGATCCCCAACTGGCGATGAGCGGGCGGCCAAGGAGGATTGAGAGCGAGGGCGCGGTGATACTCCGCCGTGGCGCCGTCGAAGTCGACCTTCAGGCGAAGGGCTTCGCCGAGAGTGTAGTGGTACTCCGACGTATTGGGCGCCAGCTCCACCGCTTTCCGCAGCGCCTGGACCGCGGCGTCGAATTCCTGGCGCTCCGTCTCGATCTTCCCCAGGGCCAGATAGGCCGCCGGGTAAGCGGGCTTTCGCGCGACCGCAGCCTTGAGGGCGTCGGTGGACTTCTGCAGCTCACCCACCTCGCGAAGTTCGATGCCGAGGTTGTACCAAGCCTCGGCGGCAAAGGGAGGGTTCTGTTCCACAATCTGTTGCAGCAAAGCGATCGCGCCTTCACGATCGCCGAGCTTCCAGCAGGCCGCGCTCAGACCGTAGCGCGTCTCGACATCGGCGGGTTCGATCCGCAGGGTCGCCTCGTACTCCGGGACCGCGAGCTGGGTCTGGCCGCTCCGGTCGTAGGCCAGGGCCAGATGGAAGTGAGCCGCAGCCAGGTCGTCGTCGAGGCTGGTGGCCTTCTGGAACTCCGAGAGGGCCTCGGCCGTGCGGCCGAGCTCGGCTTGTGCGACGCCCAGTCCGTCGTGCGCGGCGGCGTCGGCGGGGTCGGCCTCAATGGCGGCCTTGAAGTCGCTGATCGCCTTCTGGAAGTCCTGGCTCCGCAGGGAAGTCATACCTTGCTCGCGAAAGCGCTCGGAAGATCTGGCCTGAGCAACCTGCGCGTTGGATGCTGCCGGCAATAGCAGCACGATCAGCGCCGGGAGCCATCTGGGAAAAGGGCCGGCCTGGGTCCAACGCAGCATGGACGCTATCTTATCCCAGGCCGGGTCGGGCCTCCTGGTCCGAGGTATATCTCCACCGGATCCCCGAAAGGTATTAGAAGCCGCGAAAAAATGCTTGACAAACACCGTCTTCCCAGATTAAATCCTTGGCCTCTGTACTTGTATACAAAGATGGATACGTTGTTGACGGGCGAAAGCGCTTAATCGAATCGACAAAGCCGCTGGAACGGCGCAGACAGTCAATTGGCACTGACACTTAGGCCGGGGGTTCCTCTTTTGCGCCAGGTGTTGGCTAAGCGAATCAACCGAAGTTCTGTCCACAATGGAGGCGTTATGAAGAGGTTCTCTCGACTTGCTGTCGCTGCTGCCTGCATGGTTCTCGCTCTGACCCTCGGCCCCGCCAGCGTCTTTGCACAGTTCACCAGCACCGTCGTTGGGACGGTTTTTGATACTTCAGGCGCAGCCGTGCCGGATGCTACGGTTACCCTGAAAGAACAAAGCACAGGCGTGCTGCACACTGCCGTGACGTCCTCAGGCGGCAACTTTCGGATTTCAGCTTTGCCGGCCACAACCTTCACCATGACGGTAGAGGCGAAGGGCTTTGAGACTGGCGTCCTGAACGACATCTCGGTGCAAAGTTCCGAAACCCGGACGGTCAACATCACCCTCAGGGTCGGTGCCACCACCACCAGCGTAACGGTCTCGGCCGAGGTCGCGTCCCAGGTCAATCTCGCATCCGGCGGTGTCACGGGCCACATCAACGAGACCAAGGTGCACGATCTGCCCCTCGTGGGCCGCAACATGTACAGCCTGGTGGTGCTGACGCCCGGAGTAACCGGGACGCCGAGCGGCGGCGGCCAGGCCTATGCCCAAGCGACAGCCGACATCTTCAATGCTGAGTACGGCGTAAACATGAACGCCAACGGCCAGCGGGCGGAGTCGAACAATTTCCAGGTTGACTCGGCTGACGTTAACGGCGGGCCGCGCGGGGGCGTTACGAACCTCACGCCAAATGCGGACTCCATTCAGGAAGTCAGCGTTCTCACGAACAACTTCTCGGCCGAATACGGGCGGAACTCAGCCGCGATCGTGAATGTGGTTACCAAGGCAGGGACCAACCAATACCACGGGACGATGAGCTGGTTTCACAGTGACACGCATCTGAATTCCCGAACCGTTTTCCAGAATTCTGGCGGGTACAACGACCAAGGGGCTCCAATATTTACCCGAAATGAGTTCGCCTGGACCCTTGGCGGTCCTATTCGCAAAGACAAGGACTTCGTTTTCGGGTCCATGGACTTCCTGCGCTCGGGAGTGGGCGACGCCTTCCAGGCGCAGATCTTCACACCCCAGTTCATCAACTACCTGCAGAACAACTACCCGAAAAACGTCTCGACACAAGTGCTAACCGCATATCCGACCGTCTTCGAGCCGAACCGCAATTTCATTACAGCCGGCTCTATTCAGGGATCAAGTTGCACAGGAGCGACCCCCATCAGTACGCCGGTCGGCACTCTCCCGTGCAATTATGACGTGGCCGGAACAGGCAACTTCTCCAGCACGATCTTTCGAAATGGCATTCAGTGGAGCGCGCGCCTAGATCATAACTGGAATGACTTCAAGGACCACCTCTACGGGAGCTTTTACCGCACCACGCGTCAGACGGTGGCGTTTGCCGCACCCAGCGTTTACTATCCTAACTTCAGTCCCGAGGAGCCCCAATACACCGACGTCTTGAACCTGAACTGGACACACACATTCAGCGCGCATTTTGTCAATCAGTCGACGTTCGCCTATACCCGGACCTTCGGCAACGACATCTGCGAAGAGTGCCAGGTGCCGGCCACCAGCATCGGCGACGGTACCGCCACTCCGGGCAACGGCTTCTTCGGTCTTTTCAAGCAGAACAACTACGAGTGGAAGGACGTGGCCGCCTTGACCAAGGGCATCCACAACTTCAAATTCGGCGCCAATGTAGCCCGGCACCATGATGATGAACTCTTCACCGGCAACACTGAGCGCCCTAGCTTCTTCTTCGTGAACTCGCTGACCTACGCCGCCGACCAGGCGTACTCTGAGTCCAACATTGCAATCAACCCTCAGAATGGCCAGCAAGAAGCGGTCAACGTCGACTTCGCCTTCCGCAGCACCGACCTCGGGTACTTCCTGCAAGACGACATAAAAGTGAAACCTAATCTAACACTCAACGCGGGTCTTCGATCTGACATCTTTACCGGTCCCACAGAAAAATTCGACCGTCTCAACAACATCAGTTTCCTCAACGGCGGTAGCGACTACCAGCAGCGCATCGCAAACGCTTCGATGGAACATACCGCTGCGATATGGCGCACGCGCTTCAACAATTTTGCCCCTCGGGCGGGGTTTGCCTGGGATCCCACCCACAAGGGCAAGATGTCGATCCGCGGCGGCTACGGACTCTTTTACGACCGGCCTGCGCAGCAGTTCTACACTGGTGACCGTTCCAACCTGCCTTACGCCGCGGTCGCCTCGGCTTGCGTTTGCACTCCTCCTACGGTGCCGGCCTACGGTCTGGGTGCGTCCGGGCAATCGCCCTATAACTTCCCCTTGGTCCCTGGAATCGAACCCAAGCTCGATGCCAAGAACGGCTTGATCGGAGCTGCCGCTTACCAGGAAACTACCGACCCCAACGTGCAAACCCAATACGGTGAGAACTGGTCATTCGGCATCCAGTATGAGGTCTTCAATGGCTGGGTCGCCGAAGCCGCTTACCTCGGATCGAAGGGCCATCACCTCTACGCGGGCTACGACGTCAACCGTTACGACGGGAACCTCATCCAGACAGGTGGCGATCTGACGCGCTTGAATACAAGTTTTGGGGGCATGGACTATGGTCAAGCTAACTTCAACTCGTCATATGATGGTGGGACGGTGTCCATCCGCAACCGGGGCTTTAGCAAAGGACTGAACGTCCAAGCCGCTTACACCTACGGCAAGGCGATCGATCAGGCCAGCAGCTTTGGCACCGGCCTGAATGTCGTCGATACTCTGAACCTTAACGCCCAGCGTGGTCTGGCAGACTTTGACGTTCGCCAGCGGTTCTCCTTCAGCATCCTCTGGCAGTTACCCCACACCAAGAGCGATGCAAAGTGGGCCAACATCCTCCTCAACGGCTGGCAGGTCAGCAACATTACCATCCTGCAGTCGGGATCGCCATACAGCGTCTTTTGCGACGCGCCTTTCAGCCCCGTTTTCAACGCGGACAAGCAGGTGATTGGTAACACCGGCTGCGACTTCAATGCCGACGGCTACAACTGGGATTTTTCCAACGCGGCTGCGAATATGCACCAGTATAGCGGGCTGTCGCGGTCCCAGTTCCTCAAGGGAGGTATATTCAACTGTGCGGTGAGCTCCAGCGGCTACGTACCGTTCTGCGCGAACACGTTCCCAACTCCGGGCCTGGGAGTGGAAGGGGATCTCGGCCGCAATGCTTTTGTCGGGCCTGGGTTCGCGAACACCGACCTCTCGTTGATAAAGACCGACAAAATCCCTTGGTTCATCGGCAAAGAAGGTGCGGAGATGCAAATTCGGGCGGAATTCTACAACGCGTTCAACCGGGTTAACCTCACAGGCGTAGCCAACGATCTCACGAACCCAGCCACGCTGGGCCAGGCGACATCGACCTTCCCTGCCCGGGATATTCAGCTGGGTATCCGGATATCGTTCTAAAGCCTCGAGGCAATCGGCAGGGTCGAAAGGTACTACGTGGTTCGCTCAGTCGTCAGGCCCAGCCTCTGGCTGGGCCTGATTCTTTTATTGTCGTCCTTTGCTTCCGCCCGTTCTACTCTCCCTGCCTCGAATCCCTGCTTTAATTGCCATCCCCATGAGACCGAAGGCTATTCGCACTCGGCCATGGCGCACTCCCTCCGGCGCCCCGGCAAGGAGCCCGAGGGGTCCTTCGAACACGCCGCCTCTGGCACTGAGTTCACGATCTACTCCAACCAGGACGGCCTGTGGCAGCGCATGGAGCGCGACGGTACCATCTCTGACTATCACGTCGACTACGTGGTGGGCTCGGGCAGTCATGCCTCCGGTTATCTGGTTCGCATCGGCGACCACTTGTTCCAGTCGCCCATCTGCTTCTATACGCGCTTGGGACGCTATGATATGGCGCCCGGGTCTGAGGAGACCCGCGACCCCGACTTCGTCCGCGCCGTCACCCTGGAGTGCCTGCTCTGCCACTCCGGCCAGCCGCTGCCCATCGAGGACACGCTCAACGAGTATCGCTCCCCCGCCTTTGCCCGGGAGTCCATCTCGTGCGACCGCTGCCACGGCGATCCGGCGCGGCACCTGCAAAGACCCTTGCCGGGCTCGATCGTGAATCCCGCCAAGCTTCCACTGGCGGCGCGCAACAGCGTCTGCGAACAATGCCACCTTAAAGGAGTGGCCCGCGTCTTAAATCCTAGCAGGAGATTTCAGGATTTTCGTCCGGGGGAGCCCTTGGAGCAAGTCTTCACGATCTACACTGCCGCCCTGCCTCCCGACACTCCGCGGGAGGCGCTCAAGGTGATCAGCCAGTCCGAACAGCTGGCGCTGAGCTTGTGCGCGCGCCAGAGTAAAGCCCGGTTATGGTGCGGGACCTGCCACGATCCTCACGCCTCGGCCAAGCAGCCTTCGGAATACTACCGCGCCCGCTGCCTGGGGTGTCATCAAGGCAAGCTATCTGACTCGCATCCCGGGGGCGCCAAGGGCGACTGCGTGAGCTGCCATATGGCGAAGCAGAACGCCAAAGACGGCGGCCACTCTGTCTTCACCGATCATCGCATCTCCCGGCGCCCGGCGCCGGAAGGCCAGCCACCCGAGCTAGGCGAACTCGCCGCCTGGCGGGAGCCTCCGTCGGCGCTGCGCGGGCGCAATCTCGCTCTCGCTTACGCCCAGGCGGGCTTCGAGAACGATTCCGCCTCCCAGATTGTCCGCGGTTATCACATGCTCCTCGAAGTCCAGCGGAGCTTCCCCAACGATCCGGCGGTGGTGAACGCGCTGGCCCAGGCTCTGCTCGACGCCCGCCAACCGCTCGAAGCCGCGCAGCTCTTCGAACGGGCTCTGCAACTCGGTCCGGACACCGCGACGGCTGAGGGAAACGCCGGCCGGGCGTGGATGCAGGCTGGGCAGATCGGCAAGGCCCGGGACCATCTGGAGCGCGCCGTGAAACTCGACCCGCTCCTGCTGTCGGCGGCGGTGGCCCTGGTGCAGGTTTACCGCCAGGAGGGGGATACGGGCAGGGTCGGCGAACTCGGCCAACGGGTACGCGACGCCCTGGGCCCTTCAGCCCCGCAGGACGCGAGCTCAGCCGGGCCTTGAGTCTGGAAGCTCGCGACCCAGCTTCATAGAACGAATAGAATATGGAGATGATGAAAGCTGACAAGGAGACAGTCCGAAGCCTCGCCGCCATGACGAAACCACTGCTGGTTACGTTGTCGGCGGCTCTGCTGCTCTTGGGAGCCGCACGGGCTCAGGACGCCTCACTCAGCAAGGCTCAGCTCGAGCAGGCGCTCAAGCTGGATCCGGCGGATCCGAGTGCGAACCTGGGCCTGGCTGAGGTTGACTATAACGAAAAGCAATACGCCCTCGCCCTGCCTCACTATGCCAAGGCCGGCGATCATCTGCGGCAGAACCCGGAAGCCATTCTGCATTACGCCCAGTGCGAGATCGAGCAGGGCGGGCCCGCCCGGGCCACGCCGGTGCTGGCGTTGCTCGCTCCCCAGGACGGAGAGCATCATTTTGTCGCCGGCGAGATGCTGGTCCGGCATCAGGCTTATGCCGCGGCTGCCGCCGAATTTGGGCAGGCCCGACTCAGCTACGATCCCTACAGCTCAGGCTACAATCAGGCCTTGGCCTACTTCAAAGCCGGAGACTACCCCAAGACCATCGATACCGCCAACGAACTCCTCAACCAAGGCCATCGCACGGCTGAACTCGCGAACCTGGCGGGCGAGGCCTACCTGAAGCACAATCAGCCCAAGGAAGCCTACAATGCCCTGCGGCTGGCCACAGGCCTCGATCCCAAGAACGAGGACAGCTACGTCGATCTCTGCTCCATCAGCCTCAGTTTCGACAATTACGACCTGGGGATCGAAATCGTCAATCTCGGGCTGTCCCATCTGCCCAACTCGATGCGTCTTTACCTGCAGCGCGGTGTTCTCCGGGCTATGAAGGGCGAGTTCGACGATGCCCAAAGGGATTTCGCCGCCGCCGCCCGGCTCGCTCCCAACGACGTCTCGCCTCAGGTTTCCGAGGGCGTCCTGGCCATGCAGATGGGCCGTCTCGATCAGTCGGTCGACGTCCTCCGGCGCGCCACCGCTCTAAGCCCCGGCAATTATCTGGCGCAGTACTGGTTCGCCGAGGCTCTGCTGCGCTCCGGAGCTGCGCCCGACAGCCCAGCCGGCGACGAAGCTTTAGCTGCGCTCCAAACCTCGGTGCGCTCCAATCCCGAGTTCTGGCATTCGCAAGCGGATTTGGGCAAGGTGCTGCTTGAACGCGGCAGCGTGGACCAGGCGATCAGCCACCTGCAGAGAGCGGCGGCGCTCAACCCGTCTGCCACCAGCCCGCTCTACCTCCTCGCGCAGGCCTACCGCCGCAAGGGTGACAGCGAGCGGGCGCAGCAACTGATCGCCCAGGTCAGCAAGATGCAAGCCGAGGACCGGGAGGATCTGGCCAAGTCGGACCTGCGGCGGATTGTGGTGGAAGGCACGGCGCCACAGGTGAACTGAGGAGGATTGAGCTTAGGGTCCGGATTTTAGGAATGACCGGAGCCATGTTCGCGGCATCGCGGTCGCCTGTTCAAGCTGGTGGCTCGTCCGTCGCTATACTGAGGCAGCTTTCAGGACGGGATTTCTATCAGGGTCGGTTGCTCCCTCGATGGGTGACGAAACCGGACTTCGCGAATCCCAGACCGCTTCCAGCGTCGCGGAAACGCCGGACAGCAGCTTGCGGCGTTGCTTTAACCAGATTCGGGAAATGATCGTGCATGGCCGCCTGGCGCCCGGCAGCCGGATTGTGGAAGCGGATCTCACCGCCAGACTCGGTGTGAGCCGTACGCCCGTGCGCGCCGCCCTGCACCTTCTCCAGAAGGAAGGCTATGTTCTGGCCACCGCGGCGGGAAGCCGCAAGGCCCGTCTGGCTATTGCTCCGCTGACAAAGGAAGATGCGCGCGAGCTGTACGCCATCGTGGGCCACCTCGAAGGCCTGGCCGCCCGATCGACGGCTCGCCTGGAACACGGCCAGCGCGGAGCGGTGGTCGCCAGGCTGCGCGAGATCAACCAGGAGTTGCGCGGGCTCTACGAGCAGGGGCGCAGCGACCCCAACCGGATCTTTGAGCTGGACCAAAGCTTTCACCAGATCCTCGTGGAGGCCAGCGCCGGCCCGCGCCTTCTGGAGTTGCAGCGATCCATCAAGCCGCAGGCGGAGCGTTATTGGCGGCTCTACGCGAGCGCGATTCTGGACCGGCTGGGGCTCTCCGTGGGCGAGCATCTGCTCATCATCCAGGCCATCGAGAGTGGCAACAGCGATGCCGCGGAGCGGGCGGTGCAATTGAACTGGGAGAACGGCGTCGAGCGCCTGTCTCGCGTGATCGATACCCTTGGTGAGCGTGGCAGTTGGTGAGCCGCGCCCAGGACGCAAGGCAGGCGCGTCGCAGAAAGGAATCCCTTGAACTTCAAAGGTGTCTTTTCGGTGCTGCCCACGCCCTTCGAGGGCGGCGGGGCGGTGGATCTCGGCAGTTTGCGCCAGGTGATCGATCTCTATATCTCTGCGGGTGTCGACGGGGTTACCGCCCTCGGCGTCACGAGCGAGGTGGCGCGGCTCCTCGAGCAGGAGCGCGACGAAATTCTTGACGCAGTGCTGGCGCAGGTCAATGGGCGCGTGCCCGTAGTCGCGGGCAGTTCGGCGGAGGGGACTCGGACCTGCATCGAGTTCAGCCGTCGGGCGCAGAAGGCCGGCGCTGCGGCGGTGATGGTCAGCCCGCCCCGCATGGCCAAGCTGAACTCGGAAGCGGTGGTGAACCACTATTCGGCTCTGGCCGCGGCCGTTGACTGCCCGATCGTGGTGCAGGATTACCCGCCCATCTCGGGTTACGCCATGGAACCGGCGCTCCTGGCGCGGATCGCCCGCCAGATCCCCAGCGCGCGAACTATCAAGCTCGAAGACCCGCCCACACCTTACAAGACGGCCAGAATTCTGGAGAGCGCCGAAGGGCTGCCGCTCAGCATTCTGGGTGGCCTCGGTGGAACGTACCTGCTTGAGGAATTGATCTCCGGCGCCTCAGGCGCCATGACTGGGTTCGCCTATCCCGAGATGCTGGTGGAAGTGGTTCGCCTCTTTCACTCGGGGAAGGTGGAGGACGCGGCTCGCGCTTTCTACTGCTACGTTCCGCTGATGCGGTTTGAATTCCAGGAATCGATCGGCATGGCGCTCCGCAAAGAAATCTTGCGGCGGCGTGGCGTCTTGAGCGAAGCCGTCATCCGGCCTCCAGGAGCGAAACTGGACGCCGCGACGCTCACGGCCTTGGACCGGTTGCTCGAGTGGATGCGGTCCGATCAGGGGGTGAAGTGGATCTCGGATTGAAGGATAAGATCGCCATGGTGGCGGGGGCCAGTCGAGGCCTGGGATTCGCCGTGGCGCAGGCGCTGGCCGCCGAGGGCGCCCGCCTCTCCATCGCTTCGCATGACCCGGCGGCGATTGCCGCCGCTGCCCAGCGGCTCGAACCGAACGGCTCGGGTCAGGTGCTGGCCTCGACCGTCGATGTGCGCTCCGCGGAAGACATCGCCCGCTGGCGCCAGGCGACAACCGAACGCTGGGGCGGAGTCGATCTGCTGGTGACGAACTCCGGCGGACCGCCACCCGGGGGCTTCGGCGCACTCGACGACCACGCCTGGCAGAGCGGGTTCGAGCTGCTTGTGCTGAGCGCCATTCGCGCCGTGCGCACGGTCTGGCCGTCGATGAAGGGCCGCGAGGGGGCCAGCATCCTGCTGTTGACTTCGTCGTCGGTCAAAGAGCCGATTCCTAACCTGGTGCTCTCCAATATCCTCCGCGCCTCGGTGGCGGCCCTCGCTAAGACGCTGGCCAATGAGTTCGCCCCCGACGGCATCCGGGTCAATCATCTGGTGCCGGGCCGCATCGCGACCGATCGGGTGCGGCAGCTCGACCAGAGCAACGCCGGCCGCGCCGGTATCAGCCTCGAAGAGCAGCAGCAGCGGATGAAAGCGGGCATCCCGCTCCGGCGCTACGGAGACCCGGAGGAATTCGGCCGTGCCGCCGCTTTTCTGCTCTCGCCGGTGGCCAGCTACATTACCGGAGCCACGCTGCAGGTTGACGGGGGAATGGTCAAGAGCGTGCTCTGAAACGAAGGGCATTAGCACCGAGACGGAGTGCGGAGCAGAACAGGCCCAGCCTCAGGGGATCTCAGCCTCGAGCGCTCTCTTCTTGTGCTTGGGTGATCTGCGTTTCTCGTCCGCCTGGACCTGGGAGGGCCGGGGAGCGCCAACGCTGAGGCGCGCCAAGCGCTTAACTTCCTTGGCGGCGCGAAAGGCCTTGGGCTTACGCTTCCTTGGCCTAGCCATGGGAATCCGCCGGCTTCACGGCCCGAACCGGACCTAGTTCTTCGAGTGTCACCCAGGCTTGTACTCTGGCACGCGTTCACCGGGCAGGAAGAGATCGTCCGGCTTGGTCGAGAGTTCCCGGGCCAGCTTCTTCTGCACTTCCAGCAGGTCCTGCTTCGAGAAGCCGTCGCCCTCTAGTTCGACCTTGCCGTCGCGCCCCACCAGGAACAGGGTCGGCGTGTAGGCCACCCCGTAGCGGTTCGAGACCTCGTAGGGCTTGGCATCGATCAGCGTGGGAAAGCTGACGCCGAACTCGGCCGCAAATTCGCGGCTCTCGCGCTCGCTATCCTGGGAGATGCCCCAGACGCTCGCGCCCTGGCTCGCGAACTGGCGATGAAGGCGGTCGATAAAGGGAAAGGCGTACTGGCAGGTCGGGCATTCGGCCTTGAAGAACGCCAGCAGCACCGGGCCTTTCGCCAGAGCCTGGTCGAGCGCATGCGCGTGGCCCTGGAGGTCAGGAAGATTCAAGGATGGAGCCTGGTCGCCTGGCTTGACCGTCGCCTTCTTGCTCATGTTGTGTCCGCCACCTCGGAGACCATTCTAGCAGACTTCTGATTATCCGGTTGCTTCAGCAGACCCCAACAGGTAGTGTAAAGAGGTGCCGCGACCGCCGTTCCCGAAGACGCTCCGCCAGTTTCAATCGGACTTCGGCACGGAAGAGGCCTGCCAGCAGTATCTGGCGGCTTGTCGGTGGCCGGATGGCTTCACCTGTCCTCGATGCGGGCATGGGCGAGCCTATGAGTTAGTGAAGCAA
>Ga0335085_10001946_pt1 | contig 40573 bp, 38 predicted proteins | sample Lox_Sample_45_FD_206712 | JGI IMG/M metagenome (GOLD analysis project Ga0335085, IMG submission 206712) | Soil microbial communities from Loxahatchee National Wildlife Refuge, Florida, United States - Lox_Sample_4.5 | ecosystem: Environmental > Terrestrial > Soil > Wetlands | place: USA... | reverse complement strand
TGAGCGACGTGGGCGTCTTACCGCGCGAGCCTGCGTTTGAGATCAGCGGATTGGTGAAGTGGTTTGATTCGACCAAGGGTTACGGGTTCATAAAACCGTCAAGCATCGTGCAAGGCCTGCAGGGCGATGTGCTCTTGCACCAGACCTGCGTCCGCAATTCCGGCTTCAAGGCAGCCTACGAAGGCGCCACCGTTGTTTGCGAAGCGGTCAAAGGGCCGAAGGGTTTTCAGGCGCGCCGTCTCTTGTCGCTCGACAATTCGACGGCTACGCCACAGCAGACATCCCTGCAAAAGCCGACGCGCCAGACGCTCGAGCCGCGAGGTCCGGCGTTCGAAGCGACCGTGAAGTGGTTCAACCGCGGAAAAGGCTACGGGTTTGTATCCCGCGGACCCGACACGCCCGATGTGTTCGTCCATATGGAAACGTTGCGGCGATATGGCATCCGGGAATTGAAGCAGGGCCAGCGCGTGCGCGTTCGCACGGGCGAGGGGCCCAAGGGCGAACTGGCGGCCGAGATTACCATTCTCGACACCGACGCCTGAGCGATTGCCGATTGCGAGGCGGCTCGCTAAGAACCGCTCATGAAGGGATTGATGTCAGCGCTTGCGGGCATGTACCTCGCCGCCTTCGCGGCGACGAGCGCGCTTGCCCAGGCCCAGCCGACGCTCCCGCAGGTGCACCTGAGCATCGACACCAAAAAGGGTCCGGTAAAGTTTCTCGTCGAGGTGGCGTCGGACGACGCGTCGCGTGAGCGTGGCCTCATGTTCCGCACGCACATGGACAAGAATGCCGGGATGCTGTTCGAGTTTCCCGGCGACCAACCCGAGTCGTTCTGGATGAAGAACACGATCCTTCCCCTTGACCTTCTCTTCATCAAGCGGGACGGAACGATCTCGTCGATTTCGGCCAATGCGAAGCCTTATTCGCTGGATACCATAAACTCCGTCGAGCCGGTTCGTGCCGTACTCGAACTCAATGCGGGCCGTGCCGCCGCGCTCGGAATCCACCCCGGCCAGAAAGCCCATGCGGCGTTCTTCGGAAATTTGCCCGCTTCCAAATAGCTCGCAGGCGCGCGGGAACGGTTGGCTCGGCCGCACGATTTGTGACAACGTTTGCATTGCAACTCGGGACATGACGCATGCCGAAGTGGGTTTACAGCTTTGGTGCGAAGGGCGCTGAGGGTCGCGCCGAAATGCGCGATCTGCTCGGAGGCAAGGGTGCGAATCTCGCCGAGATGAGCAATCTCGGCCTGCGTGTTCCGCCCGGATTTACGATCACGACCGAGGCCTGCGCCTATCACTATGCGAACAACGGCCGCCTGCCATCGGATCTGAAACAAGCCGTCGACACGGCGCTCGCAACCCTTGGCAGCGAGACAAGCGGGCGGTTTGGCGATCCGCAAAACCCGCTCTTGGTGTCGGTCCGGTCGGGCGCGCGCGCGTCCATGCCGGGCATGATGGATACGGTCCTGAATTTGGGTCTGAACACCGCGACCGCGGACGGGCTCGCGAATATCACGAAAAATCCCCGTTTCGCCTACGACTCCTATCGCCGTTTCGTACAGATGTACGCCAACGTTGTCCTGGATATGGAGCATTCGCAGTTCGAGGAGATCCTCGACAATGAAAAGGAGAGCAAGGGCGTTGAGCTGGACACGGAACTCGACGCCGATGATCTGCGGCGCATCGCCGAGCTGTTCAAGGCACAGGTGCGCAAGGAATTGGGAAAACCGTTTCCGGATGACGTGAACGAGCAGCTGTGGGGTGCGATCGGTGCAGTCTTCGGGTCATGGCAAGCTCCGCGGGCCAAGACATATCGCAAGCTGAACAACATTCCCGAGGATTGGGGGACTGCAGTCAATGTGCAGGCGATGGTGTTCGGCAATCGCGGCGACAACAGTGCGACCGGCGTTGCTTTCACCCGCGATCCGTCCACGGGGGAGAAAATCCTCTACGGGGAGTTCCTCGTCAATGCGCAGGGTGAGGACGTCGTGGCCGGCATCCGGACGCCGCAGCCGGTTTCCAATGCTGCGCGGGAACGCCAGAAGAGCAAGCGTCCGTCGCTCGAGCAGGTGATGCCGGCCGCTTATGCCGAGCTTCGACAGATTTGCAGCAAGCTGGAGGCGCATTTCCGCGACATGCAGGATGTCGAGTTCACCATCCAGGATGGCGCGCTCTACATGCTTCAGACGCGATCTGGAAAACGCACGGCGGAAGCAGCGCTGAAGATCGCGGTCGATATGGTCGCGGAAGGATTGATCGACAAGAACACGGCCATTGCGCGGGTTGACCCGGCGGCCCTTGATCAGCTGCTTCATCCAACGCTTGATCCGAACGCGCAGAAAGAAGTCATAGCCACCGGGCTCGGCGCGTCGCCTGGCGCCGCCACCGGCGAGATCGTGTTCACGGCGGATGAAGCGGAAAAGCTTGCCGCGAGCAGCCATGCCGTGATCCTCGTGCGAAACGAGACGAGCCCCGAAGATATCCATGGCATGCATGCGGCGCGTGGAATCCTCACGGCGCGCGGCGGCATGACGAGCCATGCCGCTGTCGTCGCGCGCGGAATGGGCAGGCCCTGTGTTTGCGGCGCCGGAATGTTGAAGATCGACGCGAACAAGGGAACACTGACGGCTGGCGGTCTCATACTTTCGCGCGGCGATATCATCACCATCGATGGCGCCAGTGGGCAGGTCTACAAGGGCAGCGTTCCCACGCGACAACCCGAGCTCACCGGCGATTTCGGAACATTGATGAGCTGGGCGGATTCGATCCGCACGCTCAAGGTTCGCACCAACGCGGACACGCCGTCGGATGCGGCGACGGCGCGAAAGTTCGGTGCCGAAGGTATCGGGCTCTGCCGCACCGAGCACATGTTCTTTGAAGCCGGCCGCATCATCGCGGTGCGCCAGATGATTCTGGCCGATGACGAAGCGTCGCGCCGCGCCGCCCTCGACAAATTGCTGCCGATGCAGCGCGGCGACTTCGAGGGCATCTTCAAGGCGATGGACGGGTTGCCCGTCACCATCCGGCTGCTCGATCCGCCGCTGCACGAATTCCTGCCGCAAGGCGACGAAGAGATTGCCGACCTTGCCCGCGCTGCCGGTTCGACGCCGGCCAAGCTTCGTGCGCGCGCCATCGCTTTGCATGAGACCAACCCCATGCTGGGTCATCGTGGCTGCCGTCTCGGCATCACGTTTCCGGAAATCTACGAGATGCAGGCGCGCGCGATTTTCGAGGCGGCGCTGAACACGGAAGCGGCAGGCCACGCGCCGGTGCGGCTCGAAATCATGATTCCGCTGGTTGGATTCAAGTCGGAGCTCGATTTCCTGAAGGCAAGGATTGAGGGTGTGGCGGAAGCCATCCGCAAGGAACGCGGCAAGATTCCAAGCTATCTGATCGGCACGATGATCGAATTGCCGCGCGCCGCCTTGCGCGCCGCCGAGATCGCGGAGAGCGCACAGTTCTTTTCATTCGGCACCAACGATCTGACCCAGACAACGATGGGATTAAGCCGCGACGATGCAGGAAGCTTCCTGTCCGAATATCTGAGCAAGGGCCTCATCAAGCGCGATCCGTTCACGTCACTCGACGTGGATGGTGTCGGAGAGCTTGTGCGCATTGCAGCGGAGCGTGGCCGCAAAGCCCGCAAAGATCTCAAACTCGGCATTTGCGGAGAACACGGCGGCGATCCGGATTCGATTCGCTTCTGCCATGCGGCGAGGCTCGATTACGTATCGTGTTCACCATTTCGCGTGCCCATTGCACGCCTCGCAGCTGCGCAAGCGGTGCTCCTAAAAGAGCATGATCTAGATTAATAAACGTCGTTATCCGTGTACTGAGCATCCTTGTTTTCATTGAAATTTCTTACGATCAGTGACTCAGTGTCACGATCGCGACACTTTTAATTTGACGATTCGCAATTTAGCGGGCAACAACGCGCCACCGCTTGGGGGATGGCGGCTATCGATCGGACCTAAACGAGCCAACGTAAAAATCCGAAACGAAAGTCAAAGAGTCCCAATGACCCAAAAATATAGTGACGCGTTGCGCCGCGCTGACTGCGCCCTTGCGGGCGCAATTTTTCTGAGCCTTTCAACCGTTGCGGCGTCTGCCGCATTGAGCCCAGACTCAGAGAACGTTGTAGTGACGACAAAGGTTCTGCCTATTGTCCAAAAGGCTGCTGTGGCTGATGTCGCGCCCGTCGCGCCGGACATTATGCCAGTGCCGCGCCCGCAGCCCTATGTCCGTATGCGGATTGAATTAGCATTGGAAAACTTTGCAAATGAGGCCGGTTGCCTCGCGGAAGCCATGTATTACGAAGCGCGGGGCGAAGGTGTGGCTGGGGAGAAGGCCATTGCTGAAGTGGTCGTGCGCCGTGCGGAACGCCCGGGATTCCCCCACACCATTTGCGGTGTGGTGCATCAGGGCGAAGACAGCGCCTGTCAGTTCTCGTTCGTCTGCGACGGCGCCATGGAGCGTCCGAAAGACTCGGCCGACTGGAACCGCGCAGTCAGCCTCTCGACCAGGATCCTCACGGGCTCACTGCCGTTGTTGAATGCCACGAACGGCGCGATTGCGTTTCATGCCGTGAACGTCCAGCCGGACTGGCCGGGATTGGTGCGCACGGTGCAGATCGGCAACCATGTGTTCTACCGGCGGCCGGGCCGCGCGCACTCGATCTAGCGGCGTTCAGAAATCCAGTCCGACATCGAGATTGGGTGCGCTGTGGGTGATGGCGCCCGATGAGATGTAATCGACTCCGGTTTCGGCGATCGCTCGCACGGTCGCCAGCGTGACATTGCCGGAGGCCTCAAGCGTTGCCCGTCCGTCTGCGGCCGACACCGCGTGCTTAAGGTCGGCAAGCGAGAAATTGTCCAGCAGAATTGTATCGACGCCGAGGGCCAGCGCTTCCTCGAGCTGGGCAAGCGTGTCGACTTCCACTTCAATGCGCAGCATGTGGGAGGCCCCGGCACGGGCGCGGTCGACAGCGGCCCGCAATCCACCTGCTGCGGCAATGTGGTTGTCCTTGATGAGAACGGCATCGTCGAGGCCGAAGCGGTGATTGAAGCCGCCGCCGCAGCGCACGGCATATTTCTCGAGAACACGAAGGCCAGGCGTCGTCTTGCGCGTGCACACGATGCGCGCCTTTGTCCCGGCAACAGCATCGACCAGGGCGCGTGTTGCCGTGGCAATGCCGGAGAGATGGCCGAGGAAATTCAGCGCCACGCGTTCGCCGGTCAGCAATGCGCGGGCAGGGCCATCGATCTTCGCAAGTAGGGCTCCCTCGCGAACCTTCGTGCCATCAGGCACCTCGCAATGAAACGCGACGGCTGGATCGACAAGCCGGAAAGCGCACTCGGCAGCGATCATGCCGGAGATGGTTCCTGCTTTGCGGGCAACCAGGCGTGCCGTCAATCGCTGCTGTGCCGGAACAATCAGATCGGTGGTGATGTCGCCTGCGCGGCCGAGATCTTCGAGCAATGCGTTGCGCACGACCGGCTCGAAGAGCAGGGGCGACGGCGGTCGTGTCTCAGGCAACGCCAGCATCATCGTGACAGGTTGTACGCCTCGCTGGCGTCCTGCGCTCCCATCGCTCCGAGCGAATCGGTCAGCGTGAGCCTCGACCGTGCGGATCCGTCCTGCGATTGAGGATAATCGGTGCGGAAGTGGGCGCCGCGGCTTTCGTGCCGTCGCAGGGCGGCAACGGTCACCAGCCGTGCGGTGGCCGTCATGTTGAGAAGCGCGGGCTCGCCGTTGGCGGCGCGTTCGACACGCGCAATCGTTTCGAAGGCGCGCCGCAGGCCTTGCTCCTCACGCTCAAGCCCGACATCTCGCGACATCGCTTCCCGAAGTGCCTGGGGAGCGACCGGTGCGGCAGAGAGCTTTGGCCCCGGCGGCGGCGTAGAGGCTGAAACACAGCCGGTGTTTCGAATGTCTTCGGCTGCGCGCGCCCCGAACACCACCGCTTCGAGCAGGGAGTTCGAGGCGAGGCGGTTGGCGCCGTGCAGTCCCGTCGAAGCGCATTCGCCTACGGCCCACAGGCCGGGCAGGCTGGAGCGCGCGCGCTCGTCCGTCGCAATGCCGCCCATGTGGTAGTGCGCGGCCGGCGCAACCGGAATGGGAGCACTTGCGGGATCGATGCCGGCGGATTGGCACGCCGCGAACACCGTCGGGAAGCGGTCGGCGAATGCTGTGCCGAGGGCGGAACGGCAATCGAGGAACACGCGACGGCCATTCGCGATCTCGCGATGAATGGCGCGCGCCACCACGTCGCGTGGCGCGAGCTCGGCATTGGAATGCACCGAAGGCATGAATCTGCGGCCTGTCTCGTCGATCAGGGTCGCACCAGCCCCGCGCAGGGCTTCCGTCGCCAGCGGCGCCGGATCGCGGCCGATGGCGATGGCGGTGGGGTGAAACTGGACAAACTCGGCATCGGCGATCGCAGCACCGGCGCGCGCCGCCATGCCGAGACCCTGGCCGGTCGACTCCGCCGGATTGGTCGTCACCGCGAACAGGGCGCCGATGCCGCCGGTCGCGAGTACGACGGCGCGGCTGCGGAAGAGGACAAGACGCGTCGCATTGCCGGAGCCGTGGCGCGCGAACACGCCCGCCACGCGGCCGTTCTCGATAGCCAATTCGATCGCCTGAAATCCTTCCGCGAAGGAGATGGAAGATGTTGTGCGAGCGCGTTCGGCGAGCACGCGGGAAATTTCGGCGCCGGCCTGGTCGCCCCTCACATGGACGATGCGTGGATGGGAATGCGCCGCCTCGAGGCCGACGGCGAGCGATCCATCGGGATGGCGGTCGAACGGCGCGCCATAGGCGACGAGATCGTCGATCCGCGCCGCCGCGTCGCGCGCCACCATTTCAACGACATGCGGATCGCAGAGACCGGCGCCTGCACGGATCGTGTCGGCAGCGTGGGATTGCCAGCTGTCATCCTTGCCGACCGCCGCGGCAATGCCGCCTTGCGCCCATGCGCTGGAGCCCGAAGCGCCAGGGCGAGATGCCGACAAAACAAGGGCAGGAAACGGCGACAGCTTCAGGGCCGTGAACAACCCCGCAATGCCGCCGCCGACGATCAGCGCGCCAGGACATTGAATGACGTTGTCGGCGCGCACGGCCTTATGCCGCCGCCCGCCGCGCCGGAGCGCCGACAGCGAGCATCCGCTCGACGGCCGCGCGTGCGCGCACGGCCACGGCCGGATCGACCGTCACTTCGTAGGTCATGGTCTGCAACGAATGGAGGATGCCGGGCAGCGTGATGCGCTTCATGTGCGGGCAGAGATTGCAGGGACGCACGAATTCGGTGTCGGGAAACTCGACCGCCACATTGTCGCTCATCGAGCATTCGGTGACCATCACGACGCGCGCGGGCTTGCGGGCGCCGACATAGTGGATCATCGCCGATGTGGAACCGGCGAAATCGGCTTCCGCAACCACCTCCGGGGGGCATTCCGGATGCGCAAGCACCACGACGCCGGGATTGGCTTCGCGATAGTTGCGGATGTCGGCGGCGCTGAAGCGCTCGTGGACCTCGCAGCGGCCCTTCCAGGCAATGATTTTCACGCGGGTCTGCTTGGCCACATTCTGCGCGAGATATTCGTCCGGGATCATGATGACGGTATCGACCCGCCACTCGTGGGCGATGTCTTCAACGACGGCAACCGCGTTGGACGATGTGCAACACACGTCGCTTTCGGCCTTCACTTCGGCGGATGTGTTCACATAGGTCACGACCGGCAGGCCCGGATATTTCTGCTTGAGAAGCCGCACATCGGCGCCGGTCACGGAAGCCGCCAGTGAGCATCCCGCTCGCAAATCCGGGATGAGAACCGTCTTCTGCGGCGAAAGGACCTTGGAGGTCTCGGCCATGAAGTGGACGCCGGCCTGAACGATCAGGGAGGCATCGGTCTTCGCCGCCTCACGCGCCAGCTGAAGCGAGTCACCCACGAAGTCCGCCACGCAGTGGAAGATCTCGGGCGTCATGTAATTGTGGCCGAGGATGACGGCGTGCTTTTCACGCTTGAGATCGTTGATCGCCTTCACGTAGGGCGCATGGACTGCCCATTCAATTTCCGGAACGACATGCGCCACTTTCTCGTAAAGGCCGCGCGTGGCGCGCGCCACGTCCGGAGTGAAGGGAAGGACCTGTCCTCGGTCGCCAAGCTGGACGTTCATCGCGAGCCTCCGTGTTATGCTCGTTATGAGTATAATATGGTCCAAAAATACCGGCCTTCAAGGCCGTGAGGTTATGCTAGCCCTGAGCATAAATTAGTCAAGGCTATTCCACCGATCCCCGAAACATCATTTTCATTCGCCAGAAAGTGTGTAAATTCAAAAGCCTAGTGCGAGGGGGCCCATGACGAGAACCGGCAAGAGTCTGGCCGCAGCTTGCGGCTTGGTAACTTTGGCGGCCGTTGGGTGCCCCGCTGAGGCCGGGGCACCGCTGCAGCTTTCGGGCATTCTGGGCGGCGGCTATTCCAACTTTACGACCCCGGGCGGCGACACCACGTCGTGGAACGGGCGTGCGTCCGCGAATTTCATGATCAGCGATCCTGGCATCAACGTGCAGGGCAATTTCGCCGACGCCCAGCTGAACTACCCGGGCAAATCGGGCGGCGGCCAAAGCCTGCCGAGTTACGGCGGTGACGTCTATTGGCGCGACTATGCCGGCACGTTCGGGGTAAACGTCACCGCCTTGCGCTTTCCGCACGGAAGCTCGACCGAGATCGGCTATGGGTTCTTCGGCGAGGGCTACATCCTGCCGATGCTGACACTACGGGTGAAGGCTGGTCAGGTTGCTGGCGATATCCGCGCTCAGTACCTGTCCGCCGGCGGCATCGTTTACCCGTTCCGCAGCATTGCCCTCAACGCGGACCTGAACTACGGCAAGATCAATCATGGCGGCCCGACGATGCGCGATGCGCAACTTGGTGCCGAGTTCATGCCACTGCCGTATGTTCCGGTGAGCCTGCGCCTTGGATACGACTTCGAGAAGCTCAATCAGTTCCACGACCACATCAATGTGCTGTCGGTGGGCTTGAGGTTCTATTTCGGCGGTGGCGGCAAGGATAACTCGCTGCGTTCCTACCAACGCAACGGAATCGTCACCTGGGACGGCCCGCCCGAGACGCTGCAGGGCCTGACGTTCTAAGGCTCGATACTTTTACGCCTAGACCCCGGTGCGTCTTGCGCCCAGGCGCACGCCGGGTGCGCGCCGCTCGCCGAGAACTTCGCGGCGAAAGCGGAACAATTCCGCCGGCCGGCCGCGTCCCGTGCGTGTGAACTTACCCGTTCCTTCCACCAGTCCCTGACCTTCGACAAGTCTGCGGAAGTTCTGCTTGTGCAGTTGATTTCCGGAGATCGCCTCCACAGTCTTCTGCAAATCGAGTAATGTGAACGTCGCCGGCATCAGCTCGAACACAACGGGACGGTACTTCATCTTGCCGCGCAAGCGTGAAATGGCGGTCGCGAGGATCCGGCGATGATCGAACGCCATGGTGAAGCCAAGAGCGGGATGAGGCATCGCCGCTTTGTCCTGCACGCGGCCATCATGCAGTGCCTCATCCACGAGGCCGGCTTCGTACAGCAGCTCGTAGCGTTCGAGCACGCGTTCCTCGTCCCAATGCAATCCATCAAGGCCAAAACAGATACGTACGCGAGAACGGCGCTGGTCGGCCTGATGGGAGTCGTTCGATTTCTTCACGAAGGCGCGCAGCGCGGGGACGATGACGGCATCGATAATCTCAGGCTTGGATGAGCGCCAGTCCTCCCAGGGAAAATAGCGGTACCACTCGCCCCATCGCGTGTCGGGCGCCTTCAATTCACCGGTTGCCCGCGTCAATGCAAGGTAACCGACCGACACGACCCGCGAGCCTTCGCCCGGTCCCTGAACGTGCCTGCCACGGTCGCCGAACGTGTAGAGTTGCTCGGCGTATTCGAATTCCAGGTAGGTCTGCTCTTTCACCCATGTGCGCAGACCGCTTTCCAGGGTGCGGTGGCGCAGCGGATCGAACGGACCAAACGGCAGGGCATCACGTGAATCCGGGTGGTGGACAACGAGCACTTGAGGCTTGTCATCGGCGATGGAAACGATGGCCGCCGACAACCCGATTTCAACGGGATGTTGCATCGCCTGGGCGGCCGGTGTCAGAGGAGTTATCGAGGCAGCCTTGGCCATGGCTCACCCGCCGGACGCCAAGTCATCGAGAGACAGGGGAAGTTCGACGCATGTCCCTTCGGCCACGATGATTCCGCGCCCGATCTCCTCGACAGCCGAAACCATCCGGCCCTCGCGTCGGAGTGCGTCGTCCGCGAGCTGGACCATGAGCCGGTTCGGATAGGCATGTGGAGCGCGTGCGCGGATCGCGCGCGCGATCTCGAGTTCGCGACCCGGTTCCAGCTTGTCGCACAGGAGGGTGAAAGCGGCCGCCATGGAACGGCTGATGCCGGCCCAGCAATGCACAAGCATCGGCGCCTCCGCGTTCCATCCGCGCCCGAACGCAACAAGCCGGTCGATGTGGTCGGCTGAGGGCGCGCTGTCGCTCAGGAACGCCTCGCTGACGTCCTCGAGCGGGAGGCGCAAATGCCGGTCGGGATGGATTCCGCTCCACGCGGGGATCATGTGCTCGGGCGACAGCAGCGTCACCATGTGCGACGGCTGGTATCTCCGGATGGAGAAATCGATGGCAGAAAGCGGCGTGACGAGAATCATTGCGGCGGAATACTCCCCAACCGTGAGTAGCCGAAACGGATGGCGGAATGAAGGCTGCGCTATTTGCTGAGGCGGCGAAATCGTTCGAGGTAGCGCGCCTGGGCTTCGTCCGTCGGCAGCGGGATGAGCTTCGGCCGCTTGAGGCCTGCAGGCGGCGTGCCGAAAAAACGCCGCGCCTCGTCAGGATCGAAACCGGCAAGCTGGGTTGCCTCCCAATAGGCGGAAATCCGGTCTGCCTTTTTGAGAAGTGCGACCAGGTCTTTTGGCGGGCGCGCCGGCAGTCCGAAGCGCAAATGAATGGCACCGAGCAACCGCAATTCCAGGTCCTTGTAGTCGATGCCGACCGCCGCCTTGAACGGGCTGATCAGATCGCCGATCACATATTCCGGCGCATCGTGCAGCAGCGCCATCAACCGGGCATCGCGCGTGATGGAGGCGAGATCGGCGGTGATGCTTTCAACGAGAAGGCAATGCTGGGCTACGGAAAAGGCGTGATCGCCGATTGTCTGTCCGTTCCAGCGGGCCACGCGCGCCAGACCATGCGCGATGTCCTCGATTTCGATATCGAGCGGCGAGGGATCGAGCAGATCGAGCCGGCGGCCGCTCAACATGCGCTGCCAGGCGCGAGCCTTGGTCCTGGTGTTGGCTGTCACGAAATTGCCTCACAAATCGTGCGCGATTTACCTAATTCGCAAGCGTTTCGCGAGGCTCTCTGCCGGAAATGGAGAACCTTGCTATAGTCGCGTTAACAACTGTGGCCTTGGCCACAAGGGCGTTTGGGGTGTGGGGTTATGGCCGTCAAGCCGCTTGTTGCGGATCGCTTGTGCGTGAGAACCGATCCGGCCCGGCTGCCGTTCGACACGACGGCCAATTTGCCTGAGGCGAACGGTCCGGTCGGCCAGGACCGGGCCATGCGGGCGCTGGCCTTCGGCGCACAGATGACCCAGGCCGGCTACAACATCTTTGTCACCGGTCCCCAGGGCAGCGGCCGCCGCAGCGCGATCGAGCGCGCGCTTGCCAGGACCGCCGCAACCATGCCGACGCCGCCGGACTGGTGCTACGTGCACAATTTCACGGCGTCGCATCGGCCGTGGCCTCTGAAATTTCCCGCCGGCAAGGGAGCGGCCTTCAAGGCCGCGATGCGCGATTTTGTCGATGCGCTCCGCGACAGCATGACGAAGCTCTTCGACAGCGACGAATATCGCAAGCGTCGGGGCGTTATCGAAGAAGAATTCCGGACGCAGGTCGATCGCACCCTGGACCAGCTCAGGCACACTGCCGAGGCCCAGGGTCTTGCGCTCGTTGAGCGCGACGGACAATTCGATTTCGCGCCGCAGCGCGACGGTCTTGCGATTTCCGACGCGGATTTCCGCCGCCTTCCGAAATCAGAACGCGACCGGCTTTCGACCCGTTCGCGCGATCTCCACGGCGATCTCGAAAAGGCCATGGATGCCGTTGAGCGGTTGCGGTCTGTCGCGCTTGACCGGGTCCATGCGCTTGATCGCGAACTGGGCGAGCGTCTCGTCCGCAATCTGCTGACGCCTTTGTCGCAGCGTTACGGCAGCAATGGCGAAGCGCATCGCTACATCGAGTCGCTGTTTCAGGATGTTGTCGCCCATCTGGACGCCCTGCAAAGCGACGTGCGCGGGCAGGACGAGGAACGCGAAGCACAGTTCCCGTTCCACCGCTATGAAGTGAATTTGCTGGTCGACAATTCCGGACTGAAGGGCGCGCCGGTCGTGCACCTTCCGCTGCCGTCGCTGTCCAGCCTGGTCGGCAAGGTCGAACACGTGCCGCTGCTGGTGACGGTGATCACCGATTTCATGTTCATTCGGCCCGGCTCCTTGCACAAGGCCAATGGCGGCTTCCTGTTGATCGATGCGCTCGACCTGCTGCAGCAGGACGTATCGTGGGAAACGTTGAAGCGCGCGTTGCGGGAGCGCGTGATCAAGATCCAGAACCTCGCGGAAATTCTGGACCGCAGCCAAACGGTCACCATTCAGCCGGAGCCCATCCCGCTGGATGCGAAGATCGTGCTGTTCGGCGAACCGTGGCTGTTCCATCGCCTGCGTGAACTCGATCCGGATTTTGCAGAGCTGTTCAAGGTCCAGGCGGACTTTGCGTCCACCGCGGATCGCAGCGATGAGAATTGCGGTTCGATGCTGAAGGTGCTTGCCGGCGTCGCTCGCACCGACGGACTGAAGCAGATGGATCGCTCAGGCGCGGCGCGTTTGTTGGATCATGCCGCCCGCATGGCGGGTGATGCGGAGAAGATCTCCGTGCGCACATCGCGCCTGGCCGATCTGCTGCGTGAATCCGACCACTTTGCTGCCCAGGGTGGCCGTTCGCTTGTTTCCGCAAATGACGTGTCGGCAGCGATTGCGGCGCGCGAGGACCGGTCGGGCCGCCTCAAGGCCCTTGAGCAGGAACTGATCAAGCGCCGCATCGTCCTGATCGATACCGAAGGCGCGAGGCCGGGGCAGGTCAACGGCCTGACTGTGCTGACCGCAGGCGGCTTCTCGTTCGGGATGCCGGCGCGGATTACGGCGCGGGTGCGACCCGGCCGTGGGCACGGCCATGGCGACGTCCTCGATATCGAGCGCCAGGCCGACTACGGCGGTCCGTCCCATACCAAGGGCGTGCAAATCATCACAGGCTATCTCAATGGACAATATGCGGGGAGACGGCCGTTGTCGTTGTCGGCCAGTCTCGCCTTCGAACAATCCTACGGTCCCATTGATGGCGACAGCGCATCCGCTGCCGAATTGCTGGCCCTGCTTTCGGCAATTGCCGAGGTGCCGCTGCGGCAAGGAATTGCCGTCACGGGTTCCATCAACCAGCACGGCATCATCCAGCCGGTGGGCGGTGTGAACGAGAAGATCGAAGGATTTTTCGACGTCTGCGCAACGCGCGGCTTCGCCAAAGGAAATGGCGTGATCATTCCCAAAGCCAATGTCGTCAATCTGATGCTGCGGGATGATGTCGTTGCGGCCGCTCGCAACGGAAAGTTCGCGGTCTACGCCGTCGAGACGATCGACGAGGCGATCGAAATCCTTTCCGGTCTGAGGGCGGGATCGCGGCGTTCCGGTGGGAATTTCCCGCGTGGCAGTTTCAACCGCCGCGTTGCCGATCAACTCACGTACTTCGCCCGACCGAGACTTCTGCGTCCGATCCGCCTGGACGGCTGGTGGCCGTTCTAGGCCGTCAGAAAAACCAGAACCGCAGGCACACGAGGATCAGGACGGCCGCGAGCGCAACGCGGACCGCGGTATCGGACGCGCGCGCCGACACCATGCTCATCACGATGATCGCGGGGATCGATCCCGCCAACAGGGACGACAGGATGTGCAGATTGATCGATCCCAGGACCGAATGCCCAAGTCCGGCCACCAAGGTCAGCGGCACAGCATGGGCGATGTCCGAACCGACGATGCGGCGCGACTCCAGCTTCGGATAGAGCATCACCAGCGCCGTCACGCCGATGGCGCCAGCCCCGACAGAGGACAGCGTCACCAGCACGCCGAGCAGGACACCCGTCATGACGGTTAGCCGGAAGACGGTCTTCGCCGGAATTTCGCCGACATGGGCGTCGTACCAGCGCAGCAGGGGCTTGCGGAACAAGAGCGACGCAGCCGTAAACAGCAGCGCCACACCCAGAACACGCGTGATCAGGGTCTTCGTGGTCGCGCTGTCGATCTTGAGCCAATAGAGGAGGGCGATGGTCAGGGCCGTTGCCGGAATGCTGCCGAGCGCGAGACGACCGACAATCCGCCAGTCGATGGTCCTGTTGTAGCCGTGAACAAGCGAGCCGCCGGTTTTCGTAACTGACGCATAGATCAGGTCGGTGCCGACTGCCGTCGCGGGATTGACGTGGAACAGCAGGATCAGCAGCGGTGTCATCAGCGAGCCGCCACCGACGCCCGTCATGCCGACGAGCCCGCCGACCAGAACGCCGGAAAGCACATAAAGAGGATCGAGCGTTTGCAGGAAGGCCCACATGGAAAATCTCTGATTGCGTGAATGGGACTACGCGGCGGCAGACGGCAATCGGATTCTCATGAAAGCTGCCCCTTGCGATGCCAGAACAGGCGAAAGCAACGCTAGCACGGGGGTTTCGTCTCTCCAATGCCTTCAAGTTCGGGCTAATTGAGCTTCCGCACGACGACACTGCCCGCCGTATAGCCGGCACCGAATGAGCAGAGGTGGCCCAGATCGCCCTTCTTGAGATCGCGGCTGAACTGATGGAAGGCGATGATCGATCCGGCGGAACTTGTGTTGCCGTATTCTTCGAGCACGTTCGGCGCCTGGCCGGGCGCCGGATCATGGCCGAGCACCTTGCGCGCGATCAGGTCGTTCATGTTGATGTTGGCCTGATGCAGCCACAGACGCTTGAGTTGGGACGGTGCGATATTCAATTCGGCGAGGTGGCCCAGCATGAAGTCCGCCACCATCGGCACGACCTCCTTGAACACCTTGCGGCCCTTCTGCGTGATGAGTTTGTCCGGCGCGCCTATCGTTTCCGGCGTGAACCGGTTCATCGGGCCGAAATTGTTGCGGATGTTATTCGAGAATTCCGATTTCAACTTCGTTCCGACAATCTCCCACGCATTGTCGCCGTCGGCGTGCTGGGCGCGCTCGACGACACATGCCGTGGCCGCATCGCCAAAGATGAAATGGGTTTCGCGATCGCGCAGATTGAGGTGACTCGTGCAGATTTCCGGATTGATGCACAGTACGGCGGCCGCCTGGCCCTGGCAGATCAGTCCGGCCGCGGTCTGGATCCCGAACGTGGCCGACGAGCATCCGGCCAGCATGTCGAACCCGAAGCCCTCGATGCCGAGCTGGTTCTGAACCTCGATGGCGATTTGCGGATAGGGCCGCTGCATGATCGACGCGGCCACCACCACGCCATCGATGTCTTTCGGCGTGCGGTGGGCGGCTTCCAGCGCCTGCCGCGCAGCCGCCACGGCAAGCTCGGCCGAAAGCGAAACCTCTTCGTTCGTGCGCTCGGGAAGCCGCGGGCACATGGTGCGCGCATCAAGCATTCCATCGCGAGTCACCACATGACGGCGGCGGATGCCGGACGCCTTCACGATGAATTCGTCGCTTGATTTCAGGATAGCGTGCGCGGTCCCGGCGGCAATCTGGTCGGCAAGGTCGGCATTGTGGTGCCGGGCATATTCGTTATACGCCTCCACCAGTTCCGCATTGCTGATCGTGTCAGGCGGCACGTATAGCCCTGTGCCGCTGATCGCAATTCTGACCACGAAACGCCCTTCACTAGCCCGAAACGTCTAGGCTGACGGACAAGACCAGCAAAGGCAAGGGAAAGCGTGCCGCATTGTTCGCCTACGGACTGATCAAAAGTCACCTTTGGTAAAGAACGATGTTGGCGCCGATAGGCCTGTTGCCGTATGGGAAAATCCATGTCGGATTTGGCAATCGTGCTTTTTTCTGGCGGGCAGGATTCGACCGCCTGCCTCGCCTGGGCGCTCTCGCGTTTTGCGCGAGTGGAAACTGTGGGCTTCGTGTATGGCCAGCGCCACATCGCGGAGATGGAAGCGCGGCCCCAGATTCTCGAGGCCATGCGCAATCGATTTCCGCAATGGAAGGCCACACTCGGCGATGATCATGTGCTTTCGCTCGATGTCCTGAAACAGATCGGCGGGAGCGCGCTCACTGATAATCTGAAGATCGAGATCGGACAGCGCGGATTGCCCAACACGTTTGTTCCGGGCCGCAACGTGCTGTTTCTCACGGCGGCAGCCGCCTTGGCCTATCGGCGCGGCAGCCGCGATCTCGTCGCCGGCATGTGCGAGACGGACTATTCCGGATATCCCGACTGCCGCGACGCAACGATCAGAGCGACTGCGGAGGCGATCAGCCTTGGCATGGATACGCGCTTCACGATCCACACGCCGCTCATGTTTATCGACAAGGCGGCGACCTGGACCATGGCGGAAGAACTCGGCGGACGGGAGCTGGTCGATCTGATCGTCGAAGAAACAGTCACCTGCTATCTCGGCGACCGGACGCGACGGCATGCCTGGGGTTATGGGTGCGGGCGGTGCCCGGCGTGCAATTTGCGCGCACGCGGTTACGAAAAATACGTGAGTTCGCGATGAGCTACCAGGTCAAGGAAATCTACTACACGCTGCAAGGCGAGGGCGCACAAACCGGTCGCGCCGCGGTGTTCCTGCGCTTTGCCGGGTGCAATCTGTGGACGGGGCAGGAGAAGGATCGTGCTCGCGCGGTCTGCAAATTCTGCGACACGGACTTTGTCGGAACAAACGGTCCTGGCGGCGGCAGCTTTCGTGATGCCGGTGCGCTTGCCGATGCCGTGGCATCGCGCTGGCCGCGCGATGCGAAGGGCAAGCCGTACGTCGTGTGTACCGGCGGCGAGCCGCTGCTGCAGCTCGATGAACCGGCAATCGAATCGCTGCACAGCCGTGGCTTCGAGGTTGGGATCGAGAGCAATGGAACGCTGGAAGCCCCGCAAGGCATCGACTGGATTTGCGTCAGCCCCAAGGCGAATGCCGAACTCAGGCTCACGCGCGGCAATGAGCTGAAGCTCGTCTATCCGCAAGCCGATGCGCCGCCCGAGCGCTTCACGCATCTCGCTTTCGATAACTTTTTTCTTCAGCCGATGGATTCGCCGGAGCGCGATGCCAACACCCGCGCGGCCGTCGAATATTGCCGTGCGCATCCGCAATGGCGGTTGAGCCTTCAGACTCACAAGCTGCTCGGTATTCCGTAGTCAGAATCGCGTGATGAGCGAGTCGAGATCGGGCCGCGCGCGTTCCTCAAGTGGAACGGCCGCCTTGCCGATGTAGATATAGCCCGCGATGCGCTCGCCTTGTTGCAAACCCAATCCGGACAGGACGTTCGGATCGTACGCGCCCCACTCGGTAATCCAGTTTGCGACATATCCGAGGGCATGCGCCGCGATCACCATGGCCATGCAGGATGCGCCGGCCGACATCGTCTGTTCCCATTCCGGAATGGGTATGCCTTCGCGGACGCGGCTGACCACGCCGATCACCACAGGCGCGCGCAGGAAGCGGTTGCACTCCAGAGCAATCCGCTCGGAACTCGCCTCGGGATCGGACTTGCGCACGGACTCTGCGAGCAGCTCGCCCATCCGCGTGCGGCCTTCGCCTTCGAAGAGGATGAATCGCCAGGGCGCCAGCTTTCCATGATCCGGAACGCGGGCGCCCGCCGACAGAATTCTCCGCAGCTCCGCGGGCGACGGCCCTGGCCCCGTCATGGATTTTGCCGATCCGGATCGTCGCGAAAGGAGAAGATCGAGCGCGTCAGGCGCGGGTTTGTTGAAGGTCTGTTTGGTCATGAAGGGCCTGGAATACCACCTATGCGTTGTTTGTCGGGGCGCGATGCCCATGTCTTTAGGCCGAGAAGGCCGGGATCAAGAGCCCTGCAAGGCGGCGTTAAGATAGGGTTCTTTTGCCGGGTGCCAATTGTCGCCGCCATATTGTAGATTGAATAGGAAAGAGAGCGCCATGGCCGTCGTCGCCGAGAAGTTTGATTTCTGCGATCCCGTCTGGACCGCCTTGCGCGCCCAGGCGGAGGAGCTCACGCATAGCGAGCCTTCGCTCGCGAGCTTCGTACACGCTACCGTGTTGAAGCACGATCGTCTCGAGGACGCGCTGTCGTACCATCTTGCCAGCAAGCTCGGCACCGACGAGTTGAGCCCCATGCTTGCGCGTGAAATCTTCCAGGAGGCGCTCGTCGCCGATCCGCAAATCGGTGAAGCCGTCCGCGCCGACCTGTCGGCGATCTTCGAGCGCGATCCCGCCTGTCATTCCTATGTGCAGGCCTTCCTGTTCTTCAAGGGCTTTCATGCCTTGCAGTGCTATCGCATCGCGCACTGGATGTGGAATGCCGACCGCGACTGGCTCGCGTACTTCGTACAGAACCGGGTGTCGGAACTGTTCGCCGTGGACATTCATCCCGCCGCGCAGATCGGCCGCGGAATCTTCTTCGATCATGCGACGGGCATCGTGATCGGTGAGACAGCCGTGGTCGAAGATGACGTTTCGATGCTGCATGGCGTAACGCTGGGCGGCACGGGCAAGGAAAAGGGCGACCGTCATCCGAAGATCCGTCGCGGCGTGATGCTGTCGGTCGGCGCCAAGGTTCTCGGCAACATCGAAGTTGGCGAATTCTCCCGCGTGGGCGCCGGAAGCGTCGTGTTGAAGGACGTGCCGCCGCACACGACGGTTGCCGGGGTTCCGGCCAAGGTGATCGGACAGGCGGGCTCGGAGCGCCCGTCGCAAGAAATGAATCAATCGCTGGAATGCCCCGATTTCCAGATTTGATTGGACTCCTGGGACATCGTTTCCGCCTTGACCGGATCGTTCCCGCGTGCCAGTTCACGTGCCTCAACGGAGGATTTGAACCGTGACACGCAGCGAAATCTGGCGCCTGGAAAAATACCTCCGCAATCTCTTCCGCCTCGACACGATCACGATCGAGGAACGCACAAATCAGGCGGATTCCGTCGAGGTGCACGTTGCCGGCGAATTCATCGGCATCATCTTCCGCGATGAGGAAGACGGCGACATTTCCTACGCCTTCCAGATGGCAATCCTCGAGATGGATCTTCCGCCGGCGCCGGCCTCGCGCGCCTGACGCATTCGCCTACTTGTGCGTGAAGCCGTGCACGAGGTTCTCGACGCCATTGGCGATTTCGTCCCAGCGAGAAAGCTGCGTGCGCTTGAAGCGATAGCTCAGCGACAGATGATGCGGCAGCCGCACGTCACGCAGGCAGCTCGGACTGGGAACCGCGGGCGACGGCCGGTCGCAACGCAGCACCACCATCCGGCGTCCAAGATGGCCGACGAACAGGTCTTCGCCGCGATAGCCGGAATCCTCACGGAATGTGTATTGGGTCAGCGCGAAGGGACCAGGTTTGCCCTTGGGATCGGTCACGTAACCCAGATAGATGCGCTCGAACCGCTCGGCTTCGCCGAGATGGAACTTGTCTTCTCCGATCAGCATGTACACCACGGGCGAATCCGCGGCGTTGCCGGTGAAGGTCTTTCCCTCCCAGTCGCTGTAGCCGTGCAGGTCGGGCAAAGCCGCGTAGAGCGCGACTTCCTTCAGCGTGCCGCCCTGCCTGGCGCTTCGGAATACAAGATAGTTGGCCGGAATGGTGAAGGTCGTGCTGCCGACGGTCAGTGTGACGGGGTCGGCGCGCGAGGTTGGCGCAGGATGTTCTTCGATGAAGGAGGTGGGCGCCGGGGCCAGGTAGAACAACAGGAAGAGCGCGGACAGCGCCGCCGTCACCACGAACACGCCAAGAGGGATCAGCCAACCTGACCGGCCTTTGACCCCACCATCATATCCGTCCGTGGTCATTCCCCAGCGCCTGCGACTCGCGTGTTCAGCTTATCCAGAATTTTTGCGGCAGTTTGCGGGCGACAGGCCCGATCCAACGCCTTTGTGATCATTGGCCGAAAGTCGCACAGCAAAGCCTCATAGCTTGTGCCATGCTTGGTTTAGTCCCAAAAGGGGACAAATCTTAGCTGTCAGCCGCGGTTTCATCCGGCATACCCGGTGCATTTGACGGCAAAAGAGGGGATTTCGTGGTCATGCTGCACGATATGGTTGTCATCCTGTTTGCCATGACGGCAGGCTTCACCGCCTCCGGCATCGTGGCCAATCTCTACAGACTCGTTGTCGGAAGCCGCAAGGACAGCCTCAGCCGCGCGATCTATTACGCCACGATGGTCTTCGCCGGACCGAACGTGCTTTATGAGAATGCCGCCAAGGCACGACGGGAAAAGAGTTGCTCGCGGTCCGCGTTTTGGCTGGCCGCTGCGATCGCAGGCTACTGGAGCCTGGCTCTCGGTCTGTTCGTCCTGGAAGCAGCCCTCGCGCTCTGACCTCTACAATGCCGTCAGCATGCTGGCCACCAGTGGATGTCGCACGATGTCTGCGTCGCCCAGCCGGATGACGGAAATTTCCGGGACGGTCTCCAGGCGGGTCGCGACATCGCCGAGCCCCGACATGCCGGGCAGGAGGTCGGTCTGGTCCGGATCGCCGGTCAGGATCATGGTCGAGCGCCAGCCGAGACGTGTCAGCAGCATCTTGATCTGCGTGTAGGTGCAGTTCTGCGCCTCATCGATCACCACAAAGCAGTCGTTGAGCGTACGCCCGCGCATATACGCCACAGGCGCGATCTCGATGGCGCCGTCGGCCAGCAGCGACTTCAGCCGTTTGGTCCCGAGCCGCTCGGTGAGCGCATCGTAGAGCGGGCGCAGATAGGGCGCGAGTTTCTCGGTCAGGTCGCCGGGCAGGAACCCAAGACTTTCACCGGCTTCCACCGCCGGCCGCGAAAGAACGATCCGCGAGCACCGGTTCTGCTCCAGAGCCTCGACGGCCTTGGCGATGGCGATGTAGGTCTTGCCGGTGCCGGCGGGACCCAGGGCCAGCACGACCGAACACTGCTCGATGCAGTCGATCAGCCGCTGCTGCAGCGGGCTCATCGCCCGGATGTTCTTTACGTATTTGCGATCTCGAAGGTCTTCGTCGCGCGGACTCCAGCCGGGAGACGAGAAGAGAGGACGGACATTGTCTGTGTCGGACTCATAGTACTCGCGCGCTTTATGGCGCGTGGAACGCTTGGCCATTGGTGCTCCTGGTCAAGGATGATTTTGGCTGTTGTTGGCGTGCAGGGGAGCGAAGTTCCGCGTTGATGCGGAATGTAGAACCGGCCCCCGTCGGTTACGCTCAAAAGCCGCAAACCCGGCTACTCCCCGAGCGACTCAGTTGACGTGATCAAAGCGTAGTGCGTTTTTTGCGGGCCGTCTTGTCTCATCCGACTCGGTTTGAAGGAGTTTTTATGACCGCCTATTCGCTCGAAGGTGCCGGTCCGGAGTTTCCGGAAAGCGGCGACTACTGGATCGCGCCGAGTGCTGCCGTGATCGGGCGCGTCAGGCTCTTGCGCAATGCCAGCGTCTGGTTCGGCGCTGTGCTGCGCGGCGACAATGACTGGATCACGGTCGGCGAGAACTCCAACGTGCAGGACAATTCGGTCATCCATACTGATCCGGGTCAGCCGACCACGATCGGCGCCAACGTCACGGTCGGGCACAAGGTGATTCTGCATTCGACGACCATCGCGGACAATTCGCTCATCGGCATGGGCTCGACCTTGCTCAACAGGTCGAAGATCGGCTCGAACTGCATCATCGGCGCAAACACCCTGATCCCGGAGGGCAAGGAAATTCCGGACGGTTCGCTCGTGGTGGGTTCACCTGGACGTGTCGTGCGTACGCTGAAGGAGCACGAGATCGCGATGCTGAAGATTTCCGCCGATATCTATGTGAAGAACTACCAGCGCTTCCGCGCTTCGCTGAAGGCCTTCACCTAGCCGAAGGTGTGCGCCAATGCCGGAGAAACCTTGCTCCACACGCGGCGGACGCGCACTTCCTGCTCCGGGCTGTAATTGAACCACGCGATCTTGTCGTGGGTGGCATCGATCACGAACAGCAGATCGAGCTTGCCGAGCTTCTGCACGAGCAGATTGCGTACCACGGTGATCGACAGTTCCGTCGAAAGCACCCAGGTCTGCGGCGTGATCGCATAGGCTGGCCCGAGACTCAGAATTTCCTCTTCGAGACCGGAGATCGACCGTGACTTCATGTCGGCGACGATGACGTAGTGTGAGGGTTCTTCGGATGCTGTCTCGGCTTCGGTTCTTCCGAAAGAGGCGACGCTGCCTTGCGGTGCCGGCGATTGTGGCTCTTCGGCCGCAACGACCGGAGCGGACTGGGGCGCGGGTTCCGGTGCCGGCTGGGCCGCAAAGAACGGCGCCAGATCCGGGTCCTGCGCCGCCGGCCCGAAGGGGCCGCCGTCGCGCGCGATCAGCGAATGGGGGACAAGGCGGCCTTCATTGGCGAAGCCTTCCATCTGGGCAGCCGTAAACGGGCCGTAGGTGCGGCCGCCGACGCTTACGATCCAGTTTTGAGGCATCAGACGAGGATCCGGCTCAGTCCATTCCTGTCCCAAGTTAGATTCAAATGGTTACCCAACGTTTGAATTTGGGATATCCCGGCCTTTCCTGCGCGAAATTAATGCGGTTTCACGCTGCAGCGCTTGGCGGGGGTTAAGATATCGGTAATCTCCCGCTCCCACCTCGTGCCCAGAAAGCCCCCATGAACGCTCTGTCGAAGGCCGCAATCCTCCTGCTCGTCGTGCTCACCGCTGCTGCTTGCCAGAAGGGCAGTGCCGCAGGCGCACCGAAGCCTGCATCTCATGCGGCCGCTGTGTCGCCCGGTCCAATTCCGCTCGGCATGCTGCCGCGGACGGTCGTTCCGCAGCATTACCGGCTCGCCTTCATCATCGATCCGACAAAAGACCGGTTCTCCGGCCACACGGAGATCGACGTTCAGGTCAGCAAGCCGGTGGGCGCGTTCTACATGCACGGCCTCGACCTGCGTGTCGGCAAGCTTGTGGCGCGGACTGCGGCCGGAAAATCGATCGCCGGAACCTACAAGCAGGTGGACGATTCCGGCGTGGCGCTGGTGACCTTCGCGAGCCCGCTGCCGGCCGGCAAGGCGATGCTGGTGTTCGACTATGATGCGCCGTTCGGCCAGTCGCTCGCCGGACTCTACAAGGTGGTCGATGCGGGCGACGCCTATGCCTTCACGCAGTTCGAGGACATCGATGCGCGACGGGCCTATCCCTCCTTCGACGAGCCGGGCTTCAAGACCCCGTTCGACATCACGATCACGGCGCCGGCAAGCGACAAGGTGATCGCCAACACGCCGGAGACATCTGTTGCCGCCGCGGCCAACGGAATGCAGAAGCACGTCTTCCTGCGGACCATGCCGTTGCCGACCTATCTGATTGCGATGGCAGTTGGCCCGCTCGACATCGTCGATGCGGGCTCCGTACCCCCGAACAAGTATCGCGATCATCCGCTGCCGTTGCGCGGCGTGGCCGCCCGCGGCATGGGTGGCAAGCTCAAATACGCGCTGTCGCTGACGCCGGCCATTGTCACCGCACTCGAGAACTACTACGGCGTCGGCTATCCGTACCCGAAGCTCGATACGCTGGCCGTTCCGGATTTCGCAGCCGGCGCGATGGAAAACGCGGGCGCCATCACCTATCGCGAGCAGCTCCTGCTGATGGATGACAACGCGCCGCTCGAGCAGAAACGCTCGAGCCTCGCCGTGCAGGCGCACGAGATCGCGCATCAGTGGTTCGGCGATCTGGTCACGCCGACCTGGTGGGACAACATCTGGCTGAATGAATCCTTCGCAACCTGGATGCAGTACAAGATTTCCAAGACCGTTCGTCCGGATGAGGAGTTCGGCCGCGCCACGCTTGGCGGCGCGCTGAATGTGATGCGGCTGGATGAGCTGCCGTCTGCCCGCCAGATCCACAATCCCGTCAACAATCCGGACGACATCGCCAACGCCTTCGACGACATCACCTACAGCAAGGGCGGAGCGGTGCTGTCGATGTTCGAGAATTTCGTCGGGCCGGAGGAATTCGAGAAGGGCATCAATGCCTATCTGAAGAAGTTCGCGTTCCGCAACGCGAGCGCGCACGACTTCATCTCGACCATCGCCGAAACCACGCACCACCCGGAGATCGTGCAGGCATTCGAGGATTTCATCGATCAGCCGCACATCCCGCTCTTGAAGGTGGAGCTTGCCTGCACAAAGGGCAAGGCCGACGTGGCGCTCGCCCAGTCGATGTACAAGCCGCTCGGCATCCCGATGACGGAGCGGACCTGGCATGTGCCGGCCTGTGTTGCGCCGGACGGAACGGGCCGCGTGTGCAAACTCGTGCCGGCGCCGTCGGCGCAGGTCTCGCTGACCGGCAAGTGCCCGTCCTTCGTGTTCCCGAATGCAGAAGGCGCGGGCTACTACCGCTTTACGATGGAAGAGCCACATTGGCGAACGCTGATCGCCGCCGCGCCCAAGCTTTCGGCAGCCGATCAGCTGACCCTGTTCCACAACGCGCTGGCGGCGCTGCATGCGGGCCAGGCGTCGGCCGGCGACTTCTTCGGCGTGATCCGCGTGCTGGCACCGGTCGCGACGTGGGACACGGTCGGCGCCGTGCGCGATGCCGTGCACGAAATGCGCATCACCGGCACGATTGCGCCGGCTGAGGTTCCGAAGCTGCAGGCCATGGTGCGCTCGGAGTTCGCTCCGCGCCTTGCCGAGGTCGGCGTGTCGGCCAAGCCGGGCGAGAGCGCCACCAATGCGTTGATGCGTCAGCGCCTCGTCGAGTTGCTGGCGGAAGAGGGCAACGATCCCGCGCTTGTCGCCCAGCTCGCCAAGGCGGCGGATGAGTTTCTGACGTCCGGCGGGAAGAGCTTCGGCGGACTTCCCCCGGAGCTGCTCCAGGAGGCCATGCGCGCCGGCGTGATGTCCGGCGGCCCGAAATTCGCCGACCGTGTGATCGAGACGATCAGGACGTCGAAGAACGAATACTTCATCGGCAGCGCGATCTACGCCATAGCCGGTTCGAAGGATCCCGCTACGCTCGACAAACTGCTCGCACTGTCGCTCACGCCGACCATCCGGACTGGCGACTTGCGCTATGTGCAGCGCTACTACACGGCCGAAACGACGGCGCTGCCTCGCTTCTGGTCATGGTTCAAGGCGAACTACGAGGCGATGAAGGCGCGCATATCGTCGCGCGGTATGGGCTACGCCCCGACCATCCTCTCGTTCGGTTGTGATGCGGCGGACAAGGCCGACCTGAACGCTTTCTTTGCTGACAAGGCGGCCGGTCTCGTCGGTGCGCCGCGCACCCTGAAGCAGACCAACGAGCGCATCGAACGCTGCATGGCGTTCAAATCCGCCAAGGGGCAGGAAATCGCCGCCGCGCTGAACGGAAAGTAGGATCAGTCGGCAAAGACGACTGTATGCATGATACGGCCGGGCATGAACGCGAGAGAGCCTGCGATCAGAATGCCGCCGATATAGGCGCCCAGTATGGCGCCCCGATGCATGCCAACATTGTGGGTGCGCGCGCCGTACAGCGCCGACACGACGCTGATGAGCGTGATCGGCACGAAGAGATGGACGGGAGACCATCCGAAAACCGGACTCTTCGGCATGAGGGAATGGATGAAGAGCGCGGCAATCGACGTGATCGTCATCAGGGTGAGGTAGATGTAGCCGAGCGCGCGATGGTGCGGCGCGCCCTTTCGGCTGAAGAAGATCAGGTATGTGCCGAGGAAGAAGGCCGGGATGACGGTCGCCACGTGAAGTTTCACGGCCAGCGGCGCGTGCAGCAGCGGTTCGAGTGTCATCGGTGGCCCCTTCGCTGCTGCTAATCTAGTATGCGGGGGCCTCAATCAGAAGAGTGGGGAAGATGCCTGAGCAGGAAATCCGGATTCCGGTCGGCAGCGACACCGTGTCGGGTCTGCTGAATGCACCGCTCGAGGCGCGCGCCTGCTATGTGGTCGCGCATGGTGCCGGCGTCGGCATGCGGCACAAATTCATGGCCGATGTCGCGCACGGGCTGGAGCCGCGCGGCATCGCGACCTTGCGCTATCAGTTCCTTTATATGGAGAAGGGCGGCAAGCGCCCCGATCCGCCGGCGCGCGCTCACGCGGCGGTGCGGGCAGCCGTCGCGAAGGCAAGCGAACTGCTGCCGAAGATGCCGTTGATCGCCGGCGGCAAGTCGTTCGGCGCGCGCATGACATCGCAGGCGCAAACCGAAGCGCCGCTGCCGAATGTGCATGGGCTGGCCTTTCTGGGTTTTCCGTTGCATCCGCCCGGCCAGCCGGGCCACGAGCGCGCCGAACATCTGTCGGCCGTGAAAATTCCGATGCTGTTCCTGCAGGGGACGCGCGACGAGTTCGCGGACCTCGGCCACCTGAAGCCGCTGATCAAGCGGCTCGGCTCGCGCGCCACATTGAAATTGTTCGACGACGCGGATCATTCCTTCCACGTTCCGGCAAAATCCGGCCGCAAGGATTCGGATGTGATGACGGAGATGCTGAACACCTTGGCGGAGTGGATCACACACACGGTGAGCTGACCGCCATCCACGCTCCGGCGGCGACCTTCGAACAATCCGCGGCCAAATTCGCCGCTTAAGGACGAACGCGTATCAGTTTGCGCTGGACCTTTTCAGCAGCGGAGTGAGATGCTTGACGTAGAGCCATGCAGTTGCGCCGGCGACAGACCCTGGGACCAATGAAAGCATCAACACTCGCAGGATTGGGAATGCTGAATATGGCGAGGAGGCTGAAGCAGCAGCGGTAAGGGCGAGAGGCGCGACAGATCCTGCCGAGACGCCTCCCGCGATATACCACCAAATGGAACGCACACGCGCCAACAGCAACGCTGCTCCGATTGCAATGCCAGGAATGCCACCGGCTATCCCGGTAATCGCAATGCACAGGCCAAAAACGAACAGAAGGTTCGTCGCTTCGACGAAGTAATTCGGTTCGACAATCCAGCCAAAGCCGATCGGCTTTCCTTCGAGCGAATTCGAAATCCCACTTATGATCAGAAATTCAAGAAAGAGGATGGCGCCCGAAGCAATGCTCGCGAGCAGAAGCGCAGCGGCGAAATGAAGAGTCGTCCGCCAACCGCTCAATACGTCCGCGCCTTGGGCGGGATGTATTCGACGTCGTTGGAGAGCGTGTAGGTGTGCACCGGGCGATAATCGAGTTTCGCCCAGCCCGTTTTCGGATCGAGCCAGGACAGCGTGTGCTTCATCCAGTGCTGATCGTCGCGATTGGGGAAATCCTCGCGCGCATGGGCGCCACGGGATTCGGTGCGCGCCACTGCGCCTTCCACCGTCACGATGGCCTGCTGGATAAGATTCTCGAATTCCAGCGTTTCCACCAGATCGGAATTCCAGATCATCGTGCGATCCGACACCGAAATGTCGGCGATGCCCTTGTAGATCGCGTCGATGCGCTTCTGGCCCTGCTTGAGCGTGTCGCCGGTGCGGAACACAGCGGCGTCTTCCTGCATGGCCGTCTGCATGGCCAGCCGCAGCTGCGCCGTCGACGTGCCGCCCTTGGCATTGCGGTAACGGTCGAGCCGCGCCAGGGCTTCGTCTCCCGCGTTCTTCGGCAGGTCGGAATGCGTTTCGCCGGGCGTGATGGATTTCGCGGCTTCCGCTCCCGCCGCCTTGCCGAACACCACGAGATCGATCAGCGAGTTGGAGCCGAGCCGGTTCGCGCCATGCACCGACACACACGCCGCTTCGCCCACTGCCATCAGACCCTGGATCACGGCATCGGGATTGCCGTCCTTAATGGTCACCGCTTCGCCGGTGTAAAGGCACGGGATGCCGCCCATGTTGTAATGCACGGTCGGCAGCACCGGGATGGGTTCGCGCGTCACATCCACGCCGGCGAAGATGCGCGCGCTCTCGGTGATGCCCGGCAGCCGCTCATGGATGATCTTCGGATCGAGATGCGACAGGTGCAGGTGGATGTGGTCCTTGTTCGGGCCCACGCCGCGGCCTTCGCGGATCTCGATGGTCATGGCGCGGCTCACCACGTCGCGCGAGGCGAGATCCTTCGCGTTCGGGGCATAACGCTCCATGAAACGCTCGCCTTCCGAATTGGTGAGATAACCGCCTTCGCCGCGCACGCCTTCCGTGATCAGTACGCCGGCGCCATAGATGCCGGTGGGATGGAACTGCACGAACTCCATGTCCTCGAGCGGAAAGCCCGCGCGCAGAACCATGGCGTTGCCGTCGCCTGTCTGCGTGTGGGCACCGGTGCAGGAGAGATAGGTGCGGCCGTACCCGCCTGTCGCCATGATGACCTTGTGGGTCCGGAAGCGGTGGATCGTGCCATCGTCGAGATTCCACGCCATCAGGCCGCGCACAGCGCCGTCTTCCACGATCAGATCGAGCGCGAAGTATTCGATGAAGAAGTTCACCTCGTGCTTCACGCACTGGCCGTAGAGCGTGTGCAGGATGGCGTGGCCGGTGCGGTCGGCCGCCGCACAAGTGCGTTGCGCAATGCCCTTGCCGAAATTCGATGTCATGCCGCCGAAGGCGCGCTGGTAGATGCGGCCATCTTCCGTGCGCGAGAAGGGCACGCCGTAATGCTCGAGTTCGTACACCGCTTCCGGCGCGCTGCGGCACATGTATTCGATGGCATCCTGGTCGCCCAGCCAGTCCGATCCCTTCACGGTGTCGTACATGTGCCAGCGCCAATCGTCCTCGCCCATGTTGCCCAGTGCGGCCGCCACACCGCCTTGCGCCGCCACCGTGTGGCTGCGCGTGGGGAATACCTTCGTCACGCACGCCGTCTTCAATCCGCGCGCCGCGCATTCGAGCGTTGCGCGCAAGCCCGAGCCGCCGGCCCCAACGACGACGACGTCGAAGGTGTGATCGGTGATGGGATAAGCGTCGGTCATCCAACAGCCAATCTGAGCAAGGCAATGAGCGAAATGCCTCCGATGATCCAGGCGAAGGCGCGGTTGAGAAGAATAAGGACGATGCGCTGGCCGGTGCCGTGCACGTAGTCGTCGATCACCACCTGCAATCCGAGCGTCATGTGAACGCAGGTGAGAATGACGAACAGCCCCATCAGCAACGCGTTCCACGGGCGTTGGAAATAGCCGGCGACCTCCGCCTCGCTGGCACCGACCAGCCGCACAACCGAGACGACAAACCAGGCGGAGAGCGGAACGAGTGCTGCCGCTGTCACGCGCTCACGCCAGAAATGCGTGACGCCGGAATGGGCGGAGCCGAGTCCCTGAACCTTGTGCAACGGCGTCTCGAGACTCATTGCACGGGCACTCCGTGACGCAACATCGCGTAGGCCATGACAAAAATTCCGATGGCGATCATGACCGACAAGGCAATCACCAGCACGCCGGATTTGTTGGCCGTCGGCACGGCAAACCCGTAGCCCATGTCCCACGCCAAGTGCCGAATTCCGTTCAGGAAATGATAGACGAGCGACCAGGCGAAGCCGAACAGCACCAACTGCCCGAGCAGGCTGCCGGCCGCGGTCAAGAACGGCTGATACATCTCCGGTCCGCTGGCCAGCGCCACGAGCCACCAGGCCAGGAATGCCATGCCGGCCGAAAGCGCTACTCCCGTCGCCCGATGGGTGATCGAGGTCGCCATGGTGATCGGCCATTTGTAGATGGTCAGATGCGGAGACAGGGGGCGCGGGCGGGGCGGCTGGGGGTTATCCGCCATTGATTAATCCTGGAGATTCCGAAGCGCCGCGAGTGTAGGGGTGGGGGGCGCTTAGTCAACCGCGCGGGTGAAGAAAATGTAACGCGGAACGGGCCGTGCAAGGGGCCCGTACATCTTTGTTCGCACAGTGGGAATCGGTATGAGTTTCATTGCGCAGGGGCGTTTTTTTCGGGACATGAGCGAAGCCAGTACCTCCAACGCTGTCGTGACCGCGACGGGACGATTCAGAGTGCCCGAATTCCTCGCGCGTCGCATTGCCGAACCCCTGTCGGAAGCTGTCGCCATCATTGCGCTTTGCCCAATCTTGCTGGCGGCGGCGTTCTGGAACGGCTTTCCGCTCGTCTTCTACGACACCGGCGCCTACATCTTTCAAGGCTTCACCGATCGCTTCGTGCCAGAACGATCGCCGGTGTTCTCGCTGTTCATCCGCTATGCCGGCGGCGGCGTGAGCCTGTGGCTCGTTGCGATACTGCAAGTGTTGCTGACATCGTTCGTGATTGTGGAGATGGCGCGGGCATTGGCGCCGCGTCTGAAACTGTCTTCGATGCTGGCGATCGGCGCCGGATTGGCGGTCCTCACGGCGCTGCCGTGGCAAGCGGCCGAGATCGAACCGGACTGCTTCACCGCGCTGCTCGTGCTATCGCTGTATTTGCTGGCGTTCCATGCGAGCACGCTCGGGCGCGGGCGCGTGGCGGCGCTCGTCCTGGTCTGTGCGTTGTCGATTGCCTGCCATCCGTCGCATATCGGTTTGGCCGCCGGCCTGATCCTGGCGACGGCGCTCTACCGGTTGTTCGCGCGCAATGATTGGCCTCGGGCGCATCTGCTTTTGCCGGTGACCAGCACGCTGCTCGCGGTTGCAATGATCTACGCCGCCAATTTTCACTACACGCGCCATGTCTTCCTGAGCCGAGCCGGCGGCGTGTTCGCCATGGCGCGCATGATGCAGGACGGCATCATCACCAAGGTGCTGAACGAGACCTGCGCGCAGGCCGACTACAAGCTCTGCCAGTATCGCACCGAACTGCCGAAGCGCGCCGACCAGTATCTGTGGGGACCGGGGACGCCGTTCAACAAACTCGGCCGCTTCATCGGGACGGAGAAGGAATCCGATGCGCTGGTGCGCGAGAGCCTGATTCGCCATCCCTTTCTCAATCTGGCGATGGCCGCGAAGGACTCCGCCGAGCAGTTTGTCGTGTTCCAGACCGGCGACGGCATCGATCCGCAGCAATGGATCATCGGCCGCGACTTCCGCATCTTCATGCCAACCCAGCTGCCGGCCTACGATCTGGCGCGTCAACAGAAGGGCGCCATTCCGTTCTTCGGCATCAATGTGATCCACGTGCCGGTGGCGGCGCTTGCGCTGGTGCTGCTGATCGTGTGTTTCGTACTTGCCTTTCGGGCGCTCGACCGCCGGTCCGCCGTGCTGTTTGGATTTATACTGGCGGCGCTCATCGGCAATGCCATGATTTGCGGCGTGATGTCGGGTCCGCATGGACGATACCAGTCGCGCCTGATGTGGATGCCGCTCTTCGCCCTCGCGCTTGTGGCTTCCGAACGGCCGGGCTGGATGCGCACACTGGAACAGTCGCAGGCCTGAAATTCGACTCGCGGTTCCGCCTTGCTCCGGGGCCGAGAATCCGGCCTTATGGGCTTCAATCATGCCAAAGCCCGTCCGCATCGCACCTTCGATTCTGTCCGCGGATTTCTCGCGGCTGGGGGCGGAAGTGGAGGCAATCGAGAAAGCCGGCGCCGATCTCATCCATGTCGACGTGATGGATGGCCATTTCGTGCCCAACATCACGATCGGGCCTGCGGTGGTGAGGGCGATCCGGCCGCACGCGAAGAAGCCGCTCGACGTGCATCTGATGATCTCGCCGGTTGATCCGTTCGTGGAAGCCTTTTGCGAGGCCGGCGCCGATGGACTCACGGTTCACCCGGAAGCCGGACCGCACATTCATCGCACGCTGCAATTGATTCGGTCGTACGGCAAGCGGCCGGGGATCGTTCTCAATCCGGGCACACCGATCGATGTCATCGACAATGTGCTCGATCTGGTCGATCTCGTGCTCATCATGACGGTCAATCCGGGCTTCGGCGGCCAGGCGTTCATCGAAAGCCAGCTCACGAAAATCGAAGCTGCGGCGGCGCGTATCGCCAAATCTGGCCGCGATATCGATCTCGAGGTCGATGGCGGCATCACGCCGGAAACCGCGCGCCGCGCGATCGCTGCCGGCGCCAACGTCCTTGTCGCAGGAACTTCGGTGTTCAAGGGAGGGCCGGCCGCCTACGCAGCGAACATCGCAAGCTTGCGCGGCTGACCGCCATGACAGACGACTCGGCGACAGGTCGGTTCCGGCTTTCGCTGCTCCCCGAACTTCTTCGCGTGCTGCTGGCGCGCGTGGTTGCGCCGTTGCGCCGTGTGTGGCGGGCGAGCTGGGCCTATCGCGCATTCCTGGCCGGCAAGATGCCGGACCGCATCGTGTTCCATCCGCACGATGCGCGGCCGCGTCATCTCGAAGATGCGGATGCACTCTTGCGTGGCCGTTTCCGGTTCGCGGGTGAGACGGTCGATGTGGTGGACAAGCCGGTGTTCGAGATGACGCCGCCGTCGCAAGTGTGGGCGGGAGCGCTGAATGGCTTTGCCTGGCTGGCGCCGTTGTCCGCGGCCGGTGGGGAACCGGCCCGGCGGCTGGCCACGAATCTCATGGCGCAATGGGTCAAGCGCAATGGCCGCTATTCGGAGCCGGCGTGGTCGCCGGAAATCCTCGCGCGGCGGCTGACCCATATCTTCGCCCATGGCCGCTTTGCGCTGGCCAATTCCGACGTGCTGTGGCGGTCGAAGCTGTTCGTCTCCTTGCGCGAGCAGAGCCGCATGTTGGCGCGCATTGCCGAGTCCGCGCCGGAAGGATTCGCGCGACTGGAAGCGGCGGCGGCACTCGCGCTATCCGGTGCGTGCCTCGACGACAGTCCGAAGCGGCTGGCCGACGGCCTGAAGCTGCTGGAAGAAGAGATCGGCAAGCAGATCCTTCCCGATGGTGGTCATGCGAGCCGGTCGCCGGAAGCGCTGCTCGAGGCGCACAATCTGCTGCTGATGGTTGGCGATGCGCTGACGGCCATCGGTCAGCCGACGCCGCCCTCCATCCGCAACGCGCATGACCGCATGGCGCCCATGCTCCGCTTCTTCCGCATGGGCGACGGCACGCTCGCCATGTTCAACGGCGGCAATGAGGGCGACGCGAAAATGGTGGAGAGCCTACTGGCGCGCGATGCCGTGCGCGGGCAGCCCTTCGCGTTTGCGCCGCATTCGGGATTTCATCGCATGGCGGCCGGGCGCGCATTTCTCGTGCTCGATTGCGGCAAGACTCCCGAAGGCGTGTTCGCCAACACGGCGCATGCGGGATGCCTGTCGTTCGAGTTCAGTGCCGGCGGCCAGCGGCTGATCGTCAATTGCGGCTCGGCGCCCGGTTGGCAAAAGCAGTGGGGTGCATCGTTGCGCGCGACAGCGGCGCATTCGACCGTCACGCTGGCCGACACGTCGATGGCGGCGGTGCTCGGCGGCATGGCCTCGAACTACATCGGCCCACGTCTGCTTGACGGCCCGACAGCCATCGAGACCAGCCGCCGCGATACGCCGCAAGGTCCTCTCGTCGAGGCGACACACAATGGCTACGAGCCCGTGTTCGGCGTGCTGCATCAGCGGCGCCTTGCGCTGTCGTCGGATGGGCTGCGGCTTGCCGGCGAAGACCGGCTCGTGCGCCGAAGCGGCCTGCGGCGTGGGACTGGCGGCATTCCCTTCGCATCGCGATTCCATGTTCACCCGGATGTACGCTTGTCGCCCAACCAGGCCGGTGGCGTCTTGCTGAAGCTGCCGAGCGGTGAGGGCTGGCGCTTCCAGTCGCCGGGCCACGACGTCGTCATCGACGAAAGCGTCTATGTCGGCAGCGGTCAGGTCCGCAAAGCCGAGCAATTCGTCATCGGCGGGACGGTCGGCCACGAGGCGGTCGAGATCAACTGGTCGCTGGAAAAGATCCCGGCAGCATGACGCACCTGGAGTTTGACAACTTCGCGGGGGGCTTGGCACCTGTTGGAGTCTTGGGCAGGGGGTAGTGTCTCACGGATGACGTCTTTAGAGATCGAGCTGGATAAGCTTCTCGACGACTTGTGCGTTGAATGGGGGTTTTGCCTGCCTGCGGCGAAGTCGTACCCGATCACGTCTCGTCAGTCGATTTCCGATGCTGAGTTTGCGGGCGCCGTTCTGACCGCGGAGGGCCTTACACCACCCGAATATAGCCAATGGTATAAGCCGCTGAAGAGGCGGTTTCAGCAACACTTCGGGCGGGTGTCCGTAGCGGCCTCAGATTTCAAACTGTAACAGTGCCTATTCTTTCTCGTTGATTGCGCGGGATGTTCGCCCCCTGCTATAGCCGAATGTGACAGGCATCCGGGATTCGACATGGTCCAGCTTACGCTGCCCAAGGGAAGCAGGCCGAAGAAGGGCAAGGTGTGGCCCAAGCCAACCATGGCCAACGGCAAGAAGCCGAAGCGCTCCAAGGATTTCCACGTCTACCGCTACGATCCGACGTCGGACGAAACGCCGCGCATCGACATCTATCGTGTCGATCTGACGAGCTGCGGTCCGATGGTTCTGGACGCGCTCATCAAGATCAAGAACGAGATCGACCCGACGCTGACATTCCGCCGCTCCTGCCGCGAAGGCGTGTGCGGGTCTTGCGCCATGAACATCGGCGGTGGCAACACGCTGGCCTGCACCAAGGCGATCTCCGACGTTTCCGGTTCGGTGAACATCTATCCCTTGCCGCACATGCCGGTGGTGAAGGATCTCGTGCCGGACATGACGAATTTCTACGCGCAATACGCTTCCATCAAACCGTATCTGCAAACCAAGACGGCAGAGCCGGAAAAGGAGTGGAAGCAGACGCCGGAAGACCGCGAGCAGCTGAACGGACTCTACGAATGCATCCTGTGCGCGTGCTGCTCCACGTCCTGTCCGAGCTACTGGTGGAATTCGGAACGCTATCTGGGTCCCGCCGCTCTGTTGCAGGCGACGCGCTGGATCAAGGACAGCCGCGACGAAGCGACCGGCGAACGGCTCGACGACCTCGAAGATCCCTTCCGGCTCTATCGCTGCCATACAATCATGAACTGCGCCGAGACATGTCCCAAAGGACTAAACCCGGCGCAAGCCATCGGCGATCTCAAGCAGATGATGGTTCGCCGCCGCGTGTAGCGCACGTTTCGCCACGAATTCGCCACACCAAGTTCCGCTTCACGGCCGATTGACTCCGCACCGTTGCAACTCCGGAACCGCGTCATCCGCGCAGCCGTTGTCATCGCGGCACTGGGGCGGCCATCGAAGAGGAGTCTGGCCAGATGTCTCATCGCACAAGATTTGTTTGTTTGATGCTTGCGGGTTCCGCTGCGCTCTTCGCCGGTACATCGGCGTCGCTGGCGCAGGATAATGGCGCCTACGGTCCGCCCCCGGGATACGACGCCGGACCGCCGCCGGCGGAAGAGGGCGTGATCATCGTCGCGCCGCGTTTTCGTGAGCAGCCGCGTCCTGGAGTGGGAGTGCTGCCGGGACGCGTGTCGTTGAGTACTCGCGTGTCGTTCAGCGATCTCGACCTTCGCACGGCCGGCGGTGCACACGAGTTGCGGCGCCGTGTGCGCGCTGCTGCGGCCGGTGTTTGCGGCCAGCTCGCGAGCGCCTTTCCGTACCGCCAGATGCCCATGAGCAACTGCTACCACGACGCGGCAGATCACGGATTGGCACGGGCAGCGATCCAGACCAACAACGCGCGCGTTCAGGAGCGCGAAGCGCGCTGGTTCGGCTATTCGGACTAGCTGGAACGGACGACAAGGAAAGCGGCGCGCGATTCATCATCGCGTGCCGTTTTTCGTGAGCGTAAGCCAGAGGCTCGGCGAAGGCTCAGGCCGGAACGGTCACGCCCGCCGCCTTGGCGCTGAATCCGGCCCGGACCCGGAGCAGACGCCAGGCCAGCGCTGCGGCGGTCTCCGTCATCCGGCTTTGCGGGTTGGCGCCGATAGCCTTGGCCACCATCTGCACCAGCTTCCGGATGTGGTGGCGGCGGTAGATCGTGCCGGTGCGGGCGAAGGAGGCGCGGACGTAGGTTGCGCGGTCGTAGGGCTTCGTGGCCTCTTCTGCAGCCGAAACATTGGCGCAGTAATAGGCGTAGGCGAGTTCGTCATCGTCGGATTCATTCACCCGCGTAATGGCGACGATCAGCTTCTTCCAGAACGGAAGATCGGGCTCGGGCTGGATGGCCTGGGTGTCGAAGAAGAGCCGGTAGTGACGGAATTCGTCAGCCGCGATGCGTCCGGCGATGTCCTTCAGCACCGGCTCGTCGGCTGCGTCCTTGATGGCGCTGTAGTAGGAGGAGGTGCCGCTCTCGACGACGCAGCGGGCGATCATCTCTCCGCGCCGCGAGCCGCGAATGGATTCGGTATCGTCACTGGCAAAATGCGGCGGCTTGTAGCCGGCGCGGAAGCGGGCGAAGGCATCGGCGAAGGACCACGATGGATCGGCGATCTCGGCCCAGCGGCCGAGTGCGCGGCCGTGCTGGATTTCCTCTTCGCCCCAGCGCTCGATATCGGCAAGCGTAGTGGCGTCGGCGCCGGCGAAGATGCGCTTGAGGTAGGTGACATAGTCGGGCGCGTTGAACTCGACGAGCGCTGCCGCCTTCACGGCGCACAGGAGCCCGGGATCGACTTTCGTGGAATCGAAGCGGTCCCATGGAATGTCGTCCATAGTCCAGCCGGCCAAGTAGACTGTACCGTTCGTCATAACCCCACGATCCGTTGTTGTCCCCCGACGGATTCAGAGAACGAATTATAGCAAAGCCGGTTTCGGCTTGGGAACCCGCAAAAGGTAGGGAATTAAGAAGCAATTTCAGGGGGATGGCAGCGCATCCTCTTGTAATGTCTAGGCAAGCGAGCCGGGGCGGAGCCGGATGTCCCCGCCTTCCTCACTCCGCGGAACGACTAGAGTGCGGCGCGCAGCGTGCGAAGTGCGTCGGCGGTGTCGACCGCGCGGGCGCGTTCGGTCTCGGTTTTGGCCAGCACGATGTCTTCCTCGGCGTCCTTGATGCGGGCATCGAGGGCCACGGTATCCACCTCGGCCATCGGCATGGCTTCTTCGGCAAGCACGGTGACCTTCGTGTTCGTGACTTCGGCGAAGCCGCCAAGCACAAAGAACTTCTGGTCGCCGAGATCGCCGCCGGTGACGTCGATCACGCCGGGCTTCAATGTGGTGATCAGCGGCATGTGACCGTAGAGCACGCCGAAATAACCGTCGGTGCCGGGGAGCGTCACCATGTCGGCGGTTTCCGCGAGCAGCAGCCGCTCCGGCGATACTAGTTCGAAGGGGATTTTGTCAGTCATGTCATTTGGCGAATAGCGAATGGCGAATAGTGAGTAGGGAAGGGAATCTCCGCTCGGGCTTCGCTTATCTTCGTTCTATCCGCATCTCCCTATTCGCTATTCGCTACTCACTATTTGCTCGTCAGGCTTCTTCCGCCATCTTCTGTGCCTTGGCGACCGCGTCCTCGATCGTGCCGACCATGTAGAAGGCCTGCTCGGGCAGATGATCGTATTCGCCGTTCACCACCGCCTTGAAGCTGCGGATCGTGTCTTCGAGCTTCACGAACACACCCTTCAGGCCGGTGAACACTTCGGCGACCGACATCGGCTGCGACAGGAAGCGCTCGATCTTGCGGGCGCGGGCGACGACCAGCTTGTCCTCTTCGGACAGCTCGTCCATGCCCAGGATGGCGATGATGTCCTGCAGGCTGCGGTAGCGTTGCAGGATCTGCTGCACCTGACGCGCCACATTGTAGTGCTCCTCGCCGACGATGCGCGGATCGAGCATGCGCGAGGTGGAGTCGAGCGGGTCGACGGCCGGGAAGATCGCCTTCTCAAATACCGCGCGGCTCAACACCGTCGTGGCGTCCAAGTGGGCGAACGAGGTGGCCGGCGCCGGGTCGGTCAGGTCGTCAGCCGGCACGTAGATCGCCTGCACCGAAGTGATCGAGCCCTTCGTCGTGGTGGTGATGCGCTCCTGCAGCGCGCCCATGTCGGTGGCGAGCGTCGGCTGATAGCCCACGGCGGAAGGAATGCGGCCCAACAGCGCCGACACTTCCGAACCCGCCTGCGTGAAGCGGAAGATGTTGTCGACGAAGAACAGCACATCGCGGCCCTGATCGCGGAAGTATTCGGCGACGGTAAGGCCGGACAGGCCGACGCGGGCACGCGCACCCGGCGGCTCGTTCATCTGGCCGTACACCAGCGCGCACTTGGAGCCTTCGACCGAACCCTTCTTCGGGTCCTTGTTCACGCCGGACTCGATCATCTCGTGATAGAGGTCGTTGCCCTCGCGGGTGCGCTCGCCCACGCCGGCGAACACGGAGTAACCGCCGTGCTGCTTGGCAACGTTGTTGATGAGTTCCATGATCGTCACGGTCTTGCCCACGCCGGCGCCGCCGAAGAGGCCGATCTTGCCGCCGCGTGCATACGGCGCGAGCAAATCGATGACCTTCATGCCGGTGACAAGCACCTGCGCTTCGGTGGACTGATCGGTGAAGGCGGGCGCTTCCTGATGGATGGCGCGGCGCTCGGTCGCGTTCACAGGACCAGCCTCATCCACCGGCTCGCCGATGACGTTGATGATGCGGCCGAGCGTGGCTTCGCCGACGGGCACGGTGATTGGCGAGCCGGTGTCCTTCACGTCCTGCCCGCGCACGAGGCCTTCGGTCGCGTCCATCGCCACAGTGCGTACGGTCGATTCGCCAAGATGCTGCGCCACTTCGAGGATCAGCCGGTTGCCGCGGTTCTCGGTCTCCAGCGCGTTCATGATCTCCGGCAGATTGCCGCCATCGAATTGAACGTCCACCACCGCGCCCATCACCTGGGTGACGCGGCCCAATTTGTTGCTCTGTGTCATCGCATTCATGGTCGTTGCCTTTCCCATCATCCTTCGAGGCTCGCTTCGCTCGCACCTCAGGATGACGTTCTTCTTTCTTCCATCTTTGTCACCCTGAGGTGCGCCGCATCGGCGGCGCCACGAAGGGTGAAAACTACAGCGCTTCCGCGCCCGAAATAATCTCGATCAGTTCCTTGGTGATCATCGCCTGACGCGTGCGGTTGTATTGCAGGGTCAGCTTGTTGATCACGTCGCCCGCGTTGCGCGTGGCCGAATCCATGGCGCTCATCTTGGCGCCCATTTCGCCGGCGGCGTTCTCCAGCAGCGCGCGGAAGATCTGCACGCTGACATTGCGCGGCAGCAGCGCGGTGAGGATTTCGCCTTCATCGGGTTCGTATTCGTATTGCTGCGTCACGCCGCCAGCCGCGAGCTCTTCCACTGGGGCGGGAATCAGCTGCTGCGCGGTCGGCACCTGGCTGATCACGGATTTGAAGCGCGAATAGATGACAGTGGCGACATCGAACTCGCCGTGGTCAAACATCTCCAGCACCTTGCGCGCGATGTTCGCAGCGTCCGCAAACCCGATACTCTTTTTGCCGACAAAATTGATGGAGTCGACAATCATCGCGCTGTATTGCCGGCGAAGCTGGTCGCGCCCCTTGCGGCCGACGCAGAGGATCTTCACCGTCTTGCCTTCGGCCTGCAGCTGCTGGATGCGATGGCGGGCGAGGCGAACGATGTTGGTGTTGAATGCGCCGCACAGACCGCGATCGGCGGTTGCAACAATCACCAGATGCACAACATCGCTGCCGGTGCCGGAGAGCAGGCGAGGGGCGCCCGCCTGGCCTTTCACGCCCTGTGCCACATTGGCGATCACCGCACTCATCTTCTCGGCGTAAGGACGCGCGGCTTCCGCCGCTTCCTGCGCGCGCCGCAGCTTCGACGCAGCCACCATCTGCTGAGCCTTGGTGATCTTGCGGATCGACTTGACGGTCGAAATCCGCCGGCGGAAGGAAATCAGGCTCGGCATTTAGTTCCCCGCATCCTGGCAAACACCATTGAAAAGCTCAGGTCCCTGATACTTCACGAAATCGGTTGCTGGTGTAGCCGACGGATCGTTGACGTATGTGGCCAGTCTGGTGCGCATCCCTTCGTCGGCGCCCCAAAAACCGAATGTCACAGCCGCACCGCAAGCGCAGTAGGCATCCGGGTCCTTCGCGGTAGCCTTTGACTTGCAGTCGTCAATAATGGCCGTCTTAACAGCAGCCAATGCGGGCATCTTGGCAATCATCTCGTCCAAGTTTCGCTCGGACTCCCGAATGAATCGTCCGCTTCCCGCAGCGTCTGCTGCGGTGGAAAAGGACAAACCTAAGACGAAAGCCAAAGCTCCCACAGCGGCGAGTGTCAGTCTTGCAAGCGAATAAGGCGTCCTTGGCATTTAGGCAAAGCCCTTGGCGAACTCTTCAATCGCCGCCTTCAGCTTGTTCTCGTTGTCCGGCGTGATCTGCTTCTCGCTGCGGATCGACGCCAGGATGTCGGCATTCTTGGCGCGGATCGACCGCAGCAGCTCCGTCTGGAAGCGCTGCACGTCCCCGACCGGAATGCGGTCGAGATAGCCGCGCACGCCGGAGAAGATGGCCACCACCTGCTCTTCGATCGGCATCGGCGAGTACTGCGGCTGCTTCAGCATTTCCGTCAGGCGGGCGCCGCGGTTGAGCAGGCGCT
>Ga0335085_10001945_pt1 | contig 40574 bp, 37 predicted proteins | sample Lox_Sample_45_FD_206712 | JGI IMG/M metagenome (GOLD analysis project Ga0335085, IMG submission 206712) | Soil microbial communities from Loxahatchee National Wildlife Refuge, Florida, United States - Lox_Sample_4.5 | ecosystem: Environmental > Terrestrial > Soil > Wetlands | place: USA... | reverse complement strand
TGGGCGTCGAACTGATGCGTGTAAAACATCAGCTGGATGGTCCGGATGGACGGCGCCGTGCTCAGGAACACCTTCGGGTGGTTGGCGATGATGTTGGCCAAGTGGGGGGGGATGTTCACCGCCACGTCCACTTCCCCGTTCTGCAGCGCGGCCACCCGCACCGCGTCGTCCGGGATGGGCCGGAACACCACGGTCCGCACGTGAGGAGCGCCCCGCCAGTACTGCTCGTTCGCCTCCAGGACGATCTCTTCGTCTTTGTTCCATCGCACGAACCGATAGGGCCCGGTCCCGATCGGGTTCTTCGAGACGAACTGCGTGTCCTTCCCCGCGTATGCCTTGGCCGGATACATCGACGCTTGCCGCTGGGTGAGCGCATTGACGAAGATGGGCCACGGCTTGACCGTGTGGACCCGCACCGTGTAGGGGTCGACGATCTCAACGCGCTCGATGGGCTTGAAGTTGGAGCTGCCTCGCATGGCGGGCTCCTTGGCCCGCTCCAGGCTGAACTTCACCGACTCCGCGGTGAACTCCTCGCCGTTGTGGAACTTGACGCCCTTCCGCAGCTTGACCTCCCACACCGTCGGGGCCACCAGCTTCGGCAGCTCCGCGGCGAGGGCCGGCACTACCTTGAGGTTCTGATCGCGCTCCACCAGCGTGTCGAAGATGTGCGACGCCACCACCGATGCGGGCGTCTCCTGCTGGTTCATGGTGTCCAGCGTGGTGGGATCTACACCCTGCGCAATGACCACCTTGCCCTGGGGAGCCGCCCACCCCAGGCCCGGCGCCACGAGCAGGGCAACTACGAGCGCGCAAAGACGTGGGACCATCTCGAGCCTCCTTGGAAGCGGTGAATTTTGCGGGGAAAGTGGCCACACTCTAGGCAACCGCGAGCCCACGTGTCAAGTTCCGCCCCACTCCACGTCCCGGGCCATCGGACTAGGGAGCGTCGTCGGAGACGTCGGGCGACCGTGCGCTGCCTTCAGCTCGCAGGCGTGCGATGGCCTCCTCGCGAGTGGTGATGAGGCCGAGCGCCTGGGCCTCGCGGGCCCGGGCCAGGAGGCGCCCGACTTCCGGCCCGGGCGAGAGGCCGAACGCCTCCATCACGTCCTCCCCGCTGACCAGCGCGGGCAGCGCGGCCGCCGCGGCGGCGGGCTCAACGCCCGCCATCAGCGTCCGCACCACGTCGCCGCCCGGTCCTGCCCAGACCGCGAGCGGGGATGCGCCGGTAAGCGCCGCGGTGTCGGCGAGAGTGAGCAGCAACAGGTCCCGCGCCTCGTCCCCGAGGTCGCGGAAGAAGCGGAAGCGCGCCCGGCGGCTGATCGCGCCGACCTGCGCCAGGTGCATCGGACGCAGGTGCTCGGCGACCAGCCGCTCCAGCACTTGGCCCGCCCGCCGCGAGAAGCGCAGGCGATCGGCAATGCCCCGGGTGCGCCGCGCCCCCGTGGCGTCGTGACCGATGAACCGAACACGGTCGCCGTCGAGCGTCCGGGTCTCAGGCTTCGACACGTCGTGGAGCAGCGCGGCCAGCTTCAAGGCCTCCCGCCGGGTGACCCCGTCGCCGAGCTCTCCATCCAGGTGCTCGCGCAGCGGGCGGCCCCACGGGGCGAGCGCGTCCAGATCGGCCAGGAGCGCGTCCACCCCCTCGACCGCCCGGAGCGAGTGCTCCCAGACATCAAAGTGATGCGGCAGCGGCTGGGCGGTCGCCCGCATCGGGAGGCTCTCGGGCAGCACCACCGCCAGCACTCCCAGTCGGTCGAGGGCTCGTAGACCGGTCGCAGCGGCTGGCTCGGCCAGAATCCCGACGAGCTCGTCGCGCAGCCGCTCCGGCGACACGCCGGCCACGAGCGGCGCCCCCGCCGCGATCGCCGCCTCCGCGTCCGGGGTGAGCCGCCAGCCCTCACGCATCGCGAGCCGGACGCCCCGCAGCGCCCGCAGGGGGTCGTCGACGATGGCGGTCGGCCCGCAGGGGCGCACCAGGCGTCGGGCCAGGTCGTCGAGCCCGCCGGTCGGGTCCACGATCTCGGCCTGCCCATCGCGCATCAGCTCGCGGATCGGTGCGGCCAGCGCGTTGACAGTGAAGTCGCGTGCCCGCAGATCAGCTTCTAGGGTCGAGGCCCGCAGGTCCACGAGATCGAGCGCCAGGCCGTCGGATCGGCCCAGCACGCGGCCGGCGCCCCGCGCGGCGTCGAGCACGACGAAGACCGCGTCGATCCGCCCGGCGAGGCGTCGGCCGAGCTCGAGGGCGCCTCCGCCGACGGCCAGGTCGAGATCGGCCGGGGCGCGTTCGCTCACGAGCTCCCGGATCGCCCCGCCCACGAGCCAGACCGACCGCCCCGGCCCGGCCAGCTCGGCGAGGACGCTCACCGCCCGGCGACCGGCGGCCGGGATCCGATCCACCGAGACCCGCACTAGAGACCGAGGAGACGCTGGGCGTTGTCGTGGAAGATCTTGCGATAGACCGGATCGGGAAGCGCGCGCTCCCAGATCGGGCGGCGCTCGTCATCGTAGGGATGCGGCGTGTTGGGAAAGTCACTCCCGAACACGATACGGTCCTGCCAGCGCACGAGATCGGCGTCCGTGACGTCGGCGGGGCCCGCGTCGGGACGGCCCCGATAGATCGGGCTCCCGGGCGCCATCGCCGCGGTGGTGTCGAGGTACATGTTCGGGCAGCGGACCATCAGATCGAGGTGCCGCCGTGTCTCGAACTGCCCCATGTGGGCGACGATCACCTTCATCTCCGGGAACATGGTCATGACGCGCTCGAACCGCGGGAATCCATCGTACTCGTTCGGCCAGGGGGCCGAGCCCACGTGAATCAGCAGCACCCCGCCGCGCGCAATCAGACGCTCGTACACCGGGAGGATGCGCGCATCGTCGGGATGGAAGCGCTGGACGTTGATGTGGAACTTGAAGCCCTTGAAGCCGTAGCGATCGAGCGCCTCCTCGGCCACGTCCACCACGTCGGGATCGCCCGGGTGCACGGTGCCGAGGGGAAGCCCCGCGGGGAGCCGCCGCGACGTCTCGTGCAGCCACCCATTCAGCTCGCGGGCGAGCCCGGGCTTGTGAGCGTAGGAGAAGAACACGAAGCGCTCCACGCCCTGCTCGGCCAGGAAGCGCGCGCACCATCCGGGCTCGGTCCCGTACTGGAACTCCCACCCGGGGCGGCCGACGAACCAGCGCCGGATCGCGGCCCAGAGCCAGTCCGGGTGCAGGTGCGTGTGGATATCGATGTAGCGGAAACCGGGCGGGGGTGTCGCCATCAGCGACTCACCACCCAGCGCCCGGCCCAGCCCGGCACCTCGAGCGGCGCACTCACCCGCCCCGCGCGAGCGAGCGCGGCAAGAGCGCCCTCCACCTCGGCGCGGCCGAGCCCGAAAAGCCGCGCGATCAACACGGGGCTGGAGTAGACCGCGCCCGCGAGGTAGCGGTACAGCAGCCGCTCCAGAGCCGCGCTCCGGCGCAGCCGGCGTCCCTCGGCGACCGGCTCGGGCAGCCAGCGCTCCAGCAAGTCCCAGCGGTACGAGAACGTGGGCTCGTAGCGCTCCTCGGTCTTCACGATCCAGAGCCCCTGCTGCAGCTCGCCCATCGCCCGCTCGAACTCGCGCGTCTTCGCCGGCTCGAGCATGAAGCACTCCGCGCGCAGGCCGCGCGTGTACTGGGGCGACTCCCGCACGAGACAATCCATGATCCGCTTGGCGGTGAGGGAGAGCCGTCCCGCCTCGTACTCCGTGCGGTAGGCGGGCGCCCGCTGGGAGCCGCGTACGAGCGCGTAAAAGGCGGGGAAGAGGTCGAGAGCCACCAGCACCGGCCGCCCCTTGACGAGCTTGCCGTAGTAAACCTCGCGGCGCGCGGGCAGCACGTCCTTCAGCTCCCACGTCACCCCGATACCGTCGTCGTGATGTGAGCGCCGGGGCCAGCGCGGTGCGGGTCGCCCCACCACCGCCTCCCACAGGCAGCCGAGTCCCTCCGGGAAGCGGTGGAAGGTGGAGCAGAGACCGACCTCGTTGACGAACCCGAGTGCGCTCCGCGGTGAGCGGACCCGACGCGACGGGAGGTGGCGGAAGTTGCGACGCCGGCGCCCGAGGAGCGCGGCCTGATCCATGTCTCTAGCCCAGCTCGAAGCCCCGCCCGGTGACGCGATACTCGGAGATCTCATCGCTCTTGGCGCTGCCGCGATGCTTCACCACGCACAGGAAGCGCCCCAGCCGGTTGCCCACCCGCTCGCTCCCCATCACGACGATGGTGTTGGCCACCGCGCCGACGTCACCGGCCGCGACCTTGCGGGCGATGAGGTGCTCGAGCTGCGTCTCCTCGGTGGTGACGAGCAACAGGCTCGTCACCGCGGTGTGATCGTAGCGATGCGAGTCGATGAAGGCCCGATGCTTCCACACGGGCAGGCAGATCTCCATGCCGAGGGTCTCGCTGTCGCGGTGGATCGTCTTCCGGTACAGGTCGTCGAAGATGTAGGGCTGGATGTAATCGCCCGGCACGTCCATCGGCTCGATGCCGTCGACCACGACGCGCCGGCTGCCCGCGCCCAGATGGAAGTACACGAACGGGCGTACCGTGTAGAGGGCCTGGTTGTACTGGGCCTTCCAGTTCCAGTCGAACTCGAGCCCGTCGGACGTCGGCACCTGGTAGTCGCGCAGCTTTCCGACCCATGGCAGCGCGTCGCAGTAGTAGGCTTGCATCTGCTCGGCGGGGGGATACGGATCGCCCATCGGCAGGACCGTGTGCGTCCAGCGCTTGAGATCCCACTGGTGTAGCCGCGCCGCGTAGGCGTGATGCTGCTGCGAGTCGCCACGCGCGTTCATGTCGAAGACGATGCCGGGGGCTCCGTCCGTCTGGCGGCCGTGATGGCAGAACGCGAGGCCCAGGTGAGTCTTGCCGATGCCGGTGGCTCCGTAGACAACCGTCAAGGTCCCGGGAAGCAGCCCGCCCCCCAACATCTCGTCAAGCCTGGAACTGCCCGTCGACACGCGCGTGGTCATAGCCGGCAGATTTTACCGGCCCCCTTGCGAGCCGGTCAAGCCGCGCCATCCTTGACAGGCCGCCGAGTCGAGCCCTACGCTCGATATATGCCACGCCGAGTCGTCTGGTACCCGGCGGGTTCCCCGACGGCCTCCCTGCTCTCCGCGCTCCCCGGCGATCTCGAAGCGGCGCCGCTGCCGGCGCACGGGGCGCCGCAGCCTGGGCCGGACGAATCCGCCGCCCTGGTCGTGGATCTCGCCGTCCCGGCCGACGCGGCGGTCGCCCGCGATTTCGCCGCGCGCGCGCCCGCGCGCCAGCTCGACGTGCCGGTGGTCGCCCTGCTCGCCCCCGGAGCCTCGTCGACGGTCCCGTGCTACGCCTACGTCACGATTCCGGTGCCGGCCGAGCTGCTCGCGGCGACGCTGCGCAACGCCTGCGATCACGCGCGGGCCCACCGCGAGGCCGACGCCACCCGGCAAGAGCTGGCCCAGCTCAACCAGATCGGGGTGAGCCTTTCCGCGGAGCGGGACACCGACGCGCTTCTCGACCTGATCCTGACCAAGGCGCGCGAGATCACCCGCAGCGACGCGGGCTCCGTGTACCTGGTGGAGGAGACGCCGGACGGTGCGCGACGGCTGCGGTTCAAGCTGGCCCAGAACGATTCGGTGCAGGTGCCGTTCACCGAATTCACCCTGCCAATCGACGACGAGAGCGTGGCGGGCCACGTGGCCCTGACCGGCTCCGTGCTCCAGCTCGACGACGCCTACGTGCTGCCGTCGGGCTCGCGCTTCAAGATCAATCGCGAGTTCGACGAGCGTGTCGGCTACCGGACCAAATCGATGCTGGTGGTGCCGATGGCGACCCCGCAAGGCACCGTGATCGGCGCGCTCCAGCTCATCAACTGCAAGCGCGATCCCGCCGCTCGGCTCGGCACGCCCGCCGCCGTGGAGGCCGTCGCGATCCCGTATCCCGATCGCTTCCGCGGCCTGGCCGCCTCGCTCGCCTCGCAGGCCGCGGTCGCGCTCGAGAACAGCCGCCTCTACCAATCGATCCAGACCCTGTTCGAGGGCTTCGTCCAGGCGTCGGTCACCGCGATCGAGTCGCGCGATCCCACTACGTCGGGTCACTCGTTCCGCGTCGCCGACTTCACGGTGGCGCTGGCCACCGCGGTGGACCGCGCCGACGGCGGCATCTTCCGCGATACCCGCTTCTCAGCGGACGAGATGAAGGAGATCCGCTACGCCTCGCTGCTCCACGACTTCGGGAAGGTCGGCGTGCGAGAGGAGGTGCTCGTGAAGGCCAAGAAGCTCCTGCCCCGCCATCTCGACGTCATCCGCCAGCGCGGTGAGATCATCCGTCGGGGGCTCGAGCTGCGGTATGCGGCGCGGAAGACCGACTGGCTCCTCCAGCACGGCCGCGAGGGCTTCGCAGAGCGCGCCGCGATCCTCGACGCAGAGCTCGCGGTGGTCCTGGCCGATCTCGACCAGCACCTGAAGGCGATCGCGGCGGCCAACGAGCCGACCGTGATGCCCGATGACATCTCGGCGGACATCCGGGAGCTGGCGGGCCGGGCGTTTCCCGATCACTTGGGCGACTCGCTGACCCTGATCACCCGGGAAGAGGCGCGCGTGCTCTCGATTCCCCGGGGCAGCCTGACCCCGGAGGAATACGAGCAGATCCAGTCGCACGTGGTCCACACCTACCAGTTCCTCAAGCAGATCCCATGGACCAAGGAGCTGCGGCGCGTGCCCGAGATCGCGCGCTCCCACCACGAAAAGCTGGACGGCTCCGGCTACCCGGCGGGCTGGCGCGCGCAGGACATCCCGATCCAGACGCGCATGATGACGATCTCGGACATCTTCGACGCCCTCACCTCGGGCGACCGGCCATACAAGCCGGCGGTGCCGGTCGAGCGCGCGCTCGACATCCTCGGGCACGAGCGGCGAGCCGGCGCGCTCGACGGCGAGCTCCTCTCCCTGTTCATCGCGGTCCGCCCCTGGGACCGAGCGGAACCCGCCTGAGTCCCTGCGATCAGGCTCCGAGCACCGCTGCCAGCACGCCCCAGGAGGCCACTCCCAGGAGCATCGCGGCGGCGCCGAGCCAGTCTCCCACCCGCGAACTCCTCACCTGTTGAGCGGCAAGCGCGAAAAAAAGGGGGCGGGCGGCGCTCTGCCTCGAGCGCGAGCCGATCCAGACTCGGCGCTTGGCGCTCCGGCGGCGCCCGTCCCTTGTCCAGTCGCGGCGGGCGATCGGCCGCCGCTTGCTCCTCCGTGTGGACACTGCCTTCAGTCGCATGTGTTCTGTCCTTTCAGATCCGCTCAGATCTGTCGCACGACGCCGACCACCTTGCCCAGGATGCGGAAGTCGCCGCGCCCCGGCTCCACCAGGATCGGCTTCATCGTCGGGTGCTCAGGGCGCAGCACCACCGCGCCCCCCTCGCGGGCGAGCCGCTTCACGGTCGCCTCGCCGTCGAGCATGGCCGCGACGATGTCGCCGCTGCCCGCCGTCTCCTGCTTTCGCACAAGCACGAGGTCGCCGCTCATGATGTGCGCGCTGATCATGCTGTCGCCCTGCACGCGCAGCGCGAAGACGTCCATGCCACCGGTGCCAAGCCAGTCGGGCCTCAGCGGGATGGTGTCCTCCAGGTTCTCCACCGCGGTGATCGGGGCGCCGGCCGCGATGCGGCCGACCACGGGAATGCCCGCAGGCTCCGGACGCCGCGCGCCCTTCTGCGCAGGCAGCACGAGCGTCCGGGACGCGCGCTTGCCGGTGACCCGCCGCTCGAGCATGCCCTTTCGCTCCAGCGCGCGCAGGTGATCGAACGCGGCGCGGGCGGTGAAGGCGAACTTCTCGCCGATCTCGCGCACCGTCGGTGGTACGCCGTGCCGCTCGCCGAACACGCGGATGAACTCGAGTACCTCGCGCTGTCGGGCCGTCATCTCTTTCACCCGGTCATTCCTCCGTTGTGGTCTCTTTGTAGTAAAGGCCTCAACAAATGATAGTCAACACCCGTTGAGTTCCACAAGGGAAAAAGGGGGCCTACCCTGCGGGCTCCCATGGCTCGCAGACCGGGCAAGCGGCGAACCCGGCGTCCCGGGCGTCTGCAACCCGCTTGAAATACATGCGGTCGGGCTCGGCGATGCGCCGGGCCCAGCTGCAGTCGCGCCCATGGAAGAGCTTGCCGCCCCGCTGGGCCAGGTAGGCCTCTCCCTCGGGCACGGGGGCGGCGTCGTACGGGTTCAAGACCGTCTCCGGCAGGGCCTCCGGGGTCACCGGCGCGGATGTGGCCTCCGGCGGGGTGACCACCGGGGTCGGATCCGGAAGCGGATCGACCTCGTTGATCTTGAGGTTGGTCTCGATGGTGGAGCGGAACTCGTCGCTGGCCTTCCGGAACTCCCGCATGGCCCGCCCCAGCGACCTGCCGAGCTGGGGGAGGTTCTTAGGCCCGAAGACGAGCAGAGCGATCACGAAGATGAGGACCAGCTCCTGCAGACCGATGTCGAACATGCGTGGGTGCGCTCAGCCTCCGATGATATCACCCTGCGCGGCGGCGGGCGGTCGAGCGCAAGTTGTGCGCGATTGCAGGGCCGCCCGCGGCGGTGTTCGCAGCGTGACGCGATCGAGTCGCAGAGCGGATTCTAGCACGTCGTCGCGCTTGCACCGGCTCCACGCGGAACGCATAATCAGTTACTCGGCCGCGGCGCCGGGAATGACAATCGCTCGGCACGGAGGCGTGGACGATGAGACGGGCCCCCTGGACGCTGTTGGTCGTGGCAATGTACGCGATGATCCTTCCTCCGCCCGCCGCCGCACAATCCTCTGACGCCGTCGGCGTCGTCACCACGCTCGACGGACGCGCCACGGTGGCGCGTCCCACCGCCACCGCGCCGCTCTCCCTGAAGTTCAAGGACGACGTCTTCGGCCGCGACAAGATCAGCACGCAGGAGAACTCGCTCGTACGCGTGCTGCTGGGCGGCAAAGCCATCCTCACCGTGCGCGAGCTCTCCCAGGTGACCATCACCGAGGACGCCGGCCGTGCGGTGGTCACCCTCCCCGACGGCAAGGTGGTCCTCGCGGTGGCCAAGCAGCGCATGCGTCCGGGCGAGTCGATCGAGATCCGCACTCCGAACGCGGTGGCCGCGGTGCGTGGCACCGTCCTCTCCGTGGCCTACGACGCCTCCCAGCAGATCACCAACGTCGTCTGCGCCTCGGGCTCGTGCGGGTACCAGTACCTCAACCAGGCCCCGGTCGTCCTGCAGGCCGGTGAGGGCGCCCAGAACGCCTCGACCGGCCCGGTCTCGCCCAACGATAGCGCCGTCGCCATCAAGGTGCAGGCGAGCGCGCCGCACACCGGGCCGGAGGAGAGCGTCATCGCCGGGATCATCGGCGTCCAGATGAGCAGCGCTGCGACCCTGGGATCGCTGGTGGCCGGAATCACCCCGCCAGCCTGGGGGCTGGGGACCAGCACCGCGAATCCGCCCGGCGCGGTACCGCCTGCGCCGAATAACGCGCTGACCAACCAACCGCAGATCCTGGATGGCGGCAGCGTCAGCACCTTCAGCACTGGCGGCACCGGAGGCGGCACGGGCGGCGGCGGCACGAGCATGCTCGTGAATGGCGGGTTCGAGACCGGCAACCTCAGTGGATGGACCCAGTCCGGGAATCTGGGATTCACCGGGGTGTCGACCGGCTTCTACGCGCACAGCGGGAACTTCGGCGCGTTCCTCGGTCCGGTCGGCTCCAACGGCTTTCTGTCCCAGACTCTCGAGACAGTCGTCGGCAAGCCGTACATCGTCTCGTTCTCGCTGCGGAGCGATGGCGGCATCCCTAACGACTTCTCGGCCTCGTGGGCCGGGCTGAGCTTCTTTTCTCAACCCAGTATCCCGGCCGGCGACTGGTCGTCGCTCAGCTTCACCGAAGTGGCCGCTGCCTCCTCAACGGTCCTCCAGTTCGGCTTTCGCAACGACCCGGGCTTCCTGGGGTTGGACGACGTCTCGGTGATCTCTGACCCGCCGCTCTATTTGCTGGGATCCGGAGACACGCTAACTCGAGCCGGCACCGATCCGCTCCTCCGCCTCTCGGGCACGCCGCAGACGTTCGACTCTCTCATGATCGTGTGCTGTGGCGGCCGGGTGAGGACCGCGGGCCCCCTGCTCCAGGCGACGAACAGCGATCTGACCGTGCCCTTCGGCTTGGTGAGCGTCATCCAGGGCGGCAGTCTGGTGAGCACCTCGACGGACCCGCTCGTCGAGCTCCTCGGCGGCACTCATACCATCGGCAGCATGGGTCTGCCGATGTTCGAAGTCGCCGGAGCGAACACCGCGACGGATCCCGAGACCGGGCTGACGCTCGGCACCGACCGGCCGCTCCAGCACGCGGGCCCCCTGTTCGAGACGTCCAACGCGACAGTCAGCGCGCAGCAGGCCGTGCGCATCGATACCGCGCTGCTCGAGGCGACCGCCCCGCTGCTCGCCCTCCGCAACGGGAGCAAGCTCACGACGGCCACCGACGCGGTGCAGCTGTCGTATCAGGCGAGGGTCACGAGCCTCGGGTCGCTCGTGAAGCTCGACCGCAGTGCGATGGTCGTGGCCAGCGGCGCCGCGCTGAACCTTGGCGGAGGCAGCCTACTCCGGGTGACCGGCGACCTCTTCAGCCTGACCAACGGCAGCACGCTCTCCATGCTCAGTGGGCCCCTGGTCAGCCTGGGCGGCGGGTCCGTCCTGAGCGTCAACGGGGCGCTGGTCGGCTTCGGCGGGACCGGCGGGAACCTGGTCTCGGTGGCCAACGGCCTCTGCCCCTGCACCACCATCGGCGGGATCCCGGTCAGCCTCACGGGCGGCGCGCTCGCGAGCAACGTCAGCATCAACGGCGCCATCAAGAACGGGAGCCTGGGCGCGCTCAATGTGGCACCCAACGCCGCCGTGATTCGAGTGGACGGCGCCGGGACGAAGGTCACGATCAACGGCATGTAGGCGGGCCGGCGGCGGGACGAACTGCCACCGCGGCTTCTCTCCGCGCTTGACATTTCCTGTCGGATCCCGTCACGGAATGTGGGGGCGCTTATCTCGTCGTGGATAACGGGTCTCTGTTTCCCTCAATCTTTCAGCTAGTTCCGCCCTTCCGACTGATGGCAGCGGGCTTGCTGTTCCTCTGTGCATCGACGCGCGATGGCCACCGCGCAACCCGTGCACGGAGGGAAGCGAAGCCCGATGGGAAGCTGGAGTCGTCGAAGCGCTCCTAGAATCGGTGCCCTTATGCTACTGGCGTTCTGTCCGGCGGCTGCATACGGGCAGGCCGCCATGGCGGAGCATGCCGCCCCTGACAGCGGCGTGAGCGGGCACAATGGCGCTCGGGGCGTGGGCGTGGTCACCACCCTGGCCGGAACCGCTACCGTCGCGCGCGCGACCCTCCCCAGCCCTCAGCCGCTCCGATTCAAGGACGACGTGTTCGTGCGTGATCGCATCAGCACCGCCGAGAAGTCGATCGTGCGCGTGCTGCTCGGCGGCAAGGCCCTCGTCACCGTGCGGGAGCTGTCGGCCCTGACCATCACCGAGGAGACCGGTCGCTCCACGGTCGATCTCGCCTCCGGCAAGATCGCGATGGGCGTCGTGCGGCGCCGCATGCGCCCCGGCGAGGTGATCGAGATCCGGACGCCGAATGCCATCGCGGCCGTCCGCGGCACCGTGCTGGTCGTGGAGCTGACGCGGGAAGCGGGAGGATCGGGCGGCGCCCCGCGCTACACGACGAAGGTTCACGTGCTCCATGGGCTCGTCGAGGTCTCCGATCCGAACAACCCGGGCGCGCCGACCGCCATGGTGGGCGCTCTCGAATCGTGGAGCCGTACGGGCGGCGAGCCGTTCTCGCTCGTCCCCCTGAGCGCGACCGCGGCCGAGCAGATCTTCGCGGATCTACGCTCGGCCCCGCAGATCGCGGAGGGCCCGAGCGAGTTCATGAAAGCCGTGACCATGCGCGAGCAGGCCAAGGCGGTCGCGGTCGCGGAGTTCCTGGCCCCCGAGGTCAGCGGGGCCAGCGGCGGCGGCGACAGTAGTGAGCCCGCGCCCGGCACGGCGGCCGTGAGCGCCGACACCCCGGGTATCACGGCCGCGCCTGTCACTCCGCTCCTGGTCGGCAGCGCGAGCACGGACGCGGCGCTCGCGCCTGCTCCGGGCCCATCGCCCACCGGCCAGGCCCGCCTCTCGTACAACGGCCAGACGATCACCCAGCCTCGCAATCTCTACAGTTTGGCGGCCGGCCAAACCGACGCATCCGCGGTGCCGATCCTGGAGGCCGTGGCGAGCTCGCTCACCGTCGCCCAGAATCTGATGGAGGTCGCGGGCAGCGGCACGTTCACCGGCATCGGCTCAGCGCCGCTCCTGTACCTGGATTCCGGAAGACTCGGCGCGGCCAGCCTGCTCTCGCTGAGCGGCGGCGCGCGACTCAGCCTCGGCGGGACGCTGTTCCAGGATCACAACGGCGGGCTCGACCTGTCCTCGGACGCCCTCCGCCTCTCCGGCGGTGCGAGAGTGACGAGCAGCAGCGCTTCGCCCTTCGTGGACCTGGTCGGCTCTCAGGCCGCAACGCCGGGGAGCCTGCTCGCAGCCAGCGGCGGCGCGGTCATGGATTTGCTGAGCGCCAGCGCGCCCCTGCTCAGCCTCACCCGGAACGCCGCGCTGACCACCGAGCGGAACCTCGTCGACCTCTCCGGGGGGGCCACGGTGAGGCTCGGACAGCTGGCCGCGTTGACGGCCAGCAGCCTGACCGTGAGGGGCCACGGCGTTTCCCTCACCGGCGGCGCGAGCCTGAACGTGGCGGGGGATCTACTCCGCATCGCCAACGGCAGCACGCTGACCCTGACCGGCGGAGCGCTCCTGAGCCTGTCCGGCGGGTCGTCGCTGAACATCACGGGCGCGCTCGTCAACTTCATCGGCACCGGCAACACGCTGTCGATCTCGAACAACCTCTGCGGCGGCGCATGCACCATGGTGGGGAATCTGCCGGTGCTCGTGAGGGGGGGCGGGTCGATCAGCCTCAGCAATCCGATCCTCAACCTGGGCAACACCAACACCCTCACGATCGCGCCTGGCTCCGCCGTGATCAGCGTCACCGGCGGATCCCAGCTCAGGCAGGGTCAGTAGGCCCGGCCTCGCTCAGTACTGCCAGATCAGCGTCAGCGACCAGACGCTCCGGTTGTAGTCGTAGACGGCCAGGTTGGAGCCCGCCAGCGTGCGCTGCCACTCGGCGGCGAGCGTGAGCGGACAGGGTGCCGTCGGCGCGCAGCCGATCGAGGTGGGACCGAGGTTCTGGGCCAGGACCTGCTCGATGCGCCACACGTGGTTCTGCTCGAGATCCTCCCGGGTTCGGGTGTTCGGGTTGATTTCCGGGAGCAGCGTGTTGGCGTGCAGGTAGTGGCGCTGGTGCAGGTCGAAGTCGTACCTCAACCGCGTCGAGCCCCAGGGCAGCGTGTACTGCCCTCCGGTCAGGATGCGGTTGCCCACGTAGGAGTAGTTCCGTCCGTCCGCGTTCTCGTAATCGAACTGGTAGCCGACCCGGATGTAGTGCCGGTCCTGCGAGAAGCGGAAGACGTGCGTGAATCCCGCCATCCAGTTCTTCGCGTCCCGGTCCTCCTCCGGGACTTCACCCGGGGAGTTGCTGAACTCCTTGTACTGGAACCGGGCCAGGAGCGTGGTCATGTTGCCCTGATTCTCCACCAGGGTCCCGAACAGGGTTCCGGTGTGTCGCTGGAGGAAGAAGTCGCCGCCGAGAGTGAGGTAGTCCCACGAGTACTGGGCCCCCAGCTGGTAGGGCATCGAGCCGATGGCGCCTCGATACGACACCCCGGTCGCGAGCAGGTTGTCCTGCACGCTGTACGAGGGGATCCGGTTGTCGTAGGTCTGGAAGAACGAATACGTGACCGTCGACTCCCAGGGCCCCTTGCGCAGCCACGCGTAGTCGACCCGCAGCGAGGCCAGCTCCCCTGGCGTGGCCGTCTTGGCGCGACGCAGCGACTCCGCCGTCGGATCGTTGCTCGGCTGCGGCTCCACCGCGGCGTTGGTGTCGTACAGGAAGCCGACCCGGACGTCGACGTGCAGGCGCCGCTCCGCCTCGCGAGATGACGCCAGCGTGTCTCGGAGCCGCTCGGCCGGCCCCGTGAGGGCCGAGCCGGTCTGGATCCGTAGCGCGGCGTCGACCTCCTGTACCGCCTGCTCCGGTAGACCCAGGATGGCCAGCGTGAGCCCGGAATAGAACTTCACCAGTTGCTGGATGTTCGGGTTCGTCGAGGTCTCGGCGCGGAACGCCTTGAGCGCCCCCTGATAGTCCTTCTTCCGGTAGCGAATCAGGCCCACGTAGTAGCCGACGCCTTCCGTTTGTGGCCGCTCGCTCAGCACGGTTGTCAGGGGCACCTCGGCCTGGTCGTACCGCTCGAGCGCGAAGTAGGCGACGCCGAGGAGGAAGAGGATCGACAGGTCGCGCGGGGCCAGGGCCCGAGCCTTCTCGAGCGCCTCGGCGGCCTGCTCGGTCTTCTGCTGGGCCATGAAGACGAGGCCGGTGTAGTACAGCGCCTCGACGTTCTTCGGGTCCTGGACCAGCGCGTCCTTCAGCAGGGCGAGCGCCTCGTCATACCGCCGGGCGTCGTAGGCCAGGATGGCCTGGGCCACGAAGACGTCGGCCTCGGACTGCTGCGCCACCGCCGGAATCGGCCCCCCCACGAGAAGCGCGGCGCTGATGGCAAAGAGATCAAGGGCGAGCACCAGCGCCAGTAGCGCGCGGCGCGTCCCCGTGGCCCGATGCCCGCTGAGCGTACTCATCCCGGACGCGAGGCCGGACCGAGCCGGTCCTTCGCGTGAACCGCTACTCTATCGAGGAGCCCCCGGAATAGTCCAACTTTGCGACACTGGGCCGCAAGGCTGGCGCAGAGCGTCACAGACGGGTTAAGGTGTGGCCGTGACGACGCCTCAGCCCGACTGGGACGCCCTGACCCGCGCCATAGCGGCCCGCCGCCGGCCGATCTTGGAGGGGCTCGCCGAGTTTCTTCGCTACGACACCGTCACCCAGAACCCGGAGGGGGTCCGGGCCGGTGCCCTGTGGCTCGCCCAGGCGATGCGGTCCCGTGGGGTAGGGGCGGATGTCATGGAAACCGGCGGCAATCCGGTGGTTTACGGCGCGCTGCCGGCACCCGATGCGCGCCGGACCGTGCTCATCTACTGCCACTACGACACCAAGCCCGCCCCGGCCGTCGACTGGCTTCAGCCCTCGCCGTTCGCGCCGGTGCTGCGCCGGGGGACCGCCGAGGAGGGGGCACCGGTCCTGGACCTCGGGGCGGTGCCGGACGATCTCCTGCCCCAGCATCGGCTGTACGGTCGGGGCGCCTCGGACGACAAGGGCCCGATCTGGGCTCACCTGACCGCGATCGAGCTGATGCGGGCGCAGGGCATGGCCCCCCGTGTGAACCTGAAGCTCATCTTCGACGGCGAGGAGGAGATGGGCAGCCAACACTTCGGCTCCTTCACGGAGACCCACCGTAACCTGCTGGCCGCCGACGTCGCGCTCGTGACGGACGGGCCGAAGGATGCGAGCGGCCGCCCGACCGTGGCCTTCGGGGCGCGGGGTGTGCTCTCGCTCGAGCTGACCCTCGAGGCCGCCCGGCGCGATGTGCACTCCGGGAATTTCAGCGTGCCAAACCCGGCGTGGCGGCTCGTCGGGCTGCTGGCCTCGATGGCCGCCCCGGACGGCACGCCGCTCGTGGAGGGGCTCGAGGACGGCGTGGTCCCGCCGACCGCGGCGGAGCGAGAGTTGATGGGCCGCATCCCGCTCGACCGGGCTGCCATCGAGAAGGAGCTGGGCGTCACGCTGCCGTCCGAGTACCTCGAGCGGCTGATGTTCCGCTCCACGCTCACCATTCGTGGGCTCAGGAGCGGGTTCACCGGTCGCGAAGCCCAGACCATCATTCCCCATCAGGCCACGGTCGCCTTCGACGCCCGGCTCGTGAAGAACCAGCGAGTCGACACAGTGTACCGGCGGATCCTCGACCACATCCGGGGGCAGGGCTTCGCGGTGTTCGAGTCGGCCGACGCGCCGATCCCGGACGAGCTGCGCGGCCGGGCCATCCGCGTCGTGGAGCACCGAGGCTACGATCCGGCCAAGACGCCCGCCGACCTGCCGATCTCACGCGCCGTGATCGAGACGGTGGAGCGGGCTCACGGCGGCGAACCGGCCGTGGTTCTGCCGACCATGGGCGGCAGCGTGCCGCTGTGGGCCTTCACCGACATCCTCGGGCTACCGACGATCGTGGTGCCGTACGCCAACGCGAACAATCGCCAGCACAGCCCGAACGAGCACCTGCGCCTGGATCATCTTTTTCAGGGCGTGCGCACCACCGCCCAACTCCTGCACGACCTCGGCTAGAGCGGTCCCGGCTCGACCCCCGGAGAGCGCGTGTGGACGATCGCGATCGCGGCCACCGTCAGCTCGATGAGGAATCACCTTATGGTATTGCTATCAACTAGCTGTCCTACCACATGTCCCCGCCATGGCTGTCGGACGGCGCGAGGACTCACCGAGCTTCGGTCAGGTGGGTCGATCGGTCGGAAGGTCCGCAGCGGCGTCTCGGTCGACAAGCCAGACCAGCCGGCCGGCCTCCGGCACCACCGCCTGCACCGGTAGCCGCTCGGGCTCCCGCGGGCCGGTCAGGGCTTCCCTGAGCACCCCCGCCTTGTCGGCCCCCGTGACCAGGAGCCGCACTTCCGCGGCCCGGTTGAGCACCGGGAAGGTCATGGTGATCCGCTTCTTGGCAAGGCGGGCAACGGTGTAGCCTACCACCCACCGCCGCCGCTCGGTCAGCGCCTGGCTGTACGGGAAGAGCGACGCAGTGTGGCCGTCCGGCCCCATGCCAAGGAGGATCAGATCGAAGACGGGGGGCAGGCCCTCGACCGGCGTCGCGAAGACCCGCGCCAGCTCGTCCTGGTAGAGCGCGGCCGCCTGGTCCGGATCCGGCAGCTCGCCCTGGATTCGGTGGATCCGATCCGCCGGTACGCCGAGTTTGCCCAGGAGCCCCGCGGCGGCGGCGCCGTAGTTCGAATCCGGGTGTTCCGGCGGCACCGCGCGCTCGTCGCCCCAGAAGAACTCGACGCGCCGCCAGTCGAGCTGTGCCCAGCGCGGCGCCTCGCTCAGGATCTCGTACATGCGACGCGGCGTGGAGCCGCCGGAGAGCGCCACGCAGAACCGGCCGCGCTCGGAGATCGCCGCGCGAGCCAGATCCACCATCTCCAGCGCCGCCGCGCGACTCACCGCCTCGGCGTCCGGAAATCGCCGGATCGTCCTCACCACCGCCGCAGCATCGTCACGCGCTCGTGGCTCCTCGCTTGAGCTCCCGGATACGTCCCGCCTCCGCCACCAGAACCAGATCCGCGATTCCCAGGAACAACCCGGTCTCTACCACTCCCGGGATCGCGCGGAGATCCCGCGCGAAGGGCGCGGGCGCCTCGATCGGCCTCACCCCGCAATCGACGATCCAGTTGCCGTTGTCGCTCACGAACACGTGCCCATCCACGGTACGGAGCGTCGGCCGACACCCGAGCCCCGCCAGCTCCCGCATCACGAGCGGACCGGCGAATGGAACCACCTCCACCGGCAGGCGTCCCCGGGCCCCCAGCACCGGCACCAGCTTCTCGCTCCCCGCGACGATGATCAAGCGGCGCGCGGCCGCCGCCACGATCCGCTCCCGCACCAGCGCGCCGCCGTAGCCCTTGATCAGGTCCAGGTGCGGGTCCACCTCGTCGGCCCCATCGACCGTGAGGTCGAGGATCCCTTCGTCGAGCCCCGCCAGCGGCACGCCCACCTCGCGGGCCAGCCGCGCGGTTGCCTCCGACGTGGGCACTCCTCGGACCCGCAACCCCTCGCGCACGCGCCGGCCCAGCGCCCGCACAAACGCCGATGCGGTCCGGCCGGAGCCGAGCCCGATCAGGGCGCCGTCGGGAACCTCGCGCAGGGCGCGCGTCGCCAGATGCTCCAGCACATCCGGGTCCAGCGAGGCGCGCGGGGACGTGGTCACGCCGGCAGCGTCGGGAGCAGACCGACACCGGAACGCTCTCGGGCATCCTCAGAGTCGGGCATCGCGACCTCGGGCATCCCGTGGAATATCGATCGGCGCGTCGTCGGGTGGCCAGCATCCTCCCCGGGGCACCCAGATCGTTCGAGTGCACGCCATGCACCGCCGGCCAGGATCAACGCCCATCGATGGCGCCTCATGGCCGCTCCCCGAGCTGATGCAGGAGCTTGGCCACCAGCGCGGTCCAGCCCGTCTGGTGACTAGCCCCGACTCCCGCTCCGGTGTCGCCGTTGAAGTACTCGTGGAACGGGATCAGGTCTCGCCAGTGCGGATCGGCCTGGAATTTCTCCGTGGCCCCGAAGACCGGGCGGCGTCCGTCGGCCCCGCGCAGGAAGATGCCGGCGAGACGTCGCGCGAGCTCGGCGCTCACCTCCCAGAGCGACATCAGCCGGTTCGAGCCGCTGGGACACGCCACCTTGAGACCGTCGCCGTGGAAGTGATGAAGCTTCCGCAGGGCCTCGATCAGCAGGATGTTGACGGGGAACCAGATCGGCCCCCGCCAGTTCGAGTTGCCGCCGAACAGGCTCGTGCTGGACTCGCCCGGCTCGTAGCCCACGCGGTACTCCACGCCCATGACCTGCTCCACGAAGGGGTGCTCCAGGTGCCTCCGCGAGAGCGCGCGCACTCCGTACGCCGAGAGGAACTCGCTCTCGTCGAGCATCACCCCCAGCACCTTCGGCAGCTGCTCGTTGGTGACGATCGACAGGAGCCGCCGCACTCGGCGCCCCGGCTCCTCGACCTCCTGGATGTGGTCGCGGAAGTCGGGGTGATGGTCGATGAACCACTGCATGCGGCGCTTGAAGCCGGGTAGACGGTCCACGATCTCGGGGTCGAGGATCTCGACCGCGTAGAGCGGGATCAGGCCGACCATGGAGCGGATCCGCATCCGGCGGGTCTGGCCTCCCGGTATGTGGAGGACGTCGTAGAAGAAGCCGTCGTCCTCATCCCAGAGGCTCGTGTCCTCTTCCCCGCCCCGGTGGTCCATCGCGTGGGCGATGTACACGAAATGCTCGAAGAACTTGCTCGCCACGTCCTCGTAGGCCGGGTTCTCGCGGGCCAGCTCGAGCGCGATCGCGAGCATGTTGAGGCAGTACATGCCCATCCAGCTCGTGCCGTCCGACTGGTCGATGTGCCCGCCGGTCGGCAGCGGCGCCGAGCGATCGAACACCCCGATGTTGTCGAGGCCGAGGAAACCGCCCTGGAAGACGTTCATGCCCTCGGCGTCCTCGCGGTTCACCCACCACGTGAAGTTCAGGAGCAGCTTGTGGAACACGCGCTCGAGGAACCGGCGGTCGCCGACTCCCCGTAGCCGCTTCTCGATCTCGTACACGCGCCAGGCCGCCCAGGCGTGGACCGGTGGGTTCACGTCGCCGAGCGCCCACTCGTAGGCCGGGATCTGCCCGTTAGGGTGCATGTACCACTCGCGCAGGAACAACACGAGCTGCTCCTTGGCGAAGTCGGAGTCCACCAAGGCCAGAGGCACGCAGTGGAACGCCAGGTCCCAGGCCGCGTACCAGGGATATTCCCACTTATCCGGCATCGAGATGACGTCCTCGTTGTAGAGGTGCGTCCACCCGTGGTTGCGCCCCTGTCGTCGCTCCGGCGGAGGTGGCGGATTGCCGGGGTCACCCTCCAGCCAGCGCCGGACGTAGTAGTGATAGAACTGCTTGCTCCACAGCAGGCCGGCCAGCGCCTGACGCATCACGGCTCGGGCGTCCGAGTCCAGGGCGGCCGGGATCACCGACTGGTAGAACTCGTCGGCCTCCTGCCGGCGGAGCATCAGGAGCGCATCGAACTCCGCCTCGAGGCAGTGACCGTGAGGCGGGGTGTTGGCGAGCCGCAGCCGGACCGAGACGGTCTCACCCGGCGCCGGTCGCAGCCGGTAGTGAGCCGCCGCCTTCGTGCCCTCACGCGCGGGATTCACCGCCTCGTCCCGGCCTTCGACGACGTAGTCGTTGATCCCGTCCTTCACGTAGGGCGTGCGGTTCGCGGTCCCGTAGATGCGCTCGAAATTCGTCTCGTTCTCGGTGAAGAGCAGCGCGGGGGCACCCTCGCAGGCCAGCCAGCGAAGCCCGAGGGTCTCGTGATCGACTTCGATCACGGCGGGCCCCGTCGCGGTCAGACGTGGCCTCGGCGCGCCCTCTTCCCAGGACCACGTGTTGCGGAACCAGAGAGTGGGCAACAGGTGGCACTCCGCCGCCTCCGACCCCCGGTTGGTCACCTCGATCCGGATCAGGATGTCGTCGATCCCGGCCTTGGCATACTCGACCTCGATGTCGAAGTAGCGATCGCCCTCGAAGATGCCGGTCTCCACCAGCTCGAACTCTGGCGCCCTGCGGTCCCGTCGACCGTTCTCCTCCACGAGTCGCGCGTACGGAAACGCGGCGTGCGGGTACTTGTAGAGGTACCTCATGTACGAGTGAGTGGGCGTAGAGTCGAGGTAGAAGTAGTACTCCTTCACGTCCTCGCCGTGGTTGCCCTCGCGACCGGTCAGCCCGAACAGGCGCTCCTTCAGGATCGGATCGCGCCCGTTCCACAGCGCCAGCGCGAAGCAGAGCCGCTGGTGGTTGTCCGAGATGCCGGCCAGGCCGTCCTCGCCCCACCGATACGCCCGCGAGCGGGCGTGGTCGTGCGGGAACGACTCCCAGACGTCGCCGTGCGGGCTGTAGTCCTCGCGCACCGTCCCCCACTGCCGCTCGCTGAGATAGGGTCCCCAGCGCTTCCAGTAGGCCGAGCGATCACCTGCCGCGTGAAGCCGCTGCTCTTCCGCCGTCTGGCGTGTGTTTGTCATGATCCGCAGGTGTGACGAAGGCCGCGCCGGGAGCGAGTCGGCGCGCGAGAAACTCCCGCGTGTGGCGGGGACGCGGCCCGCCCGCCACACTCAGCGCGGCCTCGAGCCGCTCCAGATCGGCACCCGTGTCGACGTCGTACCACGTCGGCAGGCAGACCGCGCGCATTCCGAGGTGGCGCGCGCGCTTGAGCGTGAGCGAAAGCACGGTGGGGGTGCTCCACGGCACGCCCTCGAACAGGGCCGGGCATGGAGCCCTCAGACCGATAAGGTAATACCCACCGTCCTCGGTGGGGCCGAGGACCAGGTCGACACCGGGCGCCATCACGAGACCCACCGCCTCGTCGATCGACTCGGGCGGGAGCGTGGGAGAGTCGGTCCCGATCACCAGCGCGGCCTGGTGACCCAGCCCCAGGATGTCCTCGATGAGCCGCTCCTGTCGCTCGCCGAGGTCCCGGCCACGCTGAGCGATCAGCGCGAAGCCCGGGGCCACCGCCTCGAACTCGCCGCGCGCCTCCACCGGCGCGTACGCCATGATCGGCCGTACCCCGACCACCGCGGCGACGCGCTCGACCGAGTCGAGCAGGAAGCATCGCGCCAGCTCCGCCGCCTCGACCGCCCGCAGCGGCGGGCAGAGGCGTGTCTTCACCGCGCCCACTCGGGGCGCCTTCGCCATCACCGCCAGTCCGACCGGCGGGTCCTCCCCGTTAGCGCCGAGCATGGCGCCATCATGCCACGCGCGGGGGACGACTGCCGGGCCGTGTGCCGCCCGCGCCCCCCTAGTGGTCGAAGCCCCGGGCGGATCACGCCTGCGGGTAGACGAAGATCTGGATGGTCGTGATGCCGATCAGCGGCAGGGCGGCCGGGCGCGTGCCGAGCCCGAGGAGCAGCAGGGTGGAGCGGCCCACCTCGAAGCTGGCCGCCATGGCCGCGGCCAGATACGGCGCCAGCACCGGGGCCTTGTACTCGTTGGCGGACAGCGCAACGATCGACCCGCGCGGAAATGTCGCGGCCGTGTCAAGACTCGACCCGGGGATCGCCCGGAGAGCGAACCTCTGGTACTGTCGCCCCCATCCTGATGAGCGGCCGGATGGCCGCCGAGCGAACCCCGGACCGGCCCCGGCGCCTCCAACCGGAACCTGTCAAACCCCAAGGAGGTCTTCATGGCAGACGATTTCGAGTACGTGTCCCAGGCCCGACTGGAGTACCGTCATGGCTACCGCCACGCCTATCTGGGCGACGTGCCGGCCCCCGTCGTCTACGGCGTCCAGGGCCGGCTGCGCGAGTACTACGGCGTCATGGAGGGTCCGCCGGTCGCCTCCACCCTCGACCACATCGTGGCGGCGGTCGCCGGCTGAATGTACGGCACGCTGCGCGGCGCCCTGGCAGGGCGCAAGATCGCGTTCGACCGGAACGGCTTCGTCGCCACGGTGGAAGGCCGTATCGTCGGTGTCGGCAAGACCATCCGGATCAGCTCAATCCACATGCACTACGAACTCGCCGTGCCGGCCGAGAGCCGCGACGCCACCGAGCGGGCGCTCGTACTCCATCCTCAGGGTTGCCCGGCCCACCAGAGCGTTCAGGGCGCCATCAACGTGACCTGGGACGCCCGGGTCAAGGTGGGCGAGGAGATGGTCAGCTTCCAGAGCACCACGGAGCCGACCGGCACTGGCTAGTCTTGATCCGCAGCGCAGCCACCCGCCAACCCGAAGGTCGGTGCGCTGCTCCGTCGTCGGGACAATCCGCCCGAGGCCAGGTTCTGTCTAGAATGCGGCAGTCGTCTGCTCCAGAGGCCGTGAGGCCTTCGGGCAGGCCCTGCCCGAACCGGAGCGGCTAGTCCCAGAGGAACTGGCGAGGATCGACGGCCTGGCCGCGCACCTGAATCTCGTAGTGGAGATGCGGGCCAGACGTGCGACCGGTGTTGCCGGTCAGCGCGATGACCTGTCCACGCTCGACGTGCTGTCCGTGCTTGACGCGGATCTCCTGGAGATGGCCGTAGAGCGAGCGCAGGTCGTGACCGTGGTCGAGGATGACGGTGGTGCCATACTCGCCCCCGTCACCCGCGAAGAACACGGTGCCCGAAGCCGGCGCGGCTACCGGCGTACCGCGATGGGCGCTGATGTCGAGCCCACGGTGGAACTCCTGATCGCCCGTCCACGGCGACGGGCGCATGCCGAAGCGGGAGTTGAGCGGCCCGCGCACCGGCCATCGGACGGGCAGGGACATCAGCATGGGACGGGTGCGCTCCATGAACCGCTCGAAGGCGCGGAGGCTCTGACCGCTCTCGCTCACATTGCTGCTGAGGAGCGCGAGCGCCTGTGGCAGCGCGGGCGCCTCACTGGCGAAAACCATCGGCAGCACCGCAACCGCGCCGCCCATGCCCGTGCCCGCGCCTTTGCCGGCGACGCCCGGCGACGGACCGAAGGTGCTCCACATCCGGAAGTGAACGGCCTGCCAGCTCCCCACTTCACGGTTGATTTCGGCCACCCGCTGCTCGAAGGCCTCCAGCAGTGCTCGCTGCTCCTCGACCCGCTGCTCGAAGCTCGCGGCCTGCACCTGAGCACGCTTGAGGGCGAAATAGTCCCACCAGGTGCCGGTCAGGAGGGACAGGCCGAGCAGCAAACCGAGCAGGCCGCTCACCAGGAAGCCCCGGGGGCAGCCCACGTGCAGCATGCGAGTGCCGCCGCCGTACACCAGCACGACCGTGAAGCCGCGGCCCGGCTGGCTCATGAGCGCTTGAGGGGTACGACGGAACCGTCGCGAGCAGAATCGGGAGCGTCGGCCTTGGGCATCCGGCAGCGCCCCTCGAACATCACCCCCTCCTCGAGCACGATGATGGGTGACTCGAGGTCACCGAACACGCGGGCCTTGCCAGAGAGCTCCACGCGCTCGCTGGCGTGGACGTTACCGACCAGCTCGCCGTTCACCACGAGCGTGCCCGCCCGGACGCTGGCGTTGACCACGCCGCGCTCGCCGATGATGAGGGTGTCGGGCGAGGCGATCTCACCTTGAAACTTTCCGTTGAGCAGGACCGTCCCCGAGAAGGTGTACTTGCCCTCGATCTCGGAGCCCTCGTCCAGGAAGGCGGTGAGCTTCTTGCGGCTGGCCGTCGCGGCCCGGCGTCTCAGCGGCCACATGCGCGTGCGACGGGAGCGGCCGGGGCCTGGTGAGGGATCAGGGAGGGGGTCGGGAGGCCGGCGGCCCGGGGCTCACGGGGCCCAGCATCGCTGCGTTGCGACATGACTGCCTCCCCCCCGCATTGGCGGTTTGAAAAAGCTGACTAGAGGGGAGCAAGGCGCCTGCCATGGGTCGACTACATATCAACTAGTTGTAACCGTTGACTAATACTGAGGTGCGGGACTTGCTAGGCGGGGTGGACTGACGTTTCGTGACAGACTGATTGTCAGCCAGGAAACGGTCCTAGTCGGGGCGGATAAGCGTGGGCAGTTCCCCGGGCGGCTGGAGAATGTACCCACCATCGTCCTGCTTGAGCAGCATCACGGCAGGGCCGCTCGCCGACAGGATGTTCCACCCGCTGCCGTCCGGACGCGCTACCACCCAGCGGGTGCCCTCGCTGGGAGTCTGGATGATGTAGCCGCCCCGCTTGTCCGGAAGCAGGTACATAGGAGGCACCCCGGGGCTGTAGACGACGTAACCCTCGCCCCACGCCGCGAAATAGACATCCACCGGAAACTCCCCGGGGGCAGTCGCCTTGAAATGAATGGCGGTCGATGGAGGCTGCGCAGGGGGGAACTCCGAATCGCTGGAGATGCATCCGCCGAGCGAGCCCAGCATCGCCATCGCGATCCCGAACGTCCGAAGCCGAGTCACCGTCATGGCGCGTCCTGCTCAGAGGCCGAAGCGGCGGGCTGTCTCGGCGTGGGCCTTCCAGATCGCGTGCGGCATGCGGTCGCCAAACTGCTCATAGAACTCGCGCAGCTCTTCGAGAGCCTGGCGCCACTCCTCGCGGTCGACGTGCAGCGCGGCCTCGAGCGCGCCAGGCGGCAACTGAAGGCCCGTGGTGTCGATCCCCCCCGCCGCGGGCACGAGCCCGATCGGCGTCTCGACCGCGGCCCCGCCGCCGTGTATCCGCTCCACGATCCACTTCAGAATCCGCACGTTCTCCCCGTAGCCCGGCCAAAGGAAACGGCCGTCCCCGTCGCGTCGGAACCAGTTCACGCGAAAGATCTTGGGCGGGTTCTTCAGCCGCGACCCGAACGACAGCCAGTGCCCGAAGTAGTCGGCCATGTTGTAGCCGCAGAACGGGATCATGGCCATGGGATCACGCCGCACGACTCCCACCTGCCCGGTGATCGCCGCGGTCGTCTCCGTCCCCATGGCCGAGCCCAGGAAGACTCCGTGGTTCCAGTCGAACGCCTCGAACACGAGTGGCACCACCCGCGCGCGTCGAGAGCCGAAGATGAAGCCGGAGATCGGCACGCCCTGGGGATCTTCCCAATTGGGCGCGATCGACGGGCACTGCTGCGCGGGAACCGTGAAGCGGGAGTTCGGATGCGCGGCCGGGCCGCCGCCGGATTGCCACGGCTTACCCTGCCAATCCAGCAGCCCTTCCGGAACCTGGGGCCCCATGCCCTCCCACCACGGCTCGTTGGACGGGGTCAAAGCCACGTTGGTGAAGATTGTGTTCGAGCGCACCATGGCGGCCCCGTTCGGATTCGTCTTGGGGCTCGTATTCGGCGCCACGCCGAAGAAGCCCCGCTCCGGATTGGTGGCGCGGAGCTGGCCGCTCTTGTCGACGTGGATCCACGCGATGTCGTCGCCCACCGTCCACACGCGATAGCCGGGCAGGCTCGAGACCACCATGGCCAGGTTGGTCTTGCCGGACGCGCTCGGCATCGCGGCGGCCAGATACGTGATTCGGCCCTGCGGATCCTCCAGCCCGAGTATCAGCATGTGCTCGGCCATCCACCCTTCCTGCCGCGCCTGAGAGGAGGCGATGCGGAGGGCGTGGCACTTCTTGCCGAGCAGGGCGTTTCCTCCGTAGCCCGAGCCCACGCTCCAGATCAGCCGCTCCTCCGGAAAGTGCAGGATGAATCGGCGGTCCGGCGAGAGATCGCCGAGCGAGTGCAGGCCCCGCACGAAGTCGTCGGTATCACGCATGTGTTCGAGCGCGACCGGCCCCACGCGGGTCATGATGTGCATGCTGGCGACCACGTAGGCGCTATCGGTGACCATGACGCCCACGCGACTCATGGGTGAGCCGGCCGGCCCCATCAGGTACGGGATCACCCACATCGGCCGGCCGCGCATGCTGCCCCGGAAGAGGCCGCGTAGCTTCTCCTTGCCTTCGGCCGGCGCCATCCAGTTGTTGGTCGGCCCCGCCTCTTCCCGGGTACGCGTGCAGATGAACGTCAACTGCTCGGTTCGGGCCACGTCGGAGGGATGGCTGCGATGCAGGTAACAGTTGGGGTACGTCCGCGAGTTGAGCGGCAACAGCGTGCCGTCGCGGAGCATGTCGTCGATGAGCCGGTCGTACTCCGCCTTCGATCCGTCCGCCCAGGCGACCTTGGCCGGCTGAGTCAACCCGGCGACCTCATCCACCCACTTCTCCACTTGATGCGTGAGGCTCATGGACGGTACCCCCCCGTCGCCTGGGATGGCGTGTATTGACAGATAGTCGCCGCGGGACGTGCGCCTGTCAACGATGGACCGGTTCGCTCAGGACTGCCGAGATTGGCGTCGCGCCAGGGCGTCGCGCACCATCAGCGCGAGGTCGCGACGCGGAAACGGCTTGATCAGGTAGCCGAAGGCGCCGCGGCGGAGCGCCTCGTTCAAGGTGGCGAGCGAGGCGAAGGCGGTGATCATCACTACCTCGATGCTCGCGTCGAACGCCTTGATGTGCGCCAGCGTATCGAGACCGCTCATGCTCGGCAGCAGGCGCACATCGAGCAGCACGAGATCGGGCCGGAATCGAGGAAGCGCCTCGAGCGCATCCTCTCCGGTCGCCACGCTCGAGACGCAGTAGTCGCGATCCAGCAGGGCGTGCAGGCTCAGGCGCACACCCTCTTCGTCGTCCACGAGCAGCACACGTGCAGGCTCGATCATTGGGTAGGTTTTCCCTGGTGCGATCGACGAAGGTGCAACGTGGGTGCCAGGGGAAACGCACGCCAGAGCGTCGGGAAACCGGCATCGCGCCCGCTGCCTGACGTCCACAACGCGCCAGGGAACGGACAAATTTTGGCGAAGCGCTCCTCACAACCGGAAGCCGCGTGACGACTCCGACACGTCGATCAGGAGCGCGGCACTCCTGCGGGGCGCAGACGTTGCGCGATCTCATTGACGAGGTGGTTGAGCCGCTCGGCCGCCTCTTCGCGCTCCTTCTGGTGGCGCTCGTTCTCGGCTCGCAGATCGCTCATGGTCTGCCGGAGATGCTCCCCCTGCCGCTCGGACGTCTCCAGCCGATTTCTGAGCTGCTCGTTCTCGTACGTGACGCCGCGCAGCCGCTCGTTCTCGCGCTCGGAGGCCTCCACGCGCTCCCGCAGGCGGTCATGCTCGTGCAGGAGCTCCAGCAGCGATGCGAGCTGGGTCTGGCCGGCTTCTAGCCAGCGCCGTACCTCGTCGTTATCGCGCGCCTGCTTCGACTCGACACTCATCATTGGATCCTCTCCTTTGGAACGATTGAGTGGAGTGTAATCCAGTCCGGGGAGCGATTTCCGACCAATCGCGACGGAGCCATCCCTGCCCCGGCGGACGCTGCTCCGCTGCTGGCGCCGGCGATCCGCCCGCCGACGCTCCGGCCATCGGGCCATGACCACGACTCGTCGCTGCCGCCGCCGACGGTCGAGCAGCACCTCCACGTCACCGGACTCTCCGGCAAAGAGGCGTTGCATCCGCTCGACGAGGGACGGCCGGTCGGAACGTACCACGACGAGGATGGGCCCCCGGGACGGGCTGCTCCAGAGCCACAGGGCCATGCGGCGAAACCGGCCGGCCAACAGCATGGTCAGCGCTTCCCGGGCTCTCGGGTCTGGCTGGCGTGAGGCGGCTTGCCGAGCAACCGGAGCCGGTGGGTCCAGCAGAGTCCGTGGATCTCGCGGTCGTCGCCCGGTATGTCGATCGTGACCAGGAGGAAGGGCTTCCCCTCCTCCCGGCACCGCGGGCAAATGACTTTCAAGGCGTTCGATACGCGGCAAACTCGGTGCCACGCCCCCCGCCGCAAGGGCGGAGCCAACCGCCACCCACGAGAAGTAGGAGATCCAACGACAGAGGTCCGGCGTGGTGGCATATACGATATCCGTCTCGCGCACTTAGAATTCCACTGCGCACACAATGCGCGAGCAGTCGAGTCGAGACAAGAGGCGTCCGAACCGGCCACTACGCAACAAGCACACCTTGCATTGGGAATCGCGGAGCCGTGCTTGGGCGCCGCTGCTCCCTGAGTAGGCAACAGGCTTCCCACCGCGCCATCGCAGGGACCACGCCTTGACACGACACCACACTGGTCCTAGCATGCTGCCACCCCCCGAGGTGGCGGTCATGAGTGAGTTCTACGACGAGTACTCCGAGTCCCTCGACGGTGAGTTCCGCAAGCTCGAAGATGCCCTCCTGAGCGATGAGGTCCGCCTGCTTGCCCCCAGCGAGCCCATCCGGCTGACCGCAGACGCCTCAGTGGCCGACGCGGTGACGCGCATGGTGGACAATCGCCGCGCCGGTGTCGTGATCGTGGACGCGGCGGGACGCCTGATCGGCATCTTCACAGAGCGCGATCTGCTGACGCGGGTGGTGCGGAGCGGGCGAGACCTCGCGCGCACCCGCCTCGGCGACGTGATGACCTCCGATCCGGAGGCCCTCACGATCGACGACCGGGTATGTTTCGCAATCAACCGCATGCACGCGGCCGGGTACCGGACTGTTCCCCTCGTCGACGCCGGACACCGGCCAATCGGCATCGTCACCGTCAACGACGTGCTGGGCTGGCTAGCGCGCGTCTTCCCAGAAGCGATCCTGAACCTGCGGCCAGGCGACCGGGTGAAGCGGCCCGCCCAGATGGACGGCGGCTAGGCGACCTTCCGGAAGACTAGCCGGGAAGGCGCGTTGCGGAACGGCCAACCCGGAATGATGGCGGTGAATCGCCCGGCGGGGCCGCCCGCCACCAGCAGCTTGAGGTTCTCGGGCGACTGGAACTTCGGCACGAGCATCTCGCTCCGAGACCCATCCGCGAACGTGGCCAGCACCTCGTCGGAAAGCCCCTCGCCACCGTCCCGGCCCGGCACCAGGTCACGTACCGGCTTCTGGAGGCGCTGCCACAGGAACTCCCGCGCCCGAGCCTTCGACCAGCCGTCGGCGGCCAGCGTCTTCACGTGCTCCGGGGAGAAGACGAGCCCGGTATCGCCGAGCCCCACCGCCTTGTGGTGCGCGACGACCTCCACGCTGCGCGCAATGGTCGTGAGCAGGTCGACCGCGGTGCGGCTCCGGGTGTCGGCGACGATCTGAGGCGCCTCGGCGGCCAGCACGGCCACCGTGCTGTCCTCGCGATCGAAGCCGTGCTCGACGTGGAGCGGCTCCCACGGGCTTGCCTCCTCGTTCTCCCCGATGCAGGCGCTGTAGCGTGAAGGCCCACCGAAGGTGGACATGCTGATGACCGCGGGCTGCGCTCCGCCGATGTTGACCCAGCATAGCCGCACGGCCCGCCCGATCGTCGCGTTGGCCCGCCAGCCGGGCCCGAAGACACCGGCCCCCGTGTTGATGTCGAGCGCCTTACGGATCGGACCATTCACGATCACCAGCGGCGCCACTGCGTCGGTCGTGCCCGAGACTCCGAGGAGGCAGAAGCGATCGTCGCAGATCGCCTCGACGGCGGCGAGCACCACCGGGAAATAGTCCGGACGGCACCCGGCCATCACCGCGTTGATCGCGATCCGCTGGACGGTGGCCCGGCCAAATCTCGGCGGCATCTCGGCCACCAGCTCGTCGGGCGATCGGCCGGAGGCGGCCACCGCGGCGGCCACCCGCGTGGCGGTGGGCGGCACCACGGGGAGGCCGTCGGTCACTCCCCGGGAGAAGAGTGCCTCGATCGCGTCGTCGGCGGCACTCGCCATGTCGGGGACGGAGGGGGCGCGGCCGCCGAGAGCGGCTACCGCGGGCGGGAGAACGGCGAGCGATACTCGAGCCGCTCGCGCACCTTGTTCAGAAGCCGCTCGACCGTGAACGGCTTAGCCAGGAAGGCGTCGACGGGAATGAGGACGCCGGCTTCACTGATCACCTCGGCGGCGCGGCCGGACATGAAGATCATCTTGGTATCCGGGCGGACCGCACCTAGTCGGTCGGCCAGCTCCTTCCCGTTGATTCCCGGCATCATGATGTCGGTGAGGAGCACGTGGATCGCGCCGGGATGCTCCGCGGCGAGCCGCAGCGCCTGCTCACCATCTTCAGCTTCCAGCACCCGATACCCGGCCCCCAGGAGGATATCCCGCGCCAGGGATCGCACCTGAGCCTCATCGTCCACGACCAAGATTGTTTCCATTCGCGGCCTATTCTACCCCGCTCCAACACCCATGGCGGCAGCTTGGTTCCGGTCCGGGAAGCTTGACAGGGTCGCCCAGCGGTCCTAGAGTCGACCCGTCATGAGGAAATGGTTCGGCGCGCTGAGCCTGGTGTGGCTGCTCTGGTCGGATCTCTCGATCATCGCCAAGGACAACATCGTCGATACGGTCCTCCTGCGCTGGCTCGCCGGAGTGCCCCGCTTCCAGACCGACCAGATCCTGGCGGGCACCTACTCCTCCGCGGACGAGTGCAAGGCGGCGCTGGAGCGACACATCGGAACGCTCAAGGCCGTCAACGACAGCTGGTCGTCGGAGCCATTCGAGCGCAACGCAGACTCGGGGACCATCCACTACTACCGCAACGGTCTCGTCTACGCGCGCGCGGATCTACGCTGCGCGGAGCAGCAGTAGCCGGATCGAGATCAGCGGTTCGGCGGCGCCGACACGGGCGCGTCGGTCCGCGCCGGTGGTCGCGGCTCTCGTGGGCCACCCTCGAACATGTCCATCAGCCACGGCACCGTGATCACGACCACGATGGCCAGCACGATTAGCACCAGCGTCGCGCGGAACCAGCCGGTCACGAAGATGCTGGGCGGGCCGTCGTAACCTTCCGCGTCACCGCGTAGCACCGCCAGCTCGGCCCGTAGCTGCTCCTGCTCCGTCTCCAGTGTCTCTACCCGCGAGCGGAGCTGGCGCAGAGTGCCTGCCACGTCCCGTGCGGACGCCCGCGCTGGGCGGCGACTCTCCGCCGCCGGAACGCTCTCGACCGCTGCGGCCAGGCGACGGCGACGCGGGCGCTCCGCGCCGGGGCCGGCGCCGTTGTCGGCCAGGGCGAGCTGACGACCCGGCGCGGCCGGCACGGCCATCTCGGAGCCGGCGGCGACATCGCTGCCGCCCTGCGGTCTCCGCACCGGCGGACCGCCGCCTTGCTGGGCGACCGCCTCGACCGGCCGCCCCATGGCCTGGAGGTCCTCCCGCGAGAGCGTCTGGATCCGTGCGAGGAGGCTCTTGACGGTCCGCTCCGACACCTGATGGGCGAGGACGAGCCGTCCCTGCTCGCCGCCGTCCTCGACGTAGGCCACCCAGTCCTTGAGGCTCCGGGTGCCGTGCCAGGCGACAGTGAGGCCACTGACCTGCATACGCTTTCGTCCCTCGATCTTCGCCAGGGGCTTGCGGGTAGCCTCCATCCGGATCCTTTCCGCGCGCCTGATCCCGACGGCGCGAGGCCCAAGAGTACGACGTGAGCCCGAGGCTGACAAGGCCCCTTCCACGCCTCCAAACCGGGCACCTTTTTACACGAGTGTCATGTAAAAGCTACACGATCTGACACTCTGGCCCTCAGGGCAGGTCCCAAGGCCTCGGTCTATCCTGGGAGAAGCGAAGCGGGCAACCCACTTCGCGTCCCCTATTTTGCCCAAGCTGCTGGCACATCCGTTGCGTCCCTACCCTGCCCCGAAAGGAGCGGGCATGCGCCTCACATCCCTCACCGGACTCCTGGCCGACGACCTCGCGGTCGATCTGGGCACCGCCAACACCCTGGTCTACGTGCGGGGGCAGGGCATCGTCCTCAACGAGCCGTCGATCGTGGCCATGAAGGACGGGACCGTGCTCGCGGCGGGCCACGAGGCCAAGGCCATGCTGGGCCGGGCCCCCGGGCACATCTCGGTTGTTCGCCCGCTCCGCCACGGCGTCATCGCCGACTTCGACTCCACCGAGAAGATGCTCCACTACTTCATCAACAAGACCCGGCAGCGCCGCAGCCTGGTGCATCCGCGTGTGGTGGTCACGGTTCCCTCCGGCATCACCCAGGTCGAGAAGCGCGCCGTGCGTCAGTCGGCCAAGCAGGCGGGCGCGCGAGAGGCCTACCTCATCGAGGAACCCATCGCGGCAGCCCTCGGCGCCGGCCTTCCGGTAGCCGAGCCGGGCGCCAACATGATCGTCGACATCGGCGGCGGCACCACCGAGGTCGCGGTGATGTCGCTCTCGGGTATCGTCTACTGCAGGTCGGTCCGCATCGCGGGCGACGAGATGAACACCTCGGTGATCCAGCATATCCGGAAGAACTACAGCCTGCTGGTCGGAGAGCGGCACGCCGAGGACATCAAGCTCCGGCTCGGCTCCGCGTACCCGATCCCGGGTGAGCACCTCACGATGGAAGTGAAAGGACGCGATCTCATCGTCGGCATCCCCAAAACCATCCTGGTTACCGGCGAGGAGATCCGCGAGGCGCTGCGTGAGCCGATCATGGCCATCGTGAGCGCGGTACACACCTGTCTCGAGCAGATCCCGCCCGAGCTGGCTGCCGACATCGTGGACAAGGGCATCGTGGTCTCGGGCGGCGGCGCGCTCCTGCGCGGGCTGGACTCCCTGCTCCACGAGCAGACCGGCCTGCCGATCCGTGTGAGCGAGGACCCGCTGACCTGCGTCGCCCGGGGGGCGGGAGTGCTCCTCGACAACGTCAAGCTTCTCTCCCGCGTCGCGCTGCCGTCGTAGTCGTACTCACCAACCAGCGCGGCGCCGAAGCCGGCAGCCACGGGCCCTCGCCGGAACACGCGCTGAGCCGCTCCCAGAGTGGCCACGTGGCGATACGACTGACCGTGTCCCACGGAGGCCCCCGCCCCCACCGTGGAAGCTACCGAGCGCGGCGTCGAAAAGCTACCGCGGAGCGAGCGACATCTCCGCGACGATGAGCCGAAAGTCGGCCCGCGGGCGGAACGTCACGCGCTTGGAGGTACCGTAGACGACCACCTCCTGGAAGAGCTCGAGCCACGGCTTCTCGTCGTCGATGATCTGGGTGGCCTCGACGTAGAGCGCCTTGCGCCTCTTGGCGTCGAGTGTGTAGCGGGCCTGCTCCATCAGGTCGTGGAAGCGATGGCCCGGCTGGCTACCTACCCAGTACCGGCCACCCAGACCGGTCGGATGCAGGATCCGCCAGAGGCTGCCGTCGGCGTCCAGCAAGGTCGATTGCACGTTGATCAGCAACAATCCGCCCGCGGGGAGCGCCCGCTCGTTGACCATGCGCTGGCGCGCGCCCATCTCCATCATGGCCACCTTCGCGCGGATACCGACCTTGGACCACATGTCGGCGATCACTTCCAGCAGATGCTTGTCGTTGACCATCGTGCCCATGCCCGCGTGAAGGGTCACGTCGATCCCACCGGGCACCCCGGCCTCGGCCAGCAGGGTTCGCGCCCGCGCGGGGTCGTACGGGTAAGGCTTGAGCCCCGGGTTGTAGCCGAAGTCAGTGTCGGCGAGCCCGCCCGCGAGCGGCTTGCCGAGGCCGGCGAACAGGCTGCGGATGATGGCGGGCACGTCGAGAGCATAGTGCATCGCCTGGCGCACGCGCTTGTCGGAGAGTGGCGGCTGGGTGGAGTTGATGTTGAACTCCACCGTTCGCGTCGAGGGGACGCTGACCACCCGCGTGCTCCGCCCTTCCGTGATGCCCTTGATGCGGTCAGGCGGGACGTTGGTCACGATGTCGGCGTCACCCTTCTCGAGGGCCACGAGGCGCGGAAAGTCGTCCGGGATCGCCTTCCAGATCACGCGGTCGATGGACGGGGCTCGGCCCTCCCACCCCCACCAGTCCCGGTTCGCTTCCATGATCAGCCGCTCGTCCTTCACCCACTCCACGAACCGGTAGGCGCCGCTACCCACCGGGCGCCGCGCCAGCTCCTTGGCGCCCTCGTCGGTGGTGAAGCGCGCGGGGAGGATCTGCGAGCCCATCTGGGCCATGCGCACCGGCAGCAGCGGATCTGGCTTGCGGGTCACGACGCGGATCGTGGTCGGGCTCACCACCTGTACCGCCTCGATTGTGGTGAAGCCAGCGGTGACGATCGTCTTGCCCGGCACCAGGTTGCGCTCGATGGTGGTCCGCACGTCGTCCACGGTCAACGGGGCACCGTCGTGGAACTTCACGCCAGGACGGAGGGTGAACTCCCAGGTCGTGTCGTTGAGCGCCTTCCAGGAGGTGGCGAGCCCCGGCTGGAGCTGCAGCGAGGAGTCCCAGCGGGTCAGCGAGTCGTAGAGATTGTAGAAGTAGTTGACCGTGAGGACCTGGGTGCTCCGCCCCGGATCCATGGTCGTCGCCTCCGCGGGCTGGGCGATCGTGATCTGGGTGGGCTGGGCGTCCAGCGACGAGCTCGCGAGCAGGAGCAGCAGAATGGCCAGGCCGGCGAAGATCGGCATCGGTCTTCCTCCTCCGTGCGGGTTGGGCGGCCGGTGTCGGGCGCGCCGAGGGTATCGCAGACCGCCGACGTTTTCTATAATCTCGGGCGAGCCGGAAGCCCAGACCCGCCACCCAATGGAGGCCGCATGAAAGGCGTGACGCTGCCGACCGAGACCGTGTTCGTGATGGAGAACTCGCCGATCAAGTTCGGCCTCGGAGCCATGGACGAGATCGGCTTCGACGCCAGCCGCCTCGGCATCCGGAAGGCCCTGATCTTCACCGACCGGCACATCTCCGAGCTGGGTCTGGCCGAGCGGGTACGCGGGCTACTGGAGGAGCAGGGCGTAAAGGCCGACGTCTGGGACGGAGTCGAGGTCGAGCCCACCGACCGGTCCATGGAGGAGGCGGGCGAGTACGCGCGTAGCAAGGACTTCGACGGCCTGATCGCGGTGGGCGGCGGCAGCACCATCGACACCTGCAAGGCGGCCAACCTCCTCACCTGCTATCCGGCGCCGCTCCTCGACTACATCAACAAGCCAGTCGGCAAGGGCGTCCCGGTGCCCGGACCGGTACGCCCGCTGATCGCGGTGCCCACGACAGCGGGCACCGGCAGCGAGACCACCGCGGTAGCGGTCACGCACATCGTGGACCAGAACGTGAAGGCCGGCGTGTCGCATCGCCTGCTGCGACCCGCGCTCGGAGTGGTCGACCCGCTCAACACTCTCACCGCGCCGGCGGAGGTGACCGCGGCGGCCGGCTCCGACATCCTCACCCACGCCATCGAGTCCTACACCACGCGTCCGTACAACGCGAGGGCCAAGCACCATCCGCCGGATCGCCCCGCCTACATCGGCGCGAACCCCGCCAGTGACATCTGGTGCGAGAAAGCTATGGAGTACGCGGCACGTTACCTCCGCCGCGCGGTGCTCAACGGCCTCGACGTGGAGGCCCGGCTGCATCTCTCGCTCGCCGCGAACTACGCGGGCATCGGCTTCGGCAACGCGGGCGTGCACATCCCCCACGCGGTCGCGTACCCGATCGCGGGCCTGGTGCGCGATTACGTGCCGAACGGATACCGCACGCGCCACCCGCTGGTGCCGCACGGCATGTCGGTCATCCTGACCGCGCCCGCCGCCTTCCGGTTCACGTTCGCCACGTCGCCCGAGCGCCACCTGCGCGCCGCGGCGCTCCTCGGGGCCCCGGTCGACGACCTCACCGAGGCCGATCAGCGCGAGGCCCTGCCCCGCGCGCTGCTGTCACTGATGCGCGACATCGGCATCCCCAACGGGCTCACCGCGATCGGCTACACCGAGCGCGACATCCCGGGGCTGATCGAGGGCACCCTGCGTCAGCCGCGCCTGCTGTCCGGCGCCCCCCGCTCGGTGGGGGCGGCGGAGCTGGAGCTCATCCTGCGCGACGCGATGCAGTACTGGGGCTAGAGCTGGCCGGAGTCGCCCCACCGGGCGAGCAGGGCCTGGTAGGCGGGATCCTTGTAGCGGTCCAGGTGAAAAGCCGGAGCGTAGGGCGGGAGCGGGCGCTCTGCGATGTGGTCCGCGAGCAGATCCGCCGCGCCATTCGAGGACATCATCCCGTAGCCGGACAGGCCGCCGATAAGGTAGGCGCCCTCGAGGGGAAGCGGCCCGGCCAGGAAGCGGTTCTCCTGCGTCTTGGTGTAGTAGCCGCCGTCCACGAAACACTTGGGCAAGCGTGACAGGTATGCGCTCAGTCCGGGGATCAGGCGGCTGAGGCCGCGCAGCACGACCTCCGCATAGGCGGGGTCGAACTCGACCGGAAATCGCGCCTCCATCGGCTCGACATCGTAGGTCCACACCCCGAGCATCACCGGGCTGTCGCCGCCGCCCTCCGGCCGTCCGTGCACGCCGGCCGGCATCTCCTCGAGCAGGTGGCGGAGGGCCTCCGTCTGCTCGAGCTCCTCGCGCTCCTCCGGGGACCACGGCAGCCGCACCGGATCCGTCCAGATCATCATCGGCGCGTGTCGCGGCACCACACCGAGCGTGTCGTGAAACGCCACTTTCGCGTGGCGCTCGCAGAACACCGGTAGGTCGACGCCGACGAGCCGCCCGACGTCCCGCACGTACGGGCCGGCCGCGTTCACGAAGCGCGGCGTCCCGATGACGCGGCGGTCGCCACGGCCGGCCACCTGTACGCCGGTCACTCGACCACCCGCTGTTTCGACCCGCTCCACGCGGCCCTCGAGCAGGCGGACGCCCTTCTCGCGCGCCCGCTCCATCATGTACATGCCGAGCTGCTGGCCGCTGAACCAGCCGCAGCGCCGGGCGTGCAGCAAGGCGACCGTGTCCTCGGCCAGGTACGGGAAGTGACGGCGGATCAGGCCGCGGTCCGTGATGACGTCGGAGCCGGTGGGCTGTCCCTCGTACCCGACTGCAGGAGCGGGCTGGTAGTCATCCCCCGACCCCCGATGGATGCGAACCGGGCCAGCACCGAGCGCAGCCGCTTCCTCTCCCGCCCGGAGGTAGCGCTCCACCTGCGCCGGCTGGGCAGTGGCGAAGAGATAGCCCCGACGGTTCATGAGGAAGATGTTGCCACTCTCGCGGGCCAGCTCCTCCATCAAGTCGATGCTGCGATTCATCAGGGCCACCATCGCGGTGCCCGGCCCCGGCCACCAGTTCCGGTACGACTCGGCGGACTTGTCGCTCGTCAGCGACAGAGGGGGACGCTCGTCGACCAGGACGACCGACGTGATGCCTCGCCGTACGAGATGGTAGGCTGCGGCCACCCCACCGATCCCCGCCCCGCAGATCACGACCTCCGCCGTCTCGTTCATGGCGGGCCCGATGCTACCACCCCTGCCATCAGGTCGACAGTGTCAGCGTCACGACGCTCCGGCGGTGCCGTGACGGCAAGGTAACTATACGGGAAGGCGGCTTTGTTCCGGCGGCACGTCGGTTGCTCATGGCCGGGCCATGATCACCACAAAACAGAACGATCGCCGTCGCCACCCGCGCACCGACGTCTCCTGGCTTGTGGTCGTGGAGGCCGGGAAGCGCCGCTTCCTGCTCCAGACGGTGGACATCTCGGCGCGCGGCGCCAAGGTGAGGCCGAAGGAGCGGCTCGACATCGGGACCCCGGCTCAGCTCCGGTTCCGGCCGCCCGACGGGTCGCCGTTCAACGTCCCCGCGCTCGTGTGGCGCGCCGACACCGACGGTCTGGCGTTCCTGTTCATGGGGGACATCCAAGACCGGCTCCGGCGCTTCGGACGTCTGCTCGCGAGCTGACGCCATCGCCCGCCCCGCTTACTTCTTGAACCAGTCCCAGACCTTGTCCCACCACCGACCGATCTGCTCGGTCACGCCACCGTGCTCGTCGCACGCAGGCGGCTCGGTACCAGCCAGGAACACCTCGGTGGCCACCAGCGGACAATAAGCCGTCGCCGTCTTCCCGTTGGTCAGGTCGATCTTCGCATGCGTGATGCCGGTCGGCTCCGCGAACGCGCCGCCCGGATAGACGTCCAGCGCCTGTCGCATGAAGTCCGACCAGATCGGCAGCGCACCCTCCGAACCCGACAGGCCGGCAGGCGTCCCGTCGTCGAAGCCGACCCAGACGAGCGCGAGCAGATTCGGCGAATAGCCCACGAACCACGCGTCCCGCCCTTCGTTCGTGGTGCCGGTCTTGCCCGCCACCGCGCCGGGCACGCCCAGCGCCCGCGCGGCCGCGCCGGTTCCTGCGTTGATCGCGCCCTCGAGGAGCGACGTGACCAGGTAGGCTTCTGGCGCACCGATCACCGGCGGAGCCTCACGGCTCGCGCTCCACAGTGCGGTGCCCGCCTCGTCGGTCACCGCATCCACCGCGCCCCCCGCTGGCGCGAGCCCACCGTTGGCCAGCGGCAGGTACGCGCGCGCGAGCTGTAGGGGGGTGATCTCGAAGACACCCAGCGCGAGCGCGGGCACCGGCCTGAGATTGACCTCGACCCCGAGCTTCCGTGCAGTCTCGATGACGGTGGGCAGCCCGACCGCCTGAGCGAGCCGCACGGTGGCGGTGTTGAGCGAGCCCTCCAGAGCCCGGCGCAGCGTGACCGGCCCCTGGTACCGGTCGTCGTAGTTCTTGGGCGTCCACGACTTGCCGTCGACCACAATCGTGATCGGCGAATCTTCCAGCAGCGATGCCGCCGTGAACAACTGGGCGTCCCGGCGCGGAGTGAGGGCGGCCAGGTACACGAACGGCTTGAAAGCGCTCCCCGGCTGCCGGCGAGCCAGCACCGCGCGATTGAACTGGCTCGACCGGTAGTCGCGGCCGCCGACGAGCGCGCGGATCTGCCCGGTCGCGGGATCGAGCACGATCATCGCCGCCTGCAGCCGCTCCTCCGGGCTCTTGCGGCGCAGGCGCGGTCGGGAGGTCTCGAGCCGATCCAGACCCTTGACCACCGCGGCCTCTGCGATCCGCTGCAGCACGGGATCGAGCGTGGTGTACACGCGCACCCCGTGCTGATCGCCGAAGTCCACGTCGGTGACCCGCTCCAGCTCGGCGCGCACGTGGTCCACGAAGTAGGGTGCCACGAGCCCGTTGGCCGGCGTGGCGCGCGCGCGCACCGGCTCCTTGCGCGCTTTCTGGTAGTGGGCCTCGGAGATCTTGCCGAGTGCGCGCATGCGGGCGAGCACGACGTCGCGCCGCTCCCGAGACCGCTCGGGATAGCTGGCCGGGGAATAGCTGTTGGGGGCCCGGATCATGCCCGCCAGGAGCGCGGCCTCGGGCAACGTGAGCTGATGGACTTCCTTGCCGAAGTAGGCGCGGGAGGCGGCTCCCACCCCACGGACGGCCGAGCCCCCCGACTGACCGAGATAGACCTCGTTGAGATACGCCTCGAAGATCTGATCCTTGCTGTAGCGCCACTCGAGCGCCGTGGAGAGCAGGGCCTCGTGCATCTTGCGGCTGAGCGTGCGCTCGGGCGTGAGCAGCCGACTCTTCACGAGCTGCTGTGTGATGGTGCTGCCGCCCTCGGCCACCCTCCCCTTTCGCACGTTGGTCCACAGGGCACGCAGGATGCCGCGTGGATCGACTCCGCCGTGCTCGTAGAAGCGCACGTCCTCGGTCGCGAGAACCGCGGTACGCAGCTCGATCGGCACGTCGGCCAGGCGCACGGGCCGGATGTTCTCGCCCATGTCGGCCCCCGCGCTGGCCAGCAGCTCGGGAGGCAGCGCCACGCTCCCGACCTCGGCCCCGCCCCGACGTAGGCCAGTGATGCGATTGTCCGCGACGCTCAGGGAAACGCGAGCGCCGCCGGCGCCGCCCACATAGATGTCCCACGCGGCGTCCGTGCGGGAGAACTGGCCGGGGCCGTCCGCACCCCTGGTCCCGCGGTAGCCCAGTCGGCTCAGGATTCCCCCCAGGTCCAGCGTGGTGACGTTGACCCCCGGCCGGAGGATGGCCGGAGCGGCGTAGAGCAGGGTCGAGCGGCGCGCCTCCACCCGCTCGAATCTCGACAGCGCGCGGGCGGCGTAGAGTGCAAGCCCGCCGACGAGCAGCACGAGGAGGACGAGCAGGACGCTTGCGACAAGGCCGCGGCGGCGCATGCCCCGCACCCGGCTTCCCAAGCCCCCGAGCATCATCGGGCAGGGTCTAGGACCCGGCGGTCCTCCGCAGCGTGACCATCACCAGCCTCGCCACCTCGGGATCAGTCGAGAGCTCGACGACCACGAAGTCCCCGGTGCGGATGTCCGCGAGCGTGATGGTGCTCTCCCGGAACGCGTCCTTGAGGTCCGCGCCCGCCGGATTGCGCTGCGATAGCAGCACCAGCGCGCCGCGAGGCACGTGCACGCGCAGGGCCCGGCGCTCGGAATTGGGCCCGAACTCGTCGACGGTCAGCGTCCTGGACTGTGCGTCCACCGCCAGCACCGTTCCCGCGTGCCGCTCGCCCGCTCGCGCCGGAGCGAGGATGGCCGCGAGGAGAGCGCTCATCAGGATAAGGCCCATCGCCATCCGAACAGGCGACACGCGCCGCGGCGGACTAGCGGTGAGACTCACGATCGCGGAGTGGCCGGCGCTCCGACCTCGGCCGCCTTCAGC
>Ga0335085_10001944_pt1 | contig 40594 bp, 25 predicted proteins | sample Lox_Sample_45_FD_206712 | JGI IMG/M metagenome (GOLD analysis project Ga0335085, IMG submission 206712) | Soil microbial communities from Loxahatchee National Wildlife Refuge, Florida, United States - Lox_Sample_4.5 | ecosystem: Environmental > Terrestrial > Soil > Wetlands | place: USA... | reverse complement strand
TAGAACCTGAACGTTTGGCAGAGCTGTTTCATCATTATCACCAGGCGCTTGCGCCAGAAAGCCCCTTCGGAGACGACGGGATTGCCGAAACGTGGAATCACGTCCCGGCGCCGGAGAGGAACCGCTTGATTGCGGCAGCCCGTCTGACACTTGAAGAGTTGGAATCAGCATTGCGCGACCAGAATTCAAGGCGGTATTTTGCCAAACCGGGTGAAGCGGAATGGGGCTGTTGAGGATAAGTTTCGCAGCTGCGAAGATCTAGAATCGGGAGAATCCATATGGCTAATACGTGGAGTTTGCGACAACTGTTCACCGGCCGGGCTCAAGGGCAAGTGCGCGGTGAAGGAGAAGCTTACTCCACGGAAGTGGTTGAGGTCGGAGACTTCACAATCAATAAGGCCAATCGCACTGCACAGTTGAGGGGCGAGAGTCTGGAACTGACTTCAGAAGAGTTCGATGTGCTGGTTTTCCTAACATCTCATCCGCAGCGGTGTGTTACGCCTCACACGGTGCTCGCAACCAACTGGGCGGGTAATGGGCTCCATCAAACCGAGTTCTTGAAGACCTTGTTATCCCTGCGAAAGAAACTCGAGTCAGCTGCTAGCGGCAAGCAGTACCTCCGAACGGAACCATGGGTCATCTACAGGTTTAATCCGAACTCTTCGCTTGCCATCTAGCTGATGCAAAGTATCGTTCCAACAGTCCCGACTAATTTTTACGAATTCTTTATGGACTTTTTAGGGGAGCTTTACGCTCGGTGATTTCCAATACTACTGGCGTGGGTTCAGAAGACGCTGCAGGAGACCAAGATGCAGGACTTGCTGTGGATTGGCGTAACGATTGCGTTTTTCGCTGTTGGGATTGCCTACGTTCACTTCTGTGAACGGGTGAAGTGAGGCAAACATCATGAGCCTAGAGTCACTAATCATGCTTGCGGTCAGTGTGCTAACCACCGTGTACCTGATTTACGCACTCCTGCGCCCGGAGAAGTTCTGATATGACCGCGAATGGGTGGTTGCAAATTCTGTTCTTCCTCGTGCTTGTGTTCCTGGTAACCAAGCCGATGGGTGTCTTTATGACGCGCGTTTTCAATCGCGAGAAGACGTTCATGGATCCGGTGCTGAGGCCTATCGAGCGTCTGCTCTATCGCGTGACAGGGGTCGATGAAGGTCACGAGATGCGGTGGACTGAATATGCAATCGCGATGCTCTTGTTCAGCGCGGTCTCGATGGTCATGTTGTACCTGATGCAGAGGCTGCAAGCCTACCTGCCGTTCAATCCGCAGAAGTTTGGAGCCGTTGCACCCGCTCACGTTGCCTTCAACACGGCGGCTTCGTTTACGACCAATACGAACTGGCAAGCCTATGCCGGCGAAACCACCATGAGCTACTTCACCCAAATGGCAGGTCTCGCTTATCACAACTTTGTCTCTGCGGCTGTGGGCATAGCGCTCGCAATCGCTTTCATTCGTGGGATCGCTCGTCGGCAGATGCAGACGATCGGAAACTTCTGGGTTGACCTTGTCCGTTCGAGCCTGTGGGTCCTGTTGCCGTTCTGTGTTGTGGGAGCTTTGGTCCTCGTTTCGCAGGGGGTCACCCAGAATCTGAGACCGTACGACACCGTGAAATTGGTTGAGCCGATGCAGGTGCAAAGAGTCGGCCCTGACGGCAAACCCATGGTCGACGCTCAGGGGAAGCCGGTTATGGACACGGTTACTGAACAAACCATTGCTCAAGGACCAGTGGCCTCGCAGGAAAGCATCAAAGAGTTTGGTACGAATGGCGGCGGCTTCTTTAATGCCAATAGTGCGCACCCTTTTGAAAACCCCACACCGCTCTCAAATCTGATCGAACTGGTCGCTATTTTCGCCATTGGTGCAGGCCTTACCTATACGTTGGGCCGGATGACCGGATCGCAGGCGCACGGCTGGGCTGTGTGGGCCGCGATGGCCATCCTGTTCCTGGCAGGCGTGACCGTTGCCTACTGGGCGGAGGCGCGCGGCAATCCACTCATGGCCGGCACCAATCAACAAGCGACAGCTCTTCAGCCAGGCGGAAACATGGAGGGAAAGGAAGTCCGCTTCGGCATCGCGAATACAGCGCTGTGGGCAACCGTGACCACGGATGCCAGTTGTGGGGCTATCAACGGATGGCATGATTCATTCACGCCCCTCGGCGGCATGATCCCGCTCGTGAACATCATGCTAAGCGAAGTGATTTTCGGCGGAGTGGGTGCAGGCATGTACGGCATGCTGGTTTATATCGTGCTGGCAGTCTTCATTGCCGGCCTGATGGTTGGACGCACCCCGGAATACCTCGGCAAAAAAATCGAGTCCTACGATGTCAAGATGGCGATGCTAGTCGTACTTGTATTTCCTCTAATGATTCTGGCCTTTAGCGCGGTTTCGAGCGTGCAGGGATTTGGTACTGCGAGCATTCTGAATCCTGGGCCACACGGTCTGAGCGAGATGCTCTACGCATTCACGTCGGGCGCCGGTAACAACGGTTCGGCATTTGGAGGTCTGACCGCAAACACGTTGTGGTATGACACGACCATGGGCCTAACGATGCTGGCCGGGCGTTTCTTGATGATTATTCCCATGCTTGCGATTGCCGGCAATCTCGCGGGCAAGAAATACGTGCCGCCGTCTCTGGGCACATTCCCGGTGACTACGCCGCTGTTCACCGCGCTCCTGATCGGCGTGATTTTGATCGTGGGCGCACTGACTTTCTTCCCAGCACTCAGCCTTGGTCCCATCCTTGAGCACTTGCTCATGGCTGCCGATAAGACCTTCTAGAGGAATCTATGGCAACGACGACGCAAACGCCGACTATTCCACAAGTGCCCTCTGTACGGCTTGGGCATTCCCCGATGAAACCGAGAAAGAAGGCGGTTTGGGAATGGAAGATCGTCCGCAACGCGATCAAGGACGCGGTCTTCAAGCTGAACCCGCGAAAGATGATGGGCAACCCTGTCATGTTCGTGGTGGAAATCGGCAGTGTCATTACGACGGCTCTCCTTTTTAAGGGCGGCTCGGCGTTCAAGTTCAATTTACAGATCACGTTGTGGCTGTGGTTCACGGTCTTGTTCGCTAACTTTGCCGAGGCGATGGCCGAAGGCCGCGGTAAGGCGCAGGCAGACACGCTGCGGCGCGCGCGATCGGAGACATTGGCGAACCGGATCGTTGGAGGTGGGCGAACTGAGCAAGTGCCCAGCTCCAAGCTCCGCACTGGCGATCTGGTCTTGGTGGCAGCGGGCGAGTTCATTCCGTCTGACGGAGAGATTGTCGAGGGTGTCGCATCGGTGGATGAATCCGCAATCACTGGTGAGTCTGCACCGGTGATTCGAGAAGCCGGCGGGGATCGGTCAGCCGTTACCGGCGGGACGCGCGTTTTGTCGGATCAAATCAAAGTGAGGATCACTTCGAATCCTGGCGAGACCTTTCTGGACCGGATGATCGCGCTGGTTGAGGGTGCCGAACGGCAGAAGACGCCGAACGAAATAGCGCTCAATATTCTTCTAGCAGGTTTGACAATCATCTTTCTGCTGGCGGTTGTGACCTTGCAGCCATTCGCGATCTATTCGAGTGCACCGCAAACAGTATTTGTGCTGGTCTCACTGCTTGTCTGCTTGATCCCCACGACGATTGGCGGATTGCTTTCCGCAATCGGAATTGCCGGTATGGACCGACTGGTGCAACACAATGTCCTGGCTATGTCGGGCCGCGCGGTCGAGGCGGCCGGTGACGTCAATACGCTTCTACTGGACAAAACCGGAACCATCACTCTCGGGAACAGGCAGGCTTCGCGTTTCATCGCCGCGCCTGGTGTCACCGAGCAAGAAATCGCCGACGCGGCACAACTCTCGTCTCTCGCAGATGAGACACCTGAGGGACGGTCGATTGTAATCCTTGCGAAGGATAGGTATGGCCTACGGGGGCGCGAACTGGCTTCGCACGAAGCCCACTTCGTTCCATTTAGTGCACAGACACGCATGTCTGGAGTGAACCTGAATGGCTTCGAAATCCGGAAGGGAGCGACGGATGCCATTGCAAAATACGTTGCTCAGAACGGAAACACGCTGCCAGCCGAAGTGAAAGTGACAGTCGAACAGATTTCCCGCTCTGGAGGAACGCCATTGGTGGTCGCGGAAAAGAGCCGCGGAGCACTGGGAGTGATCGAACTGAAGGACATTGTGAAGGGAGGAATGAAAGAAAGGTTCGATCAATTGAGAGCAATTGGAATTCGAACCATCATGATCACCGGCGACAATCCGCTCACTGCCGCAGCCATTGCACAGGAAGCGGGGGTCGACGATTTTCTGGCGCAAGCGACGCCCCAGGACAAGATGGAATTGATCAAGAAGGAACAAGCTGATGGCAAGCTCGTTGCCATGACCGGCGATGGAACGAACGATGCTCCAGCGCTGGCGCAAGCCGACGTAGGAGTCGCGATGAACACAGGTACCCAGGCGGCGAAAGAGGCCGGAAATATGGTGGACCTGGATTCGAATCCGACCAAGCTCATTGAAATCGTGGAAATCGGCAAGCAGTTGCTGATGACGCGCGGGGCACTGACGACGTTCTCAATCGCAAACGATGTTGCCAAATACTTTGCGATCATTCCGGCAATGTTCGCTGGCACGTTCCCGGTTCTCAACGCGCTGAACATCATGCACCTGCGGACTTCAGAGTCCGCAATTCTATCTGCAGTGATCTTCAATGCGCTGATCATCATTGCCCTAATTCCGCTAGCGTTACGCGGCGTTAAATACCGTCCCCTGGCGGCCGCGATCATGCTTCGTAACAATCTCTGGATCTACGGTGTCGGCGGAATCATTGTGCCATTTGTCGGAATCAAGCTCATCGACATGATCATCACGCGTATTGGACTTGCCTAGAGGGAGCCGCGAATGAAAAAGAATCTGATTACATCGGTGCTGATGACAGTCGCAACCACAATCCTGATGGGGCTCATTTATCCCCTGGTGGTGACTGGAATTGCGCAGGTCTTGTTTCCACACAAGGCGAATGGGCAACTGATTCTGAAGAACGGAAAGGTTGTGGGTTCCAGCATCATCGGGCAAGGGTTTTCCGGGCCGGCTTACTTTCATTCCAGGCCGTCCGCTGCGGGAAGCGGATACGACGCCGCCAATACGAACGGTTCTCAGTTGGGCCCTACAAACCAAAAATTGCTGGATCGGGTGAAAGGTGATGTTGCCAACGCTCAGTCGGATCATCCTGGAGTTGATGTGCCTATCGATCTGGTGACAGCGTCAGCGTCCGGGCTGGATCCACACATCACACCCGCGGCGGCGGAGTTTCAACTATCACGTGTTGCCAAAGAGCGCGGCATCGAAATTGAGCGGTTGCGAACCGTTGTGGCAAAACACACCGAAGACCGGCAACTCGGATTCCTAGGGGAACCTCGTGTGAACGTCCTCGAACTGAATCTGGATCTCGATGATCAATTCCCAATACAGAAGAGCGCTAAGGTTGAGTAGCCGCACGCTCTGCCGTCGAGTGAATTCACATCTGTCGAAGTCTGGTCATTTGACCTGACTCCATCGACTGTCGATAGCTACGAAGATACCCTGCTCAGTCCTCACTGTATCCGACCAATCTACTTGACAATTCACGACCTCTAGCGAGTGCACGATGAGATTCGCGTCTCAGACGGATGCTTCGCAACCTATCGAATGTTTATGAATTCTTGATTCTCTTTTTACGAAGTCTTTATGGCTTTCTTGATGCAATTTAGCTAGGCGGAACAGGTCCCAACAAAGGGATTGCCTTCGACCTGAAGGACTACTTCTCGATTCAACAACGAGCAGCCGTTCAACTCTCAAACCACAGGACTGCGAGACATCATGATCGTAATGACGAAATTGCGAAGGATTTTAAAGCTTATGCCGTTTATCGGGGCGCTCACTGTTGCGGTGCTCGTACCTGCGGGAAGCTGCCGGGCGCAGACGGCTGAGCGGGGGCATGTGTCGATCGAGGCGATGAACAATTCGCAACCACCGAACCGGTCGGAACACAACGACTCTGCAGGAAACGGAACACCCGTGACAACTGAACTCCAAACGTTGGCCCCGAATGCCGAGATTCCTCCAGCACTAGCCAAAGTGTTGGCTGATATGCAGGCGGAAATCACGGAGCTAAAGGCGGAGCTCAAGCGCAATGCTGCGGCGTCGCCAGCAGCTCCCAACGTGGAGTCGATCCTTGCGCCTGTGAGTGTCGAGGCAAAGAGTGCGCCTTCTGCAAACGTGAGTGAAGTTGCTGAGGCAGCGCAATCCACGAGCAACGTTGGTCCAGAGAAGCCCAAGCCAGCCGAACCCTTTGCTTATGCTGACTGGACATGGTTGAACGGAACGCCGCGTACGAAAGACGCGGTGTGGGATTCCAAATTCTTCACTCCAGAATTTCGTCTGGATGCCAATTACGTGATGGATTTCAACCATCCCAAAGATGATACGGTTGGAGGCTCCACGGAAATCTTCCGTTCCAATGAGTTCCAGATCGAGCAGATCAGTTTCGGCGGAAATTTGCATTGGCAGAACGTCAATGCGCGGGTCTTGACCATGGCTGGGATGTTTGGAATCAGTACGCCCCGCAATGATGCCAGCTCGGGGCGCGGCCAATGGGACCTCCGTGGCGCGTATAAGTATTTTTCAGAAGCGAATGCCGGTTATCACTTCGATGTGAATCACGGGCTCAATGTCGACGCGGGTATCTTTGTTTCTTACATCGGTTTGTTCAGCTACTACAATTTCGACAACTGGGCCTACCAGCCGTCTTACGTCTCTTCGAATACGCCATGGTTCTTCAATGGCCTTCGAATTCAGTGGTTCCCAACCGACAAGCTCAAGATCGAGCCATGGATCATTAATGGGTGGCAATCGTATGGCCGTATGGGCAGCAAACCTGGACTTGGCGGACAGATTCTGTGGCGGCCGAAGCCATGGCTGTCGTTGGTGTTCAACAACTACGGAATGGGTGAGGACGTGCTGGGCAACGGTGACGGCCATTTTGGACGTTCGCGAATTCACACCGATGACAGCGTCGAGGTCAAATACTATGACAGGCCTGAAAAACTGCTCGACAAGATGGCGTTTTCCTTCACGGGAGACCTTGGGTGCGAATACGGCGGCAGTGGCAGCTTCGTCAGCCCACAGGGCCGAGTTATTAACAACAATGTCAACTGCCATCACAACACGGCGACGAGCAGCAAGCAGACCTTCGCCGGGTGGATGGTCTACAACCGCTTCTGGTTCAAGAAAGACACGTATGGACTTACGATTGGCGGCGGCGCAATGTCGAACCCAGGTCGATATCTGACGCTGCTTCCGCCGATCAATGGAGCCGATGCTGTTTCGGGCTCTCCATATTTCACAGCGAATCCGGGCGACCCCTATAAGGCCTGGGATGGATCGATCACGTTTGACTGGATGCCCCGGCAGTACATCACGTTCCGGACAGAGTATGGATATCGTCACGCGAACGTTCCTTACTGGACGGGACGAGGGGGAATTACGCCGAGTATTAATGGCAATCCGAGTACAGTTCCGAATCCAAACGCGGGTTCGGTGGTCGGAGATACGACGTGGGCTCCTGGTCCATTGTTGTCTGCGACTCCTGGCTACACGTGTGTGGCGGGATTGAATGGATGGTGTCCGGACCTGCGGAAAGACGAGGCCAGTTTGCGATACGCGATCATGGTGAAGTTCTGATCGCTTCGGTGTTTCACATCTAATAGCATCGGGCGATACCGAAAGGGATTTCTGAGAAGAAGTCGCGTATCGCGCGTCGAAGTGCGTTAGACAGCGGCGGGCGACAGGACAACTGTCGGAAGCCGGACGGTAACCACAGTGCCGGTCCCGTGGGAGCGGATTTCAAATTTCCCATTCAACTGGCGGACTCGTTCCTGCATTCCTTGAATTCCAACTCCGGACCTGAATTCCGGTGGCAGGCCATTGTTTCTTGCGATGGGTATTCCGCGGCCGAAGTCAGATACCTCGAGAGAAAGTTCAGACTCAGAGCGAGTCACGCGAATGAAAGCGCTCTTGCTCCCGGAGTGGCGATGGATGTTGGTGAGCGACTCCTGCACGATGCGAAAAAGGGCCGTCTCCATATCTACGGGCAGGCGTCCGAGATCGTCAGCGAGTTCCAGTTGGACGTCAATCTTACTGCGCTCAGCAAATCCCTCCACATACCAACGCAAGGCAGACGGCAATCCAAGTTCATCCAACAAAGGCGGATGGAGAAGGTGAGAGACGGTGCGGAGTTCCTGCGATAACTGTTGCACCAGATCGAGACTGTCACCAAGCCCCTTGGCGAGCGTGGGATGGAGTTTCGCGGCATCGTTTTTTATCGGATCAAGACTCATTTGCAGAGCAGAAACGAGCTGTCCGGCGCTGTCGTGAAGTTCACGGGCAATGCGGCGACGTTCTGCGTCCTGGGCTTGCATGAGTTTTCCGGTGAACTCGCGGACCTTGGCGATGTCCTCGGCCTGCTTGCGATCGGTCACATCGGTATGCGTGCCGATGAGGCGAATGGCTTTGCCGGAGAGATCGCGTACAACCCGGCCATGCGACAGCATCCAACGGATGTTGCCATTCGGGCGGACGGTGCGAAATTCGAACTGAAACTTGTCCAGCTCACGGATCACGTGGTTGAACTCCTGAGCCAGGCGGTCGGTGTCATCGGGGTGAAAACGTCTGCGCCACTCTTCTGCGGTTATGTAGGGTCCGTCTGGCTGAAAATCGTAGAGCGCTGCCATTTGCTCATTCCATTGGCCGCGGCTCTCGCCAACGTCCCAATCGAAGATGGCGGTGCGGGACGATTCCAGGGCCAAGGTGAGCTGCGCCTGGCTTTCGCGAAGGGCGTTTTCAATGCGCCTTCGTTCGGTGATATCACGGGCGATCTTGGAAGCGCCAATGACGCGGCCCTTCGAGTCGCGCACCGGGGAGATGGTGAGAGCGACATTAAGGCGTTTGCCCGACTTGGTAACGCGTACGGTCTCGAAGTGTTCGATGCGTTCCCCACGCCGCAATCGCTCAAGGATTGTCGCTTCTTCCCGCTGAAGTTCCGGAGGAATCAGGAGAGTGATGGAACGTCCGATGGTTTCCTCAATGGAGTAGCCGAAAATGCGCGTTGCACCAGCGTTCCAACTGGTGATGACTCCCGTGAGGTCTTTGGAGATGATGGCGTCGTCGGAAGAAGCCACGATCGCGGCGAGGTGAGCCTGAGCCTCTTCTGCGGTACGGCGTTCGCCGATGTCCTCGACTACGGTGATGAAGTGCTTTAACCTGCCTTGGTCGTCGCGTGCGCCCGAGACGGTCAGCTTGACCCAGACGTGGGATTTGTCCTTGCGAATGTACCGCTTTTCCATCGAAAAGGTCTGCAGTTCGCCATTGACAACTTTTTCAGTCTCGGCGAGATCGGCTGGAAGGTCCTCGGGGTGCGTGACTTCCTGGAACGACATCTGCAATAGCTCGGACTCGCTATAGCCCACGATCTCGCAAAGCTTTCTATTTACGCGGAGCCAGCGGCCCGTGGGATGTACATGAGCGACCCCGACGGCGGCGAGTTCGAAAGTAGTCCGGTAGATTTCTTCGCTTTCGCGAAGGGCTTGCTCCATTGCGGTGTTGCGTTGCAGGACTTCTTGCAGATCAACAGGGCCGGATGTTTCAGAGATCGCGGGATCAAAGAAACACTCATGGCGATTCAGTTTCACGAGAGCATCCGAAAGATTGTGGGCCACGGAAGACTTAATGACGAAGCCACGGGCTCCAGCTCGGAAGGCCTGACGAGCCATTTCAGGAGAGTCGTGCTGGCTGAGAATCAGGATTTCGCAGGAAGGAAGAAGGTTGCGAATGATGCGAGTGGCCTCGAGTCCGTTGAGGGTGGGCATACTGACATCCATGACGATGATGTCGGGACGCAGGTCGATGGCTTTTTCAATCGCTTCTTTTCCGTGAGAGGCTTCGCCGCAAACTACACAACCGGGTACGGCGAGCAGCAGTGAGATCACGCCGCGCCGAACGACCTCGTGGTCATCAACTACAAGCACCCGCATGTGATGCCTCAGGGACTAACCGCCGCAAGCCTGCATTGTATTGCCGGGACAAGGCATTAGCATGCGATGCAACGGGGTCGAAAACAGCCAACATTATGGTACAGAGTCTCTTGTATACCGTCGAATACGGGGATTCCTGTATGCAGGCCTGGTACTACTTTGATCATCGGCACGGGAAGCCGTAGAGAACGCGAGCAGCCAGCCGTGGGCGGTTGGCTGTATATTTCTCAAGTGATCAAACACGTGCGGATCCATCTTTGCTTGCTCATCGTGGCGGGAGCTCTTTGCTCCGCGCAAGCCCAATCTTACAAATATTTCCGACTTGGAAATCCAGATGATGTGCAGACCAAGCCCATGGCCGGCATCGCCATGATGGGTGGTGGCAGTGACCTGGACGAAGCTTTTCGGTGGCTATGCCAAAAAGGCAACGGCGGGGATTTTGTCGTCTTGCGGGCTCGTGGAGACGACGACTACAACTCGTACATCAAAGGATTATGCAAAGCGAATTCCGTTGCAACGTTGATCATTCCGGACCGACAGGCGGCGGAGGACCCGGCCGTAGCGGAAATTATTCGGAAGGCAGAGGTTGTATTTATCGCAGGCGGAGATCAGGCCAATTACATTCGCGGTTGGAAGGACACACCGGTGCAGAAGGCGATCAACGAAGATATCGCAGCAGGGAAGGCGATTGGTGGCACGAGTGCGGGATTGGCCGTGCAAGGCGAGTTTGTGTACGGAGCGTTTGGCGATAAACCGGACGACAAGGACCTGGCATCGACGGATGTGTTACCCAATCCTTATTTTGAACGCGTGACGTTGGTACGGGAGTTTCTAAGAGTGCCCCATCTGGAAAACCTGATTACGGACTCGCACTTTGCCAAGCGCGATCGGATGGGCCGCACGCTCGGATTCCTGGCGCGCATCATGAAGGATGGATGGAGCACATCCCCGCGAGAGGTGGCGATCGATGAGAAATCGGCAGTGCTAGTCGAAACCAGCGGAAAGGCAACGGTAGTTGGATCGGGGAAGGGTGCGTATTTTATGAAACCGTCGCGTATGCCGGAGATGTGTGAGAAGGGCGTGCCGCTGAGTTTTGCGGGCATCAACATTTATCGAGTGAAGACAGGGGGGCATTTCGATTTGGGCGCGTGGGTGGGTGAAGGTGGAACAGCTTATTCGCTTTCGGTTGTCAAGGGCAAGATCGAGAGCACGCAGAGCGGCAATGCAATTTATTGAGCGCTCCTGGTGTTCTCTCTCGGAGAGACTTCGGGATTTGTTCGACCGTCTGATACACCGAGAGGCCAAGCTCGCGGCCGATGCGAACCATTTCATCCGCGCCTGCGGAAGCTCCGCCGACTCGAAGCACAGCATCGCACTTTTCAAGCAGGCGAATCGCAATCGGATGAAAGATCTCATTGAAGACGGCATCGCCTAATTTCTTGGACCCCGCGAGTTCGACTAACGGTAGCGCGAGCCACCCCGCGAGAATCGGAATATGGCCCGCCCGGAAGATGGGAATCGCGTAGGACTCCATTTGCTGGACATTCTTCTTGATCAATGCGGGATTGTCATTGGTTCCGGAACGATATGGCCCTGCAATCAGGATCATCATCGGCTTGGTCGAATTTGTGATCATGGAGTTTTTTCACGCACAGAGCGAACCGGTGAGACGATCCTTGGAGATCGCCTTCAGGTTCCAAATGTTCAGTGATGCAATCTCGGCGCCGTCGTCGAGGGTGAAGTGAAGTGGACCAGAGACTGCCTGATAGATGCGCGCGGTGAGAGATGTGGTCTCGTTGGCGAAGACTTCGAGGACAGAACCATCAAGAAACATGTGAAGGCGAACAGGAGCGGTGGCAGGGCCAGTAAGGGGTGCGATTACGGAGTCAACGCGGAGCTGGCGTTCTGTACCTTGTTTCTCGCACGTGAGGGTAACGAAGACGGTGTCATCCTGGGAAAGGAGGCGCAAGATAAAAGTGTCATTTCTGGGTTGAAGTTCCAAGTCAATTTCGGCGGCGATATTCGTGATGTGCAGAGTGCCGAGAGCTTTCGCGCGAGCGGATGCGTGTTGTTGCGGATCGATTCCAATACGCTGGTCGCGAAGCACCTGGGCTGCGGGAGCGACAGTAGTCTGCAACTCGTTTTGCGGGCTCAGTGACAGAATGCGTGGCAGCGACATGGCTCCGGCCCATCCAGCCGCGATTAGCTCGGAGTCAGGTCGGGTTTCTGGAATCCAGCCCCAGAGGATGAGCGTGCCGGCGGCATCCAGCATTGTCTTCGCGGCGTAGTACGAACCCCAATCGACAACTCCTTCCTTCTCTGATGTGAAGCGCTGATTCGTGTAGGTGCCAACCTTCCAGCGGACCTTGCCCATTGTGGAGATGAGCAGCACATGCTTGTTGCCGAGGGGGAAGAAATCGGGGCACTCCCACATGTCTCCGCTGCCCACGGGATTCGGGCTTTTCTTTCCGCTGGGAGAGCCTTCGACGAGCGGATGCAAGTAGGTCCAGTGGCGCAGGTCGGCGGACGCGTAGAGGAGAACAATTCCACCGTTCGCAACAGTACCTGAGCCAAGGATGAGCATCCACTTGTCACCTTCGCGCCAGAGAGCGGGATCGCGAAATCCGGTGACGGGCATACCGGCAGGCGGAGAAGCGATCACGGGCTCGGGGAGTTTCGTCCAGGTGCGCAGATCATCATCTTGAGCGACCGCGAGGCATTGGGTTTCGCGCCAGACGTGTGCGCCATCGCGAAGAGTGGCGTGGGCACCGCGGGCGGGCCTAGCTACAGCGGTGTAAATCAGGGTCGGTTTACCGTGATCGAGCACGGCACTCCCGCTGAACACTCCGTCGCGGTCGGGACCGTTGGGTGTTGGAGAGATGGCGATGGGCTGGTGCTCCCAGTGGATCATGTCGGGACTGGTGGCATGGGCCCAATTCATGTTGCCCCAGGTTGCTCCTAGCGGATTGTATTGATGGAACATGTGATAGCGGCCGCGAAAGAAGATGGGACCGTTGGGGTCGTTCATCCAGTTGTGAGCTGGGAGCAGATGATATTGCGGCCGAAGTGGATCCGAGGCGAGTTTGCGACAGAGTGCCGTAGATTCGGAAGTGGCTGCCAGAAATCGTGGCCAAGTGGGGACGAGCGCAGCGGTTGCGCCGGAGAGTTGCAGGAATGCTCTGCGAGACAGAGACATGGATTCATACCTCGCTTAGCAGCGATTCAGTGATATCACACCAGCGCCAGTCATTGCGTTGAAACAGGTTAATTTCTCTTGAATCCGGCTTGTTCACCTGTTCCGGTTTCGAACCGCGACCAGGTCGGTGGTAACCGGAACGCCATGAGCGATCTTCACGTGGAGAAGTGCTTCGAATGGCTTCAAGTCCGAGGGGTTGGAGACATTGAGCCGGCGAAGGAGTTCCTTAATAGAGTCCTCGCGGCAAACGTATTCCACAGCTGCCTGAGTGCCAAAGGTGGAGTTGCCAGCAAGAATAAGGATGGAGCGGGAGGAGTCGAGGCCCGGCAAGAGCGCTACGACTGCATAGTCCTCTACTGTGGGCTGATTGGCCGGCGTTGCCAGAAAGGTGCTGGGTTCACCGGGCTGTGGGTGAACATTGAGGACGGCCAGATCTCCCTTGCGCGGTCCAGAATCGAGTCGGGTGAAAGTGAAGTCTCGTGTTCCGGGAATGTCGAGCAGAGTAAGGTTTTCTGAGGGCGACCCGACGAAGATCAGATCGTTGTTCTTGGCGTCGTCGAGAGAGAATAAGGCGCCGCGCTTCACCCGCAACTGCCGGTTGAGCATAAAGAAAAGGTCATCGAGTTGGTGGATGGCCAGGACTTCTCCCACTCCCGTGTAGTGGTCGAGGATGAAGGACGGCTTGTCGGATGCGGGATTGAAATAGCGCATCCCGGTTTCCGGACGTCCGACGAAACTCCCGTTGCTGAAGATGACCCAGGGCGGTTCAGGACCGGTGAGGAAATGGCTCCAGAAAAGTTGATAGGCGGGAGGGATAGGCTCCGCTGTCACTGCAGAAGTACGCGCGCGAGAAAGAAGAAGTGCGCTGGTGACGAACAAAACCGCAAGCAGAACAGACAACGCGGCGACTGAGATAATCCATCCCCGATTCGCCGACTTGGGTTCTTCTTCCTTTGGAAGAATCTCAACTGCCGGCGCGATTGTCGTCTGGGCCGCAAGCCTCCCGCGCAATTGAAACGAGAGCGCATAGGAGCCCTTAGGAATCTCGACGAGGATAGGATCGTCGATTCCTTCATGGGCATAATATTCCGCTAACTTCACGCGTAGACGTCCTGCCTGAACGCGCACGGTGGAATCACTCTGTGGGTCGAATCCTGGGCGGCGACCCAGCACCTCAGTCGCAATCTGGTATTCCTTCAGCGCAACACCCGGATGATCGAGGGAGTGTTCGGCAAGGTAACGGAGGAGTTTGCACAGGGACTCGGAAGAGTGAAGGCTATGGCTTTTGGTAAGTCTCTCTATTTGCTGGAAGCACTGCTCCCGCCCGATGGCGAAACTGTGTGTTACGGCCATAGAACCGAGTGTGTAACGGAGGACCCTATCCTACTGGAAAAACTGAACTTTGCCTACGTAACAGTAACAAACGTAGTGACACTTAATCCAGATAATTGTTTTGTATTACGACTGCATTCCGATCTCACAGCAGTATCTCTCCTGCATTTCTGGGGCAATCTTTGTGTGCGGTTTCAGGGAGGAGTTTCAAATGAAAAGGACGGTTCTGGCTGCGGTAGGGACGCTCGGGTTGCTGTGCATGATGTGGACAGGCATGGCGTCCGGGCAGGCGGTCTATGGCAGTATTCTGGGAACACTTACCGACCCTCAAGGCGCGGCGGTCGCAGGGGCGAAAGTTACCGTGACGTCAGTTAGCAAGGGTACGTCGGTAGAGACCACGACCAACGCAGATGGGAACTACAGCGTCGGCCACCTCATCCCAGACGTCTACACGATTAAGGGCGAAGCGACAGGCTTCAAGTCGTTTGAAGCCAAGGCTATTACGGTCACGGTTGATACTTCCACGCGTGTAGACGGTCAGTTCCAGGTGGGCGGAGCACAGGAACTGGTGGAAGTCACTTCAGAAGCTCCCCAGCTGAAGACCGACCGCGCCGACGTGGCCACCACGTTCGATCAGAAAGCGGTCGAAGACCTCCCGATCTACAACCGGAACTTCACGACATTCCAATTGTTGTCGCCTGGAACGCAACGGCTGAATGGATGGAACCACGCCGCCAGCGAGAACCCACAAGGATCGCAGCAGATTCTGACTAACGGTCAGCACTTCGCCGGAACCGGATTCGAGCTCGACGGAACCGACAACCAGGATCCGATCCTGGGCATTATCGTCATCAACCCGAATTTGGATTCGATTAACGAAGTAAAGATCACGGCGCAGGACTATGACGCCGAATTTGGTAAGGCTATTGGTGCTGTGGTTACGTCGCAGACGAAATCGGGAAGCAATGAGCTGCACGGATCGGTTTTTGATTATCAGCGCTCGAATTCGAATAACGCGAAGGATCCGTTTACGCAAGCCTCACAGGCGTTGGTTGATCAGTTTCACGACAAGACCGTCGTACCGAGCGGCAATTGGAACCAATTTGGCTTTGCCCTTGGCGGTCCGATCATTAAGAACAAACTGTTCGTTTTCGGAGACTATCAGGGAACGCGAAGCCATGTGGGAGGTTCGGCGGTGGAGCGCATTCCCACTGCTGCCGAACGCAACGGGGATCTAAGCGCCTGGTTCGACGCAGGAGTGCGGATATTCGACCCATGCACGTCTACAGTCGACGGCTTTCACTCCGACTGTAATGTCGCGTTGGGGGATCGCGCGGAGTTTGCCGGCGGCATTATCCCAACGGACCGCTTATCTCCACAGGCACAGAATCTTCTCGCATTATTCCCAACCGGCGGTACGCCAAGTCCGGATTTAACCAGCAACAATTTTGGCGCGGCGGGCAATAACACGCTTGATTCCGATGGCTTTGATGTGCGGTCAGACTATACCGCCAGCGATAAACTGCATATCTTTGGTCGTTACAGCTTGCAGAAGTTCCTGCGAGCGGGTCCAGGATTCTTCGGTGATACGCTTGGTGGTAACGCTCTTCCCAGCGATCCATCAGTAGGGAATTTTGCAGGAACTTCGCATACGAAGAACCAGAGTGTCGCAGCCGGGTTTGACTACACTCTCTCAAATACTTTGTTAACCGACTTCCGGTTTGGCTATATGCGCTATCACGTGCAGACCGCGCCAGGCGGAGTGGGAACGACCCCAGCTAGCGATGCGGGCATCCCAGGCCTGAACCTAGGTGACACCTTCACTTCTGGCATGCCGGCGTTCGCCATCAACGAGCCGAATGGTGCTTCCACTTTCAGTTTTGGGTATTCGTTGGGCATCAACCAGTGTAACTGCCCATTGCTGGAGAGCGAACACCAGTATCAATTTGTCAACAACTGGACGAAGATCCGAGGCAATCATAGCTTCAAGTTCGGTGTTGACCTTCGACACGCCTACAATCTGCGCGTACCCAGCGACTCCCATCGCGCTGGCGAACTCACCTACAACGACGATACGACTGCTGGCCTGCCGGGCAACTCAGGCTCCGGTTTGGCGTCGTTTCTCTTGGGCACCACCAGCAGTTTCATTCGATTCGTCAGCGCATCCACTGACGCCTACGAAACCCAGCCGCGTTACTTCTTTTATGGACAAGACACATGGCGCATCACGCCGAAGTTGACGATTAACTATGGACTTCGATGGGAGATCTATAAGCCTGAGTCGGCCTCAGGCACAGGCAAGGGCGGGTGGATTGATCTTGGCACGGGTGAAGTCAGAATCGCGGGCCAGGACGGCATCAACATGAGGGGCAATACGGACACGGACTACAAACACTTCGCGCCCCGCCTGGGTGTTGCTTACAACATCAACCCCGCCACCGTGTTGCGGATGGGCTATGGCAGGAGCTACGACATCGGAGTGTTCGGCACGATCTTCGGGCACACCATTACCCAGACTTTGCCGGTCTTGGCGCAGCAATCGATCAACTTCGGTACGAACACAACCGCATTCACGCTTGATCAGGGACCGCCTTCGGGGGATCCTGCGGCCGCCCTGGACAACAATTGCAATGCCATTACTGACCCCTCGGGGACACAGACGCAATGCCTCGGGCCTAACGGGCGGCTGGACTACCCGGGAGATAGGGTTGGGGGAGGCGCTCGCCGATTCAATAACGTTCTACCATACGTCGATGCGTGGAACGCTAGCCTGCAACGTCAGATCACGCCGTCCCTGTCGGCCACGGTCGCGTACGTTGGAAACAAGGGTACGCACGGCTTTGCCGACGACGGACCAACCTACGGTGCGAATGACCCAACCGTGGTCGGGTACGTTAAAGGATGCGGGTTCGCAGATGGTTCGGCAACCGACCCGGATCCCGTAACCTGCGGTGCCACTGGTCTCCCTCAGAATCTGCGGAGGCCCTTTTACTTCAACGGACCGGTAGGAACTGGAGGCTCGGGCAACTACGGCTGGACCCAAGGAATCGGTTTCTTCGGCAATGACGCCGATTCTCACTACAATTCCTTGCAGGTTACTGCCGACAAACGCTTCACCAGTGGTTTGCAGTTCCAAGCCAGCTACACGTTCCAACACGCGACCAACTACGACGCTAGCTATTTCGATATCGACCGCAAGGTCAGCTATGGGGCACAGCCTAACTATCGCAACCATGTGCTCATCTTCACCGAAACCTACTCGCTGCCATTCGGCAAGGGTCAGAGGTGGGCTAACAATGTTGGGCGGATAACAAACCTGTTCATCGGTGGTTGGGCCATCACGAGTGCGACCAACTTCTCAAGTGGACTACCCTTTACTCCGAGCCTCAGTGATTGCTCTCCCAGCAGTGACACGGGACCGTGTCGTCCGGACGTGGTCGGGTCTGTCAAGAATGGTACCCGCTCCGGTGATCCCAAGGCTGGTGGCTACTGGTTCGAAAACACTGGCGGTGTTGGTCTGGGGAGCGGGCCCGGCGCGACAGCGGGACCCTGGGCTCAACCAGCGCTTGATACCTTTGGGAACGTCGGTCACAACACGTTCCGCGGCCCGAAATTCTTTAACATCGATGCGTCGATGTTCAAAGACTTCGTGATCACCGAAAAGGTCAAGGCACAGTTGCAGTTCCAGTTCTACAATGTGCTGAATCACCTCAACCTCGATTTGCCAAATACGCAGGTCGATTCATCCAGCGGAGGCGCCATTACGTCCAAGGCTTACGGTTCTCAGATGCGTGTCTTGACGTTCGGCGGGAGGGTGACCTTCTAGGCGCTTGCCTCTGCAGAAGTCTTCGGGAGGGAATCTCACTGATTCCCTCCTTGGCTTTTGCGCCGTAATCGGTGATCCTCAGAAGATCGTGCTTCAGTTCGTTAATCATCGCCCCAGTTGCTTCCTTGTTGTAGTGCTGATTTGCGTTGTTGGAGCGTGGGGCCAGACAAAGGCTCCTGCCCAGTCCGCGGCCTCGTCCGCCTATCAGCGCGGCCAGGATGCCTTGGGAAAGGGTGATCTAGCCACTGCGCGAACGGATTTCGAAGAGGCGGTACGCCGAGCACCGAATATCGCTCAGTTTCATACCTCCCTTGGGTGGGTGTTGTGGCGGCAGGGAGAGTTGGATAGCGCATTGACTCATTTCAGAGCTGCACTTCGAATCAAGCCGGACTTTGTCACAGCCCGCCTGAATATCGCGAGCATCCTTGCGCAGCAGGGGAAACTCGCCGAGGCAGAGACCGAGGCGCGGACGGCCGTGAAGGCAGCTCCAAAGGATGCGGAAGCTCATCGAACGCTTGGCCGGATTCTCAATCAGCAAAACTCACAGGCGGAGGCCACTTCTGAGTTGCGGCATGCGGTGGAACTTGCTCCTCAGCGTGCCGAGTTGCACAACGATCTGGGTTCTGTGTTAGCGCAGCAAGACAAATCCTCAGAAGCCGCGGCGGAGTTCACGGAAGCTGCTCGACTGCAGCCCACGCTGGCTTCGGCTCATTTTCATTTGGGCGTGATCCGTTCCGGGGAGCATGAACTGGAAGATGCATCCAGCGAACTGCGGAAGGCGATCGAGCTTTCACCTCGCGATGCGGCACCGCATTACTATCTCGCTCAGGTTCTGCTCGATCAGGGTAAAGATGCAGAGGCTCTGCAGGAACTGCGTGTGACTGCCACGCTGAAGCCGGACTGGTTCGAGGCCCAGGTTGCGCTGGGGCGCCGATGTCAGCGTGCAGCCGATACCGACTGCGCGGTCGGCGCATTCGAGACAGCCACAAAGTTAAAGCCTGCGGATCCTGATTCCTACAATGATCTTGGCCTGGCCCTGCTGCAGAAGGGTGATGCCGAGGGCGCGATTGCGCAATTCCATACAGCGATTCAGCTCCGCCCGCAAGATGCTACCTTCCGCGGAAATCAGGGAATCGCGTTCATGCAACGCGCGGACTTTGAGGCTGCCATCACAGAACTGGGAGCGGCAATCAAGATCGCACCCGACAGCGCACCCCTACACTATAATCTCGGCCTTGCTTACAAGCTCAAAGACCAACTCGACCAGGCGGTCGCGGAATTACAGAAAGCTATCGCGCTGCAGCCGGATCTTGCCGATGCGCACTACACCCTGGGAGTGCTTTTCTGGCAGCGAGGTGAATTCGAGAAATCAGTCGAGCAACTTCAGGGTGCAATCCAGGCGCAACCGAATTACGCGGAGGCTTACTACACCTTAGGGACGGTTCTCAAGCAGCAGAACAAACTGCCCGAGGCCGCCGCAGCATTGCGGGAAGCTCTCCGTCTGCAACCGGATTTCGCTGGAGCGCACACGACTCTGGCGGGCATCTTGCGCCAGCAGGGCGACTCCGCTGGAGCGGCTGAGGAGGCTCGTGCCGCGGCGAGGATTACGGCGGCGAGCAACAATCTGCAGGGAGCAACGTTTGCGACGAACTCGGGCAAACGAATGCTCTCCGCCGGAGATGTAGAAGGCGCGATTGCGCAATTTCGTGCGGCCATCAAGATGGCGGATCACTACGCCCCTGCTCACTATCAGTTGGCTCAGGCTCTGAAACAACAGGGAAATACGCAAGAGGCTGCGCATGAGTTCGATCGTGCCGCGGAACTCGGGTCGCGAACCCAATGACGGGCAAAGGACACAAAATCGTCGGATTGGGAGAAGTGCTGTGGGATATTTTTCCGGACCGGGCGTGTCTCGGCGGGGCTCCGGCGAATTTTGCATACATCACGACGCTAATGGGCGACCAGGGGATTGTAGCGAGCCGAGTGGGTGAAGACTCGCGTGGGCTGGAAGCTTTGCGACGCATGGAAGAGATGGGCCTCGACATCGATCATGTGCAGACCGATGCCGAGCATGCTACCGGGACGGTCAAGGTAGAAGTCGATGGCAATGGACAACCGCAGTTCGAGATCGCTCAACCCGTCGCATGGGATCACCTGCAATGGACGCTCGACTGGCAACGTCTGGCCGAGACGGCAGATGCAGTTTGCTTCGGATCGTTGGCGCAACGCTCACAGACGAGCCGCGAGAGCATCCAGCGATTTCTGAGAGCAACAACTGAACGCACTCTGAAAATTTTCGATGTAAATCTGCGACAGACCTACTATTCACGCGAAATTCTGGCGGACTCGATGCGCCTGGCGGATATTGTCAAACTGAATGAGGACGAACTGCCGAAGATCATGGGCCTGTATGGGGTTCCACATCGCGACGAATTAACGTCAGCGCAGCGCCTCATCAAAGACCACGATCTGAAGCTCGTTTGCATCACGCGCGGCGGGCGCGGAAGCCTGCTCGCCCGAGCCAAAGATTCCAGCGAGCACGCTGGATTCAAGGTCCAGGTAGCGGATACGGTCGGATCCGGTGACGCCTTCACGGCAGGTCTGGTGCACGAGTATCTGCATGGAGCTTCTCTCGATCTCATGAATGAAGTGGCCAATCTGGTAGGCGCCTGGGTCGCCAGCGAAGTGGGTGCAATGCCCACACCGAAACGTGGAGCGCTGGAGCATTCGCTGGCCGAGATTCGGTAAAAGCAAAAACCAATAAGGACATTGACGGAAACGAAGGATGGCTTCGTGACGGTGTGCGTCCGCGGTGGTTTGCGGCGGGCAGTTGCACTAAGATACTGAGTCAACCAGTTTTCATGACCTATCCAGTAAATTGTTGTATAGTTACGAATGCTTTTGATTTCTTTCGACTGCAAAATCTCATCCCGGAGATGAATTTATGATGCGCGCGGGGCGTAGCTTCGAATTCCCCTGGTTCTTCCTCTCCTTCCTTCTTCTTGTGTGTGTCGGGTTTGCGTTCATTTCTTGCTCCAAGCAGGCTCCTCAACTGAGCCCTCCGCCGTCGCGGCCTTCCGATATCCGGGTTGAGGTACGCGATGGAGGGCCTGTCGTGATTTCCACAAGTGCTGCGGAATTCCAGATTCTTCCGTCGGGATTTCTGCAGGCCACGATAGTGAAGGATGGCAAGCGTTTGACGCTGGACGAGCCGGAAGTGGGCTCAAGCGGGGGCAGCGACTCGATCGTCCATGACGGCAAGGAGTTCGACTTCGTCCCGGATTTCTCGCAGGCCAAGGTCGTGGCGGCGAGCGGAAAACTGGGCAGCGGAAAGCGGATTCAGATTCCGGGGCGTCCCCTGGCAGCTACTGGGGTTCCGATTGAGCGCACACTGACGGTGGAAGCGTACGACGATTTTCCGAACATCATCCTGGTGAGTGCTTCTTACAAGAACGTCGGAAGTGCGGACTACGATTTGGATGAAGTCCTGATGCAGCAGCACCGGTTCAACTCCCACGAAGTCAATGATCATCCGTATGACATGTGGTCTTTCCAGGGATCGAGCTACGACTGGGGCAAAGATGATGTGTTCAAGCTGACGCGTACTTCATCGCAGCCGAACGCGATGGGCGAAGCCGTGAAAGGGGGCTATGGAGGCGGGATTCCGGTGGTTGCGTTCTGGACAGCGTCGGTCGGGGAGGCTATCGGCCATGTGGAGACGATCCCGTGGACACTTTCGATGCCGGTAAAGGTCGATCCGGACGGACGGGTTAACGCGAGCATGTCGATTGCGGCGAACGTCAATCTCAAGCCGGGCGAGGCGTATTCCACGCCGAGAACCTTTGCCGCCATCTACAGCGGAGATTTCTACGAGCCGCTGCGGATGTGGTCGAGCGTGTTGCAAAGAGAAGGATGGCAGATTCCCAAGCCCTCGAATGAAGCGTACAACGTGAGTTGGTGCGGCTGGGGATACGAATTCAATGTCACGCCAAAACAGATGTTGGGGACCGTGCCGAAGTTGAAGGAGATGGGGATCAAGTGGGCGACATTGGATGATCGCTGGTTCGACACGTATGGAGACTGGAACCCGCGAAACGAAACATTTCCTGGCGATTCTATCAAGCAGATGGTTGACGACTTCCACAAGCAGGGAATTCTCGCGCAATTGTGGTGGCTGCCTCTGGGAGCGGAGGACGGGCAAGGGAGGTGGGAGTCGCACAAATATATCGTGTCAAAGGTGGCGAAGGAACATCCGGATTGGTTCATCCTTGATAAGAACGGGAAGCACGGGCGGATGACACGCGATTTGGCGGCGCTGTGTCCGGCGGTGCCGGAAGTGCAGAGCTATTTCAAGCAGCTTACAGAAAAGTTCATCCGCGATTGGGGATTTGACGGATCGAAATTGGACAACATCTACAGCGTACCCGCGTGCTACAACCCGGCGCATCATCACAAGTCGCCGCAGGATTCGGTGAACGCGATGGCAGACGTGTACAGAATCATCTTTGAGACCACACGGTCGATCAAGCCGGAGAGTGTGACGCAGGCGTGCCCATGTGGAACGACGCCATCGCTCGCATGGCTGCCGTTCATCGATCAGGCGGTAACGGCCGATCCGGTGGGCGGGGTGCAGGTGCGGCGGCGAATCAAGATGTATAAAGCCCTACTCGGCCCACAGTCGGCCGTATACGGAGATCACGTGGAACTTTCGGAGATGACGCGAGTCGGTGCCAATGGCTGGAGTGAGCACGGCGCGGATTTTGCTTCAACCGTGGGAACTGGCGGCGTTCCGGGAACGAAATTTGTATGGCCCGATCCCGGACCGAAGTACAAGCCCGTGAACCTGACGACCCAGAAGGAAGAGCACTGGAAGAAATGGATCGCGCTCTATAACCAGAAGATGCTTTCCAAGGGCGAGTTCCGCGATCTGTACGTGTATGGCTACGATTCGCCCGAGGCCTACGCCATTGAGAAGGATGGCAAGATGTACTACGCGTTCTTCGCAGAACCGGGCAAGCCGTTTACAGGCGAGGTGGAGTTGCGCGGGCTGAAGCCGGGTACGTATCACCTGGTTGACTATGTTGATGGAAAAGACTTGGGAACAGTGCAGGCAGAAGCGGGAAAAGCTCCCAAACTGAAGACGGAGTTCAAGGAGCATCTGCTGTTGGAGGCCAGCGGGTCGTAGAGTTGGTTCAGTTGGACCGCGCGTGTTCTACGAAGAAGATCATCTCTCGCGAGCGAGTTGCATCCAGTGGACTGGTGTCCCAGTCTCCCAATACCTGGCGCACCCGAAGTCCTGAGCGTGTGATCAGCGCCCGTAGGTGTTCCTGTGAGGAAAAGCGCAAAGTGCTGCGTGTGGTCCGCTTCTCGCCCGTCCATTGGTAGGTGGTCTGGAAGGAGATGAACTCTCCGTTGTCCTCAGTCACCTCGAGTCGTTCAAGAACTTCTCCGGGTAACTTGCGAACTCTGCCAGCCCATTCCTTCGCCCAAGGCAAATGTTGGATTGCAGACTCGAAGACAACCTTGCCGCGTTCGCTTAGGTGATGACGCATGGTGTTTAGAGCCGCGAGCACATCGTCGTCACCAAGCAGGACTTGGAATGCGTGTCCCGTCATGACGATTAAATCGAAAGGCCGAGCGGAGTTATATTTTTGTGCAGGGGATTCAACCCACTCGACCAACTCTGCGTAAGGTTTGCTCCTGGCTATAGTCAACATCGCGGCGGCCGGATCGACGCCCGTCACCTGATGGCGTCTCGCAGCAAGTGCGCAGCAGAGCGTACCAGTTCCGCAACCCAGATCCAAGACACTGTGCGGGCGTGATCTGGCAAGAGAAAGGTAGAAATCGATATCCGGTCCCGGCAGGTTAGCTAGATCGTACAGTTGGGCGATTTGAGATTCGTGATAATCGATACGGCTGCGCAGCCTCCGGACCGATTCTACATTTTCCGGTGTGAAGCTATCTCATCCAACAGTCCGAAGCAATTGCTGTCAAATGGCATGATCCCGCAGGAATTGTTCGCGGTATTTGGTGTCACGAAAAGCTTCGGTGCCACCCGGTCGTGTCGTCGAAAGAGCGCCTGCGCGATTCCCGCTGGCGAGGCATTTGGGCAAGTCAGATCCACGGACGTACTCGTGCAGAAATCCTGCGTCGAAGCTGTCTCCAGCGCCGACGGTGTCGACGGGAACGACTTCACATGACGAACTGGTGTATCGTTCGGCACCGCGCTGCGCGATCGCGCCTTTCTTGCCGAGTTTGACCACGACCAACGGCGCTATTGCCGACAGTCTCCTCACTGCCTCTTCGAGATTGTCAGTGCCTGCCGCTTTGCAGGCCTCGCGTTCGTTCGGCAGGAACACATCCACATATCGCAGGACATCGTCGAGTCCACCCTCCCATTTGTCGTCGGGATCGTCATTCGTATCGAGGGAAATCCTAAGCCCTTTGGACTTGAAGAATTGGAACAGTTCGCGCACTCTCGGCCGCAAGTTTCGCTGCATGTAATAAGAGGAAAGATGGAAATGGCGAGAATCGGCGAGGTAGTTCAGGTCGAGATCGTCCCAGTTCAACTCCGAGATCGTCCCCAGGTACGTCAGGATATTGCGCCATTGATCGTGATGAAGGATGACGGTGAGGCCTGTCGCGGTAGGTCCCGGAACGCGACGAACATTCGAGACATCCACTGCACCCCGTTGCAAGCGTTCGAGAGCGACAGTGCCCAGAGGGTCGTCGCCGACGCGGGACTGAAATCCGACGCGGCTGCCGAGAGCCGAGAGATTGTGTGCGACGATGGCAGACGATGAGCCGAGTGTGAGCATCATCCGGTCGGCGAGTAGTTCGCGCTCAGGGGCGAGTTGTTCGGGGAGTCCGTAGAGGATCAAGTCGAGGTTGAGTTCTCCGGCGATGGTTACGTCGAATCGGGGCATGGGAAGTCAGAATACAGAAGCTAAATGCAGAATCGATTTTCGATTTCAAATTTGAGATTGTAGATTAATGCTGGTAGATGCCCAGCCGGTGACCCTTTGCTGGTTTTGAATCTGCAATCTCAAAACTGAAATCTGCAATTTCGTCACACCAGCGTTACTTCGATCCCGGCTTGCTTCAACGCACGGAGATCAGATTTCGGGACCGCTCGGTCGGTGATGACCTCCTGCAAAGATGAGACGGGAGTTATCATCGAGAGGCTGCGACGCCCGAACTTACTGGAGTCGCAGACAGCTACGGTCTTCTTGGCGATCTCGACCATGACCCGGTTCACTTTCGCTTCCAGCAAATTCGGAGTGCTTAGTCCGAAGTGAACGTCGAAACCGTCGACACCTAGAAACAGAATGTCTGCACTGAGGCGTCGGAGCGTTTCTTCGGCGATCGGCCCGACCAACGAAAAGGAATTCTTGCGCAATGTGCCGCCGGTCAGAATCACCTCCACCGCCGTTCCCGCCAGTTCCGCCGCTATGTTGACCGCGTTGGTGATAATCGTAATGTTCTGAAAGTTACGAAGACTGCGGGCGATGGCTGTCGTAGTCGTGCCGGAATCCAGAATCACGACTTGTCCTTCTTTCACTTTTCCTACGGCACAATCGGCGATACGCAGTTTCTCCTGGTGATGCAGCTTCTCTTTTTCGCGAAGCGTGGGGTCTTCGAGGGCGCCTTCGCGCGATGGAAGAGCGCCTCCGTGAGTGCGATGGACCAGACCGTGCGCGTGAAGGATTTCAAGGTCCTTGCGAATCGTAACCTGCGAGGTTTCGAAGCGGCGAGAGAGTTCGGTGACAAGGACTCGGCCCTGATGATTCAGCAGATCGAGAATGGCGCGTCGGCGTTCTTCGTTGAGCACGGCTATAGCCTGGAGAAATCCCGGGAGAGCCCGCGCTGATTTGCGGAGCGCATTTCTTTTTATAGCGTTTCCTTTCGTTTGTCCAGTTGAATTGTTGTCGTTCTTGCCGAGACGAAAGCGTTAGTTCCCAGCCAATGGAACGGAGGGAAGTTCCGGGAAAGAGCTCAGGAGCCCGCTTCTAAGCTGCTGGTTTTTCTAATCTTTGGAACCATTTGGGGTGATAACTAATTCAATACCTTCCCCCAAAGTCCGATTGCCTTGTCTGGGTGGAGTTGCCGTAATCTCAAGTTGGCACAAAAAGCGGCTTGGTTTCGAAACGTGTTTTGCTTGGGATCCGTAACGAGGAATGCAAAATGCCAACCGGCGGAACAGACAAGGTCATGCGTTCGCAGTCGGTCGTCGCACGCATAGTTGCCGGAGAGACGCTGCTTGTACCGATCCGCGGGAAGGTTGGCGATCTGGCTTCGATTTACAGCTTCAACGCAACAGGAACGCTGATCTGGAAGCTGCTGGAGTCTCCGAAATCTGTGGGAGAGTTGGCGCTGGCTGTGGCCGAAACGTACGAAGTCGAGCCCGCGCGCGCACAGTCCGATGTGGAGCAGTTTGTAGGGGAAATGAAGGCTGTTGGTCTGGTGGAGATCCCCGCGTCTGTGGCGATGGCGGGCGACTGAAACCAGTGGGGCGGGAAGGACTGTAAAGGCAGCGGGCGCGGGTGGCGCGTCCGCTGCTTTCAGAATTGAGGGGGCATGGAACAGCTCAGTTACGGCGCGTTCAGCGCGACTCTGCACGAACGCCAGTCCGGCGAGCGTGTGCCTTTGCAAGTGTCGATTGAAGTGACGCGGCGCTGCCCGCTCGAGTGCCTGCACTGCTACAACAACCTGCCCATGGGTGACTTGGATGCCAAGCGGCGGGAGATGACCAAGGAAGAGCACTTCCGCGTGCTCGACGAATTGGTCGAGATGGGCTGCTTCTGGATCCTCTACACGGGCGGTGAAATCTTCGCCCGCAAAGATTTTCTCGAGATCTACACGTACGCGAAGAAAAAAGGATTCCTGATCAACGAGCAGATCGCGGATTACCTGGCGGAGTGGCCTCCGTTTGCGATTGAGATCACGCTCTATGGCCGGACGCGCGAGACCTATGAATCGTTGACGATGATTCCGGGTTCGTACGAGCGCTGCCTGCGCGGGATTGGGCTGCTGAAGGAGAGGAATCTACCGCTGAAGTTGAAGACGGTCGCCACCAGCATCAACAAGCACGAAGTGATGGCGATGCGCCGGTTTGCGGAAGAAGAGTTGGGCGTCGAGTTCAAGATGGATGGCCAGATCAATCCGCGGATTGATTGCTCGCAGAGTCCACTGGCGGTGCGGCTGACGCCGGAGGAGTTGGTGGCGCTGGATATGAGTATGCCGAAGGGGATGAGCGAGTATCGCAGGCTTGCAACGCGCGATCTGGAACGCCCTCCGAATCTTTCGCAGATTGACACGGTGTACTACTGCGGCGGAGGGATGAACGGATTTGCCATCAATGCGTACGGTGAAATTGGAATCTGTGTGATCTCGCAACAAGAGACGTTTACTGTCCGTGACACTGGCGTCATGAAAGTGTGGGATGAATCCCTGTTGGCATTACGCAATCAAAAGCGGACCAGAACCACGAAATGCGTTGAATGCCGCATCCAGTCTCTTTGTTCCATGTGTCCAGCGAACGGAGAGATGGAAAACGGGGACCGCGAGAACCCGGTGGGGTTTTTATGTCACGTAGCTCATCTGCGGGCAGCTGTAATTGGTATCGAGCCGCCGCCGCACGGAGAGTGTGAATTTTGCGCCGGAGGAACCGAGTACGAGGATGTGCAAGAATCTGCGCGGCGCATATCCAGCAAAGAAACCGATGTTGAAAATTGGGCCGGCCCCCAACAACTATTAACGGTCCTGAATAATTATCCGCTGCCGGCAGCCGGTTGCGGAAGTTGCGGGCATCACTGAGTCAGCGACAAGAGGTGAGGCTGAATGAACAGTCAAGGAAGCCAAGTCGATGGCAGGGCGACTTACGAGACGCCCAAGCTGACGAAGATAAGTCTCCGCCCAGAAGAGGCCGTCTTAGGCCATTGCAAAATGTCCGGTGGAACGGGGCCCACTCAGACCGCGGGTCCGTGTGACATCCTGCTGGCTGGATGCCGCAGCATCGGGTCATAGTTCGGGTCGAGAGAATTTGGTTAAAGATGCACTGTGTTTCAGGTGTAACCATGCCGCCGTCAAATGGCGCTCCTGCTGATTGTCGAAACCAATTCTGCATTGGTGGCGTATCCGTGCAACTCCAAGGCATGGGTCGTCAAATCGTCGCACTTGTCCCTGCTCTCGCGCCGTTTCAGAGCGACGCAGAAAATGCTGATATCAGCCTGCAGTTGGAATGGGATGACTCTTTCAACCGAGAATCGGAACACAAGTTGTTTGATTCAGGCTCCGTTTGGGAGCTATTTCCAGACGAAGCCGGATTCAGGTTTGATTTTCGAGTGCCTGCACTGGGGGCTGTGCCTTACAAGAGGTTGGTGGTGGACTCTGCGTTTTCCGCCGGCGTTTTGCATCTGAACCGAGCGGCGTTTAATGCTTATCCTCGCGTTGCCCCGCTGGATTATCCGCTGGACGAACTCCTCATCATGCATCGGCTCACGCAGGAGAAGGCGATTGAGTTGCATGGGACTGGGATTGTTCGTCCGAATGGTGAGGCGAATTTGTTTGTGGGGCACTCCGGGGCGGGGAAGAGTACCACAACGCGGCTCTGGACCGATATTGAAGATGTGGAAGTGCTTAGTGATGATCGCATTATTGTGCGGCGAGATGAGGCCGCGGTGGAAACTCCCTGCGGTGCCGGTGCCTCCAGCAAACGCGAGGTCCTTCGACCCCGAGATTCTTCCGCTTCGCTGAGCAATCTCTCCGCTCAGGATGACAAGGCTACAAAGGCTATTCGCATGTATGGCACGCCTTGGCATGGCGAGGCTATGTACGCTTCGCCGAATAGTGCGCTTCTGTCACGCATTTTCGTGTTGGAGCATGGCTTTGGGAACGTGATCACGCCTCTTTCTCCCAGTCAAGCCGTGGCCGAGTTGTTTGCTCGGAGTTTTGTGCCGTTTCACCGGCATGAGTACGTCGATTCTGCGCTGGATTTTCTGCAGGAGTTGGTCGACTCGGTTCCGGTGTATCGCTACTCATTCGAGCCTGACCAGCGCGCCGTAGAGAAGATTCTCCACTTCCATGATTGAGTCCGGGGCTGACTCGAAGTTGTTTGAAGAGGTCCTCCGTCCATTGCTCGAGCAGGGCTTGAGCGTTCGTTTTCAAGCACGTGGCGCCAGCATGTCTCCCGCGATACGTGACGGAGAGGTGGTCGAAGTTACGCCCGTAATGGTTACCAAATTACGAAAGGACGATATCGTTTTAGCCAAGACGAATCATGGTTTCCGGCTTCATAGGATTGTGTTGGCTGATCGGGCGATGGATCGCTTCGTCACGAAAGGCGACTGCGGCCAGGAAGACGATCCGCCTTTGAAGGGCGACCAGATTTTCGGCCTCGCTCGGGGCAAGGAAGTGCGGGTAGGACGGAACATCGTGCAGGCTAGGTTCAAAGGTGTGGGCGGGTGGATGCTGCGCGCAGCGGCGCGGGTACAGTCTGTCTCCGGCAAGTTGCTGGCGAGAGCTATAGACGCATCCCCAATTCGACATTCATCGCTGCTCGTTGGGATTCTTTGTTTTCTTTCGCTGCTTTCCGCTACGTCCCTCCGTGCGCAGGTCGCGGTGGACTCTACCACCTCGAACTCCGCCACGCTTACTGGTGCAGGGAATCGGACGCTCACGATCGCTCACACCACAGCCGGCGCAAATCGCCTGATGCTGGTCGGCGTCTCGATCAACATTACGAACTCGACCGCGACCGCCGTCACCAGCGTGGCGTGGAACGGGACAGCGCTCACCCTCGTCGGGGCACACAATGATGCCGGGTTGACGCGCCGGGTCGAGATGTGGTCTTTGCTGGCTCCAGCAACTGGTACGGCGAATGTCGTTGTGACGGTGAATATTCCGACCGCTGTCAATGAGGGTGTTGTCGCAGGTGTTACCACGTTTACCGGTGTGGATCAAACGGTTCCGTTGGGGACATTCGTTTCTGACGATGGGGCGGCGGACACCTCGTCGCAACTGGATGTGCCCAGCGTGATCAACGGAATGATCCTGGATACGCTGGCGACGGGAGGAAACCGGACGATCACTATCCCGAATCCTCAGGTCTCGCAGTGGAATGCGAACAGTTCGGGAACAAACAACCCCGGAATGCGTGGTGTCGGGACAAGCCGCACGGGAGCGCCGAACGTCCCCATTTCAGAGACTTTCAGCAACACATCGAATTGGTCTTTGGGTGCGATCTCGGTGAATCCCAGCACCGCGGATATTGGGGTTTCGACCAACGTCAGCGCCGTCGCCCTTGGCCAGAACTCAACGTACAACATCACGATCAGGAATAACGGGCCGTCGGCGGCGAACAACGTCACGCTGGCAGATACCTATAACGCAACCAATCTCTCGCTGGTGGGGTATGTGCCGAGTGCCGGTACCACGTGCACGAACACCGCCACGACCATCAATTGCACGTTGCCGACGCCATTTGCGAGTGGCGCAACCGCGACTGTAGCGGTGACAGTCTCGACAACTGCTCCTGGGTTTTATCCCAACACCGCAACCATCACCGATTCCGGCACGCCTCCAGACCCCAATACCGGCAACAACACCTACGTATCTCTGGCACCCGTCGTGAGCGTTGTCTGTTCGACCACAGTGCAGAGTCCGGGCGGGACGCTGAGCGGCGTATTAAACACATATTTTCCGGGAACGGCCAGCGTGGCTGCGGGAGCTACATCGATTCCGATCGGGACGGCAAGAGGCGCAGGCGGCACGATCGCAAACGGAAGTTTGTTGCTCGTGATCCAGATGCAGGACGCGACCATCAATACTTCCAATAGCGTTGCCTACGGCAATGGCAGCACCGGCAGTGGATTCACCACGATCAACAATGCCGGCAACTATGAATACGTACGCGCCACTGGCCCTGTGAGCGGAGGTTCGGTGCCCATCGCTGGCGCTGGCGCCGGTGGCGGACTCGTCTTCGGGTATACAGCTTCTGCCTGGTCTGCCACGAAGGGAGCGAGCACATATCAAGTTGTTCTTGTGCCTCAATACATTTCTGCCACACTGGGCGCGGCCACAGCGTCCGCATGGAATGGTTCGACGGGCGGCATTCTGGCGCTCGACATAGCTGGACAGCTCGATTTAGGTGGCGCCACAGTCTCCGTCGATGGCCTTGGATTCCGAGGTGGCGCAGGTATGCAGTTTAACGGTGGAGTCGGTGGCGCGAATACCGACTACCGCGTCGCGGGACCTGCGACGTATGGCGGGGCGGTGGAGAACGGTGTAGACGCCCCCAAAGGCGAAGGCGTTGCCGGTACACCAAAGTGGGTTGAGTCCGTTGCGACGTATCTGTTGTCCGGTACCAGCTATCCGAGTGGCACGGCAGGCACCGACGGCAGCTTTGCCCATGGAGCACCGGCCAATGGTGGCGGCGGCGGCACGGACGGAAATCCGACTGCAAATGATCAGAATGCCGGCGGAGGTGGCGGTGCGAACGGCGGGTCGGGAGGATTTGGCGGAGATTCGTGGAATTCGAACATGAGTTCTGGCGGTCAAGGTGGGTCCCAGTTCCCGGCAACCATTGACCGAGTTGCCTTAGGCGGCGGTGGTGGCGCTGGTTCACGCAACAACTCCGATGGGGACACTCAGGCGAGCAGTGGTGCGGCCGGTGGCGGAATCATTTTTATTCGTGCCGATAGCTTCACGGGAACAGGCACTCTGACCGCCAACGGTGCAGGAGCCTATAACGGAACACCCAATGATGCGGGCGGCGGAGGCGGCGCTGGCGGTAGCATTCTTGTCCTGGCCAGGAACGGCGGTGAAAGTGGCTTAACCCTACAAGCTAATGGTGGACGGGGTGGAGATGCATGGGACTCGCAGGCCTATAGCCTGGCAGAACGCCACGGGCCCGGAGGTGGAGGTGGCGGAGGAGTCGTTTACGTTTCGGGAGCGGCGGCCAGCATCAGCGTTGCCGGAGGTGCTAACGGAACAACTTTGAACCCGGGTGTTGCCTATGGGGCGACTCCAGGATCGGCAGGGACGAACGCGACAAATGCGATGCTGGGCCAAGTTACGGGAATTCAGTCTGCGTCCCTCTGTGCGCCTGACCTGACGCTCACCAAGAGTCACGTGGGGAACTTTACGCGCGGCGGCAGCGCCAGCTATATGATTCCGGTCAGGAACGTAAGCACATTGGGTGCGGCCAGCGGTTTGGTGACGCTCAACGATACGCTGCCCATCGGCATGGCCCCCATCAGCGCGACTGGGACAGGATGGACCTGCTCGGTAACGGGGCAAACCGTGAGTTGTACGCGCTCGGACTCGCTCGGGATTGGAGCCAGCTATCCCGCGATCACACTGAATGCAACTGTGCTGCAGTCAGCGCCCGCCACGGTGACGAATGTTGCAGTGATCGGCGGGGGAGGCGACGCCAACCTACTGAATGACCTGGCTACGGATGTGGCCAGCGTCGTTTCCAGCGCGGACATGTCAGTGACGGACGCGGGATCGCCAAATCCGGTTGCGACTAACGGGAATATTACGTACACGCAAGTCGTCACCAATAACGGTCCAAGCGCGGCTGACAACGCGACGCTGGTGGCCCCGGTACCGAACAGTACGACCTTCGTATCCGTGACCGCCCCGGCGGGGTGGATTTGCCTAACACCGAATCCTGGCGGCACCGGCAATGTTGTCTGTACCAATTCCAACATGCCGGGATCATCTTCGGCGACTTTCACGCTGGTCGTGAAAGTGGCGACTGGCACGACGAATGGAACGGTGATCACGGACACAGTTACAGTCAGCTCTTCGGTCAGCGATCCAGTTTCACCGAACAACACCGCAACGACGGCGACAATCGTTGGAACCAGCGGTCCGAACCTGTCGGTGACGAACGTGGCGTCGCCGAATCCGGTACAGGGGAATACGAACATCACCTACACGCAGGTCGTGACGAATACAGGATCGTCCGCGATCACGAATGGAACATTCAGCGAAGCGACGCCTGCGAATACGACGTTCGTGTCAATCACACCTCCGGCAGGGTGGACGTGTACCGGTTTCCCGGCGAGCCCCTGTACAAATCCCAGCGTTGGGGCGGGAGCGTCAGGAACGTTCTCCGTGGTGTATCACGTAATCGCGGGAACCGCGGCGGGCACGGTAATTTCCGATACGGCCACCGTGAATGCGACCAATCAGTCTTTCGGAGCGAACTCAGCGACCGCCACCGATGTCGTTACGCTCGCTACCCAAGCGGATATCGCCCTGCGTACTGCGGCGACTCCTTTGACGGTCTATGCCGGCAACGGGATCACTTACACACAGACGGTCACAAACAATGGGCCGGCGACTGCGAATGGAGTGACGTTCACTGAAGCCACACCTGCGGGTACGACGTTCCGATCGGTTTTGGCTCCGGCGGGATGGTCCTGTGTGACACCCGCGGTGGGTGGCACTGGAACGATCACGTGTACCGACGCGGCAAGCTTCGCGAATGGCTCGGTGGCTGACATCGTCGTCGATCTCAATGTGCCGTCTGCTGTGGCGATCGGCACAATTACGGCTACGTCGTCGGTTTCGGCCGTGACCTCCGATTCGAACAGTGCCAACAACACCACAACGACCACGACGAATGTAAATGTGGCGTGTGACTTGTCGGTGACCAACAGCGGAGGTCCGAGTCCGGTTCTAGCGGGGAACACGATCACGTACACGCAAGTTGTGACTAACTTGGGCCCGAGCAACTGCAGCACGGCGACGCTGACTGAACCCACTCCGGCGAACACTACATTTGTGTCGGTCGCAGCGGTGACAACGGGCGGAGGGACGTGGACTTGCCCAAACACGGCGCCGGTTGCCTGCGCGAATCCCGGTGTTGTGCCAGGATCGACCGGGACGATTACTGCCGTTTATAGAGTGAATGCGGGTACGACTGCGGGAACGATCATCAGCGATACCGTTACTGTGGGAACGACGACGCGCGATACGGGCTCGACGAACAACTCAGCCACAGTGAACATCGCGGTGACCTCGGGAACGCAGGCGGATCTTAGCGTAACGAATACCGGCAGCCCGAATCCGGTTACCGCAGGGAACAACATCACGTACACGCAGAGCGTCACCAATGCAGGACCCGCTACGGCAAATGCGCCAGTATTCACGGAGACGCTCCCTGCGAACACGACCGCTGTGTCTTTGACGGGACCGGCCGGATGGACCTGCGTTCTGGCTACGCGGACTTGTACCGATACAGCGGCCATGGCCTCAGGCGCGACGGCCAATTTCACCTTTGTGGTAAAGGTCAACACGAACGTGGCATCGGGAACAACGATCACGCAGACGGATTCGGTGACCTCAACGACGGGCGATTCCAACGCAGGCAACAATAGCGCTACGGTCAATATCTTGGTTGCTGATTCCGCTGATCTTTCAGTTACGAATACGCCCAACCCGGTTCCGGTCATCGCCGGGGCCAACATTACCTACACGCAAGTGGTGACAAACAACGGTCCAAGCACTGCCACAAGCGTAAGTCTGACTGAAGATCTGCCCGCGAACACGACGGCATTTTCCTTGACCGGTCCCGCTGGATGGACCTGCGTTCTGGCTACGCGCACGTGCACCAATCCAAGCCTTGCTCCGAGCACTCCGGCGACGATCACATATGTGCTAACGGTAACTGCCGGCACGGCAGCGGGAACCGCCATTAATCAGACGGCGAGCGTGACGTCATCGATCGCTGATTCGAATTCTGCGAACAACAGCGCCATGGCAGCGGATGTAGTTGCTCTGGCTACCCAGGCAGATCTCGTCGCCACGAATAGTGCTGCACCCAGTTCAGTCGCGGCAGGAAGTAATGTCACTTACACACAAACGGTGACGAACAAGGGGCCGGCCGCGGCGACGGGCGTTACATTTATCCAAACGACGCCACCGAACACGAACTTTCAGTCGATTACTCCACCCGCCGGCTGGACTTGCGCCACCGTTCCGCCCGTGGGAGGAACGGGGACGATCACGTGTACCCTAACGGGCACTCAGGCGGTAAACAACACGGCTACCTTTACCCTTGTACTGCAGGTTAATTCAGGGACGCCATCGGGCACGAACATCACGGATGCCGTTACGGCAAATGCAACCAACATCGTTCCCAGCATTACGACGAACACAGCAAGCACGACGGTGGTCGTTGCTAATGCGGACAGTGCAGATGTGGCAATCGTCAAGACGGCTACTCCGAATCCAGTGACCCAGGGAACGCCGCTGACCTATTCTCTGGCCGTGACCAACAATGGTCCGGCATCGGCGACAAACGTCACGGTTACGGATTCATTGCCATCGAGCGTTACGTATCTCTCGTCCACCTCCACGCAAGGATCGTGCTCGGAGGCGGGGGGAACGGTCACCTGCTTACTGGGAACGATGGCGAATGGGGGCACGGCGACCGTCACGATTCTTACCATTCCGCAGCAGTCTGGCATCATCTCGAATACTGCGACAATCGTGGCGGATCAGACGGATTTCAATCTGGCGAACAACTCGTCGACGCAAAACGAGACCGTTACTGCACCAACTCGGGTGAGCTTGCAGTCATTCTCTGCACGTTACGGAACGGACAAGAACGGGGCCAGCCGGATCGTTCTGATGTGGAAGACCAGCGGGGAGGCGCACAACCTTGGGTTCAACGTATATCGCGAGCAGAACGGGAATCGCGTGCGCATGAATCCTTCAGTGATAGCAGGATCAGCGTTGTTGATGAGTGGCGCCCTGTCGAAGCATGCTGGCCGTAGCTACTTCTGGATTGATCCAGCAGCGGGTGTGGTGGGGGCTTCGTACTGGCTGGAAGACATTGATGTGAACGGAACGCGTACCATGCATGGTCCCATTTCAGCGTCGGGAACACGGCTGGGAAGCGACGCGCCTGCAGCGGAAGCGCGCATGATGAGCCAGGTGAACCAGACACAACCACCGGCAGCGGCGGAACTTGCCAGCCACATGGTCGAGTCCGTTGGGGCCGCCGTCGTTCCGACGGCTGGGCAGATTCGAAAGCAGTTCGAACTGGCGGCGCATCCGGCAGTCAAGATCTATGTTCGTCATGAGGGATGGTATCGGGTCGGGCAGCCAGACTTGGTAAAGGCCGGTCTCAATCCCAACGTGGATCCCGCAATGCTCCATCTATACGCCGAGGCTACGGAGCAACCGATCAGGATCACAGGTGCGACGGCCGGGCCTGGCGGGTTCGGATCTCAAGCGGCTATCAACTTCTACGGAACAGGGATCGATACCTCATTCTCTGGGACGCGAGTGTACTGGCTTACGCAGGGTGATGCGCGTGGCGCGCGCATACGGCAACTGCCGCCATCAGCCGGGTCGAATCATGCCCCGGACAGCTATTCGTCGACCGTCGAACTGCGCCAACACACGATTTATTTCGCGGCGTTGATCAATTCGAACGACGACAACTTCTTTGGCGCTCTGGTTTCGGCAACTCCAGTCGATCAGGTGCTGGAAGTGCCGCATTACGACGCGAACTCAGGGCAGGCTGCGCAACTGGAAGTGTCGCTGCAAGGCGTCATCATCGGATTCCCGCACGATGTCACTGTAGCCTTGAACGGAATCATAATTGGCAACGTCGTATTCACTGGTCAAGACAAGGGGACTCTGAAGGTTGACATTCCAAGCGGAGTGTTGCAGTCCTGGAGCAACACGGTCACATTGACCGCACAAAATGGTGACTACGACACGAGTCTGGTCGAGTACATCCGCATCACGTATCCGCATTGCTATGTGGCGGATTCCAATCGTTTGAAATTTACCGGGCTGGCGGGTGACGAAATCAGGGTGGGTAATTTCACGAGTGCACCAGTGGTTCTTGACATCACTGATCCGAATCGTGCGGTGCAGTTGATGCCGCGGGTGCGGAGCAACGGCGGGAAGTACGAAATTGCACTTCAGGTACCCTTCACGACGAATGACGGCGAACAACTGCATACGCTCCTGGCGGTGGGCGATGACCGTGTTGACTCTGCGTCCGGGGTCTGGCCAAATCACCCCTCCCATTGGCACGGTGTGCAGCCGGGTGCGGACATTGCGATGGTTACTCACGGCGAATTCGCCGGAGCGCTTGCGCCGCTGGTGCATGCACATCAGGCACAAGGACAAACATCTGTCGTGATTCCGGTCGTTGATTTGTACGATGAGTTCAATTTCGGGGAGCGCAGTCCGTTTGCTATCAAAGGGTTTCTGCAGACCGCAAAGCAGAACTGGAAGACGCCACCTTCCTATCTGCTGCTGAATGGGCGAGCATCGCTCGATCCGCGGAATTATCTCGGTATGGGAAATCTGGATCTTGTCCCAACGCGGATTGTGCCGACTGCCAGTCTCATGACAGCATCGGACGACTGGTTCTCAGATTTCAGCAACAATGGCCAGCCGACCATCGCAACCGGACGCTTGCCCGTCAGCACAGAGGATGAAGCCACGACTGTCATCGGCAAAATCTCGACCTACGAAGGTCAATCGACCAATGGAAGCTGGACTTCGAACGCCTTGTTCGTGGCTGACAAAGACGATACTGAGAGCTTCACGCAAGACACGCAGACGGTGCAGGGCCAATTGCCTACAGCCATGCAGGTGTCGGACATTTTCGTTGATACCGTGGGCATAACCGATGCGAGAAGCGATATCACGAACGCCATCAACTCGGGTCAGGTGTTGGTGAACTACATCGGCCATGGATCTGAAGAGCAGTGGTCCGGGCCTGATATTTTCGACACGAACACGGTGGGCAGTCTGACGAACGGATCCCAACTGCCAGTGTTCCTGATCATGAACTGCCTGAATGGATTCTTCCAGGATGTGTACTCGGAGCCCCTGGGCGTAACGCTGATGCTGGCATCAAGTGGCGGAGCCGTCGCGGTAGTCTCGTCGAGCGGACTGAATCAGCCACAACCACAAACAAATCTGAATGCGATGGTCGTCCGCAATGCGTATGCCGGCAAGCAGTTGACCTTGGGCGAAGCGCTCGTGAAGGCAAAGTCGCACATCGCCGATCCTGACGTGCGCCGCACCTTTGTCCTGTTCGGCGATCCAGCAATGCTAATCAAGCCACCCGCAAACGCAACTGTGCGCTAAACGGCGCTCTATTCTTCCCCCACGCAAGTTCGGCGAACCTAGGAAGCCGCTATTGCCGCCGCGGGAAGCCCGGCGGTTTGCCGCAGCGGTTCGGTCAGCGATTGCATCACTTTGCCAAATCCGGCGAAGTCAAGCGACTGTGGACCGTCCGAAAGGGCGCGCTCGGGGCAGGGATGTACCTCGATGATTAGTCCATCCGCGCCCACAGCAACTGCCGCCCGGGAGACGGCCGCGATCAGGCTCTGTTTGCCAGTTCCATGTGAAGGATCGGCTATCACAGGCAAGTGCGAGAGATCTTGTGCGAGTGCAATGGCCGCGAGGTCGATGGTGTTCCGCATCTCAGTCTCGAATGTTTTGATCCCTCGCTCACAGAGCACAACCTGGCGATTTCCACCGGCGAGCAAGTATTCGGCCGCAAGCAGCCATTCCTTAACCGTAGCGGACGGGCCCCGCTTCAGCAGTATCGGTTTGTTGACGGTTGCCAGACGACGCAGCAGGGCGAAATTCTGCATGTTCCGGGCGCCGACCTGCAGCATGTCCACGTGCTCGCAAATAATGTCAATGTCTTCCGTGCTCATGACCTCGGTGACCACCGGAAGACCGGTTTCCTTCTTGGCTTGGCGAAGTATTTTCAGCGCTTCAATGCCGAGTCCTTGAAAGTCATAGGGGGAGGTGCGCGGTTTGTAGGCGCCGCCGCGCAGCATGGACGCTCCCGCGCGCTTGACCGCATAAGCGGTATCGAGCAATTGCTCACGCGATTCCACCGAGCAAGGTCCAGCGATCACCACGACGTCGGGACCGCCAATCGATACATTCTCAATCTGGACAATTGAGCGCTCAGGTTTCACCTGGCGGCTCACCAGTTTGAACGGCTGGGCGATCGCGACCACGTTGTCCACGCCAGGGGCCACTTGCAGGGCTTCAATCTCGTGACGTCGCCCGCTCCCTACCGCAGCGACGATGGTGCGCTCCGTACCCCGGGTGACATGGGGTTGGTAGCCAGCTTCACGAATGCGATCGATAACGTGGTTGATTTCCTGTTCGGTAGCCTTTTCCGACATATTGACAATCATGGGACTAGTTCTCCTCGTGTAAATTCCGTCCTAAAAACAAAAGCCGCGATCTTGGATCGCGGCTTGCGGTTCAAACTTGGTTTGCTCAGGTGGCCGTCAGTGGCCCGTCCTTGTTCCAAGCTGCTCCGCAGCCGCTACCCGAATAAATCGGTAGGACCCGGCAAACACCCAGCCTGGAGTAAATCGTGTCATGGAGATCGATGATTGAGGCGGACCCGGTTCACCTCGAACTCAATTGCTGGTTACTGTAGCGAGCTCGCTACGCTGGAGAATGCATTGTTGGCATTGGACCCAATCAACCGGACGGTCCCCACTACCAGAACCAGGATGACAGCCAACATCACCGCGTATTCGGCGATATCTTGCCCCGCATCTTCGGACCACAGCCTGCGAATCACTTTAGACATTTGCTCTCCTCCAGGGCCAATGTCAGTACCGTAGAGCGAGAAGGACTGACCTGGGAATTCAGTGGAGACATGATGCACGCGCCATGCTGTGATTGTCAAATCCGCTTTGGCCTTTTTTTGACAATGACTTATTGCAGTGGACTGGCCGTTGCATGCGGGGTTTGAGCGATACTGGCACTTTGCGGAGTAATCAGGATCTGGGCGGAGTGCTGCGCAACCTGCAGGACCTGGTTCGGCAGAATACCCAAATAAAGAGTGGCCATGATGCTGAGGGCCAAGGCAAGGCCGAGGCCAAGTGGAATCGGTGTAACGGGAACTTCTTTCCTCGACTCCCGCATATACATGACGACGATGATGCGGAGGTAATAGTAGGCACCAATTGCGCTATTAACTACTCCGACAAGAGTCAGCCATACCAAGTTAGCGCGGAGGGCAGCGCTAAAAACATAGAATTTGGCGAAAAAACCGCCTGTCATGGGGATTCCGATGAGAGACAAGAGAAATACGGTCAACGTCGCGGCCAGCAGCGGGGAAGAACGGCCCAA